>Ga0307509_10007190_pt1 | contig 14656 bp, 19 predicted proteins | sample 10_EM_MG_FD_202245 | JGI IMG/M metagenome (GOLD analysis project Ga0307509, IMG submission 202245) | Populus trichocarpa ectomycorrhiza microbial communities from riparian zone in the Pacific Northwest, United States - 10_EM | ecosystem: Host-associated > Plants > Roots > Unclassified | place... | reverse complement strand
GCCAGACGCTAGAGAGTCAATCAATAGAGCTAGGCGTGATTTGGTCATATTCGGCTCCTTTGTACAGGCGTGAGAGACGGGATTTAAGTATGTGTGAAAATGCGCGACTTTAAGCTTGCGGACGCACCTGCCGAATCTGCTCTAGATCGTCACCAAACGCGTCGGCCACCGACGCCATCCAGAATTGTCTAAATCGATTTCGCAGGGCCTGCTCGTCTTGGGCTCGGCCGCTGGACCCTTCGGGAGGTAGAAACGGTGGCGCGTCGCCCGGCGGTGGTGTTGACGATGGCGACCGAGGCTGGGCTAGGGGATGGTGCCCCGAGTCATCGCGTCGCGATTTTGCGGAGGAGGAAATTAGAGCGGAAGCTGGTTCACCGACACGAGACGCGTCATCTTCAATTTCTGAATCGGACGATGAGGGCGAAGACGAAGACAGAGACGGGGAGGAGGACGACTCTGCCGAAGACGGCGTAGATGGCTTTTTTGGAGGCGCCTTCTTGACGGGAGTCTTTTTCGATATATCATCCGACGAGGAATCTGAAGAGTCAGACGATGATGACGACGACGATTCCAGGCGCCGCTTGCGCTTTCTGTTTCGCCTTCGTGGTGCTGTTGGTTTGACCGTAGGCATTTTGGAATGTCGAGGGTGTTGCCCAAATTACACAGTTGCCTGTGGGTGGTACCGGTCCGAATTTGAGGGCGTCTACCGCAACAAAGCGCTGCTTTCCCGATACTGTAGGCCACCCTCGGCCTGCGCCATGCTTCAATGGCGACCGACTTTTGGGCAAGTTCACACAAGTAGGCCCTGTGCACCATTCCTGTACTCCCATCCTGTCTAACATATCTCATAGCAAACGCTGGATCATAGATCGCGCAACGCTCAAACAGGCTCGTAGCGAGGACCTGCAATATGTCGAGTCACCAGAGCATATCGACTTCCTAAATATCTACTTTGCGAATCGTAGGATGTTCCATACGCCGAAACTTCCCCTATCCAAGCTCACGTATATATTCATGTAGTCATCGCGATGCTAGGCAAACGCTTGACCCTGCGTCAGCGGGTCATCGCCTCTGCCACGGTCTTTTTCAGGCGATTCTACGTCAAGAACTTGTATTGCGAGACGGACCCTTTCATCGTGATAGCCGCATGCTGCTACGTCGCTGCAAAGGCAGAGGAATCCCCGGTCCACATCAAAAACGTCGTCTCCGAATCACGCCTCATGTTCAGCCGTACGTACGAGCTAGCTTACATCTGCCCTTTGCTGTAGCTTAATCGCACCGCATGAGAAGAGGAGGGCTACGGCATCAAGAACTTCCCGTCGGACAACTCAAAGCTGGCAGAGATGGAATTCTATCTCGTGAGCGACCTCGAGTGCGACCTCGTCGTGTTCCACCCATATCGCACCCTCCTCACTCTGTGCGGGAAAGAGGCAGCACATGCGATTATCTCCGAGGCGGGAGAGGTTGGCGTCGGAGTCGACGACGGTCCGCGATACTGGGGCACTGGGGAGGGAAGACTCGAGTTGGAGGAAGGGCCGTTACAGACAGCATGGTACATCGTCCCCCCATCCACACCCCCATCCCCGAGCACTCCACCGCCTCTCAATACTGACTAGATACGCGCGCATCCCTCCTATCCGTTGGCAGGTTCATCATCAACGACACATACCGCTCCGAGCTCTGTCTGCTCTACCCACCACACATGATCGCCATCGCCGCGATCTACCTCACGCTGGTGCTAAACGACAAGACGCGCGACGCGATCCAAGCACAAGCCACGACGACCACGCCCCCTCCGCGCCGCTCGTCGCGCACCAGCACCGGGAGCGCACACCGCAAGCCCGCGCCCGCCGCGCAGCAGGACTTTGTCGGCTTCATGGCCGGCCTGCGCGTATCGCTGCCCACGATCGCGATGATCGCGCAGGAGATCCTCTCGCTCTACACGCTTTGGGAACGCTACTCCGACGCTGCGCCCGAGTCTGGACTCGGTGCTAGTGCTGCGGGCGACAGTGCGGGGGACGACGTTGTCACGCCGGCTTTCTTGACGCAGCTATTGCTGCGCATGCGCGAGGCACGACTCGCGGATCTTGCGCATCCTCCGAGCGGCCATCCGATGGCCGTGAACAAGAGATTGGAAAGAACACAGGCTGCGGGTTGACGGGGAATATTGGCTGACTGAAATCCCCTTTCCCTTGCTATTGTCCGGATACCTTACTTGTATTCGTGGGTGGTGGTTTATGAGCGTTTTCTACGGACATAGCTCTTAGAGAATCAAGGGAAAGGACAGCTCTATTTGGTGTGCGAGCGTGTATAGATAGATCTTCGGGGTACATTTCTCGTAGGCAAATGGGTTAACATGTCTCTCGTCGTTCATATCTCGTGTCCGTCATTAGCGTCGTGGGTGCTCTTCAAAGTCGGCAAATGGATCTTCTTCTTCAACAGCGGTCTTCATCGAATCAAAGTCCTTCTTATCCGTCTCCCCGCCACCGTACGCGGGTAGATCCTTGTCGAACGGGGGCGGAGAGCCGGGTGGTGGTGCATAGGGCTGGTCGTATCTCACTTCAGGTAGACCTAAGCCCTCAACACCTGCCTCCTGTCCGGCGCCAGCACCATATGCAGGGGTGTAAGATGTAGGCAAGCGAGAAGGTACGCCACGGGAAGCGAGTGCCGACTCTTGATGGGCATAAGCAAAAGCGATAAATGCGAGCAAAGGCATGAAAACTATAATCACAGATCAGATGCCCGTCGGGGAGATGGCTAGATAGGTGACGCACTGATTTCGCAAATGAGCCAGAATATCTCAGCGACAGAGTCGCGGTTCCAGGCCTTCTTGCAAACTAAACAAAAATAAAACGTCGGAATCATGTCACGCTAGAAAGGACACACATCGAGCTGCTTCGCCTGGTGAAAGGTTGTCCCCAGGGCTGGAGCTCCAGACACCCCAGATAGTAACGTGGTCACGGCCCGTGGCAAGTGCAGTACATTCGGAGATTAGGTCATTCTTGACGACGATAGTCAGTCCAAATGATCCGCGGCCGTGACATATGCATACCTTGAGCATAAAGTGAACGATCGTTCGCAAAAGACCCGTTGAAACCACGATCACGGCCACAGGGACCGATAGGAAGGAGAATATGCGGATGAGGGCCAAGCGTTTCTGTACGTGTGACGTGGCAACTTTGTGAGGGAGAAGGCTACGAGCTGATGACACATGACGTACGGTAGCAGCCGCGACAACCCCAAAGATGAGCATTGCCGCAACGGCCGCATATAATGATCCGAGGACGATCGCAAAGGTGGCCAACTTCTTTTCATTCTCTGCAGGAGGATTAAACTACCATGTTCGAATGGCTCGAGACAAAGGCTTACGCGACCTATCTGTACTCTGTTCTCGAAAGAGAGTGATCTAATTAAGAGCCTGGTCATCTGTGTGTCCCTTATCCAAGTAAACGGGCGACTCACACAACTGCAATCCCAAAGAACGGACAAGTCAGTACAGTGTAACAATACATGGTTTCATGCCGAGTGTTCTTACCAAGCGAGAGCCCAGGTGGCTCCAAGAACGGCAACTATGCGTTCCAAAAGTTAAGACTGGCTGGGGGCAAGGGTATGACCGAGGCAGGTAGATACATACGTGGTAGTACAGCGGATCGTAGACTCCTGTTCGTCACTCGTGTCACATAGGTATATGGGGCTGGATGATCTATGATAACAGTTATGGGGGGGCTGCGGGGGGTAGTCGAAAGGGTATGCACCTGCCGTGTTGCTCATGGTCGATGAATGTGAAGCCTGGGGGAATATGAGGGATGATCAATAGGCTTGGAGATATATAAACAAGAGTCGTGTGTGGCACGTTGCCGATTTGATGCTGTGGTCGTGGTGATGGATGGGTGGTGAGGTGAGCAGGTTGTTTGTGTCAACCCGAGCCAGCATCGCTCCCCACATCAACATAGAAGCACCGCAGTACCGGCCCGGCCCGGACGTAGGCCTCTCATCTGACCCTTCGCTCTGGCCAGCCGCAGCCCGCGACCTGAGCTGGGCATCTCTCTGTGGCCCAGCCGCGCAGGACCTCAGAAGTGGCCATGTCGGCGTCCTCGGTGATCGCGGTTATCACGGTACGTTACCTATAAGGTGATACTGCATCATTTGTTCCCGTTTTCCGAACGAACTGAACTGCCTTGGACCAGACCTGAGCTCACTCTCACTCATCATTCTCCGAGGGGTGTCGCGCTTCTAATTTTAGTAATTTAGAGTGCACTGTAGACCAGGCTCCCAACATTCATTTGTGTACCCAACCTTGACGCGCAGCTAGGAGATAAACGAGACGGTGTGAGACGCCCAATCCTCCTTCTCATTCTCACTACAGTACAGTATTGTACAGCGATGTCATCCATCTGTCATACTTTGTAGTTTTTGACACGATTTACATCCCGTTACCTCGATCAATGTTCATTCTCACGCCAGAGGTTCTCCTTGGTTCCTTGGCAGGTCAGGCCTGTCAGGGGGTGGCCCCTCTGGCGCCTCGCTCTGAATCGAATCGCCGCCCATGAAACGTCGCTGCCTTTGAACATATCAATTAATACAGATCCCATCGCTTTCTTGGGCGATGCGATGCTTCCAGATTGCCAAAATGTTTCTATCATGGCACTTGGATCTTCGGTGTATGAAAGGGACCGGTGTACCCTGACCGTCTGACGCCGACCACAGGCTCAGGAACTGTGCTAACTCAAAGCAATCAGTATTTCGGGACCCGGATGACGATGTTTCGCGTTGCAGTATTGTCTACCTATGGGAATATGACTATCCCGTCTCAACCAAAGGTTCATCAGAAGTGACGCGTGGCTAAAAATCTTTTTAATGTTCACAGGTCCACAACCTGTTGGGGAATCAACCAGCTAAGTCAACGGTTAGATGTTTAAAATTCGTGCAGGGTTCAGCAAGACGAACTTCTTATCGAAGAGGGACGGTCGTCCATGTCAATTGTTGGTATATAGTCAGGGAAAGTAAATGCTAATTGATATGTGCAACATCGTACGACACGTCTATGGAGACACCAGTTTTTGTTCCGTCCTCCGTTGGGAGATAAAGTTCAGGCACGAATAAGAGATGACGTGGAAAAAAAGAATGCGACAACGGATGACAGTCCGACCAGAAAATGCAGCGTCATCAGTGAGAACGAAATGATACAGTACATCAGCGATGGGGGTGCCTAGAGCGCAAGAGCCGCGAGGCCCAGAGCAGCGGCGACGCCAATAGTGTTAACCATGGCAGAACCGGCACTGTTGGGGCTGCTCGAAGGGCTACTGGAGCTTTGGGGGGACGTGGGTGACGGTGAGCTGCCAGCCGCCGTAGCTCCAGATGCTGGTGAAGCGGTAGAGGTGGGAATGGATGAAATGGTAACACCCTGCATAGCGCCCGTCAGCATCTAGTTCTGCAAGGGAGTAAAGTGAGAGACATACGGCTAGGGCGCAAGTGTCCTGGGCGGTTTTTTCAGCCTTTGCGAGATCAGCGGCATCGCAGCTCGCTTGGAAGCAGGTGGTTGTCGAAGTGATAAAGTCTGAATCTTCGCACAGACATTTCACTTCTCCGGCTGAGCATTTAGAAGAAGTGGCGTTGGCCAAGCAACTACTGGTACATGCTACGAAGGACGTCAGTTTGAGGATGGGACTCTGGGAGCTCGAGTGAGGAAGACATACGTGGGTACCCGTCCTGACGGCGGAAGAGCGCAAAGGTCGTGGAAATCATTCCAACGAGGAAGAGGCCGAGGAAAGCACGCATTTCGAGGTGTCGAATTGGAAAGAGAGGAGTCTTCTAAAGGAACGGTGGAGCGCTGGAGGCGGAAGGCGGCCTGAAGAGATGGGGAGAGCATCATAATGAGGACGAAGGTTTTTATGCGTCCAGCCGGACAGTGTGGGGAAATCGAAGCCACGATTGAAATTTAGTTCTGAACCGTTGGCTCATACAGTAGGTTTACCAGGGCACTCAATTGGTTGACGAGAGGGGATATTACAGATCAGCGCCTTTCCCTTCCCGACATGTCCCGACGTTTTCCTGCCCTGACCAACAAGAGGAATTACGGAAGGACGGCTAGTCAGTTCGAATTTAGTGCGTTCGACAAGGCCATCGGTTGTGACCATGACACACTACAGGCAACCCTCGCGAGAGAGCAATGCAGAGCATCCGACTTGCTGTGAATGGATAGCACGATCCAAGAGACAAAGGGATAGCCATTACGAGAGACAATAATAAGGGGACGGACGAACTGTGGTCTTGTTCTTTTATTTTTAATTTATTACTCTTAGCCTGAGAACGCGGGTGCCAGAAAGTTGGTTGTCAAACCAGGCTCGTTCATCCGGTTGCCGAGTGGGCCTGTTGCTGAGGTTGTAACCGAGTAACTGAGCCGAGCCACATCGGCATTGGCCGCCCTGGAACTGTAAAGTTCTCACCTTCACGCAGCCACTTGAACCTTATTGTGTGCGCTCTCCTCCCGTCGAAGGCTGAAGCAAAAGTCGGATTATAACCTCTTCGTTCCTTAGCAGAAGACATGGTCGTACGTGTCCAACACCCTTCCGCGCAATGTCGCACTTAATCCTATGTTCTCTCTCTAGGGCACCAAGAAAACTTCAAAGGTATTGCCTCGGTGACGAGAGGTCTATCGTCTCTCTTACTTTACTCATCTATCTTCCTGTAGGGAAAGACACGTTCTGCCCTCCAGGATGTTGTGACACGCGAATACACAATCCACCTTCACAAGCGTGTCCACGGTTGTTCGTTCAAGAAGCGTGCCCCCAAGGCTGTCAAGGCCGTCATTGCCTTTGCAACAAAGGAGATGGGCACTCTTGATGTCCGGATCGATCCCAAACTAAATCAAGCCCTTTGGGAGAGGGGAATTAAGAGCGTCCCCCACAGGATCCGCGTGAAACTCGAGCGTGCGTTCTGTTTCCTTCGTTTCCCTCTCTCGTCGGCGCAGTGACTTCCGTGTGATTGGGTCGAACGGACTGTACCATTGCCATCGGCAGCGGTCGTCACATCCTTGTCTTGTCTAGCTTATTGACGCCATCCAACAGGGAAACGTAATGATGAGGAGAATGCCAAGGAGAAGCTTTACACATATGCAACACACGTCCCGCTACCAACAAAAGCGCTGAAAGTGAGTCCTATATCACTGCTCCTTAAGGTGGGTTGTTTGAACGCACCAATGTTGCAGGGTCTCGGGACGGTGACCGTGGATGCGGAGTAAATGCGTTCTTTTGTAGTAGCCATTCTTCATGTTTGTCCGTGTCGTCTCACTTTGTGACCCTATTGCATCTACGTATGTCGCTGAAGCAAAAAAACACGCTTGAGACTCACCGTTGGGTCCATGCCCTGCCCTGTCACAGCTCGATCTGAGAGTTATTCCCTTAACAAAGGCGAATTACCCTGAACGAACTCCTGGCGCATACTAGTTCGTCGTCAAACGTGCGTTCATCGGTAATTAATGACTCGTTCTCTTGTTTTCGGGAATGCTGTTACCGAAAAGGCCATTAGCTTGTTCCCTTCCTTGAACGCTCTCGTTGCACGACCGGTATGCGAGTAACCCCGAAAAGTATTTACAAAAGTACGGAACAAGTCCCCGAGAGACGTAATATCCAATGTCAAAGCATTTATGTAGTAAAAACGCCAATAAGTCTAAAAGGCGGTACACTCACTCCCTCTGTACCCATCAACACGCACTCAACATAGTGCGAACCCCTTACCACGGCCCGGTCAATCATCTGCAGTCTGTCGTGTCGTGGGGCCTCGATCAGTACACAAGGGACGGCCAGACGAAGGAAAGTGACCTACGCGGCTTCCTCCGAATCGGAATCACCTTCGTCGTCTATAAACACCCTCCCGTCGTAATTGTCGTCCACCCAACACTCAACGGCGCTGCTGCCTTCGGAAGAGAGCACCGCGCGGGGCTCGCGAATATAATAGATCCCAATGTCGCCCGCACCGACGATGAGCGGCACGCGAAGGCGGCTGGTCGGGAGCGTGCTGAACCAATAATGCGAGATGCTATCCGTCGCCGGGACGCCCGTCGGCGGCGGGTGGAACGCGTGCCAACCTGAGCCGTGGAAGAGCGACGGCGGGAGCGGGTTCACCAAGTCGTTTGCGGACACGCACATCGGCGAGATTTCCTCGTAGTCGAGCGAGTTCAGGTCTGACGGTCGAGAGGCGATTCGAGACATCGGCACTTGCATACCCACGGCGTGGCCCGATGGTGTTCGCGGCCGTCCCGCGTCGGGGTCATCGGGTATGGCGGGGTTACCTTTGCGTAGGGCCTTGCCGCCGAATAGACCTGTCGCGTCTTTCGGGGACGAGCCAGCCTGGGAGTCGAGCGTATAGAACACGGGTAGAACGGACCCTGATCCCCGCGCAGCGCTCCATGCGACGCAAACCTGAGATTGGATATATGAAATAAGCATGTCCGCGAGGAGGCCATGGCCCTCGGTGTTGGCCAGGATAGGGTCGACATAGTACCTATTAATAGAGGAAGGGCTAGCAATGTAAGACGGGTATAAAGCGGCTTTGGAGCTATTAGGGGTCAACACATGAGGATACAAGGCGGAACTAAAGAACAAGGGGAGCACCTGATGTGGGGTACATCGTAGAACTGGGCAACGACACTGTGCCAGTGGTCTGGCCCAGCGAATCCGTTTTGTTCGTGCACTTGCGGTGAGAAATGACCGAGGACAATAACCGCGGGCGAGTCCGGGCGCAAAAGGATCGATCGCACTAGCAGTTCGAAGTTATCGAGGGTTCGAGGATCACTAAAACGCGGATTATCAGTGTGTGAAACATGGATGATATGAAGAAAACGACGTGCGGCTTGTCATCCGAATCGAGCTCGACAATGACGAGATCGGTATAGTCAGGGAGATGGTGAGCACTGCAGAAGGCAAAATACTCGGAGTTGGTCGTTCGAATGGCACCGTTGGTGAGCTCCGAGGCGGGGTGGGGGAAGAGAGAATTCCACCAGTTGAAGAAACGGGAGGGATAGCAGCCTGGTGTAATTGGGTCGCCACCAGCACCATGACACGAAGAGACTGCGTAGTCGTCAGTACAATTACGGGTGATAAACAAGGCCATTGTGTATGTGCTCACTAGAACCGCCAATGACACTGATAGTGACGGGCTGACCGAGGAGTGCCCTGTGTATGACTTGCTGTACTCGAGCGCCACTGCCTAGGTGGAACCAGCTCTTCGAAATCGCAAGGGGACCATATTTTTCAGAGAGGTCATCGCCCTTGCCAAAGGTAGGGCAGAAGGGGAACGGATTCTGGGCGGCTTCTGTATCTGCGTCGGAAAGATTGAGATAATTTATTGGGTGTAAACTGGCAGAGTAAGAGGGTGAATGGTGGCGGAGGTAGTAGGAAGCGTCGTGAGGATGTGAGGGAAGGACGAGGCGAGTGAAGACAAGGACGGCGAGAAAGAGGGAGAGGATGAGCCAGATACGATTTGGCAAACCGAGGGTGCGTTGGTTCAAGCGCGACGGGTGTTTATCTGCCGAGGAGAGGATCGCAGAGGGGGGTATGCCTGGCGTGGGAGGTGCGATGAACGCTGAATTTTTCGCTGGTCGCCTTTGTAGTAAAGGTGAAGGGTCCGATTTTTGTGGCGGACAGAGGAGCACCGGAGGCATGCTCGGGGACGAAGAGGCCGATGAGGAGGACATCGTGGCAGTCGTCGTCGTCGTCGGTTGATGCAGGTTCCGCCCAAGGCAGAAAAGGCAGGAACATCCGCGCTCCGCGACCGAGCGCCTCTTTCCCGCACTTCCTCCCAACAAGCCCTGCTTGGCACTGCACTCGACGCCCATGCAGCCAGCGAGGCGAATCCGTCGCGTATCTACGCCGTTCGCCATCCTCATCGGCATCATCGTCGGCGCCCTCCTCACACGGTTTGTCCCCACCTCCATTTTCTCGTCCTACTCGACCGTATGGCGCGGTAGCGCCCACGCGCCAATACGCACCCACACCAAGACGACTTCCTCCCGTCAGCCGACAGCTCCAACCCTCGAGCAGCGCCGGCGCGTCCTGGACATCCTTAGCACCATCTCGCCACATCACACCCGCGAATGCACGAAGAACCTAAATCCCCTGTACGTGCACCAAGCGCGGGACCGATACGCCTCCCTCATCGGTCACAATCCACCTGCATCAAAATCCTGGCTGTTTGATCTCGGTCTCGGCGGCGGTGATTCATTCCCTCGCACAAGTCAGGAAGAAGCCTCCTCTTTCTACAGTCATCGGCGTGATCTTTCCAGCGGAGAGCACAAGTACTTTTTCGCCATCAACCTTTACAATTCCTTCGACATCATCCCAGACCTCTTTGCGACCCTCTTCCGTGTCTCAGCTGTCCTTGGTTACCACAACGTCTTTGTCTCCATTTATGAGAACGGTTCAACGGACCAGACGAAGGCTGTTCTCCGCATTTTCGACGCAATTGCGCGCTCCGTCGGCCTTCGCATCACCATCCGCACATCTCAGCGCACACGTGGAGCGTTCAACCACCGTATCGAGTATCTCGCAGAAGTTCGCAATGCTGCATTCGTCCCCCTCCACGAGCTGCGAAACTCCGAAAATGAGTATTTCGATACCATAATCTTCATGAACGACATCCTTCCCTGCGTGGACGACGTCCTCGAGCTCATTTACCAGAGCCGTTTGAACAATGCTGGAATTACGTGTGCTGCAGATTACATGTTCCACGATGAACTTGTGGGTCCTTCGTCCCAGTTTTTTTTGTCCGTCGCTGATTCTAGCGCCCAGGGTTCTCCCGTCTTTTACGATAACTGGGTAGCTCGTGACATAAACGGTACAGCCCTCGAAAATGCGCCTTTTGAGGCTATATTCCACGATGGTGGCTCGTCAGTGCGCTTCCAACAACACCTCCCTGTCCAGGTCCAGTCCTGCTGGAATGGCATTGCCGTCCTGGACCCCGCCCCTTTCTACCAGCCAAAACGCGTTCGCTTCCGCATGGCCCGAATCGCCGAGGGTGAATGTTCTGCCAGCGAGTGTTCTCTCATCTGCAATGATTACTGGGAGGCGGGCTACGGTCGCATTCTCATGGTTCCTCGTGTAAAGCTCGCGTATGATCGGGTACGTCGCATCACCACAGTTATCACTTTCTGTTCCTAGCACGTGGACGTGTGTGTTGCCCAGTCCTGTCATTCTAACCATAAACTTACAGCAAGTTTTTGATATTATCCACCCGGCGCGGCGCAATTTGACGGCGATTCGCGGCTACGTCCGCCTTGGCGGTCTCCCTGATAACCCTCGCACCGACCCGCAGGATCGCTCATGGTTTGGCCCCCACGACCGTCTGTTTACGGAGGAGGAGAGTGACCCGATCAACTTTCAGCCCGGTCCACACCAAGGTATGCGCACTTCTTTCTCTCCTTTGGCGGTCTGCGCGTGATGCTGATTCGCTGTAGTGTGGTGTTGGGGCTGGGATGGCGCCGGTGATCTCGATGGTCCTGATGTCGATCCTGTCTGGGAAGAGGTACCGGAAAAGGCCAAATCGTCACACGCTGTAGAGGTTAAGCATGACAGGAGCTTCAAGAAGCATTAGCTCGATTTTACGGATTTATGGTAGGTTGGGCTTGGGTCAGGACTGTTGGACTGGACGGACACCCTTGGAACGCTCTTGGCGCCTTAATAAATCCAACACTTCGATGAGTTGAGATAATACCAGCTGGCGTTGTAAGATACAATGGTGCGACAGTTCAATACATGTTGTCTTTCGGCGCTGTGGGTTATGATAGCGGGACGGGGAATAATGTGGGTACTGCATTACCACTGTGCCCGAGCATGTCATGCATGTCGAAAAGCTGGTCAGTGTTCAAGTTGTACCCAAGACCCTATGTTGCAGTGATCTCCGGAGTTTCGGGCTTCTCTCTTCTGGTCAGGTAATGTATCAAGGAAAAGTGGCTAAACAATGTCGGTTCGGTTGACAACCTTACTTCAACTGTGAAGCATGTGAAGCGCAATGTTGACTTATGGTCCACGTGACCCATGAGAAAATCTATGGACCCTGGTTTGACTCGGAAGTCACTTCCCGCATCAAATTGGACTTGGTGGTTTGAAGTCAAAATGCGTCCAGTAATCATCCTCACTACAAGGACGCTGCTCAAGCATCCAAGAAGGACAATTCCAAAAGAAGGCCGCCGCTGCCTTCGGTGCTACTTTCGAAGTGAAACAAAGTGGTGATCCGACTGCACCGCCTGGCATACGAGTGACGAAGAGGGCTGCGGCCGCCGCTGCAACCGTCCAGGCGTCTGCGAAGGCCAACCCCACAACGCAGCCGAAGACCGGAAACACATCCGCTGCTCCACTTGTGGCCAAGCCATCTCCGTCCTCTCCGGGCAGGCAAGTTCGGGCGAGGCAGCAAGCATCAACCTAAACCACCGTCCACGTCACCAGGTCAAGCCACATCGACGGCCCCTTCATATTCGACTCTCCCAACAGACTCTGGTACCTCCATTACGCCTGCACCCGCGCCTTCCCTTGCGCCTGAGAGCTCTGTCGGTTCTGGAGGACGGTCGCGGCCTGTGCTTGGACTCGTGTCGAGGCAGTTCGAGGAGGCCCTGAGTGGTGCTGGCGTCACTAAGGACGGAAGCAGGCTGGAACGCGCAGCCGAAAAGGAGGAGAAGAGGAAAGAGAAGGAGAAGGAAAGGGAACCCGTGAAGGATGGCCCCTCTAGCTCGACGAGGGAGGGTAGGAGGGAGGACGACGACGCACGGCCACAGGGCGGGCATGCTGCAGCTCCGCAGCCTGGCGTCTTCTCCGCTCCTACAACCCTCCAGCGCGGAGGGAAGCAGGTCCTACCACGCACGTTGTAGCAAGCTCCGCCAACAGATGCTATATCGGGGCGCCCTGATGTCTGCCGACGCTAATCGGTCCGTCTCCACGATGTCGTAGACACGGTAGACGAGGCAGAGAAAGGGGCAGACGCGGAAACAGAGGTGCCCCGTGAGGTAAGTGCACCGCCTTGATCAAAGTGCGATTAGAAATACCTCATTCTCCAGGCGAGGATGATGCTAATAAATTTCGCAAAAGGATGTTACCCGCCCACCTTAGGTGATGTATGGTTTGTCCAGCCATTCTATCTCTGGCCTCCCCGTCAAGATTCCCGCTTGAATGGCAGTGCTGTCCGGCACGGTGCATCCGTCGCTGTTGCTGTGGCACCCTGGACATCTACCTAGTGAGAATAGGTCTCAGGTCTTTCCGGGCCAGTCGTTTTGGGGAGGGGGGTTACAAACGAGAAGTTACTGTATAAGGCTATAAAATACGACAAAATAGGATGGGGCTGTTTAGGTACTTCGTCGACGAATTGTACTGGTGAATGTCATATGTTTTGTTCACTCCGCGAATGCTCCGACAACAAATGTACGATTTCCTTGTGACCGTTCGCCAACGCAACTTGGGAGGGGGTATGGCCGTCATTGTTCTGGAGATGGACATTTGCACCACACCCCAGCAGTAGCTGTGTGGCTTTGGCGCTACCATATTCTGATGCCACATGGAGCGGAGTGAACTGGGCGGCATCCAATGCATCAATGTCCGCGCCATGCTCAAGTAAGAGCTGTATTGTATCAAAGAAACTAGCCCCAGAGTCATCATTGAGTCTGACCAGTACTTGGTGCAGTGGTGTACGTCCCTCTTTGTTCCGCGCATTGATATTTGCACCATGTTTGAGCAGCAGCTGTGCAGCCCCGACGTGTCCCTCGTATGATGCCCTATGTAGCAGAGTCGAGTGGCTGCTATCAACTGCGTCGGCATCTGCACCGGGCTCTAGGAAGACCCTTATGGTACCAATACTAGTATCATCATCCGGCAATTCGTTGCTCCACATGGCCGATAGTAGGTGTTGCGGTGTCTGATCCTTCTTGTTCCGCACATGGATATCTGCACCATGTGCGAGCAATAGGATTGCCGCCTTGGTGTTGCCACATTGCGATGCAACTTGCAACGGGGTTGAGTCTTCGTTATCCCGTGCATCAACGACGGCACCATGCTCTAGCAGTGGACGCGCAGCACCAGCATTGCCACTTTCTGAAGCAGAATGCAGCGGGGTCGAGTGGTTGCTATCCAGTGCGTGAACGTCCGCACCATGCTCGAGCAGTAGACGCGCAACCTCGGTGCTGCCATTTTTTGACGCAAAATGCAGCGGGGTCGAGTGGTTGCTATCCAGTGCGTGAACGTCCGCGCCGTGCTCGAGCAGTAGCCGTGCAGCCTCGACCTTGCCATGTTGCGATGCGACATGCAGCGAGGTCGAGTGGTCGTTATCTAGTGCGTCTACGCGCGCGCCATGCTCAAGCAGTAGCCGTGCAGCTTTAACATTGCCATACCGCGATATCACATGTAGAGGTGTCGAATGGTCATTATCCTCCGCGTCAAGGTCTGCTCCATGATCTAGCAAGAACCGCACTGCATCGATATAGTAATCCGAGGCGGAGTTGTGCAGGCCGGTCAATACTTCGTGTAGTGGTGTCCGACACTTCTTGTCCCGCACATTGATATTTACACCACGGTTGAGCAGTAGCCGTGCAACCTTCAAGCCCCCGTAGTACGATGCCAGATGTAGAGGTGTCGGGTGTTCGGTGTTAGCCTGGGCGTCCACGTCCGCACCGTGCTCC
>Ga0307509_10007189_pt1 | contig 14656 bp, 16 predicted proteins | sample 10_EM_MG_FD_202245 | JGI IMG/M metagenome (GOLD analysis project Ga0307509, IMG submission 202245) | Populus trichocarpa ectomycorrhiza microbial communities from riparian zone in the Pacific Northwest, United States - 10_EM | ecosystem: Host-associated > Plants > Roots > Unclassified | place... | reverse complement strand
ACCTTCCGGTCTTATAGCCATAAGACTACCTAAAAAGAGACTATGACGATAGTCAACGATCACGATATGCACTACTATTAGTCGTTCCCCGTTTAAACGAAACACCGACGGGAATGTGTTTGTTACAAAGTCCTCGAAGGTAGAGTTGTAGACTTAGGAGGTATCCGATGATAGCCAGTTACATCTGAGTACTTCCACTATTCTACTATCTTATTCGGTTGTGTCTGGAGAACCTTTCTGCGTCCGGTACCTTCTGAGTCCTTGGTTGCATCTGGTGCCTCCGGGTGGCATGGACCCCTGTTCACAAGCACCCCCCAATAGACCCCACAGCCAGGACGGGAGTTTATGTTATATGCGCCTGGACCGCCGGACGCACAGGGAGCACAGGGTGCGTCCGGGTGTAACCTTTTGTTTTTCCTGATGGAAGCAACCTGTCGGAATCTCCTTCTTCTCCCCGCGTGCGTTCAGGCGACGCGTCACAGGCTATGTTTCTCTCCAGATCAGATACGGATTCTTAATGACAGGCAACCTAACGACCTGTCCGACGGTGAGTCCATCCTCATCCTGTTTCTCTGCACCTCGCTCAATGCTCTTGCGCCTATGACCAAACAGCTCGATACACTCACCACCAAGCTTGCCACTGTCCAATCCATCATGGCCAGCCTCCATACAGCCTCCGCACTAGACAACAAACATTCCCCGATCAACACCTCTCTTCGGGACCTGTCACAAAGAGTTAACACCACCCCCCATGACCCCTCGGCCCCATCTCAACCCACTATTCCCCCGCCTGGTGTTGTTACACGTCAAGAGGCCCTACCCCCCGTCCCCAGACCTCGTGCCCCCCCGCGAACATCACTAGCAATAATACGGGTTTCTACCCGGACATGCCCCACTACAATTCGCTCAGGTGTGTCTTCTACGGGGCCCCCGCGCCGATGCAGACAAGCTCCCTGACTCATGGGAAGCCAACGCCTTCCGTGATGGCAAATACCCCGATCCCTTATCGTTTTTCTCGGGTCATCTTGACCCCTATTGACCCAAACCCCAACAGACCGATGCACAGGCCGCCACGGCCGTCACACCCAAGACAGGTAACAAGAACAAGAGCCCCCCCCCGGCACACAAGTCGCATCCGTCAGCCACTGAGTGCCAAATGTCCCGGCCCCCAAATCGCTCCCCACATTACAAACAATGTTCTAGGCTCCTCGCTGTTCCCCCTCTGAACACGACCAGGCCCCCCTGATAGCTGCCACATTTCCCAACATCAGCGCACGCGTTCTCAGCGATGTTTACTGTAACCTCCCCCTTGCGGTCACTACCATATTCAACACCAGATCCGTCACACTCCTTGTCACCAACCCTCCCACAACCGCGGCCGCCTGTGCACCCTACTTCGACACTCTTATACCGCAACTCAAGCGCTCTTTTCCCGTGGGAAACTCTCCCCAGTGGCCCTTCCGCCTCGCCTCAAAGGAGGCCCATCTGGCCATTCACTCTCTTCCCATCGCCGTCCTCCCCGCGGACCCCAAAGCACTCTTAACCACTCTCGCCGACTCGCTCTACAACTGAAAGACCTTCCGCATTCTCACCACCATGTTCCTCAACCCAGCCACAGAGTACAAGGCTGGCAAACACCAACCTCAATCATCACCCCAGTATACCCAGGGGACGTCCCGACAATGGGAACCGCGATCAGACTTTTCTCCCGCGCTCACACAGTTGAGCGGGCTTACTCCTCCAACTGTTATACCCAATGCTTGAAAGGCTGGGGCTTTGGCCACGTCGCACCACGCGGCGAGTCATGACACCCCCTCTGCCCCCCTCAGCTCCACCAACCACATGCGAGCCAACCATCGATGCCCAAACCCTACCTGCCCCGGCAGCTGCAACCTCAAGTGTGTTCTTAATCGTTGCTCTTCCTCCGCTGCCAAATCCGTCAATTGCTCAGAAGACCAGTCTGCCATTTATAGAGACTGTACTCAACAACGTGTCGCCTGCACTCTCAGGCCTTCCCCCCCTGAGGCCAAGATGGTTCCTCCCACAACGGAGGCCGGGATGGTTCCTCCCACCATGGAGGCCGGGATGGTTTCTCCCACCGCGGAGGCTGCGATCGTTCCTCTCACCATGGAGCACACGATAGACACTGCTACCGATGGAGTGGTCCAGCAGGCCCCCGCTTCTCCCACCCGTTCCCTCCAACAGGTGTTTGAAATGCAGAGGCTGCGTGCCCGATGATCGTCCACGATGCTGGCCCCTCAGAGTCCCTGCACAGACTGGAGTGGTCTCCATTCCTTGGAGCCCCCTAGTCCCCCCCCTGCCCCTCAGACTGGTTTGAACCTGGCCCGCTAATGCAGCACAACCTTACCCCTAGTGGGGGGGAAGCGGCTTCCTCTCCCCTTTCGCCGCGAACATTCACACTCGTTCAACACAACTGCCCCGGGTTCTGGGATGTCTTTCTTTCCATATTTAACTCTTTTTCGCGACTGACATAACCTCCTTGAGTTGTTACCAACCAGGACCCTCCTGTCTATAAGGGCAAGCTTGCTTCCTTACCATTTTATTCCAGTTTGTCACCCCCAGGCCCCGGGAGCAGCAAGCCTCGTGTGGCTTTTTACATTATTGGTTCTTTTCTATCCATTATTACTTTACTTCGGCGGATATTTGACAAGTCTACATCATGGCCCTTGACCTGTTCACCCCTCATGGTTTCTTCAACCCCTCTATGTCTAGATTTACCATCCTCAACTCCTACAGGACTAAAGGCTGGTCCCATAATGCTCCATCGGTGCCCCCGACATTATCTTCCCTACCCTGTCCGACCCAACACTCAGGTTGGGCGACCTGAACATCCACTACCCTTCCGGAGACCCTCTAAGAACCTTCAAAGCGGATGTGCTTGCCGCCTCGGCCCCTTAGTTCGACTGAGCCACAGAACTTGGGTTTTCCCTCCACAACACGCGCGGGGTTTTCACACAATTTTGAATGTCTCCTCTGGGCAGGCCTGGGGTTCGAGACCTGTCCTTTGCCTGCCCCTGCTCATGCCCTATTTTTCAGAGTGGTCCGACCCCCTGCTCTCTACTGGCTCAGATCATATCCCCATCGTCCAACGTTTCGTTGCACTGCTTTTCTGCGCACCATCTCACTGGCCAAACAGGGACCTAACCGACTGGCCCCAGGTAGAAGAAGCCCCAAGATCAATGAAAGTCCCTCTGCCACCACCTCTCCCGACCTCCCCCTTCTTGGGGGTCTGGTTGGACACCAACCGCAATAAGATCACAGCCACCTTGGCCCTATACAAACCCCTCGGGCGTGTCAGCTCCCGGTCTAAGCCATGGTGGACTACAACTCTGTCAGAACTCCGATAGGCTTACAACGCCACTCTCCGAACATCCAAAAAAGAATGTCCGGTTTGCGCCTTTGTTATGTCCGCGCGGGCCGCCCGATCCTCATACTTGAAGGCAATAAAGAAGGCAAAGTGAGACCACGGGTGCGAGTTCCTGTAGTCGGCCAGTACCCAAACAGTCTGGACAGGCAAGACATTTGCCATAGGCCGCCCTCCCCCCCTTTTGCCGGAGCTGCCCCAGGCCTCAACACCGCTTGAGCTCCACACGCCCCTGCTAGACCATTCTTTCCGGGTAGCTCAGGCATCGTGACCGATACAATCCTCCTCCCCTTCACAGACATGCTTGCGATTGAAGCGTCCGAAATACAGAGGGCGTTGGCCCGCTTGTCCATCTCGTCGGCCCCCCGTCCTGTGAAAAGCCCCGATTCTGTTTGGAAACCCATCAACCATGTCGCTCCGAGCCTTATCCTCAACCACCTCACCTCTCTTGTCTCCTACGGCTGCCACCCCCCCTCTCTCAAAACAACGGATAGCATTGTTCTGGACAGGCCGGGCAAGCCGAGCTATGATTGGTGCTCCTCCTTCCAAGTCATTGTTTGCCTCCAGACCTTCTCGAAGATCCTTGAAAGCATCATGTATAGTCGTCTCTCCTGCGTGGCGCATGTAACCAGCATTCATGACACCCACCAATGCTGCCCGCTCGCTGGTTTGTCAGTCGCAGACACCTCCAACACCCTGACCCGCAAGATCAGAACCCTCCAGATGGACCAGAGGAATGTATAGACTCCTTTCCTCGTGATCAAAGGGGGATTCAACAACGTCAACCCTTCCTCCCTGTGTGGCATGCTTTGCGCCAAGGGGATCAGCCTATACCTAGTTTCCTGGAGGCGCTCCTTCCTCACGAGCAGGTCCTGTCGCCAGCCTTTCCATGGTTCGCACAAAGTCTTCACCCCTCGGTCTGTTGGTACCCCTCAGGGGTCCCCGGTCTTGCTCCATTTGTTTATTATATATGTTTCAAGACTCAACACGGAAATCCCCTATTGCCTCACAGTCTCCAATGTGGACCACTTCGCCCGTACGGTCTTGTTGTGCTCCTACCACCGCAACCTTGACCTACTGCCACGACAGTATGCCAGCCTAAAAGTAAAAGGCTCCCGCGTAGGTGTGGGTTCCTCCGTCCCCATAACTGAACAGATTAACTAGCGTACGAGCCGGGACAGAGACCCCCCCTCAGCAGCGGCAATCCAACTCGATGGGTTGGTTTTCCACCCCAGGAGCCGTCTAAGATGCCTCGGTTTCTTGTTTACCCCTTTGCTAGCAACGACCCCCCACTTCACCAAGCAGCTGGCCAAAGCCCAACCAGCCTTGGTGGCAATTAAAGGTCTCTCCCGTCCGCGAATTGGCCTTCCCTCCTACCTCTGCCACCAATTGGCTGCGTCTGATCTCTTCCCCATCCTGAGCTATGTGGGAAACGTCTTCCACCTGACGGCGCATATGGTCAGGAAGCTGGCGGTCTTCTGGCACAAGCTTCACACATGGTGTACGAACTGCTTCACCTGCACACCAACCAATATCGTGGGGATAGAGGCCTGCCTCCCCCCTGATGACTTACTCCTGACCTACAAGAGGTGACTAGCGAACCTCCGGGTTCTAGGCTCCCCCCCCGAGATCAAGGCCCCCACCGCCTGTATCGCCTCCTTGGAACAGACCCCCTCTCTCCTCCTTGCGCATCCAGACCACCGATCCCGGCTACTGAGAAATCCGGGGAGTCACCTCCCCCTACTATGGCTGCAACCACGCGCTCTTACCAAGAATAGGACCCACCTCCCGCTGGACCCGATCCTCCAATCAATGCTCTTCTTGCTAGATCCCGACGGACCAGCTCCCCTTCTAGTCACGGCCCAGAACCTCCTTACCGAGATTTACCCCGAACCACCGGAGGGCCAACCTACCCCAAACTAAGCCAGCATTGCCGCAACCACCTCATGCCAGAATGGAGAGCCAGGGGTCTGGCCCCGGATAGGAACCCATACACCCGCTAACTCAAACCTCACCCCTTTATTGGTCTGAACGAATTGGACACAGGAAGGCTCCAGCAGATGAGATCGGCAAAGAGCTCGCTCCGCCCCCACCCGTCTTGGGATAACGAGGACCCCACCACCTGCCCTTGATGCGACGAGTCCCTCGCGACTTTCAAGCACGCCGGACTATCTGGCCCCGCGAGGGAACCCGCCAGGAACCACCACCTTCCTGCAGTTTCTGACCAGGGCCCTGACCCTCATGTCTGGTTCTCGGCCGCCCTCCTGGGCCGCCTCTCCTGTTTCATTAGGTCGACCAAGACCCCCTTCCCCCCGCGCCTCCTTTCCCGCCCGAACTCCGCTGTTAGCTCCGTTTCTTCCCGCTTATCGAATGTGGTTCCCCCTGGTTATTTTATGTCACCTCAGGAAATCTAGGTTTAAAGTCTTCTTTTTCAATTGGCTTGTCGTATCCCCTGGTTTTAGGAGGGTTTCCTTGATTTAGTTGCTTGACATTTTGTGTCCGCATGTGGGCCAGACCGGTACGGACTCTTATGACGATGATTGGCTATGATGTTTCTCTTTGTTTGTTTGTTCTGGATTTTGGGTTTTGTTTCCACCATAGCTAGCCCTCCATGCGATTTCTTGTTCCTTAACAACGAATATATAATATAAACAAAAAACAAGAGGAAAAAGAAAAGCCCCCTAACTTCCACTGGCGGTAACGGACGCTTGCACTACCCTCTCACACGAAGTCAGGACCCTACAGATGGACAAAAGGAAAGTCTCAACCCTTTTCCTTGACATCAAAGGTGGTTTAGACAACATGAACCCCTCTCCCCATTGCCGCATGGTGAACGCCAAGGGAGTCAACCCATACCTAGCATCTTGGACTCTCTTCTTTCTAACGGGCAGGTCCTGTCGCCTCTTTTTCCAAGGTTCTCCTAAAATATTTTCCCCAGTGTCCATGAGCAACCCCCAGGGCTCACAAGTCTCCCGCCTCTTATTTGTTATTTACGTTTCAAGCCTTGGCGTTGAAATCCCCTTCGGCCACACCCTGTCCTACGTGGAAGACTTTGCCCAAATAGCCTTGTCGGTGTTATATCACTGCAATATCCAACTCCTCTAAATATACTATGCCCGGATGCAAGGAAGGGGCTCCTGTCTCGGTCTCGGCTTCTCAATCCCAAAAACCAAACTCATCCAGTGGCGAATCAACAGGGACAGGCATCCCTCCTCGCAAGCAACTATCCACCTGGCCACTTCAGTCTTTAGATCAAAAGACGAGCTAAGGTCGCTCTGGAACTGGTTTACACCCTCCCTCTCGACAACCTCTCACTTCACCAAGTGTCTGGCAAAGGCCCAGGTGGCTTTTGTGGCTATCAAACGACTGTCCCCTGCGGGGATGGGCATTCCCCCTTTCCTGTACCACCGTCTGGCGTCATCCTTGCGCTTCCCCATTCTTGGGTCTGGTGGGCACGTGTTCACCCCTACAGTCCACATGATGAGAAAGCTCTCCGCCTTTCGTCAAAGACCCACAGGTGTTGCACCAACTGCTTCACCTGTACGCCGACAAACTTCCTGGCCATTGAGGCCTGCCTCCCGCCGCTTGACCTGCTCTTTTCGTACAAAAAACGCCCAGCTGGTCTGAGAATACTCAGATCTCCCCCGGAGATCAACCCGGCGATGACTTGTCTCCCCCCTTTAGTGCAACCTCCTTCACTCCACCGGCACGCCCTTGACCATAGGCTCCTCTTCAGGAAAATTTCATTCTGGCGTCTCCCCCTAGCATCGCTTCAGCCGAGACCCCCCTCGAAGAATAGAACCGACCTACCCCTGGATGCGATCCCACACTCCTTCCTCTTTCTGCTAGGTCCCAATGGGCTCCCCCCCCTCCTGTTATCTCCCACCATCTCCTTTATGAAACATCCCCCCCACCCTAGCGAGGGCCCACCTACCCTCAGCTCTAGTCGCTCGGCCGCGCTCTCGTGAAGAAAGATTCACAGGAATGGTACCGTGACTTGATTAGATACCATTACCGTCTCTCGCTCAGACCCCACCCGTTGAACGGTCTAAACAAATTCAACGCAGGTAGGCTACACCAGGCTAGGTCTGGAAAGAGCTACCTCCGGGCCCACCCGGCATGGGGCGATGACCGCCCCACAACCTGCCCAAGATGCTGCGAGGCCCCAGAGACCCTCGAACACGCTGTCTTCTCTTGCCCTGCGAGGGAACCCACTAGCACCAGCCACCTTTGGGGGCTTTCTGACCTGGGCCCCGACACTCCCGTCTGGTCTGATGCCTCCCTATTCGCAGCCCTAGCCGGGCTTATGACATCAACCCTGACCGCCTTCTCCGCCGGCATGTTCTCACACCCTACATCCGTCGCCAGTTCACTTTCTTCCTCCTGTTCCCCTGTAGTTTCCTTTGCTTATTTTATGTCGTCTCAGGACAAGTAGTAAATACTCGGTAGTTCTTCATGTTGCCTGTTGTTTCCGCTGGTTTATTTGGAGAGGTTGCTTGATTTACTTGTTATGATTTTCATGCCCGGATGTGGGCCAGGGACCGGTACGGAGCCTTCTGAAGATGATCGGCGACAGATGTTTCCTTTGTTTGTTTGTTTTTGATTTTGGGTTTTGTTTTCGCCAGAACTAGTACTGCATGCAATTTCTTCTACCTTAACAACAAATATATGATATAAAAAAAAAAAGGAAAGAAAAAACCGCCCCCTAACTTGCTCTGAACGACGGGTTCTGCCACGCTCAGGGGTTCCCCAACGAGGGCGAGACAGTTCCTCCGTCCGCTGAGGACCCCATCGACACTGCCACCGATGGCGTCGCCCGGCAAGGCCCTGTTTCTCGCACGGGTGCTCTCCAACAAGGGTTTGAATTGGGGACATACTGTGCTCGATGACTGATGCTCATTCAGTGCATCAAGCGATCAGAGCTGTCTCACTGCCCTGGACCCCTCTAGTTGTTGCCCTGCCCCTTTCACCGGATCGGACCTGGCCCACTAATGCAGCACACCCAGTCACTCAATCAGGGAGAGCTAGTATTTTCTCCCTCTCACCCGTTGCCGCAACCATTCACACTTGTGCAGCACAACTGCCTACCAAGCTTGGATGTGTTACTTTCCATATTGAGTTTGTTTTCGCAATGAACTCACACCCCGTCTATTGTCGCCCTTCCAGCCCCTCCAGTTTACAGGGGCAAACTTCCATCATTTCACTTATATACTTGTTTTCCCCCACCCTCCTCTGGTAACATGAAGACTCGCCTGGCCTTTTATGATTTTAGTTCCTTTTTGTCCACGGTTACTTTGCGTCCACAGTTTTTCGACTCGGGTTACATCATGGCGCGTGACCTCTTCACTCCGGACTCGTTTTTTAATGTTTCCTTTACTAGTTTTCCTATTATTAACTCCTATAGCACTCCAGGGTGGTCCAACAACACGTGCTCGGTGCACCTCAACTTGATTTTTCCAAACGTTCCTGGCCTTACTCTGACACTGGGAGACCTCAACATACACCACCCCACCCCAGACCCTCTGAGAAGCTTAACGGAGTACGAGTTGGCTACCTCGGCCCCCTACTTCGACAGGGCCACACAATGTGGGTTCTCACTCCTTAAATGTTACATGTGTACATCTTCCGGTAACGGTACACAGAGGTGGGCAGTGCCGAATCTCCTATGTTTACTTGATTTATATTTGGTTTATTTGATTGGATTTCACCTCCGCCACTGTCTCTGAGTCAGATAGGCTATGCTATCGTATTGCTATGTTTAGTTTGGTTTGTTGGAAGTTAATATTTAGTATTCTTGGTATGGAATAGTCATGTAACACTGGTGAAGTCTGAGCGTTGTTTGTTTCTTTCTTTTGTCTTGCAGGATTACAGGATTCTGGTATGTGCGCAGCTACTGGTAATGATTGTGATTGCAGGAAGGCTATTGGTCTTGGGTTTTGTATTTAAACCAGTCTCCTGGCTAGCAGGAGACAGCGGACTTTGCCAGACCTTCAATCTAAGAATACACTTGGTTGAACGGCTATCTCAGAATCCCTTAGTCTAATTTGTCCTTCCACTATTATCCTTCTAAAGCTACCTGTCCCTTGAAGCCTCCCTCAGCACCAGCCCTAGCAGGTCTAGAGTTTGCTACGGGGTGGGGCGGGGCGGGTTTTCACTCGCCAGGCCCCGCCCTTGCAACAGGCAGGGGGGGTTATTTTAGGGGTGACCCCAGCCCCGCCCCCATTCGGGGCGAGTCCCCGCTCATCACCTGGACAGGCCGCGTTTCTCCCCACCTGGTTTAACGGCGACCCGTCTGGGGAACGGGTGGGGCCGGGGGCCGGGGCAGGGAACCCTAAAAAAACACGCCCCGCACCAGGCCATTCAGCCGGGCGGGGCCCCAGAGGCCCTGTAACGAACACTAAGCAGGTCTAGTGCCGGTCCTATTGTGTTCTCGTTATACAGGAATAACCCTGTTACATTAACACACTCGCTGTTTACACCCCGTTTTCAATGTCCCCGTAGGCAGGCCAGGGGCTTTGGACCTGGCCTTTGGCTGTCGCGCGCTTTCGCCTAACCTTTGGCAATGGTGCGACCCCCTGCCCTCCACAGGATCGTATCATATTCGTATTTTACTTAGATTTGATAGACCACTTTTCCATGCCCCTCCCCCCAAACTGAACTGGACCCTTACCGACTCGGACCAGGTTGAGTCCCCACACAATGTACTTACTATTTATCACCCCCTCCCCCTCCCAACCTCATCCCCGCTAGGGCTTTGGTTCGACACCAATCTTAACAAGATTTCGGCCACACTCGCGCTGCACACCACTCTCCAGCGCGTCCCCCACAGGTTCCAACCAGGGTAGTCTGCGTCGCTCTCGGCACTCTCAAGAGCTTATAACTCCACACTCAATGCCTCCAAAAAGGGCCGTCACCATCCATCCCTCCTGGCATCCGGAAGGGCCACCCGGTCCTCCAAATTCCAATGAATCAAGAAAGCTATAAGGGATCACTCGTGCGAGTTCCTGTCAATGGCTACGCCCCAAACCGTCTGGACTGCGAAGACATTTGCCATCGCGCGCCCTCCACCCCAGTTCCCAGATTTGCCTCAAGCCAGGACACCAGTCGTGCTCAACAAGTCTCTTCTCAATCATATCTTTTCGGTTGATCCACTTGATGCGCCCCACACCATCCATCCCCTCTTCACAGAAGTCCAGCCACTAGAGGCGGCAGACATTGTCAGGGCGCTTGCCGGCGCATCCATTCTCATCAGCCCCTGGCGCAGACATCACCCCCAACTCTGTCCAGAAGCGCATCAGGAATGTGGCTCTGCACCTTATCCTGGACCTTCTCTGCCCTCTGTGTTCGAACGGGTTCCACCGGCCCTCGGTTCAGAAAGCAGACAGTATTGTCCGCGACAAGCTGGGCAACCGAAGCTACCATTCGCCATCCTCCCTGGGGGTTAGTGTTCGGCCCCAAACGCTCTCGAAAATACTCAAAAGGATGATGAACGGTCGCCTCTCCTGCGTGGCCCGACTGAGGGGCCATCTCAATCCGCACCAATACGGCTCCCTGCCAGGTTTGTCCGTGGAGGATGCCTGCACTACCCTGACACATGAAATCAGGACCCTCCCGATGGACAAAAGGAAAGTCTCTACTGTTTTTCTTGACATCAAAGGGGGTTTTGAAAACGTCAACCCTTCCTCCCTCTGCTGCATTGCAACCGCCACAGGGCTCAACCCGTACCAAGTGTCCTGGACGCGTTCCTTCCGCATGAGCAGGTCCTGCCGCCGGCTTTTCTAAGGTTGGCCCAAAGTCTTCGGTCCTGTCTGCGTTGGTACCCACAAGGGGTCTCCGGTCTCACCCATCTTGTTCGTTTTATATGTCTGGCGACTTCATATCGAAATCCCCGATGGCCGCACCCTCTCCTATGTGGGTGCCTTCGGTATTATGGTCATGTACCGCCCCTGCCGTGGCAACGTTCAGCTACTGCAAAGTCCGGACGCCATTGTCAAAGGAAAACGTTTCCACCTAGAACTGGGCTTCCCCGTACTTAAAACAGACTGATCCACAGGCATAAGAGCCGTGAATGGGACCCGCCCTCTGCGGGCGCGATCCACCTCGATCCCTCAATGTTCCCACACATTGACTAGCAAAGATGGCTCAGTCTCTGGTTTACTCCTTCACTTGCGACCGCCCCCTTCTTCTCTAAACCACTTGCCAAAGCCCATGCTCCCTTAGTGGCAATAAAAAGGCTCTCCCCCCCAGGGATGGGTGTCCCCCCCTACCCCTGCCATCGCCTGGCTACATCTCTTCTCTTCCCCATTCTGAGCTATGTGGGAGATGTCTTCCACAAGACAGTACATATGGCCCAAAAGCTAGCGGCCTTCTGGCACATGGCCAGAGATGAGGCACGAACTACTTGGCCTCTACCCCGACCGATATACTCGCAATAGAAGCCTACCTCCCCCCACTGGACCTCCTCCTGGCCTACCAGAGATGACTGGCCAACCTTTGAGTGTTATGCTCCTCCCCTGCGATCAATCCCGCCACAGCCCGCCTTGCCCTCTCGCTACAGACACCCTCCCTGCTGGGTCACGCCCCCGACGATTGGGCCCGGCGAGGAAAAAATGCAGGAAGTCTCCTCCCTCTGCCATGCCCTCAACTCCCCCCTCCTACTAAAGACCCCGCCCCCCTCCCTCTGGATGCGGTTCCCCACTCGATGCTGTTCCTATGGGGCTCCAATGGCCTCTCTCCCCTTCCAGTCACCCTTCCAAACCACCTTGCCGAATCCTACCCCGACCCCCCTGGGGGATGTACATACCTCCAGCTGAATCAACATTGCCCTCGACCTAGTCAGGGAAGAATGGGGAGCCATGGCCCCTGTCCTGGCCAGATTCCACAGCCCCCCACACTCAAGCCTCACCCCTTCATAGGTCTTATCAAGTTCGACGCAGGAAGGTTCCACCACATGATATCGGCAAAGAGGTACCTGTGCGCCGACCGGTCCTGGGATAACCATAGCCCAACGACGTACCCCAGATGCAACCGGTCCCCGGGGACTTTCAAGCACGCCATACTGTCTTGCCTTACGAGGGAGCCCGCCAGAAACCGCCACCTTCCGGAAGTCTCTGATCAGGGCCGCGACGACCATGTCCGGTCACCGCCCCCTCTCCTCGGCCGCCCCTCCCGCTTTGTTAGGTCGACCTAGATCGTCTTTCCCCCAAGCATGTTCTCCCGCCCCACCCTGTGCTGCTCGATCTGCTTCTTTCCTCTCATCACAGGTAGTTGCCTTTGGTTATTTTATGTAACCTCAGGCGAGCTAGGTTTATGCTTGGTAAAAGGTTTTGGAGTAGCTTGGAGTATCCACTGGTTGTGGGAGGGTTGCCTTGAATTACGTGGTTGATTGTCGTGGCAGTGAGTGGGCCCGGGCCCGCCATGGACCCTTATGATGTTGACCGGCAATGTATATTTCTTTTGCTTATTTGTTTTGGATTTTGGATTTTGTTTTCGCCATAGCTAGTACTCCCTGCGATTTCTTGTACCTCAATCACAACTTTATGATGTACAAAAAATAAAAAAATAAAAAAGCACCCTAGTTCTTCATCTTTCTCCTTAGCTCCACCTCTAGGGATTGAAATCCCATCACGATGGGAAATCATCGTGAGCGTGTCCTCTGCCTCTGATCTTCCCCCTCTCTGGCAACTACAGGAGGGTTTATCACACTTTCATCACTTTCCTCTGGCTGGGGCCGTTGGCCTCCCCTCCATGGGGTTATGAATTCCTTCTTGGTTCTGTTCTGTCTTCATTTAAGCACGCTTGCGTTGACGTTCCTACCTCGCACTCTGCATCTCGCGACCTGTCTCGCCTACCGTTTTCCTAGCTCGGCCACCCTCCTTCCTCCATCAACACACAGTCCCTAGTTGCAGACTAGTGCTGAAGTTGTTGCGCTGTGGGCCCTGCTCTCATGGATTGCACTCTCTGGTGAGTTGCGCTGTTGGTACGGTCGGCATTCAAATAATCGTGATCCTGTCTCGGTCCTTCGTCTTCGTACTTCTAGGTTGTTTGGCGAGCGTTCCCCGTCCCTCTTCCCACGTGTTAGATCTCCTTGCACCATACTGCTAGACCGTCCTTGCTGGCACCTTACTGCCATCCACTGCCACCTTACTGCCTCGTCCCCATCGCTGGCACCATTACTGCTCATTGGCTCTCCTTCCCGCGTGGGTCCCCACGCAATCTTGATCCGCTATGTGATTTACTCTACAGTCGCAACTCGCTTACGGTACTCCGGGTCCGTGTATCACAGGGCCTCCTTGACTTGGACTACATTCTGCGGCACGCCGATACAATGGGGAGTCCACCCCTGTCCCACCTCGCCCACAAGCTGCTAGCTTTGAGGACCCCGCTTATGTACTTCGGCAATACTAGTTGGATCCTTCTGCTCCATCAGCCCTGAGCCGTAAGATTCTTTTGATTTGTTGAGAGGGGCCCATTGAAGGGTTTGTGTCTTGCTCTGGTTTCGTTTCCACGCATGGCTTTCCTGACGTATCTGGAGGAAGGTATTGGTTTGTCTTGGCTTCGTCTTATGTGCGATGAGTGGGAAGAGTGTACTGTTCGTTTGAGGGGTTTGATTTTGCCGATGAGGGGGTAAAGTGGGTCCTTGGATTGTTTACAGTTTTGTTCAGGCCATAGCTAGCGCTCCACGTGGTTTCTTGTACTATATATAAACAACGAATACATGATAATAACAAAAAGGTAACAAATGTAAAAAAGGCACCCTATTTTCTTTACACTCCGCGCCCTCTACACCTCCAGTCAGTGTTCCCAACGGGCCAGGCGGACCAGGCTTTGGTAAAGCGGGGCCCGGCCTGTCCAAATTCTCTCGGATCTAGCCTGGCCCGAGCCTGCAGGCCTGGTAAAGCCTGAGCCTGGCCTGGCCGGGCCCGCCTATAGGCCATATAGGCTTTTTCCCGGCTACCTGATAGGCCGGCCTGGCCTATATAGCCTAGGCCGGCCTATACGGCTTCAACCGACCCACTCATGACGAGCGGCTGCTCCGTGTCAACAGCAAAATTCACGGTAGATGTTTCCCAATTACGGAATATGATTAAAAATAAAGTAATGGTTTGACTTATTAGCAAAAAAACAAAAAAATACTAGAGGTCGTGAATTAATTAGTTGAATTAATTGTAGAAAAAGAGTTGCTGTTGGTGGATTGGATCAACTGTGTGCAGTGACGGTGACTATTTCGAAGGCATCAATAAGAGAGGTTGACTGCAAATAGTTTACAAA
>Ga0307509_10007188_pt1 | contig 14656 bp, 11 predicted proteins | sample 10_EM_MG_FD_202245 | JGI IMG/M metagenome (GOLD analysis project Ga0307509, IMG submission 202245) | Populus trichocarpa ectomycorrhiza microbial communities from riparian zone in the Pacific Northwest, United States - 10_EM | ecosystem: Host-associated > Plants > Roots > Unclassified | place... | reverse complement strand
CTCTCGAGTGCGTAGTCATGTGAGAACTATGAGTCAAGTGACGTCATAGTGTGAAATCCAACATACCTTATGACTCATAAGTATGAGTCATGTGAAATCTGCCTTGCTTAGTCACAATTTGTGACAGACGAGCTCTCTATTAGTGGAGCTCCCAAGAAAGCAGCGGCTGTAGGGATCTCTTGTAATGACCCATTGATCTCGTCCTATACCGATGCCAAATCCAGTTGCATCAAAGTTGGAGATATCTCCAATCTCAATAGTGTACTCCTTGCAAACCACTTGGCATCTCTCAAACCAGTTGTGTATATCCTCAGCCTCGCGTCCATTCTTGGGATCCGCATCTATGGCATGTTGCTTGCCTATAGAGTATTCTGGATGCCGAGTAACAAAATGCCGTAACCATTGCTTACTTAAAACAAGTGCAGGGGAGGGGGCGGTATGAGCCTGCTGCAGAATACTATTGGCGCAGCCAGTCACCATTTGCAGTCTTGCGCTTGTTCCAACCACATCAAGTCTGTCTAGGTATTGGCAGACACCAATCTCCTGGTCTTCAGACAGCTTTCGGTTAGCTGCAGGCCATTCTTGCCCCGATTGGCAATCTTCACAACTTGCCTGAAGTCTGCGGACTGGTATTTCGTAGCTCTTGGCGAAGGGAGAGAGGTCAGGATCATCCTCCTGGGTGGTGTGGAGGAACTTTAGTGCTGCTTGTATACCGGCCTCAATATCTCCATATGGTTCGACCAGTTGACCGGAAGGTATTAGTGCTGACTTTGATATTGGCGCCATCATCATATCCGATGTGTTGTGTATTTGTTCTCAAGCTCAAGTGTATATATTGTGGAGTTGGACAAGGAGAAGAAAGCAGTGTGTAAAAACATAGATATGTATTAAATCTCAATACTGTTTTCAGTAACAAAATTCTCTGAAGAAGTGTGGTTAGGTCATAAGTTGGGGTTTTATTACAGCGTTTCTCTGCTAAGCCACAAATTACCGTTGAGCTGTAAATTACCGTTCAGCTGTCAGGCACTCTTTAGAGTGTCCCCGCTTGTGAGCTAGCGAACATTCGGGGGTTGCGGCCGACGCCGCAACCTTGGCACGGTTATTAGCATCTTAGAGCTCCTGTCAATCTGCTACTATTACTTTAGCTACGGCCACTAGGGCATATAGGGAAATCGCACCGAAGCTGCTTCCCAATGCAGGAGCTTCAAGTTCAATGAACAGCACCAGTGATGCTTCCGCTTCTGGGGGAGTAGGGGTTATGAGACCGGTCAGGAGGAGTGCTGCCCCCAATTCAGCCCAGAATACGGTCCAAGATTTCGAACCACTAGTTACGGGATATCCAGCTAGGGCACAGCTGCTCGGTCAAGAGTTGAATACAGTTCTTACTACCCCCGCAGAGCCGGAACGGGCTCTCCCAACTGGTATCGGGCTACTGGGCAGTGCCGAATGCACTGTCTAAGTTTCACGACTTGATATTTGTTCTTCCATTCCATGTTTACAGGATCAAAAGGTCCTGTATTGGTTTTTTCGATGGCTTATATATTATTCTATTTTTCTTTTCACCATTCAACACTCCCCATGCCCCTTACTACATAGTTCACTTTTGGATCTCTTTTGTAGCGGCTCAGTCGATACTCGATTTAATGAAGGGAAATGGGTGAGGAATGCACGACCGGGGGTGGAGTACTGTTGGTTTTCCGTGCTTTTCATATCGTTTTTCTTGCTTCCTTCAAACAACTATTACCTTTTACTGAATGGGATTTCTTTTCTTTCCTTTCACCCCCCTTTACAGGGGAACCCGTCTATTCTTCTTCTTTTTCTTCTTCTTCTCATCACTTCCGCTTTTTCTAAAATATCGTACAAAATGGGGGATTTCTATTTTTTTTCGGTACAGTAAAGAGGATATTTGGAGACAAGAGGAAGTATCTTGTTTACTTTTGTCTACTGATAAAGCGATGCGCAATGCACGATAATCGCAGGATTAGTGGTCTTTCTTTGGGAGGGGAGGGGTTTCATTTTCATTTTCATTTCTTTAACTGCCATGCACCGTGTATGAATTAAGTCACGTTATCTACGCGGAACAAACATCAAAAACTCTCATCCGCATTGAAGCCTTTGCCTTTAATCTCCCTGTGAGATCTTATGTGGGTATTATCAGAAGTTTATTACTATGTATCCCCTTGTGCCTGGGGTGCTATGAAGAAGAAAAAAATCGCCTTCCTAAGGCTTCCTATGCGGCATCATTCGGCAGGAAATATGCAAGCGAAAGTGTCTAGGTGGGGGGAGTGATTCTATATGATTGGGCAACAAGCCTCGCCTAGCAGTGCGGGCATCTCCTTTCAAATTATGGATCGATTGGGGGGGGCCGACGGTTGTGCATGTATTATTGGACCGTATTTGGTCTATCAGTATACAAGTAACTAGCATGTACCTTAAGAATTCGAATGAGTCGCATCTTGAGTTCGGGTTCCATCTCTACATTAAGTATACTCTGTACCGATGCTGCTAAACCAATTGGAATAGTGGCTGTCACGCCGGCCTCTCCGGCCTGAAAAACATATATAAGGACATCCAGAAACTCGAAACTTGAAAGCAAACCGTTGGCGCAAAAACAACCTGCCTGTGTTTCCTAAACCACTGCACATCTTCCACCGGATCGGCTAGGGTCCGCCGAATCCTCAGCAGCGTCGAACCCAGCCCCCTCCGTTGTCCTCCTGGAGGAGCTTACCTCTCAGGTAGGAGTAGTCGAGGAGGACCTCGGAGGAATACATAACGAAGTTCAGACTCAATGGATAACAGTGGTCACTGCCGCGAGAGGGATTGAAGAGGAGAGGTGAAGGGGCTATGGGCAAGGAATTTGTCCGGGCTACGCGTTGGGACTGACCACGCTGCTCAAACTAGTGTAGAAGAGGTTTTTGGTGAATATCGGAGGTTAACTTTGAGCAATCTGCCATTCCTTACGCAGAAGAGTTTCCAGCGGGTTCTGGTACCTTTCTCCTCCGAGAATTCAACTATGGTAAGCCTTTGGAAGCGGTTAAACATGATTCCGATATTGTGGATATCTACTGTAGTAAGTGGATATTTTTCGGCTGGGTGCATGAGATGGATGCTAACGGTGTGGAGAAAGGGAGGGAGCCGAATCTTGGTGGAGATATTGTTATAAAAGCTGCGCTGTTTACCTGTCGTCGCACACCCACATATGCCATTGCTAGTGTGCTTAAACCCAATTAGCTCGTTCTTAGCACGACGCAGGGTTCCGAATGGTCGGCGGAAGACTGGACTGGACTAGCTAGTCCGGTCGAAAGTCAAGTCTAGTCTAATGATAGAAATTAGACCGACTGGACAGTCAAGATTATTGAAACCGACTTGACCAAGACTAGTCCGACCAGGCCCGCCAAGCAATAGGATATGCTATTTTTATCACAATATATTACATTCAAATAAAGCTTTTCTTAATAAAACTTATTGTTTCCATGGATTATACGGTGGAGATAGTGGTTCGCTTTGATTAGGGGTGGTAAAAATAGGTTCTCAAGTATCGAACCATTTTTGGTGCATTAGGTGAGTGATATTACATGACCAATTGTCACAATATGGATGTTCGGTGTGACTCATCCATCAGTTAACTGCATTTCTACCACATGCTATCCTCTCTAGGATGTTTTATCAACCTGTATTGAGGGCCTATTGATTTATACCATGGCATGCGGCTTTAAAATCCTACTATAGCTACACATCTATTCTTAGCGAGTGTTGGCCTGGGTGCGATTCGGACTCTCATGCGATCTTTATAAAGACTGGTCTGGGACCAGTCCAAACCGGACCGGACCACCCAAGTTAGTCGGGTCCAGTCATCGACATCAACCAGGACGGGCCAGTCTGGTCCTGCCTCCAAGACTTGACCGGTCGGACTATTCGGAACCCTGGCACGACGATCACAAGTTTTACAGCAGTCGTTGGCGGTAACTATCTTAACCCATGGCTAAACTGGAAGTTTGAGGCAAAGAAACTCAAACTGTCGGGGTACTCTCGCCGCGGATATAACGGATGTGAGTTCGCGCAAAAGGCGACCGACATTGTCAAAGAGTACATCACCAAGTTCATTCAGCGGTTCATGGCGATTCGGGGAAACCAACGCGGAGATCGCTATTCCGACACGGATGTTTGTTACCAATGGGAGAGCACGGCGAAGGTTAATGAGATCCAGGATCGTTCCAAGCGTATTCAGGGCAGAAGCTTCGAGAAGGTGCAATTGGAGGCTCCGCAGCCTGACGGCGGCCATGGCAGTGAGAGATTGAGCCAGCTGCTCAATAGTTGCGAAAATCGCAGGACTCGAAGCCGTGGAGTACCAAGGCCCTCTCCCACAAAGCATTTATGAATCCTAGCGATGTGGAGCACATATTGCACAATCGGCGGTTCGACTTGCGTGAGCGAGGCGTCTATATTCAGGATTCAGGCAAAGTTCCAATTGCCACCAGAAGGTGTCGTCGTCCTGACCCGACAACAAGACAGGCCTCATCAAATATAGTTTTCGACCACACCTGTATGAGTGGCACATGGCTTAGTGACATCTGCTCCCAATTTTCCGAGGAATGGCACTTCCGGTCTCAGGTGTACTAAACCTTACCAACCGCGAAAAAGTCAAGGAATCCAAAGCCATTGAATTAGCCAAGCCCCCTCCTACCACTGCTACTTTTGATAGGCACATCCTCTTCCCCATGCCACCCCAAAACGTGGGCAGCTTTACCCCAGCTGCCACAGGGGGGGTGGTGGCTGTAACTCTCAGGGTGGGAACTTGCCCCGCGGTGGAGGGAGCCGATCGGCTCGAAGAGGAATTTGATCGAGCAGTTAGAATAACAGTTTTCCACCACCGCCTCGCAAAACAGTCGCCTATAGGGATACTTATCCTCTCCAGGTGGTGGTGGTGGTGGCAGGACAGCAAATCACCCGACATATGGTGGCTCCCAAGTGAGATTGCAGAGGCCCCAGTTCTCCGCTGACAACTCTAGGACTGTTCCTCTACTGGCAAATCTGAATACCCCAAGGCGCGGAAGGAGCGGGAAGGGGGGTGGAAGAGGCCGCGGTGGCGGTTTGTGGGAATGTAAATGGGGCCAGGGGGGGCAACAAGAGGCGCTTATAATGCGCAGAAGTAGGAAGGATGGTTATTCGATAGTTGGGAGCTTGGGCATTTCTGTCGAGGTACTCACTTTACTTGCGTTTGTCGGGTAGCATTGATGCCTTCTCTGTATTCTTGATTGATCGGGTTTTGCATAATCACAGGAGTTGCGCGGGTGATATTTTTGGCAATACAAGATCCTTTTTTTCTTCCCCCTGGAGAGTTGCCTTTGTGAGTAGTGATGAGTTAGCTACTGGTACCGAAGCTCTGTTATGATACAAGGATGGCATGTTTTTTTTTGCCCACACTCTATTCAGACCTCCCAGCGTAAAGTAACAAACCCCTCGCATACCATCACAACCAATCACTCGAACCAGAACCTCACATCAATGCTATTGTCAAACAATATAATGACAAAACCCTCCATTTAGCAGGAGAAACAATACCCCCCTCTTGTGCTCCGCCCCCATCCTCCACCCCGTCCCCTTTCTTCCATAGTGCTACCCCCCTATGCTACCTATCCCTGCTCACACCGGCGTGCTCAAAACCGCTCTTATCTGCTGTCATGCCCCACCCATCCTGTATCTCCTGCATCTTACCTAGCATGAATGGATAGAGGAGGGTTCCCACGATGGGTAGTGCCTCGGTGGAGAGGTATACTGGTAATTTTCTGTGCAGGATCTGTACAGGATCTAGGATAGCTCCGGGTGGGGTGTGCTAGAGGGACTAGTCTAGAATAAATTAGTTACTCTTCGGGAATGGTAAGGGGGCATCGCTTCATGAGCTACCTTCATAATATCCTTTAATACCCGATTTAGATGTAGGTATTCCATTTTCTCCCCTATTAGGAGAGTCCTTTGTCGGAGGCGGTTGTGCTCTTGGTCTTCCAAAGGGGGTTCTCACCGGGTCAATTCGAGGTTGAGGTTGACGGGTCTTTCTATTTCAAAATTCCGCCCCAGGATGCAGCCGGCAAGGTTTCCTAGGAGGTCTACACAGCCCCCTCTCGTAGCTGGTGATTACGGTGAGCACGTCATAGTCGCGCTCATCCGTGATGCTAGTTTGGGGAGGGAGGTAGAAGCGCGTGGCATCTAGGTCAAATTAGGAGATCGTGAAGGAGGGGCCGGCGCCGCCGCCGCCGGTGCTCTTCCACTTGTTCCCGAGGTTCATGGCCCTGGGTGCGTGTGTTAGGATGAGACGTGGCAGGAGGAGGTTGAGGGCGAGGAGGAAGGCGGGCGAGTAGACTGGATGGAGGCTGAGGATGTCCCTGCCTATCATGTGTCTTGGTAGGCGGGAAGGAGATTGAAGAGGGGGACAGTTTTATTGTAGTGTCCGTGATGTAATTTGTCGGGGCGTTGAGCCAGAAATAGATCTTGTGTAAGAGGGAGTCATTGGGGTGTCCTATTTGGCGTGAGAGCTCGAGCGCAGGGTGGGTAGATCTTCTGAGTAGTTTTGCACCGCTGAGGTGATTTCCTTGTAGTGCGCGAAGAGCACGATGTAGTCTGGGCTATTCCGGTAGAACTATGGGAGCTGGATTGAGAGGGCTGAGGGACGGAAGTCGTTGCTTTTCCATTCCACAATTTTCTGCGTCCCGATGGAGATCTGCTGCTTCCCGCCTGATTTTGGGTCCACTACTGCAGCTAGGCTGTTCCATAAGTACAAAGCTTCGTATGGGATCGAATATGATTCCTGATTCTCGCCGGCATAGTTGTAACTATTGTCCTCCAGTCCGTGCCAGTTGTATTCTTCCTGTGTCAACCTGCGCGAGGGAGCAGATACGAATGAAAAAGGTATCATAAGAGAAATTGGCATCTGCTACCAAGTTCTGTTAAGGGTGGGTGGTGGGTTGTGATGGGGATGCGAACCGGAAAAGACCTTGACTCTGTCAGAAATTAGGTCGTAGAATTGGCTAGCGAGGATAATGTCATTCCGGCGGGTTTTCTGGACTCTCATCCCTTCCTTGTCTGTACCCGCACTCAACAGGGCCTTCATGCCGAGAGGAAGCCGCGTGCCTTTCAAAACATCGGCCCGTGCCGTCCGTTTATAGACTAAACGCCCAATATGAGGACCCGTCATATTGTCTTGGCTAGCGGACTTCATAAAATCGAGATAACGAGGGGGGGACGAGTGCCGGGACCGACAAACAGAAGACACCACATAAAGAGCGTCCGGCACCAGCCAATACCATCGCCGCCACATAATCAAACGATCATATACCCCAATTGACCAATTTGTGTGGTGAATACCAGGGGAGCGGCTCAACCCAGAATTCTCTGAGAAAATCCGGCATTCAGTCATCGAGCAAGGTTGCCTTGGTTCCCGAGTCGGTTACCGAACGACAGGCTCGGCAACTGCCAGCTAGCGAATCAATCATGGCTCCTCGCTTCCGAACCATTTTTCCCTTAACCCTTCATGGCACAAGCGCCGCGTAAACGGCGGAAAAATAGAAGATTCAAGAAGGGTTTAAAAAGTTATGAACCTCATTGGCCTATCCATGGGTTGTCACGCGATAATTGTGTTATTTTTTGTGTCCTCGCGAGGCCTCATGGAGCCCGAATAGCGGTATCACAACGGGCTCCAGGCATCCATGTTCTGCGAGGGGGGTATGGGACTCTCCAGCCAAGCCGAAATGCCGAGTTACTTTACAAAGACATACTCTGGTATGGCATTCTATTCCTCTAACTTAACTTTAACGGGTGTTAGAAGTCTTAATTATCTAGGAGCGCTTGCCAAATGTGTGATAACGTACCAAGGTTGCCCACAGGTTATCACGTGAAAAAGAAAAACAACGCCACAGGCGACCCTATCCTCGGAGAGGGAAAATCCATGGATCGCTAGCAGCCCGATATCGCATCACCATTCCCCTCACTCTGCAGTGACCAACAGGCGCATTATTGAAAGCGGACGCCCAAAGAATACTTCGCGCAGGCAGCCCAACACCGCCCCAATGAGACAATCCACTAACAGATCACCCGCTACTCCAAGAATAACACTGTACTAATCTCTCAGCCTCTCGCTTTCTGGATGGGTGGGTGATATTAGATGTCTGGAAGCAGCCGCGGACTGCCAACTGAACCGCGCAGAGAACAACTCTGGTAGTGCTTAAAAAAAATCTGAAAAAATAAAGTAGTACCTAGTAGTAGGGGGTTCTGAATGTGCTTGGTTGGGGGTTTTTTTTCCGTTTTTATTCTGGCACCCGGTCTACCATTGCGAGCCCAGCAATTTGTTGCAAGCTCTGGGCACCTAATCTCCCCCCAAGTATTGTAGCGGTGGTCTAAAACCTTAACCTACACACGACGAGGGAACAGAGAGGGTATTAGCCACGCTTATTCTCTAGACGCTACAAGCCTAATCTAGTCTCCAGCGAGACAGAATAGGGAACGTGCTTTGAGCATTGACCAATCTTTAAAGGCTCGGAAGCCCACAATTCGAGGGGATCAATGCCGATCGTAAACCTTAGCCTACAATTTAAGTCAGTCCCATATCATACCCCCTTTCCTCGAGAGCCAACGTGCTACTAAGCTTCGATCGCTCTGCCCACCAAAATAAGTAACTAGCCGCCAAAGCTGGTTATGGGTGGTCGTGATCGTACTATTATCATAGTCGGCCCTCGTGCACATAGGACCCGGATGCACATAAGCACACCTAGATGCAGCCCCAACTAAGTCATTATGCCTCTCCGAGGTCTGCATGAACAAGTAGTGGTATCTGCCTTGTCAGAGAGATCTAGATAAGTAGCTCTAGATTATTGTCTGATAGCACCCGAACTGGCTTAGCCCGCTTATGCTTCTGGTCGAGCTAGAAATCCATAACGAGTGATAGCGCATGAAACATGTTTGCACCAGACATCTTCGAGCCACGCTGTTAGACTCTAGACGCTATGCATTACCGGGTTGTGGGCCTGATTGTAATATTGGACGTGGTTACGATAGTTGTTGGTAATATTTACATTAGGTGTCATGCGGACGTGTTTATATCCATCAATGCATGAGCAGCGCAGTGATTGACTTTGTTTAACGAGGACTCGGTACTGAACGCTATGCGCGTACCTGATGCTTGGGGGTCGTTTTTGTGGCACCAAGGCATGCAATGCAGCAGCAGTAGTAATGCGGCTTCGCATACCCGAACCGTTTAACTTATTGTGAGAGGATACCAATTGATTGGCTGAGTTGTTAAAACAGGCATCGGCATGATGATACGAAGTCCGATTGGAATTTATTCGGTGGGTTAGAAGTGTTGCCTTTTCGTAATGGATATTGAGCAAAAACCTTATTGCAAGATAATTAAATTTTTAGAATGCTGCGCTCGAGCTCTAGGCTCTCCTTTTTGAAGAGAATGTCCCCCCCACAGCCCGGGCTTCCCTAATCTCTATATATGTACTGTCAGTGGTTATCAAAATTGGATCCCAGTGTACGATTAGAAAAGAAAAAAGCCCCCACAAAACACTAGAACGAGCGGGAGGCTATAGTCAGGTAATACATATGGGAGCAAGTAGGGAGGCTCGAGGCCTCGGGTGGGGCTTTGCTAGTCCTATCATACGAGAGTAATAAGTGCGCAAAGAACTGATTCTATTTTAAACCACTGAGAATCTCATTAAACACCTAAGAAGTAAGAAACACCTCCGTTGAAATCTACCAACAACCCCGAGTCGGGAAGAAACACTACCTACCCATTAAAATCCCGAAATCGGGCTTCCAGTAGGATAAATATTAGTTCCCCAGTTTACCTTTCATGAAATACCTAGCTGGCGCAGTGGTTAACACTCCTGTGCACTTAGCGGGAGCCCAGGAGTTCAATCCATGCTGAAAATCAGTTATTATTGAACGATCCGTCATGTAGGGCAGGAGAATTAAAAAGCTCTTGCGCTATGGGAACTGGGAGATTGAAGAACTTAGCCCTCATCAATAGGGCTGTGGAGTTTAACAATCCTGCTACGAGGTGGTAGAATCCGACTCTAGACCTTAAAGGTTGGCGATCGGCGGGTAGCAGAAGCACGTGGGACGGGTTGGCAAAGAAAGAAATATAAATAAAATAAAATAAAATAAAATAAAAAATGTAGAAAAAAGAAAATTTAACTTTTTTTGCCTTGGGAAGGCAGCTGTTGCCCCTCTCCCTATTTATTGCCTTGTATGCATAGCTTTTTTCCTTAGCAACGCGAGGTAGTATTAGTAGTTACTGTACGAGAGGAGGTATTTTTTTCTATCCCAACGGGTTGATAACACCTCGGTTGATAGCTCCACCGGGATGGTGTAGACTACTGTGACCTTGCTAGGTCCACGATACAAGTCAGCGCTTGGAATTGAGAATGACTTACTGGGGTAGGAGGAACGGGAGTTAACTGCTGTGTTGGTGCCATACGGGTATCGCTATGCAACAGTCCGTATCGGTATGCAACAGTCCGCACCTCCGGAGGGGTCGTGTTTTCACTATCGGGGGTGAGAACACCAATTGATGGACTCTTCGGAGGAACACCGCTTGCGTCCCTGGCCCAAATCCAGCGATTGGTGACTTCTTACAAGCTCCTCGACGGCTTAAGACCTCCCCCATAATAAACCTGCCTCTAGGGAAAGCTGTTGGGGACAGGATCAGAGTCGAGTTAAGCGCACTGAAGCTATCCACGAACTCAGAGTAGTGGGTGATTTGTTAGTGGATTGTCTCTTTGGGGCGGTATTGGCTGCAAGCTGCTGGTATTTTGCGGCAGTCCGGTTTCGGGAATGCGCGTGTTGGTCACTACAGAGTGAGTGGAATTGTAATGAGATAACGGGCTGCTAGCGATAGATGGATTTTCCCTCACCGAGGATAGGCTTGCCGGTGGCGTTGTTCGTAATAACCTGTGCGGAGCCTAGGTACGGTATCACACCCCTAGCAAACGCTTCTAAATATCATAATGAAGACTTCTAGCACCCGGTAAACTTAAGTCAGAGGAAGAGAATATGATACCAGAGTCTATCTTGGCACAGGCAACTCCACATTTCGGCTTCGCTGGAGAGTGCCCTGCCCCCCCCTCACAGAACGGGAACGCCGGGAGCCCGTTGTGATAAAGTAGTAACCTGGTGTAAGATCAATTAACGTCAATCACCGGGAAGTGTCACAGCACCTAGAAGTTGTCACACATGGCAACCATGAAAACCACAACTAAAAAATACAACAACTCAACCAATGCTTAACCAAATTGGACCAAACAAGGTGATATCAATTGAGAAAGGAGAGGAGAGCTAATTTATGCCCGAAAAATAAAAAAAGAAGATTCCCCACAAAGGGATACCAGAAAAAAGAGAGCAAAATTACTTAAAACTGCAAGAAAGAAAATAGGACAAGTTAAGATACAGCAGCATGCAAACCCATTTACAAACTGGATGTAGGTAATCTGCTACTGGCTGAGAAAATATAGAAAATTATAGTTGGCCCTGATTGAAGTCTAAAGTGTGCTGAAACCTCTGGGAAATAGGTTAATTTCATAGCAAAATGATAAAAATATTAAAACACTGACAAAAGTTAAGGGAGACAGCTTCAGGGATAAGGAGTGAACTATCGGTGTGGCCCAAGGTCAGTGTACTCAGAGTATCATGATTAATAAGAATTTCTTGTTTCATAGCAGTAGTGAAGCTCGTGTTTTTATATGTTTCATAGGTTATAATATAAGAAGTTTTCTTGCAGGTTCTATCTTAGGCAATTGCATCTGTGATGAAAATAACATAAGAATAGTTGAATAATACTTACATACAATCCCAGTGAAAGAAATATTCATTTGTACTTACTTTATTGGTACTACTTTACAAGAACAAGATTTACCAAGAGTGTAATTCAAAATTCATCATATTGAATCTAGTATTTTTGTATGAAAACCTTTCTAATCACACTATGCCTTTTCCTTGTTATATTGTAGTAAAAATATCAACTCTCACAAGTTCAGTTAATCTCAGATATCTACATTTCCACATTGTATACCACTTTGCCTAGCCTCTTTAATTTTACATATATACATTGTTCCACTGACTTCAACAATGCTATATTAAATATTATTAAGAAAAATCTATTAACTATATGCCTGTTCCTGGTAATATAATCTTTGTTATTGTACTAATACTTGTATAAAAACACTAGGTACTACTATGTACTATAGTAGAAATTACTAAGTAGTTGTAGTAAATAGTTTAACTATTAAACTATATTGCTAAAAGGGCAACTATAGAAGTGTTTTTTTTTTCAATATGGTTAAGACATATTCCTAAGTAATGAGGAAGTGATTTTGAGAATATAAACAACTTGTAGTTGTGAAATCGGTAATAGAACTTCTTATATTGTTATATATTGCAAATATAATAACAACAGCACCACTACTACTAAATTATAGCAAATCCTGATCGATTGTAATATTCTAAGTACACTGACCTTGGGCCATACCAGTATTTCACTTCTTATCTGCTGAGCTGTCTTCCTTAACCTCTGAGTGCCTTTCTCTTCTTTTTATTGTTTTACTATTATGTTAACCTATTTTCCCAAGGTTTCAGCACACTTTAGACTTCAATTACAGCCAACTATAATTTTCTATATTTTCTCTGCCAGTAGCACATTACCTATATTGACTTTGCAAATTGGCTTGCATGCTGCTGTATCCTAACTTGTCCTATTTGCTTTCTTGCAGTTTTAAGTAATTTTTCTCTCTTTTTTCTAGTATCTCTTGCTAGAGAATCTTCTTTTTTTATTTTTCAGGCATAGATTGGCTCTCCTATCTGTTCTCAATTGATATCGGCTTGTTTGGTGCAATTTGGTTAAGAATTGGTTGAGTTGTTGTATTTTTTAGTTGTGGTTTTCATGGTTGCAAATGTGTGACAACTTCTAGGTACTGAGACACTTCCCAGTGAATGACATTACTGTTCGCTCGCCATGACCCACGGCGGTGACAGAAAAAACAACACATCTCTCAAGTGAAAATCCATTGATCGGACAATGAGGTTTATAACTTTCTAAACAATGCGGGCAGGCTGTATTTTTCCCTCGTTAACCCGGCGCTTGTTACATCAAGGGTTAAGGAAATATTGCTTCGGAAGTGACGAGCAAGGATTGATTCACCACAACTGGCCAAGGCGCAACCAGTTGCCTCGCCAGTCTTTCGGTAACTCACTTGGGAACCAAAGCAACCTTGCTTGCACATTGGATGCTAGATTTTCTCACAGAAGACTGATTTGAGCCGCTCCTGTCGTATTCACCATGCAAATTGGTCAATTGGGGTTTATCCTGGTTTAATTATGTGGCGGAGATGGTAATGGCTATGGCGGTCTATAGTATCATACGAAAACCGCCACAACGCCCAAAACTCAAAATTTAAAAATCGAAAAAAGAAAAAAATACCCTCTCCCAGCAAAGTTTCATGGGGTGATTTATACCTGTTATCAGGGATAAGTAGGGTTGGTTACGGGGTGGGGCGGGGAGGGTTTTCACGCGCCACTGGCAGGCCCCGCCCTTACAATGGGCCTGGGGGGTTATTTTGGAAGTGACCCCCGCCCCACCCCTGTCCGAGGCGAGTGCCCGCTCATTCACTGGACGGGCCCTGTTTCTCCCCACCGGTTTTAACGGGGACCCGTCTAGGGAACTGGTGGGGCCGGGGGCCGGGGGCCGGGGCAGGGAACCCTAAAAAAACACGCCCCGCCCGGGGCCGTTCAGCGGGGCAGGGCGGGGAGTTTGGCCGGGGGCCCGCCTGTCTCGGGGCCCCGGAGGCCCGCAATGAACACTAGGGATAAGATTGGTAATGATCAATGTTGAGACCGAGAATGTTACAAAGTGAGGAATTGAAAGAAACCTTGAAAAACGAACAGGACTACAAGGCTGTGAAACAAGAATTTTGAAGAACTAAGTGATGGAGGTCTGGCCGTGCGCAGGGGGAACTGCCACCCTACAAGCACTGCTAGGAGGCTGCCCTGAGGCAAGCGTCCTGAAATGAAATCCTGAACGAAGGTGGTAGACAGGCTAAAGTGTTTTCACTATTCAATGTGTAGAGTTATCATGGCTATCAGCCAGACAGAAAGAAAACGCTGCTGAGACTAAATACAGATTGAGGTAGCCACTTGGGCGGTGGACTCTCTATCACATAAACATCTGAGATGCCAGTCATCCTCAACATGTGTGACTGTCCCTACTAGCTAATAGGTCCAAATATGGCATCACAGGATAGGGTTACTACATGAGAGAGCGTATAATAAAAGTAGGATCAGGTAGGGATAACCGATTGCCGATTGGCTCACAGAGTATTACTCAAGGCTGTAAGCTGGGTCCCAGGCGGGTAGTACGAAGCTACCTTCTGAGGCTCGCTTGGCTATGGGACATTGCTTTACACGAACAAGTCTAGAGCCACAAGTACATATACTACGACCCTAATACTCCGGCAGGAAGCTCAGCGTTCTGAATAGTCCAGGGGCCTGTCACAAATTGTGACTAAGCAAGGCAGATTTCACATGACTCATACTTATGAGTCATAAGGTATGTTGGATTTCACACTATGACGTCACTTGACTCATAGTTCTCACATGACTACGCACTCGAGAG
>Ga0307509_10007186_pt1 | contig 14658 bp, 16 predicted proteins | sample 10_EM_MG_FD_202245 | JGI IMG/M metagenome (GOLD analysis project Ga0307509, IMG submission 202245) | Populus trichocarpa ectomycorrhiza microbial communities from riparian zone in the Pacific Northwest, United States - 10_EM | ecosystem: Host-associated > Plants > Roots > Unclassified | place... | reverse complement strand
TGATAGTTATTCAATTAAAATTAATGTAATTATAAAAGGGAATCTGCTATGTAAGAACCAAAACCTATCCAATTGTATCCAGCCTGTGACTAGTCATATATTAGTAGAAAATACAAACATTGAAAATTCCACCATCATCAAATAACTTATATCTTTACCCTTTCCATACTATTTTACTATTCTCTTATGCTATTAATACAGTTTATCATACCTATACTCTCTATTCTATATTTATACTTGAGAAGATTCTACTATGTTCTACCATGTTTCATGTTTCCAATCATATATTCTTTACTTCTCAAGCCCTTCCAGAATACAAACATTACAGTAATATGGAATTCTGTTGAAATCACAAAAGTAGTACCAGTAACCCTTCCTACTGCTGGAATGTGCTACCAAGAAGCCCTTGATTTCACTTTTTTCTGTTTTCTATTATATAGGCACATATCTTCTAACTATTTACAGGAGATTTATTCAGTATCGGCAACTAACAGTTGTCAGATTTCTCATCCATCTTACTCTAATACTATCTATTAAAAACTCAATAATAACAACTTACCTACTTTTAAAATATCACAAATCCTTATTAATACAGATATCCTGAGTGCACTGACCTTGGGCCATACCTCTATTTCACTTCTGATCCTCATGGTTGGCTATCACAAGTGCTAAGAGGTTTATTAATATTTTTCTCATTTTGGTATGAAATTCATCTTTTCCTTAACCATTTCCTTCTACTATAAGCTTCCATTGTTGTCAACTATCATTTACTATATTACCCCTACTGATAGGAGATTACCTACATCTACTTTTTAAATCCTCTAGCATGCTCATATATCTCATTTTATTCTCTTGTCTTTCTTGAAGCTTTGAGTAGATTTTCCCTCTTTTTCCTGGTATTCCCTTGTGCAGGATTTTCTTTTTTTAACTTTTCTGGCATTAACCTGCTCTCCAATATTTTCTCAATTGGTATCATCTTGTTTGGTCGAATTTGGTTAAGAATTGATTGAGTTGTTGTGTTTTGTGGATGTGGTTGAAATGGTTGTCATGTGTGTCACTTCCCAGTCCTGTGTCACTTCCCGGTCATTGACATTATGTGTTACAGGTGGAAATCAAATTTCCGAGAAGTATGGCTTATCACCACCCAGAGTGGAGGATTACTTGTACATATCAGAAGCCAGGTAAATTGAAAAAAGAAAAAAGAAAGAAAAAAGAAACACAGAATTATTTTGATTGCAAAACTCTTAGAATTTCAGCTGTATTGTCTTTCACCTCCCCTAAAGCCTGCTCAGTAGTCTCCAAACGAGTTTCCAAGGCCTTAAGCCGATTCTCTGTCACCTCGAACCTTTCTTGCAAAGTATTCGCATCCTGATCTATCAACTTATTTTCAGAGGTGTCCGGAACAAGAGAATTTGCAACACGTTCAAGAACTGCCGTTAAGCGATCACTTTCTTTTGCCAAACTGGCATCTAAAAGTTCTCCTCGCTCTCGTATCTTCCTTCTCTTATCTCTTAAGGTTTCCACCTTTTCTTTCTTTATAGCTGTCTTTGTAGTAGTCTGAGCAGATACAGACTTTCCCTTCCCTTCCCTTTTCTTATCTCCTGCTCTTTCACTTCCCTCTCCACCATTATTCTCCCCCTCGCCCCCTTCATCCTCACTCCCGACCACATAGTGAGTATCAAGAGCAGATATAGCAGCTTCGTAGTCCCTTTTTCCTTTCATAGTAGAAAGTAATCGTTGCCGATGGGCTTCAGCCGCTGTGTCGTCTTGTGCCTTTCGCTCTTTCTCTTTCTCACTTATGCTACCCAAATTTCCGCGCCCATCACTGCTCTGTTATTATAGATATAATTAGTATTATAGGACTTGAATATAATAAATGAAGAAGTAAAAGGATAAATATAAAGAAACTTACACTTTCTACACGTGCTTTCCACTGTGTCATAGTCTGCTTATACTCCCCATCAGTCTGAGCCGTACCACTCTCCTTGATTTCTCGAGAGACTTTCGTATTGTATTCGGCAAGCATTCGCGCCATAGTGCTGCACGGATTGCTAACCGGACGGCGTAGGGCATTACCGAATAATTGTTGAATCTTGAGCCAAAACCTTTCACGACCTCCGCGAACTGAAAATTCGCCTCCATGAAGCACACACAACCGGGCAAGCTGGAGTTTTTCCGTTTCCGTAAATCGATTACGCGGGGTAGCCTGTCCCGCATATATGATCTGGAGTTCCCCCATCTCATGTTTTTCTCCGGCTGTGTTTGGGAACGACATTTTTGATTTACTGAGTTAATCGTCACAGTGAACTAAAGAGCAAAAAGATACGTCATTTATGTGTCAACACACTAGTAAACAAAAGGCTTTTACGACCGTCGTATCTAAGAACAGTTCTTAAGACTGAGCATAGTTGAGCCACTCAGCACTTACATGAATTCGGTATAGTTAGCGCCGTTGCTCTGGCAATAAGAAAAGTTGCACTGACGACCGTCGTAGCAAAACCTCCCTATTACTTAAGGTGAACCGTAGATAGCAACCTCCATAGAGAGTACACACCACAACATCTTCTGTCAGCTTCGCCTACGCGATTGTGCCATCACCTCCATCAATATCCAGGAAATATCAAAGTTAGAGCGAATCACCAGGGCTTTATAATTTAATTGATAGCATGACCCTGACAGATTAAGAGCAATGGCCAAATATATAGAATTCATTATCTCTCGCATAAACGACAAGCAAACGTAATCCGGAAGTCAGAGAATGAAATAGCAGCTGGGAGAGAAGCAAAAAAGCTTGGATGAAGAGAAGAGAAGAGGAGGAACCTAAGGAAATGAGAGAAGAGATCACGTGAGGTTGGATGGAGAGAAAATGGGTGGACGTTCTTGTGAGGAAAGTGGGGCTGAGAAAGGAGGACGTTAGAATGTGAAAGTTTTTCAGAGTTATGTATTTAAGGATTCTTGTTTTCCTCTTGAGTGCGAAGATTGAATCAAGATCGGGACATCCTCCTCCGATTTCAGACCTCCGGCTATGCAGATGTTTTTTTTTGGTTTTCTTGAAAAATGTTGCATTTTGGAGTATCGGAATTGTTTTAATGGTCTAGAAGGATTCAAAAAAGTCGATTGCAGACTTCTACCTGCAGAATGTAAGAACATCTCAAGTTAGGATCCCGGTAATTGACCACCTCGCAAGGGCATTGGAGTTACCTCTCGTGTTAGGGTCTCCTGTATTCTCCTTTCATCTTGTCACACACCTAATCGGTCAAGATTCATCTTTCAGCAGTGTTTCTCTCTACAGCACAAAGTGCCAGCAGGAAAATCCACACATCCGGCATAACTCAGTATAGGCTTCAGATTTGGGATATGGGGAATAGTTGTATGCAAGTCAGGATCTTAACTAAGGTTCACGGCTTACCCCTTGTGATAATTTATTACATGAAACAAACCAGACAGACATCGCCGGTTCACTAGTCATGCCATTCTACACGCCACCCCGGCGCAGACTCGGCCGTTTTCCTATGACATTTCCCACAGAATCAAACTAGTCTTACCACTAACTGGGCCCAAACTGAAGCTGTAGAGGCCATACCGTAGACAAGTGCGCCGTATCAGCTAGGCAAAAACAGAAACCGCCACCAGTAACCAATCCCTGCTTGTGAACGTCTTGTTTCGCCGGTGGCATACAATACTCAAGTATGGCGTGCGCAAAAGTCTGTCGAAATTCCCTCTCATAGGTCGAGCTTGTATGCGAATAGAAGCCTCCAAAAACACATAATCGCTAGATTCCTTGATAATTTTGTGAAGGAAAAAAGTCTGTCGAACTCTCTCGGCAACTTGCTTGAGCAAATTCTGGCTTCTTGGCAGCCCAGAAGGCATAGAGCCAATGCGGGAGGTTTAACAGACTTGCCCACAACCCCCGGTACTCGCAGTGGTACGGCGGGGACTATATTCCTTCACCCAATGAAATGCGATTATCAATACGTTGTAAGATAGTACGAAGGCTTGAGCCTGCATCTCGCATGCTCGTGTTCACCGCCAACTATTCGTCGTATCTCTTGCAGCCGCAGGCTCATTCATATATCACATTGTAATATTAGAACAACCGGGGTGGGAAAGAAGTGCAATTCCCTCGAGCGTGGAACAGAAATACACGGGGTTCCCCTCCTCCCCTCTCTCATACAAATTTTGGTCGGAAAACGCAGTTTTGCACTTTAGCTGCTTACTTAACTTACTGCCACACCGGAAATATGTAAGTCACTGTTTGCTTTTTTTTTTAACCCCGCGCAGGAATGGCAAGCTAGATGCCACACCCTTGGGCCAATGCGGCTTCGATCTACTCGACAACCGACTCCGATTACCTGCAGGACTTGGCGATCTCCCACTCTACCCAGAAGAGGATGAATGGTATTCCGTTCTCGGACCATGGAAGGGCACCACCGATAACCCCGACGATGTTAACCAAGACGACCCAGAAGCCAACCCCGACGTCCCAATTCCTCCGGTAAACCCTCCCAGAAACGCCCGCCCAGATCCCGCCCTCATCTACTGCGAATACCCCAAGTGTTCCGGCAACAGGTTAGTAATCCCCCTCCATCTTCTACCTTACTCTCACCGAGCGCCATACTAACCTGTACTCTACCCCCCACAGCGGCCCTCACTCCCGCGCTCCCGCTCAACTCATCTGCCTAGCTCCCGGTTGCTCCTCGCCCGGCACCTTCAAGACGAAGCAAGCCCTCACCAGACACTACCAATCTAAGCACCTGGACACCCGTGTGGATTGCACAGTTCCTGGGTGCTTGTATGTTGGAGATCGTGGGTTCAAGCGGGTTGATAACCTTCACGCTCACTTGTTGACCAGGCACGGTATTTCCCGTGCTAAGCCGGCGTATGGGAATTAGGTTCGTTGGTATCGGGATTGTTGGTATCGTTCGTGGTTGTTGTTGTCATTTTGTTTGTTTTCCCGATATCGTAGTCTGCGTATTCAATATGATGAAATGTTAAAGTTTTTAAAATTTTGATCGTGGGCATCTTGATGGAGTGCTAGTACTGCGCGGCTGTAAAAATGTAGTAATGTGGTAGCGAGTAAGATACAGTAAGGCAAGTAGAGTAAATGGCCAACCAGCCCACCCAGCTAGGGAAAAAATAGTAGGCAGGATAACGGAATAAGAAGTGAGCAGTAAAGGAATTTTTAAAGTTACAATTATTTTTACACCACCTCTATCCCATGCTATCCCTAATCGCTCGTTCGCAAAGACAAACTAGCCACCCCCCCAGCCACCTAATAACGGTCTTGTCTCACCGTCATCCCCTTTACCCCTCCACCTCCTATCTTTCCCCCTCCTCTTCTCCTTCCCATTGCTCTCGCTGCCGCTGCCACTTTCATCGCTACCACTACTAGTAGTTTCAATCACAGTCTTTGGCACACCACTAACATGCTCCACACGCTCGATAAGACTCCCACTCCTGGCAATGCGCTTCTTGGCACTCCCGGTGCGGGAGGCGTTCTCCGTGTCGGGGCCCTCCTCGTACTCGCCTTTGGAGTTTGGCTTCTTCAGGAGGAGCGCTGAGTCAGAGGTTGTGGCCCAAGGGTTGGCAAGTAGTGCGCCGTTGTTGCCGACGTTACCACCGATTGGCGAATTCTCGCCGCTAGGGAGAGCAATTGTTGGTGAGGCGGTGCGGAGCTCGTGCGCTTGGACCTGGCCGAGGCCCTCGCCCGGCGATACGGGCAGGCGGATGTGCTCGTCTTGGTTCCCGGCGGGTTTGATCTTGACGGCCTTGTATTTTGTAGACTTGGGGTTTCCGGCCAGGTTTGCGGGCCCGAGGAACTTTAGTTGCGGGAGGACGTTTTCTGGGATACCAGCGAGGGAGGCATGTTGGTTTGAGCGACGGACAGCGGTTGGTGGGTAAGGGTGGTTAGGATCGCTATCGCTGTGTGGGGTCGAGTTTGTGCTTCGTGGGTCACCGTCGTGGATCAGAAGATCCTCCGGCTGTTTGCTGTTAGGGCCGATGGGATGGTTGGTTGACTCCGGGGCGGCGACCGAGGCTGCAATGTTGGTGGCGGCGGAGACGACTACCTCATTGAGGGAGGGGAAATGGGTAGAAATTGAGCGGCGGGATAGCGGAGAAGGGTTAATCCGACGGATAGCTTTGTGAACGTCTATAAAGACGTCAGACTCATCGATAATTTCTCTATTCTAAATTAGCACATATCAAAGTGATTAAACCACCGGGTAGCCTACTCTCCGATTAATTCCTCGATAACATCCTCCAAAGTGACAACTCCGAGCGCGCCGTGATTCTCACCGGGAGAATCGCTCACGAGAACCATGTGGCTCTTACCCTCCTGAAAGAAATTCACAATATCCAAACAGCTAGTCTCCTCTCTGGTCTCCGGTAACGTAGCCAGAGGGAATTCCCCCACGCGCTTCTCATCCTCCGGGTCATAAGTGATCAAGATCTTAACCAGCAACATGCCAACGAAATTGGTCGGTTCTCCCGGGGCGTGAATGGGAATCCTAGAATAACCAGCCGAAAGTATCCGATCCATAGCCCGCTCGTCGAGAACCGTATCCGAAGACATGGTGAACACATTCTTAATAGGCGTCATGATCGAACCGACCGGTTTATCCTTCAAGTCCAGGACCGCCGAAATAATGGTGACCTCATCCTGATTCAACCTCTCCGAGGGCGACGGGCCAAGGTTCTTGTGCAGCGTAACAAGCGTCTTCAATCCCGCCTTCTTGTAAACCGTCCCGTGATCCTCCCCGAGAATGTAATCCAGCAACAGCGCGGTCGGATACGCAACCGGGTACATGAGGTACATCAGCCCGAGCACGAACGGCGACAAGTAAGCCCCAATACTCAATCCGTACCTCACACAAACAGACTGGGGGATAATCTCGCCGAAAATGACGATAAGAACGGTGGAGGACAAGACAGCAGGCCATCCGCCGCCAAGACTCCTATCCAGAACGATCGGTAAGGTCTCGTTGGTGATGACGTTGCTCAGCAGGAGAGTGACAAGAACCCAATGCTTTCCGCGCTGCAGCAAGCGTAAAACCTTCTGCGCGTGAGCCTTCTCGGCACCTTCCCCGGACTGCTCAATCACCTGTAAGTAGATCTCGTCCTGACCCATCAGGCCCAGGGTCAGCCCAGCAAAGATACCGCCCAGGAGGACGAGGAGGACAGCTACGCCGACATTAACCCAGAATCCGCTCGATTCGGGATCGCCTTGTTCGCGCTTGGACAACGGGTAGGAGTGTAGACGCGGTAAGGATGTCGTAAGGAGCAGGGCGACTCGGGCGAGACCCGCTAAGGGTGATCTGGCCGGTATCGCCATCGCCGGGCGGGTGTTGTTGTGAAGAGGAGAAGGAAAAAAAGTGGGAAAAAGGAAAGGGAAAGGGAAAGAGAGGAATGAGCGATTAGATAGTTGTTGTCACAGGCGGTCAGTTGGTGGTTGGGATTACCGGTATCTTGGTTTCTCTTTCTTGCCTGTGGGTCCAAATGTGGCTATGGTGGCGGATGCTTATCTCTTGTGGCTTTGCATGAGTTGGCTAATCAGATTTTCTATGGGATACTATATCAGCCGCTCGGGTGTCCCGGCTCGCTGGGTAGAAAATCAGCTGCCCACCACACCACTCCCACAACTCTGGCATTTAAAAACCATAGAGATGGGTTTCTGGAGAAACGTGCTCTACAATACACGGCGACCGCCGAACTATCATACTCAATTACCAAACCAACTGATAAGGAATTTGTTCTAATGATACAGCAAATATAATATCTACCGTACCGGACGGGTGACACAACGCTGTACTGTACCCACCGCAGCTATTTTCACAAGTTTATCATAAACGTGCAACTGCCGTACAAGCATACAGATGTCCAGCCTTTCTGTTAGGGTATTACAGGAAAACCTCTTCCCACTCACAATCGCTCTAACTAACCACAACATTCTATAGCAATACGACAAAATGAAAAATGAAAAAGAGTCTACTTCCTCGGTAACTCCTTAAACACCCTCTTCAAGATCGCCTTGCTCTAAAGCACCCCACCGGAATCAGTCCTGTGACTACCGCGCTCGCAGGAAACCCCCTCGGTAACATAAGAAGAAGAAAACATACCTTATAAAGATTGACAAGCCTCAACCGCTCATCATCCAAATGCGCTTGGTCACTCGCCTGTCCGCACGGAAGATGCGCCGCCGGAGCCCCAAACTCTTTTTCCAAAAACCTCGCAGTGGGGATGCTCCCGCCTTCACGGATGTACAGTGGTCTAACCCGCTCCTCGTTCCCCTCAGACCACTCATCCATAACAGCCTCTTCCAATGTTCTAAAGGCGTCGTTCTCGGGGTCTCCCAGCCAGGGCTCCGCTTCGTGGTCTATGGTGATGTTGAGCTTGTTGTAACTGCCGAACGAGGAGTACTCGCTGCGCAGGTACGAGACTAATTGGTCTTTTATTACAGATAGCTCCTGGTCTGGGACAATGCGGAGGGATATTGAAGCCGACGCCGCGCGGGGGATGATGGTCGCGTTTGATGGGCCCGAGACGGAGACTTTGTGGATTGTTAGCGATGGGAAGCGCCATTTTGACATCAGATGGTCCTTTATCTGGGCCGCGGATAGGTGGGACCAGTCGGGTTTGTCGACAATGGCGTCGGTGATGGCGGTGTACATTTCTTCTTCGGCGGGGGTGATAGGGCGGACGGGCTCGGAGAATCCTGTGGACAATATAATTAACAAATACCCCAGCATACTCGCAAAATGGAATCTCACCAGGAATCAAAACCTTCCCGTCTGGGGAGGTCAATTTTGCCAATAGGTTTACCAGGTCAATCGTAGGCTCTCGGTTAAGTCTACTACCTTCAACACCAGAATGTAGATCCGGCTTATCACTCTCTACTACCACGGTAGCATGGATTACCCCTCTAAGGCCGTAAGTTAAGCACGGAACATCATCGTCAAGCCAGTAACTGTTGGCTAAGAGAATCCAGTCCACATCACCAATAAGCTCCTTATTTCTCCTAACGGCATCAACAAACCCTCTGCTTCCACTTTCTTCCTCCCCTTCAATAAGGAACGTAATGTCGGCCCCTAGCTCCTGCTCCTGTACTAATTCGCCGGCGGCGAACAGCGCAGCGAGGCAAGGACCTTTGTTATCCGATACCCCGCGACCATACAGATATCCGTTCACCCCCGTTAATTCAAATGGTCGCGTTTGCCATCCAGCCTTAGCGCTTTCGGAAGCAGATATCACGTCGTAATGACCGTAGAACAGTATGGTTTTCCCTTTGCTCCTGCCCTTCGTTCCGCAGCCTCCAAACCTCGCGTGAACGATCGGGTTTCTGCCCTCTTCCGATGGCAGGAGCGTGGCCGTAGCGCCATACCGCTTAAACAATTGCTTGAGGTAGGTTGCCCCTCGACGACAGTCTTCGGCATAGCTAGGATCGCTGGAAACAGTACGGAAGGAAACTAGCTTACTTAGGGAGGAAAGGAGCTGGTCATTCTGAGATTTCAAAATCTGAGATTCCAATTGTTCGAGAGCGGAAGCGTCCCAGATTGCGACACAGTCGTCATTACCGCCGGTAATGTAGATCAGTCTCCCATGACGCTTAGTCGCAGCAGAAGCCAATATCAATCCAGAGTGAGACTGCCAGCGACTCATATGTTCGAAACGTTGATTCCATTTCTATTAATGTTATCGTCAGTGCGTGCCGGGTATAAATGAAGCGGGATAATACCCTCGAATACCCACTAGCACTCCCGCTAAAGATGCAATTGCCCATCACACACATGGTCAAGACATCGTCGCAATGGGTCTTGAGACTACGAATCAATTGCATGGTGTCCAAATCCCAGATGCATATCTCGCCGTCGGTCAACCCGCAGTAGAGCATTGTGTCATTGATCGCCATACTTAGCACTCCAGAATCACCCGCGCTTAAAGTCTTGACATCTTTGATCGCGCTCGTTACCGGATCAAGGGCCCATAGCTTGACCACCCCGTCCCCACCCCCGGAAAGCAGCATCTCCCCTCCAGCACCCTCGATTTCCGACCCGGATGGAAGTGTGATGAGAAGCATGCAATAGACATACCCGTAGTGAGCATACTGTACAATATTCTCGGGAGCAACCTCCAACAGCCTCGAGCTCGGTGGCACAATCTTTGACGCAGGTCTGGGTGTGGTCCTTCCGCCGGGGCCTTTGGAATCAAAGAATCGGTGGTTGCGATGCGAGGGGTGAGATGTCAAAGTAGGCCTAGGCCGCGAATCTTTCACTTTCAGGTCATACCACTAAGTCGCGATAAGTCAATTGCCGCTCACCCAGGTAACGGGGGTGCAGTTACCTGAATACTAGTATTCTGCGCACCAAAGTACGCGGTTTGGAGCGCCGAGGAATAGACAACGCAGAATACATCGCCGACGTCGAAAGTAGAATAAATACTGTAAAGGTTCTCGAAGGTTTTCGCATTCCATACCTGGAAACACAGTCAGTGCTCCAAACCTAACCCTCACATCCGGCGAAAACACCCGATCGACATACATTGACAATTGCATCGCCAGCACTGGAGAACAAAACTGATCCATCGCCCGAGAGGTAAAGACATAGTACACTCCCCTGATGCGCCTGAATGCTCTTGGCAAGTTGAAAAGTCTCAATCGACCACACCTATCATCCCTTTGCCGTCAGTTCCACCCTATGCCCCGCAACACCAAGGGGGGGGGGGGAAAGAAAAAAAGCCAACCAAAATCTCCCCGCTCTGACTGCCCGCATAAATCAAGTTATCGGATACACAAAGTGATAAGATGCTCCCATCATGCTTAACCCGATGCGACAGTGTGGGTATCTCCCCCTCAATAGCCCCTTCCCCCCCCTCCTTCCCTTTTCCGACCGGAGGATTAATCGGGAAGCCAGAGCTATCTATTTGCAAGGATTTAAGCTTAAGTTAGGCTAAGCGAGGTTCTCAAACAACGGTGAAGGGAAAAAAGAAAAGAACAAGCGAATCAGTAAACACACTTACCGAGGAAGCGAGGTAGCGGGGTGCCCGCTCGGCTCCCATTGTTCGGGGAAAATGCTGGTAGACCGCTCATAATTAATGGACACTGGTCGTGGTTCTTGTAAGGAGCTCTGTTGCTAATGCTGCGTGGGCAGACGGGCGTTGTTGTTGCTACGTGTTGTTGGTGGGTCGGACGAACCGGGATGGTGGAAGGCATCGCGAAAAGCACGTTATTGGTTGAGACTTTCTCCGGAGCTCGATAATTGACCGGGGAGCTGGTACAAGCGAGTGTGGTACCTGCCTGGAACCGTGAGCAAAAGTAGAGGGCAAAAGCAAAAAAGAATTCTAGCTTAGATTCAGAGCGGAGTTAGCTCTATAGGACAGGTACAAGTAGGTAATCAAAGGGAAGTGAAAGGAAATACGAGGATCTTAAGTACAAGTATGATACCATAGAAAGGGGATTAAGGGGAGATAGGTCCGAGTTGAGTCTCCCTCCGATGGTGTAGCGGGCGGGGGCGGCGCTGTCGCCGAGCACGGTACCCGTAAATGCGTAAAAAAAACTCCTATCGCATGAGCCCTAGATTATTTAAAACACCGTTACTCTGTCCGGCGGTCATAACATCGTAGGAGCAACGCTACCAGGAGAACTAGCACAAACATCCTGTGAGACAATCAAAGAGATAACTTTCACCCAAACCATGCGGTTCACCCATCTCCATCATCTACACCGTGTCCCAGTTTTTTTCTCTACACTTTTTTCTTCTCGGTATGTGTCTCCCCCCCCATCCAAGAGGAACCCCTTAGATGAAAACCAAGCCGAGAGGGAAATTGGAACCGCAGACGAGTGACGTGTGGTGTTTTAAGTACCTCGGAAGCTGTGGCAAATTGGCGCAATTCCTGGTGGCATTATGGAATTGAATCAAACTTTTGGGGGATGTCTCACGGGAAATATCCAGGATCTTAGGGAATCGGTTGGCTGTGGCGTTTTTATTGAGCCGGTGCATGATAGTGGATTGGGATTTCGTGGTTGTGTAAGTAAGTTTTCACGAGACGGACGGGCGGTCACGGGAGGGGTTTGAGCTTGCAACTACCGGCAACTTAAATTACCCGTACAGATTCGGCGTCCCCTTGCATCCACATGGGCCGCCGATCTCGCTCTTTCTTGTTCTGGCAAAACGTCATTGACTCTGCAGCACCGGTAGCTTCACGTTGATCTGCGGGAGTTTCCGCTCGCTATTACCCGGAGGGCCCGCACCGCGTGCGTGCGTCCCGCTGTGAGCCAACTTATCCAAATACCGGTACCGGACAGACATTGCAAGAAGCAGTGATCTTGCATCTGCCTCATATCGTAGATGAAATCTAGAATTGAGGGGCAGAAACTTGAGAGACCGCAGTTATTCACGTGATGCACTCAGCCGGGAAGCTTATCAGATGATCTTCCCGAGCCGCAAGAGTCAGCGTCAACCCTAAACCTCGCTAACCTTGCAGCAACGGACCGCCCCAACTTATTTCTAGCGACCATAGCAGTTACCGGTAGATCGATAGCCAAATTCTGGGTAGTGGATTTTGCTTTCTTTATTAAGCTTGCCGCTCATGTTTTTCGGAGGTCTCAGAGCAGTAGTGGTTGGAGTTAAAGCGTTGCAATATTAGTAAGGGTGGGTGGTTGCTTTGATAGAGTTAAGCGAGGTTGAGGGTGGACTGTGCGGCTCTGGTAGGAGGAGTGAATCGCTTTGCTCGATGGGGATTTTATTTAAATCCTCACTGCCCGTTTTTTTTTTCTTTCGAGGGCAACCTAACGTACGGTGCTATCGAGGATATCTATGATACTACTCCCTTTCCCATTACCTAAGCCAATACACCAATCAATTATGAGCTCGGTTGTCCTGCTCGGGTGTCACACAAATAGTCGCTAAGAGGGCTGAGGTGGTGGAACCTTTCACTAAATTTTAGGTTTACTGCAGATCATACCTACGAGCCATCTATATAAGCGATCTGTGAGCTATGACTGCCCTTAAAAATATGCAAGTATCATAACCGCGATGTGTTGCGCTCTGCAAAAGAGGCACTGCTCGGGCCACTGCCCTGCACAATATTAGAAGACCCCACCAACTGAAGCCAGCGAGCCTAAGCTCACCATGTATGATAGACCATTATTGAGGGAACATGGGGCAAGCCTATAGGCTCCGGCTTTTGGTTGATACAACTATACGGTATGCGTAGTATGATAACTTATCCGAAAACCATAGTATTAGGCGATCAATTACATAATGTAAGCCACAACCTCAAATTCTAGAAGAAGTTTGATACTCCGGCCGAATGCAAATTGAGTATCATACCGTGCATAGTAGTAGTAGAGTAGGTTCCAAAGTTCTAGGCTGGCAAGATACGTTAGGTGAGGTCAAATGAAAGTTACCTTAAAGGGCAAGCGGATTGGTTGAGCGAAAATCTGGACACGCCGGCTGCTTGGAATTTTCGATATATCATAACCGAGTGCTTAGCTTTAGCCGAGCCTCGCGAAGGTGAAGCCCCAGCGCTACCCAATGTGAGGCCGGATTTAGCCTTATAGGGGGGTTACAAGAAGAGCGGAAGACAATTGAGAGGTTTTCTGCCCTTGTAGCCAAACTTCCAATTCACTTTCCATTTCGATTGAAGATTTTGCCTTTTATAAGAGGGTCCACGTTGGGACCGTGGAGTTGATTTTTACTAAGATTAAACTTTGATGGTTTTTATTATTGTTTGCTTGGTGTTCTAGGGGGGGGGGTGTTAAGTTTCTTTGGCGTAGGTGGGTTTTGTAGACCATACCCCAGGGTGCTTGCGGGGATTTTCCTGCTTCTATTATACTAATAAATTCAACGACTTGAGACGAAAAGAAAATAGTAAGATGGCACAGCGCAGTGCCATGTTGTTATTGGTCACACCATGCCGGAAGGCCTTTAGCTGTGTATTTGTAACCTGTAGCTCTCACGGAATCCTATGTTTCTCGCAGTAAAAGTCACCCATTTCCCGGTCATGACATCGGATCTGTCGTTGTCGCTTTCAGAGTGGAGTGACTACAGTTGGCTATCATTGATTAATGTTTGTAACCCTCCTTCTTTTAGGGACATGTCTATCTCTACGGTATAATACTCGTATGATAAGTTAAATGTTTAATAAATATTACGGTACAGCATTGCTACCCTCGGTCTCAGGCGAAAAAAAAATCCAAAAACGACAGGACGAATATTTGTTCTGGTAGCGATCGGATGTGGAATACCCAGCTGGCGTAGGGGTTAACATGTCAAGAAACAATTAACCTCTTGTGCAATTAACATGAGCTCCGGAGTTTGGTTCCCCCTCAAACTGGGTTATTATTGAATGATCCGTCACATCGGGCGTAGGAGATCTGGGGAACCCTGCCCTACGGGAACTGGGAGACTGAAGACCTCAGCCTTCAATAGGGCTGTGGCGCAAACCAAATCTACTGCGAGGTGGTAGAATCCGGCTCCAGACCTCACCCATAGAGGGGGAGACCTGCGATCGGCGGTGCAGGAGAACAAAAATGAAGCAAATTTTTTTAATACTTTTTATATCTCGTTTCTTTTCTTTTCTTTTTGAAAAGAAAAGGCGGCTTTGCTTCCTTTGATTTTAGGGAAAAGATCAACTGCCGATCCTGAGTACTATGTAGATTAT
>Ga0307509_10007185_pt1 | contig 14658 bp, 13 predicted proteins | sample 10_EM_MG_FD_202245 | JGI IMG/M metagenome (GOLD analysis project Ga0307509, IMG submission 202245) | Populus trichocarpa ectomycorrhiza microbial communities from riparian zone in the Pacific Northwest, United States - 10_EM | ecosystem: Host-associated > Plants > Roots > Unclassified | place... | reverse complement strand
CTTTGTTGGTTCGATCATGGAGACCATTCTGCGTATGCAAATGGTAAGCAAGACTCCATGCCGACGAAGATGGATCGTAACCAATGGACTGATGTGTGGGAGCACCGTCAGGTAATTTCATGGTGTTACGATTCGGAAGTCAAAGTGAGATAACAAAATTGTCAGGGTCAAATGGTGTTCGCACTTTTAAGAAGAAGCTGGAGTTGTTAGTAGGTACTTAGTTAGTATGAGAACTAGATGTAGCCCGCGACCACCCAGACGCGGCATATAAATATCGAGGTGCTTCCCGAGCTATTTGAACATTATCAAGCAACGGAGAAGAGATCTTATCAATATAAGTTTTTACGCTAGAAAAATCTTTATCACTTTACCTACCTCTATTTTGAATCATTGAGCCTTCCTAGACAATCTCCGTCTACGATTAAGATTATCGGCCTGAGTTATCTCGCAAGACTCTGAGATAGGCTCCCGCCTAACACTTTCTTAAGTTCACCCTCCCCTTAGGGCCTGTTTGATTGCGACGGTTCCGTTCCGTTGTCCCATACAAATGACCGTTTCCTTCCGTTTCCAAATGGTGTAAAGAAAATGACCGTTTGGCACAAAAGATAGCAACCATTCCGTTTCCAAGTAGTGGCAACCAGATGGTTGCTATGTAAACATATATTACTAAAATCTTTATAATATTTGCTTAAAAACATTTCCCCTATTGAATAATTCCCCTTATAATATTATTATAATATTATGAGACTTTATCTATCTCTACTCACTGTTGAAACTATTTTTCGATTAATCCAAAGGCCTGTAATAATGATTTTAGTCTGAAATATAGGAATTTGGGAAAATCAGGGATGAAAGTCCAAGTGCAACAGGTGATATTTCCATATAAGACAGGGATCATTTTGCGGGTTAACCTAAATTAACTGTTCATTAACTTGGTAGGGGGCACTTGTACAAGTAAATTTTCTTTAAGGGGCTAGGGCAAAAATCTTTCATAAGGCAGTAAATGGTTGACCATTCATGACAACCATTTCAACACATCAAACCATTTCACAACGGAATGGTTACCACTTGTTCCTTTTCTGCCAAACAGGCCCTTAACTTAACACCAGAACTGAGCTGTGATAACGGTCACAACATTCAATGCCTCTGTCCTGTTCTACCAACCGCAATACGTTTTTTTACGATGCCACCAATCCTGAGGTGCTTTTGGGAGGGTTTCGTCAAAACGATTCTATAACTGAAGAAAATTTCCTTTTTTTCCTCGACATCCTGTTAGTGAATCCGGTGGATACTCTGCATGTGCAAGCAAGGATTTCAAACCACATTGTCACTAGAACAAACACTGCCCTTGAAACTGGAGCGTACAATATATATTGTAATGGTATGTACACTACGAGGGGCTGGAACTAGTTTAGTGAAGTCTTGGCTGCTATTCCCATTCAAATTCTGGGAGCCATGTTCACAAGACTTTCCCCTGCACCTGTAGTGCTCTTGTTTTGTCGAAAGTTTGATCGCTAACTTTGCCAGATCGTATCCAGGTTAGCAGGGAGGCATGGGTGTGCCGGCTTGATTCTCGCAGCACCGTCCGCAGGCAGAATAGATTCCGCAATGCAATCCGTGATCGTGACAGGGGCTGTGTCATTTCTGGCCATAGAAATCTCGATGAAAGTATTGAAGCGGAAGACTGGGTGCATACGAGGCGGCGCATATTTTCCCGCTCGCCTGCGGAAGTATTTGGAACCAACGTCGTTATGGACGGTTCATCACCGACATGCCCGATTCTCCCCAATCTGAAAGGATCCACTCGGCTCAAAACGGATTCCTTCTCAGATCCTATATTCACCAAAGGTTTGATCAGTACCTAATCTCCGTTAACCCTGACGACGGCTACAAAATTGTTTCGTTTACTATGAACGACGATGGATTCGACGGTAGAATTCTTGATCCTGTGTGCAGGGACACGACCAATCCTCACCGCATGTCTGACTTCTTGCTAAGATGGCATTTTCGTCAATCAGTCCTTGCCAATATGAGGGGCTGGGGAGCCAATCATGCCGCACCATCCACCAAGAACAGATTGGGTTGGTGGTATCCCCGCAGGTCCGTCTGAACAGGGGAGATTCGAGTTGGAGATGGCTGCTTAATTGGGCTAAGTTTCCTATTAGTAATTATTTCGGTTCCGGAGGGCTGGTTTATTTGTGGAAATACCACCACTAACAGGTAATCACTAGTAGTTTGTGGAGGCCAAGGATAACTCTTGATGCTACAAGCAGACAATCATTGCGTAGGGGAACAGTTACAGATTAACTAATAAAAATAACCTTGAATGGTTTTTTTTTCCTCCTCTCACCCAAGCCTGGCAATGGGTGGACCTGTGCCTTAACTTATTAAACCAAGCCCAATACAGGCCCAAACGATGTCCACCTCACCTACCCTCCCCAGCCCAAACAGAGGCCGAGTCACCTGGAAATCTCCACTGTTTCATGAATAAAAAATAGCCGTTTACCCTCATACAGCATTTCGTGTCCATAATAATCCGTGAAACCAAGCATGCCACAAAACCAAGGGTGACGTGACCGGAAAAGGGAGGGAAAAATGTTCATTATTTATAAAAGGTACTCAATTGATACAAGGTTTCCCTACATAGTGAGCCCTGAAGTCTGAGGCGGCAATGTGCTACTTGAGAGGCGTGGTATATGCTAAACCGAACTCCTATGATACAGCAAAGGAATGCTGCAAGCATGCTGCCCTCATTGATGTCAAGTGTTTCTAAGTATTCCATTAGTTGGTGAGAAACGAACTCCTGTTACCAGAAGAAGAGTGGGCAATCCTGGAATCGCTAGACTTCGAGAAATCAGGTGCCGGTAGGGGAGGAGTAGATGAACAAGCAGAGTTCATCAAAATGCTATACACCACCCGGCTGAGGAAGTACAGGAACCTAGCATACTTCGGCGGGGCTTCTGGGGCGCTCTCAGAAACCAGTTAGCACAATACGCTGACATAACACTCTCCAAAAAGTAGGGTTGTTGTTCACTCAGAGCGAGTTCGGGGGTTTCTGGTGCTTTTCGGGGTGTCTGGTGCTTTTCGGGGGGTCATTGGTGGTGATAATTAAAATTTCTCGATTCATCCTTTGTATCTGGAATTTCTGTATGAGCTAGCCGAAAAAAACACCCTTTTCTTAACATCTAACGACATGGCAGGCAGGTACCCAGAAGAACTACCAATGTCGCTTTCAGCAAGCATTTATTACCTTATCAGTGGTAAAATTACTGACTCTGGATTTTTCTTCTAGGAAGCCTCAATGATAGATCCACCCTTTGGACCGGCCTGGACAGCATTTGCCTACACATTTGCAACAGAGGAGCACGATCAGGGGTTATCCGCCTACTCTACTGCCGCCTGCCGCAACCTTTCCTCAGTATGCAACATCTCCAGATTAATGGGATCACTCTGCAGATGAGTATCTCAACAACACCCTTACCCGCTGCAAATTGGATCAATTACTCTCGAGTGGACTCGAGGTGGTGTTATACCACGGAGATCATGTAAGAGAACCCGTTCAACTCTTCACCAAAGCTCTCAACACCGCAGAGGAGATCGAGCTGACCTTAAGGGATGGATAGCAAGAAGAGCAACCATAGCACCCTCTTACAGAAGTATCGAGCTCTTTGGTAAAAGATTGGAACAATTTTGTATTACGAAATGTACCGGTGAGGGCAAATAAGCAAACGTCTACAGCGCTGACTGTGTCAAGTGCAATCGAGAAGGCCCTGGAAGCCTGCCGGTACCCTGCATGAGAAATCACTTCACCTCCCATACAAGTTCATCCCCCTTGAGGGATGACGCCAAGATCATGGTCTAAGACGACGGAGAAGCAAAAGCCATGACCAATTAGCGACTAAAAGTAAAGTTGAAATCACGGCAACAGACGGAAACGACGGTAAAAGCAGCGGTAGGGCTCTAAGAACAGCCAGTAGATCGACGGGCCGATCCGCGCCCACATTTGATAGCCGATGGTATGGGAACCCTAAGTCAAAGTTTCCACACCGCTTTGTGCAATATATGGTTGCTTGGGAAGGGTACGGTCCAGAAGAGAATTCTTGGGAACCGTTCGAGATGTTAGAAGATACCGCAATGCAAGCATTGCAACAGTTCCATGAGAGGTATCCGTCTAAACCTAAAGACCATAGGGTTATAGATAATCCAAACCGTGGAACAAAGAGATGACATGACAGTCTGAGGACAGACCAAGAGCAGAGGGGAGTAGTGTAACGACCCTATGATAGGTAGCTACAATAACTACCACCTTAGCCCAAATGGTATACTGAGTGGTAACCAGAGGTGGTATGGTCTCATATACAAATGGCTGGTTAACCCAGGGCAAAGTCTAGGGAATGGTTGAGTAGCCTTGGGCACTCTGTTAGACAGGGTAACCATTCGGAAGAACATTCGCATAAGGTCAAGAGAATTATGGGAATGTTACACGGACCTCCAAGAGGACTTTTGTGGTCGACTGAAGGACTTCTGAAGCAGTTAATGGCATAAGAGGGCAAAGTTACCCTACCTTGGGAATTTGGTCATTATACCCATGGACCCCAGTTACCCTACTCAGGAGTCCAAGTTACCCTACCTTCACCGGCAAAATCATCCTAGAACTTAGAGGTTGATTGCCTCACATTCTATGGGCTCTTAGATGTTCATGGACGCAGACGCATCTGCGTGAGGAGGCCCCACACCTGAGTAAAGGTGGCCCGAACATGCTATTGAACTTGGGCGGGTTTAGCTAACACCCCCCTCTGGCCCTAGCGTTGGGACGGCGCGTCATAGGCAGACGGCTCCATAGTTGCTCGTTTGCGAGTAAAAAGAGGTCATTGGAGCGGCTGCCATAACACCATATACGTCGTCGCCGTCCATCCGACTGAATGTCGTTCGCAGGATATATAAGGGGAGTATGGGTAACCGCCAAAATGGGGGTCACCCATAAATGGTCTCCCCGGCACCTAGGAGCCTATCTTACCCTGCAGGTAGTAGAATAGTCTTCCTAGTGGTTCTTGGGAGGTCCCGGAGGCCAGGGCGCTTTCGGGACAAATACCTCTGTAACCAGCCGGGATCTTCTCCTCTTGATTTGTAGCATTACTATGGGTTGTCAATGTACTCTAGAGGTATGAGTCTTATCACGGTAGAGTATGTCCTGAGAGGCTGGCCATGGGTAGCGCCCATTTAGCCAACTATCGGCTACATCTCACCAGGGGAGCTTGCATGTCAATTTATCAGATTGGATAGTCGCGTAGATTAAATGATGGACTGCATAGCTTGTATAGACGAAACTACCACTGGGCCAGTGAGTCCACCACCTAGGTATTGACTCCGGTTGTTGTTATAACAGTTAGCCACTGGTATGACTTCGATAGGAATACTTTTTCTACCTGCGGTTGTATTGGAGATGCATTGCAGAAACTCATATCCTATTGACGGAGTTAAGTGTACCCGAGTTATTCTGATTCTTCCGGAAGGATAATTCCTGATGGAGCGTAGAACTCGGAAAAGCCCTGAGCAGGCCAGGGTACTCGCCCAAGGTCAGAGTAGTGGTGAATGTCCAAGGCTTAAATCTGATATCTACTTAAGTTTAAGCGTTTGGCATTCTACTTCGACAACAAACTTTCCCTCGAGAGAACTAAATTGAGTGAAGCTTCGAGCTTAAGTATATTCTGTTTTACCGTTTGATTCTTTTGAATTATTTAACTCATCTTTATCTTCTACTTTCAGTGTTTGGTGCGGTCGCAACCTTAGAGTTCACCTCTCTAGAGGGTGCCCCCATTAAAAAGCCATAGTGACATGAAGTCTGCTTGTGGATGCGTGATCAGCAGAGGGGGTGTGATTTTCGGTAAAGAATCAAGTGGGGTTTCAGACACTAGAGTGTCAACAAGGCTGAACTGTTGGCTATGCTTGAATTACTGCGGGGCATGTTACTGTTAGGCGGGAGCCTATCTCAAAGTCTTGCGAGATAACTCAGGCCGATAATCTTAATCGTAGACGGAGATTGTCTAGGAAGGCTCAATGTCTAAAATAGAGGTAGGTAAAGTGATAAAGATTTTTCTAGCGTAAAACTTATAATATTGATAATATCTCTTCTCCGTTGCTTGATAATGTTCAAATAGCTCGGGAGGCACCTTGATATTTATATGCCGCGTCTGGGTGTTCGCGGGCTACATCTTGTTCTCATACTAACTAAGTACCTACTAACAATTCCAGCTCATCCTCAAAGTGCGAACACTATTTGACCCTGACAATTCTGTTATCTCACTTCGACTACCGAATCGCACCACCATGATTTTTCCTGACAGTGCTCCCACACATCAGTCCATTGATTATGATCCATCTTCGTCGGCATGGAGTCTTGCTTACCATTTGCATACACAGAATGGTCTCCATGATCGAACCAACAAAGGGGCCAGCTTCATTATCGAACCTCTCAGCATTGCAAGAACGTTCTGCACTCGACAGCTGCGAGGCATAAGATAGACTTGTCTTGATAATCGCACCAATGGCCATTATCTTTCCATAGTCATCTCGTTATCGTATGGTTTCGTCAGTATCCGAAGAATACTGGTGACGTATTTGAGTGCAAGTATGCCTGGTTTCTCAGACTACCTCATCCAACAACACTATTCACTTCTGCAACTTGCATCGCGGGAGCGTGGAGTATATAATGTGTTGCTTAAACATTGTCCGTATAAACGTCTCGTTACTTAGTGACCAACTTCGTGACTCTCACCTTTAGTGCTCAGTAACCTTATACGACATCGACCGATCTGACTCGAACTACCTTCCCAAGCTCGCCAAAGGTCTTCCCTCATATACCCTGCGAACGGGATCCGGTCCGACGGACAGCCGCGACGTATACAGGGCTACGAGGAGGGTTCCAATGATCATGTCTTTGGTGAGGGGACTCAACTACGGCGGCGTCTGCTGGTGTAGCGCTGTCCCAACGCTGGTGCAGGAGGGGGGTGTTGTCTTGTCTTTTTTGAACTCAGAATCCTAAGGTAGGGTAACTATAGGTCTTTATTCACTAAAAGAAGGCTAAGCCTTCCGGTATGCCTAACAGTTACCGCTAGGTCCTGCGAGTGTTCATATCTTCTCTAACAGTTTGACAGCTATTAGACTTATTGGCGACCTTGAGGTTACTGGTAATTCCACTGCTATATGGGAATGTTTGTGCCCAGTCCTTAACCAGTTTCCCTCAGTTAAGATACAATAGATTCTGAGATACAAAGTCATTGATGGTAACGAAAGGGCTTACGGACTGGCTAAGACTGCCAGATCCGGTGTTATGAAGCCTGGCTGTTGTCATGGCATTCACTTAGGACTTGGTCAGTTGACAATGACCAAGAGATTGTTCAAATAAGATTGGGCAAAATGGCATTCCAGTGAAGACCATATTTATTACAGGAGAATACCCTTTTCATTCCAACATCTTAAACGGTTATCCGGATTCAATATCTATATACTGGTCAGGATACAATCTGGTATCTATAATTGAGGACATTTGTGCCCACATCCTGGGAATCAATTCTATATGATTGTCTGCCTTAGGTTTGATGATAGCAGGCCAGATAAGGGGTCTCTGTGTTACACACATATGAATATCTCATCTATAATAGTACGAGATATACAGCTTCATCTGGATAACTATATATCCACACCCTAAAAGCTCGCTTGAAGTAGGACAAACCCGGAGGCATCTGTGGAAGCTAGTCAGAGAACCGGAAGAGTTCACGTTCCTTGAAGTAATCTACTGATTGGAATGATAAGATGTTTGAACTCAATCACATATCCAGTACAGCTGCATATATATGCATGTTGCTTTAAAAGATGGACATCCCAACTGATCACTCAGTATTCCATGAGAACTATTAGAATATTTGCTTATGGGCTGCATATATTAAACCATAGTTCATGAGGATGAAGAGATCGAAGACTATCCACTGGTAGAGTAGGGACACCACCACATGAATTAGTAGTCAGGAGACTCTCTGAGTTCGAGCAGGGCAATTATTTTCAGGGTCAAACAGTGTTCACACTTTGCTGAACAAAGTCGAAAGACTGAATGATACTTAAGTCCTTAAGAAAGGAAAGTAGCGCAGACTTTTGTATAAATAGAAGAGCTCTCCCCTGGTGGTTGAAGAATCATCAAGCACCGGAGAAGAGATCTTATCAATATAACAAGTTATTAAGAAATCTTCCAAGTTCAAGAAACTTTAGATTTCCAATTACTTTACTGAGCCTTCCTGACATACCTCCCTACACTTGAACTACGGCCTAGTTAGCTCAACCTCTCTAAGAGCTAGCTACCCCGTAACACTCTGTTCCATAACCAGGATATTCATCTATGGAAAGACTGATCGACCATCCATGATTTCCTTGAATATTGTATACCATCAACAGACACAAGTAGATATAGCGACATGATTGTCTATAGCAACCCATTTGATGACACCACCATTAATGTTAAAGATGACAGATGTATTGTTGTTGAAGTGGCTAATCCTGTACAGAGGTCTCACTGGTGCGACATAGTACACAATTCGAAACATTACTGATTCCCTAGTTTTTTGTTGGTAACTCATACTTTTACATTAAGAAAAGAATGCAGACCTGCCCTGCATGTAAAATGGCTAGTAGTGCTGGAGCATACACCAGTACCCATATGCAGAAGTCACCTGGTTGTGGGAACATTACGGCTAGATGGTGGTTTACGGCCATCCGCCTCATTTGGGATCGGTTTCCCATTGAGGCCAGAGTTATGGTGGTGTTTAAGTGGCACTTCAGGAAAGGTGGTGTAACAGCTTTACTCCTGTCTAATGAAAAGGTACCATAGAGGGCTAGCGGTTGACCGGCAAGCGCTAGGTCTAAGGGAGGCTTCAGAGAACTCGAAGGTAAAGAGGGATAATAGTTAAAGGGCAAGTGGAACTCTGAGATCGCCGTTCAACCAAGTATATTCATAAATCAAGAGTCTGCTAAAGTCTACTGTTCTCCTGCTAGCCAGAAGATGAGTTTAAATACAAGAGTTCTCTCAGAGTGATAGTAATCAGATATCCTGCAACCACAATTATTACCAGGCAATGCACCTTGCCCTGCATGTCCTGTGATCTCACATGAAACCTAAGAGTCATAACACTGCCTCAATGCTATCATCAGCTTACATGACCCTTCCTTCACTTGTGTTCCTAAATAAAACAATAAACATGCAAAACTAAACTAAACACAAGCTACCGGGCCCTAATATAGCTCCGGGGCTGTAAAACAATCAAACTAATCAAGGTAAGCAAGTAATCAAACTAAACATAGGAAATCCTGCACTCCGCTTCTGTATACAGTCACCGGAACATGTATACATGTTACAGGTGGTGAGAGGGACGTTGAATGTCCTGTATGCCACAAGGCATACAGTTTGGCATCACAGATGTTGCGGCAGCATTTGAAGATTGATAGTGGATTGAGCTGCAGAAATTCATTGATTGTATCTTGGTTAGCTGTGGATATGGGAGAAGGTGATGATGATGTAGATAAACAATTTGTATTGGATTGGTTTGACTGGTTGGAGGGATAATTTGTTTTTGTCTTGTTTTTGTTTTTGTTTTGTTATGTTTGTATTTTTTATTTGACTAGTGGGCGCCAGTTAGATTTAAATAGTATAAATATATTGAATATATGAGGCTCCGGCCAATCTTTTGCCCGTATGCAATAGCAGTCATTTTTACAAACGTCAGGAAATTAGGAGTAGTAATAAATAAGATTGAATCTTCCAGCCACACCTTCTTACCCGTGATAGCGTATTCTTGTTCTTCCCAATTACCGGTATTGCGGTAGGCGACAGGACATCATCACTGGACTGGGAAACACAAAGAGGCTCTTGGTGTTCCCACCTTTTCAGACCACCTCTTCTAAGTTCAACTCACCCCTCCTCTACTCAATCCCCTCCTTCTCAACTCAATCCACCCCTTCTCAACTCAACGTCACGTCTGAACTAGTGATAACCACCAAAATACGCAATGGCTTTTTCTCGCTCCGCCCTACGCAATACTCACTTTTACGATGCCACTAATCCCGAGGTGGTTTTGGGAGGTTTTCGTCAAAACGGTTCTATAACGGAATCAAACTTTCTTTCTTTCCTCGACATCCTGCTTGCAGCTCAGGAGGGTACTGTGCGTGTTCAAGCAAGGATTTTGGGCCACGTTGTCACCAGAACCAACACTCCCCTTGCAACTGGAGCGTACGATATATATTGTGATGGTATGTACTGTGCGGTGGGGCCGGAAGAAGTCTGGCGAAGCCGTCACTGCTAATCCCATACAAATCCTGCGAGCCACATTTTCCCCTAAACCTAGAATACTCTCGTTTGGTAGAAAGTTCACTAACTAATTTTATCAGGCCGTATCGAACTTAGCAATGAGCGTTCGGTGCACCGGCTTTTTTCTCGCAGCGTCTCCGGCAAGGAGACTAGATTCCGCGATGAGATCCGCGCTCGTGACCGGAAATGCGTTATATCTGGCATGATAAATTCTGACCTTAGTATCCAAGCTTCGGACTGGATTTCTTTCGAGGCCGCTCATCTCTTCCCTCTCCACGGCGAAAGTATTTGGATTGATCTGGATTTTGGGCAATGGATCACTAATATGGACGATTCTCCACCATCCTCGAAGATCGATTCGGCCCAAAATGGGTTTCTTCTTCGGTCGCATGTCCACCAACTGTTTGATCAGTACCTAATCTCTGTTAACCCTGACGATGGCTACAAAGTGGTTGTGTTTAACGGCGACGTTGATGGGCTTGATGGTAGGATTCTCGATCCCGTGTGCAGAGACCCGGCAAATCCTCACTGCGTCTCCCACAAACTTCTAAGGTGGCACTTCCGCCAATCAGTCCTTGCCAATATGAGGGGGCAAGGGGAACCAATCTTCGAGCACGATTTCCCACCAGGAACAGACATTATGGGTGAGATCCTTGCAGGTCCGTGTGGGCAAGAGAGACTTGAGTTGGAGATGGCCGCTCGACTGAGAGGAGTTTGCTAAAGGTAATTTCTTCGATTGCGATGTGATGGTGTAGTTGAGACTTCGATACTGGCGGAGTTATTACTACTAGTATGTGGAGGCCGGAGACAACTCTATATGTTTGAAAGCATGAAAGCATTGTAGGGGTGATTAGTTAGCGGGGCGCAATAAAAATATGATTGAATTAGTTCTTTTTTCCCTTCCTTTCCTAAGCCAAGCGATAGGCTGACCCTGGCGGTAAATTCCTAAATCCACCCCAAACCCAGCCCAAGCGATATCTAGCCCACTCAGCCCTACCCAACCCAAACTGAGGCTGGGTCACTCAGAAAACCCAAACTTTCTAGCAAGCAGCTACAGACTAAATTGCGTCTGAGGTTGCCAATTATTTCGAACTTTCATTCTTGGGGGGTGAGATATTCAAGGGACAGTCATTCTCGGAAAGATTGGAAAATACAGCTGCATAAGAACGGGTCACTCAGAAGAAGGATGAAAAAAACGCACATACTCGAGTAGGTTAGGGCTCGGATTAGGTAAGCGCGACCCCCCACACTAGGGGGCCCAAGGGCAGAGAATGGAGAAGCGAGAAAGTTGTATTGCTTATATGATAGAAAAAAAAGATGCGAAATGGGGGCAGACAGAGGTTGGTGACACAAGCAGCCACGAGTGACAACCCATGATGGTGAGATAATAGCGTTGGAAATGATCCGTGGCGAGCCGAATCCGATGAGCTGTAGGAGGAGTGAAGTTTTTCAACAGCTGCTGTTGGGTACCGGAAGCGCAGGAAGAGCTTTAAGGAAGGTGAGCACTAGAGAAATTCAAGATCAAATGAGAGTCCTGTGAAGACAAGTTTCATTGGTTTTGTTCAGTGTAAAGAAAAATAACTTATTGAGAGAGAAAAGAAGAGAAAGGAAAGGAAACAGAAGAGATCAAAGAAGACAGGTGAACTCCACAACCAATGATGACAGCCAAGGCAACTCTATGACTAAGCTCCAGTGAACAACAGATAATATCTAACCAATACAAATAGGCAAGTACAATTTCCAATACCCGATGTCTTTAATCCACCACACATCGTGTGCCCATATAGTTGAAGCAGGTTAGGGCATGAATACACGAGATGGATATATATCTTCTCTGTAGCCCTGCATTGCAGGTTGCAAGAACCCAACTAGTAAAAAAACAGGAAGGTGCGGCATAGCCCTCTGTGAAATATATAAGTTCCAGTGAACGAAAAATAAAAATAAAATCAAGAGTAGAAGAAAATACAACCTCTCCTAGTTCACCTTTCCACCCGTTCAAGACCCTTTCTCTATTCCCTCTAAGCACCTCTACCTATTTGCAATAACTGCGGAATCATTATTAAACTCATGGTCTAAAAGGCTCTATAGCTGATTTAGCTTTTGCAGGGTAGAAGGGAACCCGCTGGGCGGAAACACACTTTTAGGTCTTTCTGGCGCTTCTTGCTGTGCCGCGAGAGTAATGGAGACCTGAACACAGTCTTGAGCATTCTTAATTATGGTGGGACTACATTTTAAACATCTGCCGCCCACGATTCCCCCACCTTTTCCCGGGTAGCAGATTGCTGGTGTTTAGTCCTTCGGGAGGCGCCAGCAAGACCAAAAGGTGTCTTTCCGCCCAAAGGGAGCCCTTCTACCCTACAAAAGCTAAATAAGGTTTAACGCCTTTTGGACGATGGGAGTATTAATGACACAGGAGTTAGCTCAAATGTGCAGATGTATTTAGAGAATAGAGAAGGGGTCATAAGAGGAAGGGGAGGGTTAACTAAGGGGAGGTTGTATTTCCCTTCTATTTCTTATTTTTCCTTTTTATCTTTCGTTCGCAAGAATTTACCTTTTTCATAATGAGATACACCACACATTTACGTTGTACCCCGTATTGTGTTCGCAAGATTTGCACAGCAGAGCGACACAGCAGCACTATCTCCACCAGGTATATTCATACCGCAACAAGAATCCAACCACATGAGTACGTGATATGCATTGGATTAAACTCAGGTGGTATTGGAAATCGCGCTTGCGCTCTCGTATTCTCCACAGTGACAGCGACGATTTGCGGCTGTTTTGCTTCACCAAACTCTATCTACACTTATTTTCTAAGCTCCCTGTTTTTCTACCTCCTTTCTTATTTCCTCTTCTCGTCTCTTTCCTTTTCGCCTGCCCTGGTTTCTACTCTCTATTTCTCCACCCTCTCCCTTATAACACTGCTCAATACTAGGTTGCGATACCGAGTGATATTCCATGACGATACCTTATTCCGGCTTGCCTTCCTGCCAGCCCCCGCCCGCCTGGATGACTGACATTTTATCGTCAGCGGGGTTTAATAAAGTGCGGGGTGGAGCGTGCTTTAGACCATATTATTTCACTTGGGCCGAGTGCACGGACTTGAATCAGGCTTTTGGGGCGGACCCGTGGAACGACGGGAACGGAAAGACATACCTAAGTTGATAGTATCCTCTAAAGTGCCTGGAGTATAGACCTTTTAAATATATACTAGTGTATAGCATAGTACCTGCTAGAATATTATTGTGATCTGCTGAGTATGATACGCGCTTGAAAGATGGTGGTGTACTCCTGGGAATTTAATGATACCAATTCACTACCTGGAGCTCGGAATATTTTAAGCCGGAGCCTATTGAGCTCTTAGATAGACTCTAATAGCAACCCCTCAGATTACTAATTCATTATAATTCCGAGAGGACAAAGTGCAAAACTTAACGTCTCCACCCCGCTTACCCTTGCTCCAATGCAGCGGAAGGCCAGGTCCCAATTCATAACCAAAAGCTTAATCCGCCGCAAAACGATATCTCGGTATCACTCCAAAGCGCCGTCGGTCCTTCTCTAATCCTACTGCTCTTTTTACCAATCAATCCCCCTCCACCGGATAATCTCTACCCTTGCTCTCCTTAGTGTTGCACTTACCTAATCTGAGCGCTAACCGGTAGTGGATGACAGACTGCTGGGTGAGTAAATTTATATCGAACCACTTTACACGCCAAGCAGGCAACCCATGGCTATCTCCAAAAAATTTCACAATGGTAGGTTTTTGCATATCCAGATATATGAGCTATCGCCTAAGAGTTTCTAGGAAAGAAGTCCAAGTGGGTTCCTGTTCGTCTCCACCACAAAATCGAGAAGCGCTCTAGCAAAAAGGCCCACAGGGAACGAAAGGAGGCCAAAAAGCATCCAGAACTCCACCAAAAAAAGATGAATGACAAACTCAATATTCCGAGCTGTTTTCCATATAAGATTGTTTACTTTCTGAGATTGAAGAGGAAAAGCTATTGAAGGAAGAGGAGCAATTGAGAAGAGAACTTGCAAAGCAGAGAAAGGAGAAGTTAGTGGGTAGGGCAGAGGGCAGGGAGGATGCTATGCAGAACCAGGGAGGAGGTTATGAGAGTTCCAGTGAGTGATATTGCGATGCTGTGGATGAAAATGACGCTGGTTCTAGAGTATGTTCCGCCATGCATCAGCAAAAAAACTGCCCTGCGCCCTGTTGCATCCTGTTCGCCCCGTCCCCCGGACGTTCCAGGCGCTTATAACGTAAACTCCAGTTCTGGGTGCTTCCGCCCGGGCTCGTTTCGTCCGGG
>Ga0307509_10007184_pt1 | contig 14659 bp, 5 predicted proteins | sample 10_EM_MG_FD_202245 | JGI IMG/M metagenome (GOLD analysis project Ga0307509, IMG submission 202245) | Populus trichocarpa ectomycorrhiza microbial communities from riparian zone in the Pacific Northwest, United States - 10_EM | ecosystem: Host-associated > Plants > Roots > Unclassified | place... | reverse complement strand
AAAAACACTTTAAACTATCATCACTACTACAATTTCAAACACATCATTAAAAATATTCTACTCAGTAAAATTTCTCAGTTTTGAAGACATGGGGTGGGGTATTAATTTCCTTTTACAGGAAATAAAATTACATGTTCCCATTTGAATGAAAAAATAGAAGCCTTGAACATGAGGTTATTTTGATATTTTTTTTAGGTTACAATTAGAACATGAATTTACCTTTGGACATGACAAGATATCATGTATGCGTTTACAGATATTTTAGTTATATCCAAATTATTGGGGGGAGGGGGGGTTTAATAATTTTACATTGATTTTAACCATAAAGTACGTATTGACCTTCAAAAGTAAAAAGCCATAACCTTTGGTTTTTATAGTGATTTCAATTTTTTGATGAATAATAGAATTACTATATTATCTTTACCATTCAAATTTGTTAGCCTTAGGGCTTGATTGTTATTTTCTCATGTTTTTTTTGTTTAGTACTAGGAATATATTTTTTTTACAAATTAATAAACAATATAATTACTTAATTACCTTTACTGTTCAAATTTTTTAGCCTTAGGTTTAGGGGCTTGATTGTAATTTTCTAATGATTTTTTTGTCATTATTGTTTAGTCTTATAGGCATTTTTGGTTTTGTGCAAGTTAAGAAAATAGAAAAACAATTGTACATGTGCCTCACACACATCAGTCGCTCCACCATTTTTGGACGACGCATGTGGATGATTTCGGTGGTGGCAATCATCATTCTGCCCCATCATTTGATTCATCTCGACATCTTTTACCTTCGTGGGTGACGCATGTATGGTGATTATGATTGGTTTGACTCCAATTTCCTTTTCTTTTTTTTTTCCTTCTCTTTCTTCCTCATATCGCGTGCTGGTCAGATTCTTTTTTCTTTTGATTCAGTCATTCCTGTCTTAATTGCAATTGTTTTATTTACATTGATTGTCTATAATTCGATTTTATTTTTTTTATTTTATCCCTGGTGGTATGATTTTGTTAACTTTTTTTTTTATTAAATTTGATCTTCATTCTTATAATTGATATTTTTTTGTTTTGAATCATTTTCTTAATTGAATTGTTTTTTTTTTCTAATTTCATCCATGAACATTTATTTTCATTTAATTTTTATGTCAAATTTGGTCTCAATTCTTTTAATTGTTATTTTTTGAATCATTTTCTTAATTGATTTGTTTTTACAATTCTATCCCTAAATATTTAATTTCATTTAATTTTCCCTAAACATTTAATTTCATTTGATTTTTTTATCGAATTTAGTCCTAATTCTTTTAATTGCTATTTGTTTTGTTCTGCATTGTTTTTTTCATTGATTTTTTTTTCTCAATTTCACCCCTCAATATTTGTTTGATAAAGAATCTTACTTTTTTGTTTTTTTAGGTTTACCTTTAATGGGGTTATCTCAGTCTTATGAACTGGATCATAAATCTAAGAGATTAGCCTGAGTTGACTTTGGTTTTTTTAAGCTTTTTTTTTCAAATTGGATGGTTAAATTGAAAAAAAGGGGAAAATTCAACAAAAAAAAAAGAAATCAAAAGAATGAGGGCTAAATTAAAAAAAACATAAAATTTGATTGAATAACAAAATTAAAAACAATTAAAGCTCTAACAAAAGAGCCAAAGGTCAAAATCAAAAATCAAAAATCAAAAGAATAAGAATTAAATTGGAAAAAATAATACATGACAAATTATAATTGAATGATTGAATTGAAAACATAAAAAACTTTTGTAAAAGGGCCAGTGACAAAAATAAAGCCACCCGAAACATAAGGACTGGAATTGAAAAACAAATGGAACAAAGGACAAACATGTAGTTGTTAGAGAACCAATTCAATCCAATATGTTAAGCTGTTAGATAAGGTTTTAAGATATGATTAATATTTTTCTCTAACACACCCCCTCAAGTGAAATTCTTTTAATCTTGAAATTTGCATATGCTCACACTATTTTGTGTTTAATTTTTATCAAATAAATAAAAATAGTGAGATTTAAACCTGTGACCGCTTAGTCATTAAGATTTTGATACCATATCAAAGAACCAATTCAATTCAAAAGCTTAAGTTGTCAAGTAAAGTCTAGATATTATTTATATTATTCTTTAATAGCAGTTACGCCGGGAGAGAGAGAGAAGAAGGAAGAAAAAAAAAAGAAATGTTGACTGGTGATAAACCGCCCATCAATTGTCGTTAAGCGCCACATAAGGAGAAATGGGACGTGGTGGCGCTTCTAGGGATACGATGAAATACCAGGTTTGAGCAATTGGTGGCGTCGCACACACCACCTTTTTTTATACATCTTTCCATCATATCTGCAGATGTTCATTCATTATGTTTTATTGATATGTTCGACCTTGTGTAATATTTTTTTATGACATGAGTTTATTCAATTAGCTTCATTTGTATTTATCATTTGAGTCATGAGATTTTTACGATTGATTTATCTTTTATATTTTTAAATAAATAAGTTTAGAAAACACATCAGGTGAATGCCTTATTTTTACAGTTTCTTCTTGGTTATTGTTAAAGACTTTTATTTATTTAAATAAATAATTATTAATTTATTTAGCTGGATGATTGCATAGACTTTTCAATTTACATTTTGAATTTTTTATATAAAAAACACATTTAAAGAGCTTGCATACCTGATATTTTTTTGATAAAAGTTTTTTATAATCCATGCTTTGCAGCGGGTTAAATGGCTAGTATAAACTATTGAAACTTCATATGATACCTTAAACATTTAGTTTATGTGATTTTTTTAATATAATATTAAAGTTTTGATGATTAAATAGTTATAAACTTGAAACACATAATTTAATATTTGTTTTTAATTAAAATTAATTAAAAACACAAGATAATATAAATATTTATAAATTCTAAATTTTAAAAGCTTATAATTAACAATAAATAATATAGATAAAATCTTAAAAATTCATCTAACTAGTTAAATTTCTAGATTGAAATGTTACTTCACATTTACATTTACTATTCAACTTAATCTTGAAGCCGTGAAACACCAGGATTCTTTTGGATTCTCCGCCTTCATGTCAGAGCTATAAAGTTAGAAAAAAGTCTCAGTGAACAGGGAGCATAATAAGAACAAACCGTCCCGAATTGCGATCCTTCTCCAAGTCGATGATGGGAACAATTTCATTTCATGTATTCTTTTTGAAAACAATAAGAGCACTTCAATTTTTTTTTAATACCAACCGACCGCTACGCGTGGTGTGCCGGTGATTCTGATTTATCAATCGCAAAGCGTTTTGGATTTTGGGAGAGAAAATCCTTCTTGACACAAGCACTAGTAAACATGGATCTGCATCCAGCTATCCGTTGTAATCACATTTAAAATTTTCACACGTCGGTATTGTTTTCGTTGAGAATTTTACCTTGTTGCCATCACACTTTCAAGCGTAGCTTGTAGGGGTAGGGCTCGGTTCATCTCCGATTAAAATAATCTTTAAATTTTCTGGACTCCTTGGCCTGACTAGACGGAATAACCAAAGGATTTTGAAATAAAAGGGCACTTTCGTCCGATGAAAAAACGGATTTCTTAAGAATATTTACTTTATTTCTCTTTAAATATCCATTCCCTTGTCTTGTTGTTGTCTTGTTGGGCCCCACAAAACCTCCCAAATTCTATGGGCTAGTGGATGGGCCCATGTAATCCTCCACCTCCAAACATTTTCCGTACAGTGATATGGGCTAAGTACTTGCTTTTGAACTTTGACCGACTGATATTTTGAGATCCAAAAACAGCTTTGATGGCATCTTGATCCTCTTCAAAGCGATACTCAGCAGATAATGCCAGTGAAAAATGCTTTTTCACATCGGTTTGTCCAATCATGAAGGTTAGAAAAAAAATGATCACATGATTTTCGTAAGACGATGGCTTTGCTTTGCCCGCTGCATGAATGAAGCTTGAAAGGAAAGGGTTTCACTTTCACTTTATGATTTTATTGGAGATTACAAAAGGTGAGCTTACTTGCTGGGACATCGAGAGCAAACCATCATCCATTCTGCTTTTCCTGTGTGTGCCATACCTTAAACTTTATCTTTCGATGGATCCGTTATATTTATTTTTACGCATCTCTCGAGTCCAACTACGCGTACATGTGCACATTATCACAAACATTTTCTCATTGAAACTTCTTCTCCATTTCCTACCCTGTTTTTCTTTTTTTCTCCTTTAGTTCAATCTAGGCGCCATATTTGAACACGCACGCACGCATATAGATTAAGAGTTAACAGACCATATTCGTCACCAATCAAACGAATGTTCAAGAGCTTTCAAACTGATAAGAAACAGTACTGACAATTACTTATCCAGGTCACCTTTTTGCCATGATTGAGATTCCAGGCACGCACCACCAAACTTTTCACACAAGGGTTAGGTTGTCGGTGTCTCGTGCGAAAAGAAAAGCTCAATTTGGAACATATTCGGGTTCTCATACCCTTTGGCATTTATTTATTTATTATCTATCTTCTTGGTTGAAAACATCAAGTTATAAATTATAATACTGAAACAATCAGCAATCGGGAATTTGGAGCAGCATTGCGCCCAGGCGTTAATTCATATGAGATTTTGTGCCAAACGTTGGCAAAAGAATTGGCTTTCAAGGAGCTGGATTCTTTAACATCTCCTTCTCATCCATCAACCCAGAGTAGACTGTGTTTTGCGTTGGCCTGTGGGAGTGGAAGGAACAGAGAGAAGACTCTGCGGGTTCTGAATGTGTTGGATTTTTCGGACTCTGAGAGTTACTTTTTCATTTTTAAAAGTGTTTGGTAGAGCTTTGTACTGGCTTCTTTTAATTTTAAACTATGTGTCAAATACAAGACAAGAACAAATGTTATGCAGCTCAATCTTATATCTGTCAGGTCCAGTCTATTTCCATTTGCACTATTTTGTATAGCCTATTGCCATAACGTGGATTTTTTTTATGCTCCACATAATATTACAGATGGGTTCTTCCGAGCCCATGGTTTAAAGGGATTGTCCCCTGATTTCTTGAGGTAGCCTGCTCAAAACAAGCCCAGCAATATCCCTCTTCGACTAACCAATCACAGAACCCGTATTCCATGTCGCCACATCATTAAACCCTAGTACAATCTCACTAACGCATCTCTCTCTTCAAAGCTGAAGCTGGTGGATCCCACTCACATGTCTATGGAGTATGGCCCTTCTGTCTTGAAAGAAAAAACGATCCATGATTAAGATTCTCCAAAATTAAAAATGAATATTTCTCATTACATGGAATTTTCTATGTATGTGAATTTTATACTTAGAGCCCTCGTTGGTTAGAAAAACGAATTCATGACTCTCATCAACATTACACAGTTGCCAAACAGTTATGCTGAGAGAACAACAAATTAAAAGGAACCTTTGTTATTATTAAAAAAAAAAACAATTGTTTTTGTTGTTACACCTGATGGAGCCACTCACAAATTAGGTTGAGCTATTCACCTTAAGTTCAGACAGTAATACTTCGCCTATTTATGTAGTCTCTTCCATTTCAGCTTTCAGGGATTAAAATAGCGTGCAATTAAAGTGTGTTTGGAGGTGACGTTCTCCGATTATTATAATTTATAAGTTAATATTTGATTCGACACTAAATGATCCCATAGAGATCTTGAATTGACAATAAATAGGAACCTGGAATTATTATATTGTTACTCTATGCGTATTTGACTGGTAATAGCTGTTGGGTGGGGAATGCAAAACACGTTTGGAGTATAAAGAGGAAGGTATAATAGAGTTATCAATCGAGGAAGAGGCACGCCAACTGGAATCAAGGACTTGCCAGTTGCCATCAATAATGTCAGTCTATCAATCCTCGAGTGAAAAAGATTTCGGGTTAAAAGAAAGAGCTGGCTGAGATGGATCCAGTTGCTGGCCTTGCAGCTATAGTTTGATTCTCCTCTAATTGTGCTGCATTCGACTTGTAAATAGGGCTTCTATGAGTTTTGGCCTTGTAAAACAAATCTTATTTGAGGACAGAGTGAACTTGTTTCTTTTTATATATATATATATGATCGAAGTTACATTAAGCGGTAAAAAAATTGAATCAGCAATTTGTAGCCCAAAGGATATTATACCTAGTTTTGTCATTTCTCGTTAGCCATATTCTAGAAAATAATGTACGCTGGTGTATCACTTACTGAATTAATAGTATTTTGAAAACAACATCTACAGTGCAGACAAATCCATATCCTCTTTCATCATTAGCTTAGCTAGAGTGGAATGGTATGACTGGCTTTCGGGAAAATGAGACGCTGCTAGTGGCTGGGAGCAGTACGAGCGGGCAACGTCCTCGTACGGTTCGTGAGAAACAAAAATGGCCTGTTTAAGGGGAGTGATAACCGGCAACCAGGTAAGAAGACCCTACTGTTGACAGCATAGGCCCTAATTCAGTGGACACAGAATAAGCCTACACATGCAGTGGTTTCTCCGATGCACATGCAGCTTTTATATCTTCACTCCATAATCTCAGATCCTACTTTCTTTTCGTGTATTGGGACTCCTTCGTCAGTCAGAGACAGCAGCAGATAAGGCAAGAGTGACAATCGCAAATGGTTTCGTCATACGAAACTTTATTTACCCGGGTCAAAAGAGTTGATTTAATTAACCAAGCCAGCATCATCATGAGATATTAACAAAGCTTTGCACGCCTAGTGTTTTGATCCATCTCCACTCTGAGACCAAGTCCAGCTAGTTCAGGCATATCAACTGACCCTTGAAGCTCCAGTTCAGCAACTGCCTGTTGGTTTTCTGAATTCCCTTCCAATATAGGTTCCTCCCACTTCCTTAAAAATGGGTTGTCTTCATCTGTAACACATTGTTGTAACATCAGAAGCATCCCATTCTCCTGCCTAATGTCATCTTGCACGTGTTTTCTTCGGTGAGCACAATTGCTTAAGACAGCAACTAAGTACCTCCGAAATCCTTTATATGGACACAATTTAGGGAAGTATGAAGTAGTTGCTTCTTGGTTATCAGCCTGCCTCAAGGCTTTCCTGATTTTTGCCGGAGGCCCTAGTTCACGAAGCAGGCATAAGAGCAAATCAAGAAGTCCAGATGAAAAAAGTGTATCAACAACATCAACCAAATCCTCGTCTATGCCAACTCCACCATTGGTAGCACATATATCTCTTAACATGGCGTGTGAGTAACCAAGGACATCAATCACAGCAGATCCTGTCGGAAGCCCAGATTCACCTCTTGAACCAAACTCATTGGCTTCAACTGATTTCTTGAATATTCCAAAAATGCACAAAGCAAAATGGTTGAGGATGGTAATCTCCTTCAGTCGCTCATTCAAAATCTCCGACACAACATTCAAAGATATGCTTGTTCAGTCAAAAATGGATTGCCACTTAAACTAATTTCCTCTCCATTATCACAATTACTACCCACACCATATAATCTTGACAAGAGTCGATGGAGGTGAACATCCTCTAAACAAATCCTCGAGAGAAGCAACTTCAGCCAATCTTCTCCAAAACCAACAGGTAAAACAACAACATAAAATAATCATAAATACAATACAAATAAAAAGTGATAGAGAATAGAATACTTAAAGGCTAGCATGATTGTGCAGAATAATCAAAATATTACCTGAAGATGCAGTCCGAATAATTTCAGTGACAGTAGGCAACCCTGGATCTCCACAAAGCTGCGAAACTAATTCACGGCTTCCGTCACAAGAAGCATAAATAATCATAAAAAGAGGATCACAAGTCTCCCAACTCCGGACTTTTGCAAGCACGGGGCGAAATTAGGAGGATGGCAAGGGCCCCGATCATTCTTAGGAATTTTTTTTTCGGTGGCCTCCTTTAACAATTAGATTTTTAAACTTAAAAAAAAAAAATCTTAAATTTTTTCCCTCCTGAATTTTTTTTCTTTAATTTGACACTCCCAAACTAAAATTTCTAACTCCGCCTCTTATTAAACATTGTATAGTTTTCTTTTCCAAACTAGAAGGATTATCATTACATTTTTAAATTTCTTTTTCTTTTTTTTTAGTATCTTGGCTATTGTTATTGTTTCTAAAATTTCTTTAGTATTTTTTCATAAAGTTGATTATTTTGGATAACTTTATTTACTAGTATTTTTAAGTGTTGTTTATAAATAGAATTTAGTGGCTATTATTGATACTTTAGCTTCAATTTCGATACATTTTCTTCATTTTTTATTTTTTATTTTTTTTTATTTTTGTTTGGGATTCATTGTGTGATCTCCACTTTTGGTGGTATGGTGGGTTGTCCTTTGAATAATCATCTCTTCTTCTTTTCCATTTATTTCTTCTACCCTAGTTCTTTCTTATCTTTTGGGCAAAGGTTCATTCACTTCACGGAATGATTTAGAACTTGTGAGATGAGATTGATGATTTTTCATCAAAAACTCATGATTTTTTTTAGTTATAAGAAGCCATGAAATTAGTTCCGAATACCTCTTGAAATTACGTTCTTTATATTGTTGTTGCAGGACAATATTTGAGGCATGAAAAATAAAGAATTTCTTCTCTAACATTTGGTATTTTGTGATATTTTAACCACACAATTTCGGTTGTGAGGTAATTTTAAAAATAACAAAATTATATTTACTAACCGATTTAAAATCTTATAACCTTAGGTGCAACCAATCATAACGAGCTTGTGAGAGTGGTAAACTTTTGGTAGTTATATATTTTCTTTAGATTTTGCCAGAAAACAAGAGGATATTTTACTGTGTGGTATTCGACTTTTAATCATTCATTGAGATGGCGGGGAATAAAAATCATTACTTTTGCGCAATCATGCAAGGATGCATTATTTTTTTTCTTTGATGGTTTCTCCAAGATTCATAGCTTCCAGATGAATTTTAGCGTTAAGGATCCATGAAAAAAAGTTATTCCTAGATATATCAAGAGCGATAAAAGTAAAGTTTTGTCGGATTCGACATTATCTATAAAAAAAGAAACAACTTATTAAATAAAATCATGAATATAAAAGAAGAAAAATCAGTCTTGTAACACTGCTATTCATTTCTTTAGAAATACTATTTATTCCAGAGCTGTATTTAATTTATTTAATTATTCGTAAACTTACAATACTAGTTCTTCAAGAACTTTAAATCTTGATAAATAAAAATGAAAGAAAATTTGTCAAAATAAGTTATAGAGTCAAATATATTTCCTAAAATATGAACAATAATGAAGAGGAAAAATATTGAAATTAATACAAGCCATGTAACATAGGAGTTTATATGTGCGAAGATTTCAAATTAAATGGAGTAATTAATCATGCAGATAATATGTTAACAAGATAAAAAAACAAGTAAAAACATACATATTCAAAATAAAACCTTAAAGAGAAGTTCATACATTTTTTTTATATATTGTTTCCAATAATACTTAGAATATAAGATAAATAGTCTATTTATAACAGAAAAAATTAAGAACATTAAGGACATTAAAAAGTCATGAAAAATAAATAAACTAAACCCAAAAATCATAAAATTTAAAAAATTCTAATATATATAATTATAGATTTTATAATAATACATATCTTCTTGTGCTTTTGTGATAAATATGAATTAGATTTAGACGCGTCTATTTCATCAAGGAAAGGGAATAAAAAATAAAAGAAACATTAATGCCCTTTCAAAAATTTCCAAACAATAAATGACAATTGTGGTTTTGACGTATGGCATCACCTTTTCGGAAATAATAATGGGACTCCCAAGAAAACTTTGCTTTCACCTCTTCTTCCTGCCTCTGAATCTGGCTGTAAAACAGGCAGAATTCAGTATAGAAGCCGTCATCACTGTCAAAAAAATAATACTTTTTTTTTTTAAAAAAAAAAACATCAAGTCGACGGATTGAAAATTTGAAACTGAAAGAGATGGCTTTTTCCTCGAAAACTACTTGCTGTGTTGCATCTTTGAATTCTAAATTTCTAACGAGGAAGGTTCTTCGAATCCCGTTCTTCGGGCGCCGTCCTTTTTTACTTTCTTTCTTTACGATGAAGATTATGATCAAATCAAATTACTCATTAATTAAAGTTAAATTTCTTTATCGAACTATTTTAAAAACATTATATTTTAAATATCAACCCAAAACATCAGTAAATATTATTACAAGAAAAGCTAATTGACATGGTGTTTTTACAAAAGCTTAATTATTATTTATCTTCTCATATTTAACTACTGTAAATTATAATAATAAACTTTTTAAAAAATTTAATTTGATCATTGAACTGGTTTTTACATAATTAAGCTTTTTTAGTTTAAATTCAAGCCCAATTACATGTTTTTTTTAGGAGTGAGGGTTGAATTAAAAGATAAGAGACTGAAATAATGAAAAAGGGTCAAATTGATGGTAAATGTATAATTTGTTTGGAAATTTCATTTTCATCCCTGATTCTTTTAAGCAATTGAGTTATCTGGTTCCTATAATTTTTAAAAATACATGTTGATATCAAACTTTATTTTTATATTTTTTAATTAGTTTTTGGATGAAGAAGAGAGGGGATCGATAAATTTCGATTTAGAAAGAGAAAGTTGTCGTTAGGAAAGTTTTAGGCCAATAAAGCACGCAATATTTGTATAAAAATATTTCATATAACGAGGGGAGTTAAGATTATGTGTTTTTTTTACCTTGAAAACACATAAAAAAAATATATTGGAACTCATGAAGATTTTTTGTTCCGGTTTAATTTCAGGTTTTTTTAGGCCATGATTTGATTTAACAAGGTTTCTCGAGTATTTCTAGATATTTTGGGTAAAAAAAATTGAAAATGAGTTTTTTGATGGAAAAAACCAAGTTCACCAACTGACCAGATATGCTTTTTGTTTTTTAATCTTTTAATTATTTTGATCAATTTTATCCTTTAATATTAGATTTTTTTTTTTACTTTATGTAGTGATTATTTATATAGGTTGGTGCTCAATTTTGTGACTATATATTTTTATCATATAATTATAAAAATAGTTTATAATTTTTTTTAATTAAACTCAATGGAGTCCATGACATGAATCATTGGGAGACTGTAATCAATCTAATCTGTCATTGTTTTAGTAATTTTTTTTTTTTAAAATCATCATCTTGAAGTTTTTAAAAAAACTAAGTCATATTTTTACTAGTTATTAAAAATATATTTAAACTCATGAAATCAATCAATTTAGTTCGAGCTAGCTTTTACGTGATTTAGTTGTAAACTAGAATTAGATAAATAAATTTTATAATTTCAAGATTCACTCATTAAATCAAATTTAATAACAATATTCTCGCTTTAAATATTTTTTAAACATTTTAAAAAATTAGTTCATTTAACGCAGATTGCAGACAAATAGACTAAGTTTATCCTAAAAATATTCCTGAAAAACATTAACGATTGTCTTTGATTTCAATGTTCCCAGCAACACCAGCACAAAAAAATAACCTTGTTTTGTCAAGTCGAAATAATTCACTGCAGTGATTTCTTTTTAATTGCGAGGAAGTACTGGGATTTCTGACTGGAAACCTCAAATATTAGGTAATTGAGTCATTGTACCCATCCCTTAACAGCAAGTCCTCACGATCACTAAATTATTAAAAAAAAAAAGAAGTAATTTTTAAAAATAAAGTCATATTAATTGAGCTGACAACCAAGCAATTATGCCTTTCCTATTGCAACGTGATTACGGGCCGTACATGTGTATAATTTCCTAGACAAATTTTAAAGAAACCATCAATAATGTCTTAAAAAATTTCCAATTCATTCATTTTCTCGGCGAAAGCTTTCGGTGAAGTGTTAAAATCCTACACATTTAAATCATGCAAATAGAGATAGCTAAAAGACATGCTCGGACCTCCAGCCATCAAATTTGATGGACGAGCATTTGAAAAACGATGACCGACCATGTGACCAAATCTAATCCAACTTCTCTAGCTATGCAGTACTGACCTGTTTGCATCACGGGCCGGATAGAAAGAGCCTGTTTGGAAGTGTTTTTTAAAAAATTTGAATTTTTTTTTTGCTTTGAAGTAATATGTTTTTGATGTTTTTAAATCATTTTGATGTGCTGATCTCAAAAATGATTTTTAAAAAATAAAAAAAATATTATTGGCACACTTTTCTGAGTGAAAAGCATTTTGAAAAGCAACCATAACCACACTGTTAAACACCCTTAAAATTGGAGGCAACAAATTTGATAGAAGATGTTTTTATGTTTTAAAAATATTTTAATTTTTTTTATTTTAAATTAATATTTTTTTGTATTTTTAGATTATCTTGATGTATTAATATTAAAAATAATTTTTAAAAAATAAAAAATATTTTAAAATATAATCACAGCCACTCTAAACAGAACACATAACATCTTTTTAGTTGGATTATTAGTTTTGTTGTCGATTTTTTCCGACATCATTGAAATTTGAAAATCTCACATGGAATCGTAAGAAAATGTAGGGTCCTCGTACTAGAAAAATCGTACTCTGTCACTCTATAGGGTAGGGTAGGTTCGGTCTCTCACGGGATGTTTGGTATTAGTTAATTTTTAAAATGTATTTTATTTAAAAATATATTAAAATAATGTATTTTTATTTTTTTAAAAATTTATTATAAAAAAATATTAATTTTATTTATTTAAAACAAAAAATAATTTTAATTTTAATAAAAAATAAATTAAAACTCAATGCAAAACAGGCTTTAACATCATAATAAAATTATAGAGTCACGAATTTATTGAATCAATTTTAAAATCGATGTTATTTGTTCTCTTTAAAGGAACAACCTTGTATTGGATAATTGTTTTTTTTTTTTAAATCCATGGATTTAATAATTATTTATTCTATCAATTAAAGTTTAAACAGGGTAATTTCTAAACTAGATGAAAATAAAATTCAATCCCAACTAGATTACAGGTTAATATGTTATCAGATTGATACACAGTGCAGGGCTGAATTTAAATAAACAGGCGAAGGACTGGTGCAGGCCAGATTAATAATTATTAAATACAAAACAGAGAAAAAGGAAGCTGAAAACTGTGTCCAGGTTCATCCTCCCAATTCTCCAATTCCTATATAAATGCAATGTCTCTCGATGTCTCCTACTCCAAGCCAAATCTGCACCATCTGGCTTAGACTTACCAAGCATTTCTTTCTCATATTTTACTAGTAGTTTTCCAAAGTACCCTCGTCTGCTTCATTAATCAACTGCCCTCCCAGAAATCAAACTTGGAGAGAGAGAGAGCAAATTGAGTACCCTGCTTACCAATGGCTACCATGTCTGCCCTCTTCACCAAAACCTCATATCCTCCTCACTCTCTCCCAAAATCATTCAATACCCGTTTTAGCCCTACCCTCAAACTATCGTTTGCGCCCAAAATCCAATGGAAACGAGTCAGAATTCAATCCGGGTTGATCGACCCAGATGGTGGAAAACTTGTTGAACTATTCGTTGAAAAGTCGCAAAAAGATGCTAAAAAGAAAGAGGCAATTTCATTGCCTAAAGTGAAGTTAACAATGATTGATATTCAATGGCTGCATGTTTTGAGTGAAGGGTGGGCAAGTCCTCTCCGCGGATTCATGAGAGAATCCGAGTTCCTCCAAACTCTTCATTTCAACTCGCTCCGTTTGGAAAACGGGTCGGTTGTTAACATGTCGGTGCCTATTGTGCTCGCTATTGATGATTTGCAGAAGCAGAGCATTGGCGAGTCCAAGAGGGTTGCTCTTGTTGATTCAGATGACAATACTGTTGCCATCTTGAGCGAGTAAGAATAATTTTCTTTTTGTTAAATTTGATGCTATTTGCATGTTTGAGTTGCGTTGGTGGAGGATGAATACATGAAGTTTATATTTTTGTATTTGTGTTTGAAAGTGATAATGAATTAGATTAAATTAATGTTTATATTCTTATGATGTGATTTGTGCTTGTGCGTTGGTCTGCTTTAGATGGAAGCACCCTCTTTCCTTTTCCGATCATGCTAGGACAAGTGTACCATAGAAAGAAATGTATAGCATGTCAAGTATTGTTCATAGTTGCTGATGTCAGACAAATTAGATGATTGTTCTGCAAGTTTTAATATGCATATCCTTTGATGGTCTCATTTCTCATCCACCAACGCATGTGAAGTCATAGATTGTGTAAAGATTTTTTGCTATCCAATTCGATTGATGTTGAAGAAACTCCTAATTGATTAACCTGTATCCTGATTTATTTAGTTGTTTCTTTCTTTCAGTGTAGAGATATATAAGCACCCCAAAGAAGAACGGATTGCGAGAACATGGGGAACTACTGCCCCTGGTTTACCTTACGTTGAAGAAACCATAGCTGGATCTGGAAACTGGCTGATTGGAGGGGACTTGGAGGTGATAGAACCAATCAAGTATCATGATGGTCTCGATCATTTTCGATTGTCTCCTGCAGAACTCCGTGAAGAATTCACTAGGCGCAATGCCGATGCTGTCTTTGCATTCCAGCTCAGGAATCCTGTGCACAATGGGCATGCTTTACTCATGACAGATACTCGTAGACGGCTTCTTGAGATGGGATACAAGAATCCCATCCTTTTGCTTCATCCATTGGGAGGCTACACAAAGGCAGATGATGTTCCACTTAGCTGGAGAATGAAGCAACATGTGAAGGTCTGTGGGGGGGGGGGGGGGCGGGGCGGGGC
>Ga0307509_10007183_pt1 | contig 14662 bp, 13 predicted proteins | sample 10_EM_MG_FD_202245 | JGI IMG/M metagenome (GOLD analysis project Ga0307509, IMG submission 202245) | Populus trichocarpa ectomycorrhiza microbial communities from riparian zone in the Pacific Northwest, United States - 10_EM | ecosystem: Host-associated > Plants > Roots > Unclassified | place... | reverse complement strand
GAGACCATATATGGATGACCCCCATTTTGGCGGTTACCCATACTCCCCTTATATATCCTGCGAACGACATTCAGTCGGACGGACGGCGACGACTTATACGGTGTTACGGCAGCTGCTCCAATGACCTGTTTTAACTAGCAAACGAGCAACTACACAGCCGTCTGCCTATGACGCGCCGTCCCAACGCTGGGGCCAGAGGGGGGTGTTAGCAAAACCCGCCCAAGTTCAATAGCATGTTTGGGCCACCCTTACGCAGGCGTGGGGCCTCCCCGCACAGATGCGCGTGCGCCCAAGAACATCTTAGAGCCCATAAAATGTGAGGCAATCGACCTCAAAGTTCTAGGATGACTTTACCGGTGAAGGTAGGGTAACTTGGGTTCCTCAGTAGGGTAACTGGGACCCATGGGCATTATGACCAAATTCCCAAGGTAGGGTAACTTTGCCCTCTTATGCCTTTAACCGCTCAGGAAGTCCTCCAGACGACCACAGAAGTCGCCTCGGAGGTCCGTGTAACATTCCCATAATTCTCTTGACCTTATGCGAATGTGTTCCCGAAAGGTTACCCTGCCTAGTAGAGTACCTTAAGGCTCCTCAACTATTTCCTAGGTCTTATCCTAGGTTCACCAGCTATTTGTATCAAGTATACGAGACCATACCACCTCTGGTTACCTCTTGGTATACCATTTGGGCTAAGGTGGTAGTGATTGTAGCTACCTATCGTAGGGTCGTTACAACATGGTTGCTTGGGAAGGGTATGGTCCAGAAGAGAATTCTTGGGAACCGTTCGAGATGTTAGAAGTTACTGCAATGCATGCATTGCCACAGTTCCATGAAAGGTATGCGTCTAAACCTAAAGACCATAGGGTAATAGACAATCCAAACCGTGGAACTAAGAGACCACGTTGACGGTCTGAGGACAGACCCAGAGAAGAGGGGAGTAGTGTAACGACCCTACGATAGGTAGCTACAATCACTATCACCTTAGCCCAAATGGTATACCTAGAGGTAACCAGAGGTGGTATGGTCTCGTATACTTGATACAAATAGCTGGTAAACCTAGGATAAGGCCTAGGGAATAGTTGAGTAGCCTTGAGGTACTCTACTAGGCAGGGTAACCTTTCGGGAGCACATTCGCATAAGGTCAAGAGAATTATGGGAATGTTACACGGGCCTCCGAGACGACTTCTGTGGTCGCCTGGAGGACTTCCTGAGAGGTTAAAGGCAGAAGAGGGCAAAGTTACCCTACCTTGGGAATTTGGTCATTATGCCCATGGGTCCCAGTTACCCTACTGAGGAACCCAAGTTACCCTACCTTCACCGGCAAAGTCAACCTAGAACTTAGAGGTCGATTGCCTCACATTCTATGGGCTCTTAGATGTTCTTGGGCGCACACGCATCTGCGCGGGAAGGCCCCACGCCTGTATAAGGGTGGCCTGAACATGCTATTGAACTTAGGCGGGTTTTGCTAACACCCCCCTCTGGCCCCAGCATTGGGACGCCGCATCATAGGCAGACGGCTGTGTAGTTGCTCGTTTGCTAGTTAAAAGAGGTCATTGAAGCAGCTGCCGTAACACGGTATAAGTTGTCGCCGTCCGTCCGACTGAATGTCGTTCGCAGGATATATAAGGGGAGTATGGGTAACCGCCAAAATGGGGATCATCCATATATGGTCTCTCGGGCATCTAGGAGTCTATTCTAGCCTACGGGTAGTAGGGTAGTCTTCTTAGTGGTACTCCGGTAGTCTCAGAAGGCCAGGGTGCTTTCGAGACAAATACCTCAGTAACCAGCCCAGACCTTCTCCCCTTGATTTGTAGCATTACTATGGGTTATTATTGGACTCTAGAGGTAGGAGTCTTATCACGGTAGAGTATGTCCCGAGAGGATGGCTATGGGTAGCGCCCACTTAGCCAACTATCGGCTACATCTTACCGGGGGAGCTTGCATGTCAATTTATCACATTGGATAGACGCGTAGATTAAATGATAGACTGCATAGCTTGTATAGACGAAACTGCCACTGGGCCAGTGAGTCCACCACCTAGGTATTGACTCCGGTTGTTGTCATAACAGTTAGCCACTGGTATGACTTTGATAGGAAGAGTTTTTCCACCTGCGGTTGTATTGGAGATGCATTGCAGAAACTCATATCCTATTGACGGAGTTAAGTGTACCCGAGTTTGTCCGACACTTCCAGCTGGATAATTCCTGATGGAGGGTAGACCTTGGACAAACCCTGAGCAGGACAGGGTGCTCGCACAAGGTCGGTGTAGTGGTGAATGTCAAAGGCTTACATCTGATATCTACTTAAGTTTAAGCGTTTGGCATTCTACTTCGATAACCCACTTTTCCTCGTGAGAACTTATTGAGTGAAGCTTTCCGCTTAACGATATTAAGTTAAACCGTTTTGATTCTTCGTGAATTAATTACTCTATCTTTATCTTCTACTTTGAGTTTTGGTGTGGTCGCAACCTTAGAGTTCACCTCTCTATAGGGTGCCCCTGTTACATCCCACGAAGCCTGATAATGACGCCTGGACACCGTTCTCGTATGCCACTTTCAAAGGGCATGAGGGAGTGGTGAAAGTACTACTCCGGCTGCAGGAAGTCAATCCCAGCAAGCCTGATAAAGATGGCAAGACACCGCTATCGTATGCTGCATGGTTTGGGCATGTGAGAGTAGTTAAAATACTACTCGGACGACAAGATCTCCAACAAGAGGTCAGACAAGAGGTCAATCTCGTCAAACCGGATAATGACGGCCAGACACTTCTCTTCTATGCCCCTTTGACACGATATTGAGAAGTGGTGAAAATACTACTCAGACGGCAGGAGATCGCCCTCAGAAGCCAGGTAATACCGGTCGGACAGGGCTCTTGTATCCCGCTTCGGAATGACATGAGGAAGTGGTGAAAATCCTATTCGCACAAGAAGAGGTCAATCCTATCAAGCCAAATAATTTGGGTGAGACACTGCTCTCGCTCGCTACTTGGCGGAGGGGTGATTATTAGCTAAGAAGATTAAAAGTAGAAACAATCAACAAACAACCTGATTCCAGGAGGGACTGAGAAGATGAAAAAAGTTGACCATATTCCTTTTTACTTTTGTTTCTATATGATCCTGGTTGCCAAACAAGTGCGTGACTGACCCGTCCATCCCTAGCAGTAAATTTATTCAAGATTTCTTCTGAGAACCAAAAAGATTGGCCGCTCGAATCTTGGCATGGTTAGTCAGCCTTGCCGGTGAACACCACGAAAGAAGACCTTCGCTTGTGCTTTCTCCCTCTCCCTCCCTCTCCCTCCCATCCTTCGTGAACCAACAGCTTTTATCAGAAAAACTCCTTGTACAACAGGCGAAACCTTTTGCACATTACATTTTCTTCCTCGCTCTTGCTTCCCTCGTTCCTTCTATCTACCCGTTTATTGGGCACAGGGATTTGCCTCTATTTTCTTGCTCGCTCTTGCTCCCCTCGCTGAGATTTTCATCAGCAATCCATCGTTTCCCTTCTACCTTCTCTTCATTCACTCAAAATCTCATATTTCCTGTCCGGGGTTACTCCTTTCATTTCTTCTATCCATCCGTTTATTGGGTACAGGGAATTGCCTCCATTTTCTTGCTCGCTCTTGCTCTCCTCTCAGAGATTTTCATCAGCAATCCATCATTTCTCTTCTACCTTCTCTTTATTCACTCAAAATCTTCTATTTCCTGCCCGGGGTTACTCATTTCATTCCTTCTATCCATCGGTTTATTGAGTACAGGGATTTGCCTCCCAGGATCCGTTATCACGGCTGCCATCTGCTCATTCTCCAACAAGCCCATTTCAACCGTTGCCACCGAGTACTAGGGTCATTCCCTGGGAATAGGGTAAAAAAGTAAGTACAGTCACCCATGGTGAAGCGAGTCCACCTTGAGGCGAGAACGCCCATATCACTTTTATAGAGCAGGGATTATTTGTATGGGAATTCTCGCTATGGAGTGGAATACTGTATGACTATTTCCAACTTTTAGTAAATTACTAACACGCTTATGAGCTGTTAGATGGTAACCGCTCTATTATACTGTGAGCTTACACCACAATTAAATGGCCCACCAGATCTCGTCCAAGTCCAAAAGCACCTGATCAGGAAAATTCCCACCATATCTCACTGTGACTCTGATTCTGCCTCTGGGACACAAGTCATTTATGTGAATAACGGGGGTGTTTCCCTCCTTGAATCCCTCGCTACCATTGAACAGGGTTTCCAGGGCTTGCAGAAACGTGTTGAGGGGCTAGAGACGAGAAATGATGAATTGGAGAAAAAGAATGATGCATTGGAGAAAAAGAATGATGTATTAGAGCAAGAAGTCAGGGTTCTCCGCCCTCTCAGGGTCACTGCGATAAATATCCGGAAGCGTTTGTTCGCAGTTTGCTGTCGTGAGGAGAATCGGAACGTTATAGGCAATCGATGGGTCATAATATCTGGAAACATGTCAGCTCACAATAGCGATGTCGAGACTGATGTTTGTTTGTTCAACAATGGTCTACAGCGTACTATCCTCAGACCTTTGAATGGCTTTACGGAATGAAGTGGAAGGAGGCCGCACCACTATTATGTAAGCTGCTTCCTTCTTGTAAATTATATGTATATATTAATTTCTAATTCAGGATGGTGGTAGCACATCGACACATGGTCAAAGCCATGAACAAGTGAGCGACACTTGTCGCTGATCCAAAGAAAAACTGGAAGGGAGAGAAAGATTTTCAAAGTCTTGTTAAATGGACAGAAACCGCCAGTACTGAGGACTTGAGGCACCTAGCAGATGACCTGGAGAAACTATCAGATGGCAAGTTGGCAAAGACTCCGGTTGGGAGGCTGATTTGTAATTTTTCATTCAATAGGTAGTGATATGCGGCTAGTAGATTCCCTTTCTTTAAGTTAGTTTTCTGTTGGGGGGTTATTGTTTTTTTTCTCTGTTCAGTACCACCGACTTTCTGGAAGTTCATTTTTTGTTGAAAAATTGTTATTTCTGGTACGATTGATCCACTTTACTCTCCAGGAGTATATTTCTGCTTATCCCGATATGTTCAGTGGACCTCACTCAGCAATGGCGGAAATCTGTTTGACATATCTGAGTTCACAACAGGTCAAAGCCCTTTCGACCTGCTCTTCAGACGCCCAGAACACACCCTTTCTTGAATATTGTTCTGTGTACTAGGGAGTCCCCATGTAAAGGGAGCTCTCTGACTACGCGCAGTCACTTCCCCTGGAGTTATTAAAGGATATTAACCACACTGCTTTTAGCCTGAGTAGAGGGCTTGGCTCTTTGGAAGTTTAGTACCTTCTTGCTTTTTAGGGGCAACACTGCGCATCATTCTTTGGAATTGTTGAAGTTGTAGCTAGTGTGATAGAGATGGGATGTTATAATATCGACGGAGAAGATTTTTCTGGCCATATGCCACTTGCATGGGCTGTTCATAATAAAAATGCAGGAGAGGTCAAAACTTTACTTGATCGGGAAGGGGTCAACCCCAGCAAGCCATGTAATAGGGGCTGGACACTACTCTTAATTGCCGCTAAGGGTGGATATGAGGAAGTGGTGAAAATTCTGCTCAGACGGAAAGAGGTTAGCCCTGACATGCTGGATAATAGTGGGTAGACACCGCTCATGTGTGGCGCTTGGAAACGACATAAGGGAGTGGGGAAAATACTACTTGAACGGCAAGAGGTCAATTCTGGCAAGCCAGAAAATGACAACCAGACACCACTCTTCTATGCTGCTTGGAAAGGACATGATGGAGTGGTGAAAAGACTACTGGCACAGGGAGAGGTCAATCCCAACAAGCCAAATTGTTCCTGCCAGACACCGCTCTCGTTTGCTGGTTCAGAAGAAAATGCGGGAGTGGCGAAAACACTACTGGAATGGGGAGAGGTCAATCCCGACAAGGCAGATAATTTCGGATGGACACAGCTCTCATGTGCCACTGCGGAAGGGCATGAGGGGGTTGTGAAAATACTACTCGAACGGAAAGAGGTTAATCCTGACAAGGCGGATCATTTCAGCTGGACACCGCTCTCATAGGCCACTTCGATAGGACATGAGGGAGTGGCGAAAATACTACTCGCACCGGATGAGCTCGATCCTGACAAGCAAAATATTGATAGTCGGAAACCACTCTCGTTCGCAACTAAGAATGGACATGAGAGGGTGGTAGCACTGCTACGCTCTCGCAACACGGTTGTAACGGGGACACCCTGTAGAGAGGGGAACTCTAAGGTTGCGACTGCACCAAAACTCGAGTAGAAGCTAATGATAGAGTAAATAATTCATGAAGAATCAGAACGGTTAAACTTAATATCGTTAAGCTGAAAGCTTCACTCAATAAGTTCTCTCGAGGAAAGTTGGTTATCGAAGTAGAATGCCAAACGCTTAAACTTAAGTAGATATCAGATTTAAGCCTTTGATATTCAGCACTACTCCGACCTTTGTGCGAGCACCCTGGCTTGCTCAGGGCTTGTCCAAGGTCAACCCTCCATCAGGATTTATCCTGCCGGAAGTGTCGGACCAACTCGGGTACAGTTAACCCCATCAATAGGATATGAGTTTCTGCAATGCATCTCCAATACAACCACAGGTGAAAAACTCTTCCTACCGAAGTCATACTAGTGGCTAACTGTTATGACAACAATCGGAGTCAATACCTAGGTGGTGGACTCACAGGCCCAGTGGCACTTTCGTCTTTACAAGCTATACAGTCCATTATTTAATCTACGCGACTATTTAATGTGATAAATTGACATGCAAGCTCCCCCGGTGAGATGTAGCCGATGGTTGGCCAAGTGGGCTCTACCCATAGCCAACCTCTCGGGAAATACTCTACCGTGATAGGACTCAAACCTCTAGAGTCCAATAACAACCCATAGTAATGCTACAAATCAAGGGGAGATGGTACGGGCTGGTTACTGAGGTGTTTGTCTCGAAAGCACCCTGGTCTTCTGAGACTACCTGAGTACCACTAGGAAGACTACCCTACTACCTGTAGGCTAGAATAGACTCCTAGATGCCCGAGAGACCATATATGGGTGACCCCCATTTTGGCGGTTACCCATACTCCCCTTATATATCCTGCGAACGACATTCAGTCGGACGGACGGCGACAACTTATACGGTGTTAAGGCAGCTGCTCCACTGACCTCTTTTAACTAGCAAACGAGCAACTACACAGCCGTCTGCCTATGACGCGCCGTCCCAATGCTGGGGCCAGAGGGGGGTGTTAGCTAAACCCCCCCAAGTTCAATAGTATGTTCGGGACACCATTACACAGGCGTGGGGCCTCGCTGCGCAAATGCGTGTGCACCCAAGAACATCTAAGAGCCCATAGAATCTGAGGCAATCGACTTCTAAGTTCTAGGATGCCTTTGCTGGTGAAGGTAGGGTAACTTGGACACCTCAGTAGGCTAACTGGGGTCCATGGGCATAATGACAAGATTCCCAAGGTAGGGTAACTTTGCCCTCTTATGCCTTTAACCGCTCCGGAAGTCTTCCAGTCGACCACAGAAGTCGTCTCGGAGGTCCGTGTAACATTCCCATTATTCACTTGACTTTATGCGAATGTTCTCTGGAAAGGTTACCCTGCCTCGTAGAGTACCTCAAGGCTACTCAACTATTCCCCAGGCCTTTGTTAGGCATACCGGAAGGCTTAGCCTTCCCTTAGTGAATAAAGACCTATAGTTACCCTACCTTAGGATTCTGAGTTCAAAAAGACACGCCAACACCCCCCTCCCGCAGCAGCGTTGGGACGGCGCTACATCGGCAGACACCGCCGTAGTTGCGTCCCCTCACCAAAGACATGGTCATTAGAGCCCTCCTCGCAACCCTGTATACGTCGCGGCCGCCCGCCCGACAGGATCCCGTTCGCAGGATATATGAGGAAGGACCTTTGCCGAGCTTATGCAAGTGGCTCGAGCCAAATCGGTCTACGTTGCATAAGGTCACTGAGCACTAAAGACACGCGTCGTGAAAGGGATCACTAAGTAACGGGACCTTTTTACGGACAATGGTTAGGCAACACATTCTATACTCCACGCTCTCGCGATCAAAATCACAGAAGTGAATGGTGTTGTCGGATGAGGTAGTCTGAGCAATCAGGCATACCCACACTCACACACGTCAATAGTATCTTACGGATCCTGACGGAACCATACCATAACGATATGACTATGGAGGGATAATGGCTATTGGAGCGTTTATCGTGACAAGTCTATCTTATGCCTCGCAGATGTTGGTTGCAGAATATGTCTGCAATGCTGAGAGGTTCGATAACAAGGCTGGCCCCTTTGTTGGTTCGATCATGGAGACCATTCTGTGTAAGCAAATGGAAAGAAAGACTCCATGCCGACGAAGATGGATCGTAACCAATGGACTGATGTGTGGGAGCACCGTCAGGTAATTTCAAGGTGTTGCGATTCGGAAGTCGAAGTGAGATAACAGAATTGTCAGGGTCAAATGGTGTTCGCACTTTTAGAACAAAGCTGGAGTTTGTTAGAAGGTACTTAGTTAGTATGAGAACTGGATGTAGCCCGCGACCACCCAGACGCGGCATATATATATCAAGGTACCTCCCGAGCTATTTAGATATTAGAAAGCAACGGAGAAGAGATCTTATCAATATAAGTTTTTACACTATAAAAATCTTTATCACTTTACCTACCTCTACTTTGAATCATTGAGCCTTCCTAGACAATCTCCATCTACGATTAAGATTATCGGCCTGTGTTATCTCGCAAGACTTTGAGATAGGCTCCAGCCTAACAGTATATTGATAGTTCCCCATGTTACCAATGCTCACTACATGACAAGACTACTGGACGAAATAAGTGAAGCGATCATTTTCGAACCCTTATCTCTTGTTGATTCTATCTTCGAACATCGATTCTACACATTCGAAGATCTTTTAGGGGATACACCTCATATCCTCCAAATACTTTACCTTTTCCCGCACGGCAATACTGTTGCCGCTATCCCTGCTGCTATTCAGAAGGACGAAAATCTGGTCGAAGAACCAGACGAGGAGTGCGACACTCCCTATCCCACGAGGGATATAAAAACCTACGAGTTTCCAGACGAATTCTGGAACATCCCATACCCTACGTCCTCAAGGAAAAAGAAATCCCACTTATCTGGCTCAAACCCAAGTCAATTCGATAAGCATCATCTAATACCCTCCAAACCAGTGCAAAAAGCGCAAAGAAATTCCCAGTGTATCGGCGACCTAACACATCACGATCACCAATCATCACAAAGGAAACACACGATTCCGAAATGACCGGACGGGATGAGACTATCATCCATAGCAGCAGCCGAACCCCTGGTCCACCGGATACCAGTACAACTGGCAGGTTAGATTTTGGAAAACTAGTACAAGCACGTTTGAGGACACCAATTCTTAACCATGTCTCAAAGGAAGAGCTAAACCAATTCGCGGGCCACCTTGGAGGAGTTCTCGGAAGATTTAGTCAACGAATGGCTAGAGAACAAAATTCCATGTATCTAGATATCGGATGACTATCTAGGGAAGGCCAACAACAGGCAAGAGCATTAGGAAAACTCCAACACCGGTTGGAACTAGGTGAGTCCATACTGGTCGAGGAATTAAACATGTTCGAGAAAACCATCGACATGTTGGACCAAGAGTCCAAAACTATTCAGGCAGAAATCGTGGCAAAGGTCCAAATAGAATTCCAAGCCCAACAAGCTCACCAAGCAGAACAGGCGGAACACAGCCAAAGACAGGACGAGCAGCTTCGGGACCGTATCCTCGAGATAGAGGAAGCCCGAGCAAACGACAATGCCAATTACGTGTCGGTTATAAATCGACACAAAGAGGAACACAAGGAAGGCGCTAGGGATCAACAGGGACGTCATGAAGCAGAAATGGCGAAACTTCATGATATCCTGATTGATTTAAAGGCCCAGGTAGGAGCCATATCGGCTCAAAGGTCAGCAGCCCCAACTGTAGTTACTGACAATAGACAACGGCCCGTACGGAATACCAACGGAGCTCCAAAGAAACGGTCAAACCCCACTCCTGAACAAGGAGGAAACGGAGGAGGCCAATTATCACCAACGACTATGCACGGGGCAGGAGACCCTGACGACCCAGACGATGGTGACGACGACAACAACGACGAAGGGCAGGATCTGAAAGGAGGCCCGAGTTGCAAAGAAAAAGGGAAGGGTCGGGAGAGACAAGATCCCGAAACAGGGGACGAAGAAGAAGATGTTGTAGACGTCATGGCAAAAGCAATCGTTCGAGAACGACTGCTACACACCAAACACCCCTCCGACCCTCCATGGGTATTCAAAAATAAATCGCACCAGGATATTCGAATATGATTAATGGCAGTTCAAGACTATTTTGAACGAAACAGCCACCAATGGATCATGGAGGTGGATCGAATTAAATACGCTATGGGACGAATGGAAGGAGACGATGTAGCTCCTTTCACAGATACCTATCAGAAAAAGATGGCGGGGGGATTGGGATATACGAAGGAAATCGGTTACGAAAGATGGTTCATGTTTGAACAAAAAGTAACCGAACGATTTGCGCCTACACACGAGGCAGAAAGAACCCACAAGTTAATAAAACTTGAGAGGTATCACGGGAACATACGACAATTCCTTTTGCGAATGGAGAACCACAACATTAAAGTTGGACTCCAAGGGGTAGCATGGAGAGACATACTTAAAGCTCAGATGCCGGAAGCCGGACTATTAAGACTATCGTTTGAAACCTATCCCAACGACGAATTATGGCTAGCAGGATTTAAAAATGCCATGATTCAACATGAGAATCACGAGGAAGACAAACGCCTAAGACATGGAAAGGGCGAATCCTCGGGGACATCGATAAGTTGCAAAACAGAAGACAGAGCATCGACAAAGAGCAATCCAAGACCCCCCAAAAGGTATATGGTGGAAAAACGGGCCGCCTATATGGGAATGCCTAAGGTACCCCGTAAAATAAAGGAGTGGTCGAAAGAAAAGACAGCTACCAATAAGAAAGAGGTAGTACACACCGACTGGGACAAAGCTCACGACTCCATCCCTAAAGATGTTATTGATCGCCAACGAAATAACAAGGGATGCACACGATGTGGGATCACAAACCACTTTTGGAAACATTGTCGGAAGGAACAATCTGTCGCGACGTTCTGTACCAAAAGGTACGAATCAAATAAACGAAAGCGCGATCAACCTCAAACCCAGAGAAAAAGAGTAGCTGTCGTGGCTGAATCAAGCCAGGAAGAAAGTTCACGATCGGTGAACCGGATAGACCGTCCACATGCATGGAGCATGTACGACGGCGAAGAAATATGAATGTTCTGAGGAAACACCGGCGACGGCGGATGGGTAGTCCGGGCGTAACTCCGGGAATCGAAACTCAAAAAGAACAACGCGGCGCACATCTTATGACTAAGGTCCCAGAACGAAGAGTCTATATCGAATGAACCCCTTGGTCGGTGTACCTCGGAGAAACGACGATTAGACAAATCGGAAGAAGGGGAACCAGGTCATAAGAAGCAGGAAGAGAGTCCAGCCAGGCACCGAGACGACACAAACCAATGTAATAGTTCATGGAAGTTGGTAGTGGAGTTCGATTGTGTTAAGAGGACTGAAACTGGACAAGGGAAGAAACCCGGGCACGGGTCGAGAAAATATTGAGAGACGTTGAGGGCCGGGAAGGGTTCAAAAAAGCGAGATAATTTCCGACTTTGCATGCCTGGAAGCTAGCCAATAGTGACGATACTATTCTACCTCGATCTAAGGGACAAGATGGCCCAAAATTACCGGGACCTAGCGAAAGCGGATGCTGCACAGTAGGGGATAGATAAAAGACACCGGAAGTGAAAAGCTAGGATACATCGGGTATTCAGACTCACTATCTAGTTAAAACTATCCCTGAGACAGAGACAGGTGCCGTTCTAGCACGAGGGTTCCGAATACATTGAGGAACAGCTTGGGCGAGGATAATTACCCGAGCTGTGGCTTTGTTGACTAGGGCATTCTTATCTTAAGCCTATACGCTATCAAAGGCCCAACAGGTTTCTCGGTTAAAATCCCCAATGGTATAGACGAAGGTATCATTCCCGATCAGTCACCAATGGACCACGAAGTAAGTCGATCATACGGACTGCGCAGGCCCAGTCGCAAGATGGAGCCATTGTGTGAGACGGTAATGCCTGGTATTTGGAAACTCCTCGGCAGGAGGTAAAGACCGCTAGTAGTGGGCTACCCGAAATACTAATTCAGAAAGTTTATCTGAGGAGTCCTCTCTGGACAAAACTGTGCGGGCGCGGTAATAAACAACCACAGTCAACGAGACGATGCATTTTAAGAGAAAAAACGAAGAACCGGATAGCCCTCAGAGGCCAATACCGAGTTCTCCAAAACATTATTCATGTCCAGAAGGACCTGCCCAATAAGATGTTGAGGGCAAATGCACGCGCATTCATGTTTTACTGGACTGAGGTGCCAGTTGCTTTCTATTAAGCGAAAAATTAGTCAAACGACTCGACATTCCTTACAAAGTCCGAAAGTAACCCATACGGATAGTTGGATTCGATGGACTTTCAAGTTCGTCAGGTGGTCAAAGATATACCCACCCCATCACATTAGAAATCGGTAATGGACATAGGTCTCCCATCTCCGCCGAAATAGCCCTCACAGGACGCTTTGACCTTATTATCCCCTTTGGATGGTGGTACCACGAACACCACTTATCACATCTAGACGAACCGAAAAAATAGAGTTTCGGACAAATGACATGTCGCGATCATGTCGAGAATGAAGCCGTAAAGGACCTATTTGAATACGACGAGGCGGTCGCATACGATCCAAAGGCCCAGTAAGTGGGAAGAATAGGAAAGATACAAGAAAAAGATCCCGTAGAGTTGGAAACCTTACCACGGGAATATGCTCAGTTTAAGCATTTCTTTCGACCAGAACCATCGGAAAAAATGCCTCCAACATCAGCAAAAAATTACCCTGCGTCAGATACGGCGCCGTTGCGTCCCCTGTGTCCTGTGCGTCCTAAGTTGTGCCCCCTGCGTCCTGTGCGTTCTGAGTTGCGTCCTCTGCGTCCCCTGCGTCCTGTGCGTCCTGAGTTGCCTGGCAACGCCCGCTCAAATTCCATGCATCTGGAGCCAAACCAATACACCACATTCCGTCCTGACATATCAGTCAAAGCAAATCTGCCTCCGGTGCATCCAGACTGGTCCATCAACACCATTGCTCCTCATGATTTACCACTGAGAGATGCTCGCTTCAGGGGTACCCCTGAGTATTTCTTGGCATAGTTCATCATGGTTTCTCGGCACTTAGCCTCACACGCGACACACTGTTCTCTCATCATCACCCTCAATATTCTCTTCTCTCATCACCACCCTTAACATCCAGATTCCCAGGCATCCTGCATAATACTCCACTACAACTACACAGCCTATCCTGAATCTGACACCATGTCACAAATCGTGACTAAGCAAGGCAGATTTCACATGACGCACACTTGTGTGTCATAAGGTATGTTTCTATGACTCACAATCGTGAGTCATAATTATGTTTCACGCTATACAGTCAGTTGACTTATAGTTCTCACATGACCCGCACTTGCGTGTCATCGTCATGTTATGATTGATTAATGTTTCTACAACTCACGATTGTGAGTCATAATGATGTAATGATTTTTGCGCGTGACTCACATTATGAGTCACGAGTTTCACGCAGGTGGCGCGCTTTGCACTCCTGACATGTTTTATGTTTTATGATTGGTTTATGGCATGTTGCACAGTGACTCATAGGAGTCATCTGATGGATTTCGGGTATGACTCATTATGAGTCATGATCGTGTGACTCATAGGTATGAGTCACCAGGGTCAGGGTTGTTGCGGGAAGAGGCCTATATAAAGGCTCGCGACGGGACGTAGATATAGGATCTTCACGCGACCATCTAAGTACTTTTCTACAATATAACTTTACCTTTACCTTTACCTCTACCTCTCGCTTGTATGCAAGCCACCTAGCTCTCGTAGCGTAAGAGCAACTACGAACCTGTTAAGACAAGAACAGTCTCACATCTCTCTCATATGAGAAGAGATTGAGTTACGAAGAAGTTCCCTCGCCACCTCTCCCCAATAAGATATTGGTGTGAGATACGAAGACGATAAGATCGTCTAATATTGACAAAGAGATTATAAGTTAATCTCTGAAAGAAGAACACTCTCCCGGGTATTCAAGAAAGACCAAAGACTATAAAGATACTCTATTCTAATCACGTAAGTAATTCGTTACCTGTTGCATAAATAACCATATCTGTGTAGGATTGTTACACACCAGGAGGTTTCTGGGCTCGACGCCAGCTTCACGCTGGTATAGGGTACATCCCTATCGCATTAATACTCATGGAGATCGCCCACCCTTCTGACAGTGATCTTTTGTCTCTACTAATCCTGAACTCGATGGCAGATTTCTCCACAACCGCTGAATCGATTTTGAATCCCTCACTTGGACGTCGTTGGACTCGGCGCCAGCTACACGCCGGTATAAAGGACGTCACTGTCGGACCAATACTCATGAAATCGCTATCAACTCTGGTGGGGGGTCCTGGGAAGGCTGAGAGGAGATGCT
>Ga0307509_10007182_pt1 | contig 14664 bp, 12 predicted proteins | sample 10_EM_MG_FD_202245 | JGI IMG/M metagenome (GOLD analysis project Ga0307509, IMG submission 202245) | Populus trichocarpa ectomycorrhiza microbial communities from riparian zone in the Pacific Northwest, United States - 10_EM | ecosystem: Host-associated > Plants > Roots > Unclassified | place... | reverse complement strand
ATTCACTAGTAGATCGAAAAGTACGGTGCCGTGGGCCCTTTGGTCCCTCTATTTTCAGCATAGATGGGGACATTCGCACCTAGCACGGGATTTGGAAGGGTCAGTATTGCGTTGCCTGATAGTTCCTTATAATCGTGATTAGAAAGAGCTCTGTATTGATGAGCAGTCTTGTAGCCAGTGGCCACGGGAAGTTCTTTCCCGCCGATCTCCTAATGCGCTATTGGAGTGGTAATACTCCGGCAGCATTAACCTGGCTTCTACTGGGAGTGAATATTATTTTTCTGAATACACGTTAAGGTGTATCCAGATTGTTTTTCGGCCGGTAGGTTTCATGCCATCTGGTTGGCCGTGAGATGAGGGAGACTAATGGGTGGCATGAAGAACCCGTCTGCTGGGCTCCCGCTCTCCAAAAACACCTATAGCAGGGGCTACTAGAAGGCATCCGCCAAGAGAAATACCGGATCATACTATTCAGTAAGCCATATTATTTATGGTAAGCGGCCCCCTGTGGTAGGTATGGTTTTATCTAGTTCACAATCGTCTCAAGAATGCTCGCGTTATGGTCTACTGATTTTCATCTATTAATAAAAACACTTTATATGAAGTTTATAGTGCATTTATCGCTTAGGGAAAGGAGAGGGGGAGAGAAAAGGAAGGAAAGAAGAGAGTTAGAGAAAAAAAGGCGCAGGTAGGAATTTACACCTAGAAGAAAAGTAGGTATGATAGGATGAAAACCGGAAGCTATAAACCAAACCTTCTCACAGTAATAAAACTATTGCACAATACCAACCAGACTATTGTGCATTGTAAACAGAAAGCCATGAATCTTGATTTGATTGGGTTAGATCGGGGGTGTCAGGCGGTGTGGCAATATATATATGTGCATTCCCATCTAGTGGGATTTCTTTCGCCTGCAAAGGATGTAGAGAAACAACTTCCACGAACAACATGCTCCGGGAGGCAAAGAATGGGGTGGATTTCATGGGGTGGTGTGTCCTAGGCCTCGGATCGCTCTGGGGTTACCACTTCGTGAGGCTTTAGCTCTTCTATCACACTTTCATGGCCACGCTCAGCTGCGTACATGAGAGGTGTTTTGCCGTCATGATCTGCCCTGTCGGGGTTGACCTCTTGTCGCCCAAGTAGGATTTTCACCACTCCCTCGTGTCCATACTGGGCAGCATAGGAAAGCGGTGTTTGGCCCCAGTTTGTTGGCTTGTCGGGGTTGACTTCTTGCCGCCCAAGTAGGATTTTCACCACTCCCTCGTGTCCATACTGGGCAGCATAGGAAAGCGGTGTTTGGCCCCAGTTTGTTGGCTTGTCGGGGTTGACTTCTTGCCGCCCGAGTAGTATTTTCACCACTCCCTCATGTCCATTCTGGGCGGCATACGAGAGCGGTGTTTTGTCCCATGTATTTGGCTTGTCGGGGTTGACTTCTTGCCGCCCAAGTAGTATTTTCACCACTCCCCCGTGTCCATACTGGGCAGCATACGAGAGCGGTGTTTGGTCCCAGGAAGTTGGTTTGTCTGGGATGACCTCTTCCCGCTCGAGCAGGATTTCCACCACTCCCTCATGTCCATTCCAGGCGGCAAACAGGAGCGGTGTACTGCCGAGTTTGTTTGGCTTGTTGGGGTCGACATTTTCTCGCCCAAGTAGAATTTTCACCACTCCCTCTCGTCCTTGGCGAGCGGCATACGAGATCGGCGTTTCGCCGTCATCGCCTGGCTTGTTAGGGTCGACATCTCCTCGCCCGAGTAGTATTTTTACAACTCCCTCATTCCCGTTCTGGACGGCAAACAGGAGCGGTGTTCTATCGTGTTGGTCTGGCTTGTTGGGGTCGACATCTCCTCGCCCGAGTAGTATTTTTACAACTCCCTCATTCCCGTTCCAGACAGCAAACAGGAGCGGTGTTCTATCCTGTTGGTCTGGCTTGTTGGGGTCGACATCTCCTCGCCCGAGTAGTATTTTTACAACTCCCTCATTCCCGTTCCAGACGGCAAACAGGAGTGGCGTTCTATCGTCTTGGTCTGGCTTGTTGGGGTCGACATCTTCACGCCCGAGTAGTATTTTCACCACTCCCTCATGTCCGTTCCCAGCGGCATGCGACAGCGGTGTTCTGCCGTCAATATCTGGCTTATCGGGGTTGACAGCTTCCTGCCCGAGCAGTATTTCTACTACTTCTTCGTGTCCATTGCGAGCAGCCCAAAAAAGCGGACTGCGCCCCGAGAAATCTCCTCCGTTAGTATCACAACATTCCATCTCTATCAAGGCAGCTACAAGCTTGGAAATTCCGAAGAATGATGCGTGGTGTAGTCCGCTAAACTGGAAGTTGGTACCAGATTTCCCTAGATCTAGTTCCTCCACTTGTCTTAAAAGCAATCCGGTGGATATGTGGCTGTCATATCCCGGCAGTAGCTCTAGGGCAAGTGACTTGGCGCGGTCCGATAATTGCCTTTTCGCGTGGACTCCCCAGTATAAAGAGCAATATTCTAGGAAGGGAGTGTCGGAGAGGTTGGGGTAGCAATTGGATGGAATTGCCTTGACTTGTTTGGAATTTAGATAGGTTAAGCAGATCTCTGCTATTGACGAGTGAGGTGTGGTGAAAATGTCGGGATTGGCAGAAAGATACTCTTGCAGAGTAAAATGGACCAGCCGCACAGTTGATGCTTCCTTATCCACGGTAATCAGTCCTTGACAGCAGCTCACCAGTGTTGACATCGAAGGGACGTTGCCGCTATTGAAATTGGTGGAGCCTAGCTCGACTGCGAGGGCGTGGCAGAGCTCCTCCACCTTCAAGGGCCGTTCGGCATGACTGATCCACATTAAAGCTTCCATACCCAGTCTCGATTTGCCACCACCCTGTGCCTTTATCCGTTCAATTGTCGCACCATAGACATCCCCCAGCCCCAATCCATTTGTCATTCTGCTCAGCCGTTCTTGTCTCCGATATATTGTCGGCTCTTCCAGGATTGCTTCGATATTCAAGGAAACGAGTAGAAACCTAAATACACATGTTAGCGGATAGTGTAGGATGGGGTCCTTGGTGTCATTGGCTTGCGCACATTTCCGACATATTCTTGGGAATCTTCTCCAGAATTTCTGCCTCCAGACTCTCGCTCATAGCATCTGGAGTTTCGTCCTCACTCAGTCTAGCATGAAGGTATGTGGTGATATCGTCTTTGCTAGGACCCACAGATAGACTTACCGCTCGCCCGGAAAGGTGCTTTTCGATCTCGGGCCGAATATGGGGCCTTCCGGTGATGAATACTCGAGTCCCGGGTGATTTCTCAAGCATTTGATTTAGTGAATCAAGGACTTTGAACCGTTGCACACCCACACATTCGTCAAGGGCATCAATGCATATAAACGTAGGCTGTGAGGATGTGATGGCCTGTAGTAGCTTCACGATATCAGCGAGTTGCGGTCCGCATCCACCAATGGCCTTTTTCTGCTCTTGGAAGGCCCGCGATATTTCGTCAGGAACCCTTTCCATTCCGCTGACAATCTGTTTCAGCAAAGAACCCATCATACTGGTCGCGGACTGCTCCTTCCGGCCGGCGAAATCAAAGTAAAAACATGTGATGGCGACGTTTTGCCCTCTGGCCTGATCGCATAGCTTGTCTACTACTAGCGAACTGGTATCGCGGCTTATTAGCGCAGGCTCACCTCTTCTCTCTTTGGAAAATGGTCTTTGTTACCTGATAAATGTTTTGCCGACCCCCGGATCTCCGTAGCAAAATAGAACGGCGGTATCACCTGCAGCCTCACCTCTCTCACTTCGGCCGCACCATCTCCTGAATTCCTCGGTTTGCATGACCCATCCCCCGATATTGTTGACACGGCGCTCACGGATGTCTCGATGCCTTAAGCTTGATTCCAGGGGTGATAGCCAGGCTAGGAGTTGAGACCGATCATCGGTAAAAGTATAGTTCGACACATTAAAAGAGTTTGCATTATTGGAGAAGTTGTTATTATGGTTGATGGTATGCTGAGACATCTTGATCCCTTTATTGTTCGTTTTGTTGAAAAGGAGAAGTTAGTGAGTATTGTCGCTGATGTTTCTGGGTGGTGAAGAGGGGCGGGGTCTGGCTGATTAAAGGCTGGGGTCTCCTAGTGTTACACCAGAGTAGCACACATCCACCTATGGTGCACATTCCAAGTAAGCCACCAGACAGGTGCGAAACTACCATACTACCATTCCAACGCCACCGGTATTATGTCGGTACTGCACCGTGGGGAGTCCTACGTACGGATTTCCAAGCCCTAGACTCCTAGGTTACGACACTACGAGCATTCCTACTAGTTACCCACCAAAGCTCCTCGGTGATGGGAGTAGAATAAGCCTGCCGGTAGCGAGATCTATGAACTACTGTACAGTACAAGTAGCTTCGGTAGCCGACATTGAAACCCATTTTATTGGCGGAAAGAAAAAACACCATCGATGACAATATCTTGCACGGGTTTCAGGTCGAGTACGCTAATTTTTCCTACTCAATATTCCTGAAGCTCTCCCACTACATCGCTATTATATAATACTACGGTTTCGTGTCGAAAGCCAAGCGTCCCAGCCAAACTACCGAATAGACCACAGATATGAAGCGAACGGTTGTGCTTTATTCAGTTGAGAAACCCCCGTAGTTCTTCGCAGGGGGTATGCGGGGCATTCTGCAAGGATACTCATTGAATATGCAACTTTCAGACACCGATCTACATCGATTACCATATGCTTTACCTTAGGCCCTCCCTGGTCAATTAAACTACCCGAAAAGGTTTTCCATCCCTGGTCTCCTGGCCCGCCATAATAAACCATTTCAGGCAGAGGAAAGCCGCGGGACTAGCATGACAAATAGCTAACCTTCGTCTCGAAAGATTGGAAAGCTCTTTCCTCGGCTAGGGGGATTAAGGTACTTCAGAGATCCTGTTTTACACCGCTATCCGCGCAGCCGAAGACAAGGCGCATACAGCTCGAGAGCACCACGGCACAATAAATAACCGCATTGCCAATTATCCGCCGCATCTCTTTACGTTCAGAGTCAAGGTAAATTAGCTAAAAGTGGAACCCTTACCTGTGCTATACTCGAGTGCCGGTAGTACCGTTCAAACACTAGACATTTTTAGACCTGGATCTCAGGCCCACAACGAAACAAAACAAAACGGGGACTGCAAAGCGCCAAGAGTTTGCACACGGAAACGATCGCGCATTTAGGAGTGAGGAGTTTTACTTCATTGAACGACAGCTATCCCAACAACCAACTATCGGCAAAAACCAAAGTGCGAGCGTATCAACTACAAAGACCTCCATGACCCACCACACATACCCATGCTATTCCATGTAAGTCTCGCCTCCCCCGTGCTTACTCCCGGACTAACAAGGAAAACAAACTCTCATTGCCAATAGCCTCCGGGCATGTGGCATTCAAGTGTCTGGCTCTTTCACGCTTTCCTTCCGGCGGATGCACGGTTCCAAAACCCCCGTGTATTCCTGCATCCGAAATGCTTTCCCGAGAAAGCCTAAACATATACTCGGGGGGGGGTCATCAAAAATCGGAAAGGGGGGTATCCCTGCTCCGATAACTTAGCAACCAGAGCTCACGAAAACTTGGAAAGTAGCAATAGGGATTAGCTCTTGATAAACCATTACGATGAAAATGAAAAAATAAACCTATGATGAGCAGATACAAAGAATACAAAGAAATGATGTTTCCTTCTCAAGGAATCAGAAATCCTGTTCTGGGGTAATATGACCATGAGAGGACTGGTACTTTGCTCATCACCTGGTGCAGCAAGTATAATTTTAAGATGTCCCATAAGCCTGTCTCTCTTTTCAGACATTGTTATTGCCAGATCTCTTTTGGCCCTGATTCAGCACGGGTAGTTTCCGATTTTTAATATACCCCCCGAGTACCGGAAGCCTGTTGAAAGTTATCCCATCCCGGAGAGAGGTGAAACAACGAAATTCAGTCCACTCCATACGAGAAATCGCGCCATCTGCAGGGAATATTAACAGGGGGGGTGACGAAACCGACTGAATGATATAATATGGTGCCTTGACAAAATCAACCGCGCATCAATGAACAGGAAAAACTCCGGCCATTGCTAACAGCACTCCCCCACCAACGCCACTATCATGAAAATCAAAAAAAGACATAAAACGTAAACGCATAGTTGAATGCCTAGTAGGGATTAATATTTGATCCAGAGGAAGATCTTCAGGTGGTGTTGAAAATGCGGGGTCGCGAGGAGAGTTGCGTTGCTACGGATCTTTTGTGTGCCGTTAATTTTGTTCGTTGATAATTCCCTATTTAGAATAGGGGCGAAAAACACAGCAGAAAGCCATGTTCTCAGTCCCTCTGGTCATAAAAAGACAAAAAAAACTCCAGACCTTACCAGAGATGACAACTCCAATGACATAGCACACGGTTCGTTGAGGTTATGGTAGTCTTAGTTACTTGAGTAATGGGAGCACGAGATACGACGTCCAGATAAGTTAGCTTCCTGATCACGGTCACCGGTCCATACAACCAGTAAGGGGGGATGTAAGGTTACAGTAGAAACATAAATTTTCCTGCCCTTAGGTACCGGAGCTCCTTTCTGAGAGCTACAAAATGCGCAAGTCGAAGAACCCAAGGAAAAAAGGGGCTGAGATATTGGGGGGGAGGAAATTAATTGCTAGAGCTGGATGACAGACCAAATGCGCGGTTGCAACATAGGTATCGATGACCGACTCTGGCGCTAAATTTACATACCTAGCCACTGAGCTTGCTGGTTGAAGTCACTCCCTCTCTCCTATAAAGCCCGGTGTCCTGGCTGGGTCCCGGGCGCGTTACATAAAGCGACCGATCATGATATATCCTGTTAGGAAATTGTGGTAGTCCCCACAATGGGCACGTAAGAAATTCCCCCGTGGTGCGTACCAAATATTCCACCTAGAGGGATCTCTCTTGCACAGATATTCCTTTGAGGTCTCCCCGGGCAAATTAGAATCCTCCAAAGGCTTCGGAAACCTCATCCACCTAGTCTGGCATAATAAACTAGTGCTAGTAGCTGGAGGACTGTGGGACTAACGTGATGGGTAACTTAGTCCGGTGCAAGGGACATTCGTCTGACGTCCGGAATCGCTGGGGAGCTATTTTTCGCCCTCGATAGAATGCTATATAAAGGAACTTTGGAGATCCTGTTTTCCCGACCACCCCCGGTAAAGCCGAGGATAGTGCGCGCGCGCGATAGGAGAGCCCAGCGGTATAATAAGCTACAGCGGTGGAAATCATCCACCACATCTCTATACACCAGTAGGGGGGGTAAATCCACTAAAACCCGAACCCCTACCAGAGGTGATACTGCCTTAACTGTTCACTCGCCAACCAGAGATCCAACTCAATTCACATCGCAGTCTACCATACCACACCTTATTAATTCCAGCCCCCCGCCCGCAATAGATCGCATAAAAGAAAATCGCCATTCACCTAACTTTCTGCCCCCTCCTCCCTCTGATTCACTAGTAGATCGAAAAGTACCGTGCCGTGGGCCTTTTGGTCCCTTTATTATCAGCAGAGATGGGGACATCCGCACCTAGCACGGGATTTGGAAGGGTCAGTATTGCGTTGTCCTGATAGTTCCTTATAATAGTGATTAGAAAGAGCTCTCTACTGTTGAGCAGTCTTACGGCCAGTGGGAACAGGAAGTTCTTTCCCGCCAATCTCGCAATGCGCTGTTAGAGTTGTAAGAATCCGGCAGCATTAACCTGGCTTCTACTCGGAGTGGATATTTTTCTGAATACACGTTAAGGTGTATCCAGATTGTTTTTCGGCTGGTATGTTCCATTCCATCAAGTTGATCGTGAGAGGGAGACGAATGGGTGGCATGAAGAACCCGTCTGCTGAGCTCCCACTCTCCAAACACGCCTATGGCAGGGCAGCAAGAAGGTATCCGCCAAGAGCAATACTAGATCGTACTATTTATTAAGCCATATTATTTATGGTAAGCGGTCCCCTGTGGTAGGTATGGTTTATATAGTTCACAATCGTCACAAGAATGCTTGCGCTATTATCCACCGATTTTCCTCTATTAGTAAAAACAATCTATATTTGGTTTATCTACAGTATCGCTTAGAGAAACGAGAGGGGGGGGAGAGAAAAAGAGGCAAAAAACAGAGTTAGAGGAAAAAAGGGCGCAGGTAGGAATTTACACCTAGAGGGAAAGTAGGTGTCATAGGATGAAAACCGGAATCTATAAACCAAACCTTCTCACAGTAATAAAACCATTGCACGCTACGAAATAGACTATTGTATATTGTAAATAGAAATCCATGAATCCCCGTTCGATTGGGTTAGACCGGGGGTATTAGGCGGTGTGGTAATATATATGTGCATTCCGATCGAGTGGGATTTTCTTCGGCGGCAAAGAATGATTGATGCCCACGGACGACTTCCATGGGCAACATGCTCCGGGAGGAAAGGAATGGGGTGGGTTTCTTGAGGTGGTGAGTCCTAGGCCTCAGGTCGCTCTAGGGGTTACCGCCTCGTGAGGCTTTAGTAGTTCTATCACCCGTTTGTGGCGATACCTAGCTGCGTACATGAGCGGTGTTGTGCCGCGATTATCTGGCTTGTTGGGGTTGACATCTTGTCGCCTGAGTAGTATTTTCACCACTCCTTCATGTCCATTCTTGGCGGCATACGAGAGCGGGGTTTGGCCCCAGGAAGTTGGCTTGTCGGGGTTGACCTCTTCCCGTCCGAGTAGCATTTTTACCATTTCCTCATATCCATCCCAGGCGGCAAACAGGAGCGGTGTTCTACCGTCTGCGTCTGGCTTGTTAGGGTCGACATCTTCTCGCCCGAGCAGTATTTTCACCACTCCCTCGCGTCCAAACTCGACAGCGAACGAGAGCGGTGTTTGACCCCAGGAAGTTGGCTTGTCGGGGTTGACCTCTTCCCGCCCGAGTAGTATTTTTACCATTTCCTCCTGTCCATTCCAGGCGGCAAGCAGGAGCGGTGTTCTACCGTGTTGGTCTGACTTGTTGGGGTCGACATCTTCTCGCCCAAGTAGTATTTTCACCACTCCTTCATATCCATGCCCGGCAGCATACAAGAGTGGTGTCTTGCCCCACAGATCTGGCTTGTTGGGGTTGAAATCTTGCCGCCTGAGTAGTATCTTCACCACTCCCACATGTCCATTCCGGACTGCATACGAGAGCGGTGTTTGGCCGTCATGGTCTGGCTGGTTAGGGCTCACCGTTTTTAGCCCAAGTAGTATTTTCATCACTCCCTCATGTCCACTCTGAGCGGCAAGCGAGAGTGGTGTTCGGCCGTCATCGTCTGGCGTGTTGGGGTTGACCGCTTCCAGCCCGACTAGTATTTTCACCACTCCCTCATGTCCGTTCCTAGCGGCATGCGAGAGTGGTGTTTTGAGGCAAATATCTGGCTCATCGGGGTTGGCCGCTTCCTGCCCGAGCAGTATTTCTACTACTTCTTCGTGTCCATTACGAGCCGCCCAAGAAAGCGGACAGTGCCCCCACATATCTCCTCCGTTGGTATCACAACATTCCATCTCTATCAAAGCAGCTACAAGCTTGGAAATTCCGAAGAATGATGCATGATGTAGTCCATTAAACTGGAAATTGGTACCAGAATTCCCTAGATCTAGTCCCTTTACTTGTCTTAAAAGCAATCCGGTGGATATGTGGCCGTCATCTCCCTGTAATAGCTTTAGGGCAAGTGACCTTGCGCGGTCCGATAATTGCCTTTTCGCGTGGACTCCCCAGTATAAAGAGCAATATTCTAGGAAGGGAGTGTCGGACAGGTCGGAGTAGCAATTGGATGGAATGGCCTTGACTTGTTTGGAATTTAGATAGGTTAAGCAGATCTCTGCTATTGACGAGTGAGGTGTGGTGAAAACATTGGGATTGGCGGAAAGATACTCTTGTAGAGTAAAGTGGACCAGTCGCACAGTTGATGCTTCCTTATCCACAGTAGTCAGCCCTTGACAGCAGCTCACCAGTGTGGACGTCGAAGGGATGTTGCCGCTATTGAAATCGGTGGAGCCTAGCTCGACTGCTAGGGCGTGGCAGAGCTCCTCCGCCTTAAAGGGCCGTTCTGCATAACTGACCCACATCAAAGCTTGCATACCCAGTCTCGATTTGTCCCCACCCTGCGCCTTTATCCGTTCAATTGTCAAACCGTAGGCGTCTTCCAACCCCAATCCGTTTACCATTCTGCTGAGCCTTTCTCGTCTTCGATATACTGTTGATTCTTCCAGGATCGCGTCGATGTTCAAGGAAACGAGTAGAAACCTAAATACACCTATTAGCGGATGATGTCGAGTGGAATTCCCGGGATTATTGCCCTACTCACATTTCCGATATATTCTCGGGAATCTTCTCCAGAATGTCTGCCTCCAGACTCTCGTCCATGGCATCAGGTGTTTCGTCCTCGCTTAGCTTAGCATGAAGATATGTGGTGACATCGTTTTTGCTCGGACCCACAGATATATTTATAGCTCGCCCGGCAAGGTGCTTTTCGATCTCGGGCCGAATATGGGGCCTTCCGGTGATGAATACTCGAGTGCTAGGGGATTTCTCTAGAACTTGTTTTATAGAATTAAGAATTCTGAACCGTTGCACACCCACACATTCGTCAAGGGCATCAATACATATAACCGTGGGCTGTGAGGATGTGATGGCCTGTAGCATCTTCACAATATCAGCGAGTTGCGGCCCGCATCCACCAATGGCCTTTTTCTGCTCTTTGAAGGCCCGCGAGATTTCGTCCGGAACCCTTTCCATTCCGCTGACAATCTGTTTTAGCAATGAACCCAGCATACATGTCGCGGACTGCTCCTTTCGGGCGGCGAAATCAAAGTAAAAACATGTGATGGCGACGTTTTGTCCTCTGGCCTGATCGCATAGCCTGTCAACTACTAGCGAACTGATATCGCGGCTTATTAGCACAGGCTCACCCTTTGGAGAATATTGTTTGTTACCTGATAAATGTTTTGCCGACCCCCGGATTTCCGTAGCAAAACAGAACGGCAGCATCACCACCCCCCTCGCCTTCCCCACTTCTACCGCACCATCTCCTGAATTCCCCGGTTTGCATGAGCCATTCCCCGATATTGTCAACACGGCGCTCACGGACCTCTCGATGCCTTAAGCTTGGTTCTAGGGGTGATAGCCACGCTAGGAGTTGAGACCGATCGTCCGCAAAAGTACAGTTGTTCCACACGTTATTAAAAGAGTTCGCATTATTGGAGCAAATGTTACTATCGTTCATGGCGTGTTGAGACATTCCCCACCCTTTGTAGTTCGTTTTGTTGAAAAGGAGGAGTTACCGAGTATGGTCGTTGATGTTTCTGGGCGCGGAAGAAAAGTGGGGCCTGGTGAGAAAGGCTGGTGTCACGGGGTGTTACACCGGCCTAGCACAAGGTTTCCCATGGTGTATAATACTCGTCCCAGGGAAGAAGTATTTGAAAATACGAAAACACGACTTCGTGTGACAGGTCGTATTTCGGACGCTTAGGGGGATCACCCAATCAACACCCTTGTTGCTGATTCTCACGATGGCTTCAAGTCTTTAATCTTACCTGGGTGGTTCATGTGTATTCATGCCCCGGGCCGGCTCTCTTTTGTTTGCCTATTGATACGGCCACGACCTGGCACTTACTGCCACTCCCCGTTGCTTTGCCACTTTGGTATCGTCCACTTGTCGCACTGTTCGGCCCTGGGTCTGCCGGCTGGGATACAGTTGGTCGTATCAGTTGGTTTTGTGCCTTCCTCTCCTTGGAGCGACCGTTCGGACACACACACGCCCGATCCCCCTCTGCTTACGGTTCACTTGGTTCACGCCTTCCTGTGGTTTTGGCATTTTTCTCCCCCGCTTTGGTTCACGCAACTTGTTTTGCGTGTTTCCTTCCACGCTCTCCTGGCTTTGTGCCGGGTCCTCGATTTCCTCTGGCCCCCTCGGCGCATGCCAGAGACCCCGAATTTCACGCCCACCACTTTGGCCTTGGGGCTGATTTTGGTGTGGTGTGCAGCGGCACGGTGGGATTGGTTCGATTCCCGGTCTGGTGGGGGGCGCATGCAGCCATTGCAACTGTGTCTTCCTCTTGCCTGATTGGGTTCTCCTTCCCGGGTGGGTTTCTTTTGTGGGGGAGGGTGCGCGAGGTGGCTTTCAGGCTGCGGGAGTGATTATTCTTTTGGTATGTGTGGGGTAGCTGTGTTCTGTCACGAGTAGTGCTCGGTTGGTTTGGTTTCGTGAGTGTTTGTGAACGGTCGACAGTTGGGGTTTATTGGGCTGGACGTTTTGGTTTTTTTCTTCTCTCTAATGGGTAGCCCCTGTGGGAAATGCGCCTGTGGCCTTTGGGTTCCGAGGAGCAGGGGGAGGGGGACGGGTCTGGCTCACACCTGACGGATCTGACACCGGTTTGCGGGGTTTTTGCTGACTACAGTTAATTTTGCACGTGGTTGGTGTCGGTACCGGAGGCACTGGCGGGTAGGCGGTTGATGGATAGGCTGGCGGCGGGGTGGTGGATTTGCTTCCGGGGGGTCAGGCTGGGGGACTGTGTCCCTGGACGCACTTAGTGTCATTTAGTTGATTAGTGTAGAATGAATGAAAACAAGGTTAAGAAAATACGAAAACACGACTTCGTGTGACAGGTCGTATTTCGGACGCTTAGGGGGGATCACCCAATCAACACCCTTGTTGCTGATTCTCACGATGGCTTCAAGTCTTTAATCTTACCTGGGTGGTTCATGTGTATTCATGCCTCCGGCCGCCTCTCTTTTGTTTGCCTATTGATACGGCCACGACCTGGCACTTACTGCCACTCGCCGTTGCTTTGCCGCTTTGGTTTCGTTCTCTTGTCGCACTGTTCGGCCCTGGGTCTGCCGGCTGGGAAACAGTTGGTCGTATGCGTTGGTTTTTGTGCCTTCCTCTCCTGTGAGCGACCGTTCGGACACGCACACGCCTGATCCCCCTTTGCTTACGGTTCGCTTGGTTCGCACCTTCCTGCCGTCTTTGCATTTTCTCCCCCGCTTTGGTTCACGCAACTTGTTTTGCGTGTTTCCTCTCACGCTCTCCTGGCTTCGCGCAGGGTCCTCGATTTCCTCTGGCCCCCTCGGCGCATGCCAGAGACCCCGAATTTCGCACCCTCCACTTTGGCCTTGGGGCTGCATTTGGTGTGGTGTGCAGCGGTACGGTGGGATTGGTTCGATCCCCGGTTGGGTGGGGGGCGCATGCAGCCATTGCAACTGTGTCTTTCTCCTTCCAGATTGGGTTCTCCTCTCCCGGGGGGGTTCCCAGCGTGGTGGAGGGTACACGAGGTGGCTTTTAGGCGGCGGTAGTGATTATCTTTTTGGAATGTGTGGGGTAGCTGTGTCCCGGGATGTTTAGTGCCGAGCTCGGAATGGCTGTCTCCCGCCTTGGTCGGTTTTTGGTTCCGGTTAACGCTTGTTTTTTCCCTATGGCATATGATACTTCCCTTGTGGTTTTGTTATGGATTTTCTTGCCTGGGGCTGGGGGCGCGGCCAGGGAACCTTGTCGAGGCCCTGGGCGGTATTATTTTGGTGCGAGGTTGGTGTCTGTACCGGAGGCACTGGCAGGTAGGCGGTTGATGGTTAGGCATTTGGCGGGATGGTGGATTTCTTTCAGAGAGGTCAGGCTGGGGGACGGTGTCCCTGGACGCGCTTAGTGTCATTTAGTTGATTAGTGTAGCATGAATGAAAACAAAGGTTTCGAAAATACGAACTCTCAAAAGTATCCGTTACTACCAACATGAAAATTTTCCTCGGGACACACACCGCATAATTTCTTCTCACATATCACATTTTGGCACTGCCACCACCCCATTTCCTCCGGTAAAGCCAGGATTTTCCTGAACTTTGTTACTTCTCGCTTTTCTCACCACCCTCCTCCCTTAGGTGTGGCAGCCAATCAGGCTCGCTTATCCTAAGACTTCCAAACACACCAGGAAACAATTGCAAACCATACATCAGCAAAAATAATACCTTGCGTTCCGTGCGTTCCGTGCGTCTGACGCACCTGACGCCAGAACGCTAATCGCGAATCAGGACGCAACGTCGGATCGACGTTGCGTCCTGACTTTGGGTCACTTGGCGCCATCCGTCCTGACGCCATCCGGACTCGGACCCCTACGTCCTGTGCGTCCTGACTGCGTCTGGTGCTCCGCTACTCCGTCCTGACGCCGCCTCATCCAGCACTCTCCCGTCCTGACGTCGCCTGATCTACGACTCTCCCGCCCTGACGACGTCTGATCTACGACTCTCCCGCCATGACGACGTCTGATCTAAGACGCTCGCGCCCAGATGCCGGTTCCTTCTCACCGAAGGTCAGGGCTCGTGGATCTTACCACCTCTCGTCCCGATTGTTTCATCTCCTGCCTCCCTCGTCCGGATCCCACGATCCTGATCTCTCCCTTCCTGACGTCTGCTCTGTTCTTCCTGATCTTACCCCCTATACATGCCGCGTCCTGATCCAATCGTGACTCTATCAGACGTCGCCTTGTAATCTCTGACGCATCGTGAACTAAGTTTAATGCTATCCTGGTCCTACGCCTAGAGGCTTTTCCTAACGCTGTCACCATGAGTTTTACCGTATCCTGATCGCGTGTCACTAATTCTACTCTGAATCCTTGATTTTGCTTGATGTCCTCATATTA
>Ga0307509_10007180_pt1 | contig 14667 bp, 17 predicted proteins | sample 10_EM_MG_FD_202245 | JGI IMG/M metagenome (GOLD analysis project Ga0307509, IMG submission 202245) | Populus trichocarpa ectomycorrhiza microbial communities from riparian zone in the Pacific Northwest, United States - 10_EM | ecosystem: Host-associated > Plants > Roots > Unclassified | place... | reverse complement strand
CGATAATCATCAGCGATTTCATCAGTCTCATCACTGAATCACTGATCCTAAATCTAGGGTTTTTCCAAGACGACCCTGTAGGTTGACGCGCGGGAAAGTCAAGTGGAATTTGATAGTCATGACTATCACACCCATCAGACAATGACTTTGACCGTGACTTTGACTTTTGTTGCTGGCACAACACTGGAACAACGGGTTATTGACAGCTGATGATGCGTCAGATCCCGGTTTCCGCTCCAGAGCACGTTCCGAGATGCAAATGGATTCCCCGCATTTTGGGCCCTGATACTTATTTCCAAATTCATATTATAAAATGGGGGATTTTTCGAAACGGAAAGTAGGCATTCCAGGAGGAGAAATTGCGTTGTCATCCCTCTTCATTGGCTAGAAGCACGATCAGCGTGACAACGGATGTCAGGCGTCAATTCCGTATGCCACATGAAGTGGCTATGCAGCCATGGATAATATCCTGGATACATTCATAGTACGAGAATCACATGACTGAGAAGTGTAAATAATAATAATAAAATAAAATAAAAATGTGATGTCGCTTATCAGGGGAGAAAATGGCAAATTAAAATATGGTGTGGCATGTGGGTACAGGCAACCACGGAAAGGGAATGGTGAGGAACAACAAAATATCTCTCTCCTTATACATGCATAAAAGTGGGTATTACAAAGTCTCAACAGAGTATCACAAGTCTCAAAAAGTGTCACAGTCTCACGAGGTCTCACGAAGTCTCACAGGTGACATGTTGACGGCCACCCAAAAAAAACAAAGTCTCATGCAATCCACGTTCTTTCTGGCCGTCGCAGGAAATTGACAAAAGTCAGTTTCCCGCATCATGACCTCTTCCCCTACAACGACAGAGCAGCCTCAAGCCGTACCGAAACCCTATGTAGTTGGGGCTGCACGTCCAATGCCGACCGCGAAGAAACCAAGAGTATTTCGACGGTTTGGAAGGAATGTGCGTGGGGTCGCTCATTTTATATATGATGTCTTTGTCTTGCTCTCAATCGGGCTACTGTACGGAGTTCCTACAGTGATAGCACTCGCTTTCTTCTCTGTGTAAGTGAAAACTTTGTTCTGAAAATTTTCCAGTGTTAGTAACGTGCATGTGATAAAAGCTTATCACTAGGCCTTACTTTTGGACTTGTAGCAGCGAATGGGGCCGTCACCATGTTCGTTATCACCTCCCTTTTACGAGGACCATGTGTCTAAAACCCCACACCAGGCTTGTAGGAAACGGGATCCTTGGAGCAGCCCACCTAGCGCACTACACCGACAGCGCGTCCGCAGCAGCAATCGGAGCAACGGGCGCAATCCTTGCCAGCATGGTTGTGGGTATCTTCATGCAATGCGTGCCCATGGATGAGAATGGCCAACCTCCGTGGTTCATATCTCTGGCCATCAACGTCCTCGTCGCCACCCTTACCGGGATCATCGGATGTGCAATTCTCATACATAATCATGTTGACTTAGGCCCCATCGACGTGCTACATTCCGCGCGCGCTGGTGCACTTGGAGGGGCCATTTTAGGACCGGGAATGATCCTGTTCGTCCCCATCTTCTTTGCTGTGTTAATCCCCCCACTTTGGTTGGCGATGAAGATGGGGTTGCGCTGGGTGTCTGTGCGATCGAGCGAGAGCTGGGATGGTCGAACGCACAAGTATTCATATTGCTACACCTATGGTACCTGTGGAGATGATCCGGAAATTGAGGAAGAGCTCGCGAAGCTCCCGAGAAGTAGAATGGATACCTGGGTATAATTATGTTTGTGTTATTATCACAAAAACACAAACCAGCCGGGATTAGTGTGCATACGAAGTCGGCAGGTTGCTAATACCTGGCTGTGATATAGCAAGTCAGTGCACCATGCATCCTAAAGTTGAGAGGAAAGGCTCTCGCGGATTCCGAAAGTAGAGCCAGTGTAATTGTAATAATGCTCCTATTTTTAATACAAAAACAAAAATTGACCAGGGTCAGAGCGTATACTGGGGAAGAATGTTGTCTCTTGAACCGTGATAGGAAACGATGGCCGCGGATAATCAATATCGTGTGGGTATGTACGAACCGCTTCGCGCACGGTTTGCGCGAGCACGGTGTCGGCAAGGTATTTCCGATGAGGACGTCTCTCGAAGTCGCGCGTAAATACATCCCCTGCGGGGTGGATGTTGAGCCTCTTCAGCTTCGGGAAATTATTTGTGCACGCCGAAAAAAGGGATTTCTAGGGAACGGTCAAAATTAGCGGATGGAAATGGATATGATAACTCACGATGCTCTCTTGAACTGCCGCAACGCTCTGGAAAGAGGTTGCTCCCCATTCTGTAACACCAAACCCTCGCAGATTGGAGAACGCCGGTAAAATGTCAAGAATCTCTTCTTGGAAAGGCCAGAACGCCTCCTCCTCGGCGGATGTCTCTGCTAAAAGGTCAAGGTCAAAGAGTGAATCAGCGTGATGGGACGCTAATGCCGCAAAAAGCCGGGAAAGAAGAAGGTGGTCAGGTTCTACCAGTGCAGCCAAAGGTTTGCCCAGATATAACGTCAAACATTCTAGTCCTTGGTAAGACGAGAGATACGAGGTTAATGAATGGTCGTGGACCGAGTCGGTAATAATGCCTTTGAGTTTGATCTTTTGCTTCTCGAAGATACTCCAAATTTGGCCGTTTGATATATTCTTGGTAATTCTCCCAGAATCCGATTCAAATTGGAGAACATTCCTACGTAATCCAAAAGTTTTCAAATGTCGGAGATAGTGTAAATTCTGGGTGATGTACCCCGGAGAGACTTCCACCTCGATAAGGCTTAGTTGTTCGAGAGAATGGTGGGTGACGGTAGACTGAAAGAAACGGGGGAAGTGCATCCAACGAGCATCAATCTCCAAAGAAGAGAGGTTTGGACATCGCCCAATTAGCTGATCCAATTCCGAAGATAATTCAGTGGATCGGGAGTAATATGGCCTCTTCCACTCCAAACAAATTCGTTGCAGGTTTGAGAGAGCGCCGAGTCGGAGTAAAGGTATATCCCGCTGTGAGATGATGACGTGGATATCCTGCAATGGAATACTGGACAATCCTTTCAAGATAAGTTCGAAAGTCCAGGAAGGATCACCCTGCCCAACTTTCCATCTATTGTGTGGCCGTTATTTGCGCAAACACCTGGTGAAAAAGCAAGGCACGGACATGACTCTGTTCACATTTTTGAGGGAACGGATTGCCCTTTCCAGATTTTTAGTCAAAGCGTTCTTGAGCGTAATCGCCGACTTCCCTTCATCGAAGGAAGACCTGAAGTCAATTGTGAGAGTTCGAGTAAGGTAAATCGCACGGGATTTCCCATTAGACAAGGCTTTTAACTGCGCACACTGCTTTCTCACATTCCTAGAGAAGGCGCAAATAGATATGTGGGAGAGCAATAGAGGCTGGGCGAGTTGTCTAAACTGTTTGGAGACCAAACACAGAGCAAGAAGGGGGTGTGGTCGGGGAGGCAGTATTGACTAGATATTTCAACACTGAGAATTGACATGACGAATATTCAAGGATTTCTTACCGATTTGATAATTTCAAGTAGGATTTCGACAGGCAGACTATTAATGGGAGTTATGGTAATTCTTTCGGAATCGGCCATAGTTGATGGTGTAGTGAAGTGATTGTGGAGGTTAGCAAGGGGGTAAATATTCAAGCTCCGCTTCTTGATGCCTCACCTGACAGTCGGACAAATAGTCAACTTTCGCCAGTGCAGCTGATTGACAGTCAGCTTTCTGTGCCCCAGATCACAGAAAATCTTTCACTTAAAGTGCTTGATAAAGACTCTCTGCCAGCTATCCCAACAGAGAGGGTGGCAGCAAGTCGTATTTCAGACAGTGAGGCATACAGAACTACTATTTACTCATTAATACATTAATACTAACTTGACGCACCAAGCCACGAACCCACTCTACTCACAGTTCAATAATCTTGTGAAATGGCCTAGCGTGTCCGATAGCCTGCTAGTTTGTGGGGAAGGGCCAAGTGATTCCCGACCAATTGGAGAGCCGACCACCACCACCCCCTACCCTGGCATAGCAGAGCCTTGGCATCCTTCACGTTGTATGGTGAACTTTCCGTTGCATGTACACCAGAAGAATTTGCGTTGGTGCGCACAAGGCTACAACAGGAATGGTCATCCGACAGAAGTTTCGTAAGTCGTTTTACAATTGTGTTTCTTGACTACCAGCTCATTCATTACTTAATTTATAGCTTGTAGCCTTTGCCGCGTATGTTTTTTTACCGCTTGTTGGTGATTGGGTACTACCTGCTCATCTTGAAGGACCCTCACAAAGTACTCATGATTGAGGCAATCGACTCCTGCATCTCAGCATCTTGTCCCGATCATGGAACACAACCACTACTCTGAGACCAATGGCTCATGGGCAATATGGAGCTGGTTATCCCAATGCGCCGTGTATGGTTGATGGACACAGTGGAAAGAAGTGCTTAATGGGTTTCCCTACATTGAAAGTGATTTCTGACAACCTTATCTAGTGAAATAATAATATAGACAGACAGAATACAGAAAATAAGAAACCAACTTTTAGAAATATCTTCCACGTCGTCTTCGGAGGGCAGGCGGTTTCTTTGGAGAGAGAGACTCTGGTGCATCGAAGTTAGTCTGTTGGGCGTCCGTTGATGGAGCATCTTGTTGTATTACTTGTAATGCTACAGGTGGCTCAGCTGCAGTGTGAGCAGCCAGTCTGAGAGCCTCCGCTTTGCGTAACGTGTGACGCTGGCCCAATTGTTGACAAAAGAGAGGAATACCAGTGAGCTACACGGTTGTGTACTAGTAGATGGAAATGGCCACATACTTTGAATAATTCAGGACCTAGAAACTTCTCGGAGGCTTTTGCCGTTGCCTTGTACAGATCGTACATTCTGCCTGCTGGATCAGCGTATTTTAATAGTGGGTGGTCTTGAACCACCTGAAGAAATTCGTCGAGGGTATCGAAGCTGGCCTCAGTAACCATTGGCAAAATTTTTTGGAGGAGAATCATCGCTGGCTCATCACCAGGTATCTTCAAGTTCGTATACCTTGAGGTTCCTATTGCATCCCTGATATTATGGAAAGTCGCTTCAGGAGAATATCGAATGCCGAATTTTGGATCTTTTGGAAAGGTTATCCTCACTTTGCTATTCACCGTAAGTCAGGGCATGTCATGAGATTATAGCGCCGAAGGGTCAAATCGGAATTACATACAATGGGAGAACATAGATCCAAAGCTTTCTCGCCAGTCTTGCGCATTTTTCTCCATCAAACCGATATTGTTCATTACGTCTTGTAGGCTCAGTCATAAACTCCCGAAGCAAGAGATCAAATGCAGGGGAGCCGGACATGTTCAAGTGAAAAAAAACCTCAGCGAATGGATAATGAGTGTCGACATGGCTTGGCCGCAACTCTGCAATGGTTATTAACATATCAGAATCAGTGAACACCCTGTCAGGATCCATGCCCTGATCCAGCTTCGGAAAGGGCAAGAATAAAATTGATGTCGTTATCGTGACCGGGAGGTGGGGTACAAGCCATTCAATTTGATCATGGATCCATGAGTCAATGGCTTGGATGTGCTGGTGGAAAAGGTCGCCGTCATAGTTGGGATGCGACTGAATGCAATGAGTGTCCTCCAGAGGCTCATCAGGTGGGCAGAGGGAAACGAACCTTTAGTTTCATCCATATAAAAAAGGTCGCTGCGATCTCAATCTTATCCGGCATGAAGCCCCTGTCCCAGGTTTTGTACCACACCACATACTGTGATAAATCAAATGAAAATAGGTCGTCCATGAGTTCAAGTCCAGGGAATATCGTCTGAGTGACAAAGACGGGTAGAGCCAGAAGACACTTTTCTGTAAGAATATGCGGATTATCTAAAATAGAGCTGGGTAAAAGCTCAGAACTGCTGAAGTTTTGGCTTCGTACCTGTCTTCTGGACACATTTCAAGATGCGTCTTGTAATGGCATCTAAGCCCGCACCCATGTCAATGAAAAAGTTCCCTGAACGCTCGGGATCCAGCAGAAAATCGGAAAGCGATGCATGCATGATTTTGATTTCACCTTCTTTCTCTTCTGGCAGAGGCAATCGAAGCACAGAATGCAGGTCAGTGAAAATAATTCCTGTCATTCCTGGCTTGTAGGAAAAAAAAGCGTCAAGGAGACTTGGACGAGGGGGTAGATCCTTAAATAATATAAGAACCGTGAGGATTTCGAGGGCTTTTTTGATGTAAGCAACAGAGGAAAATATTTGATGGTATAACGCATCCAGTTCAGCGAATGGGGTGGCGATTTCGGACGGGGAAAGTCCAAACACGATGTCTAATCTATCTTGCGGTAGGTGATGTGAGGAATCCACAAATTTAACGACTGTTGAGGCGTAGATGAATTGCCCAGAGGATTTTTCGACAAGTCTGCCAAGTTCTTCCCTGGAAGGCCATGGTTTCGGTAGATATCCACCTGCTGGATGATTCTGCTTGATCTCGTCAAATTTCGATTGAAGAAAGAGTTTTATGTCCGAGTCAGCTTCGTGAGCATCGTCCAATGCCAGACGAGTGGTCAAAGTGCGTAAGGGTTCTTTGTTGACAGCATCGCGGATAGCTTGCTCAGGCCGACTAGCCACAAGAAACAAAAGGGGATACGACAGCTGTTTCACGATTGTCGAGAGCACCTCGAGAAGGTATCGCTGGTCTTTGGGTTTACCACATTCATCGAGTCCATCTACAATGACAAGCCTCGGCCAGGACTTGAAGATCTTCTTGATGTCCAACATCAAGACTGCATGGTTGAGTGGGCGGATAATTAGGCCATGTGCTTGAGCGTCGAGAGAACGAAAGAGAAGGAGGGGATCGTCTTCCAGGGTTCTCATAACCGCTGCCTTCATCTCGGGGATGTAACGCGAAAGTTGATATGCAAGCGTTGTTATAAACTGCGTCGCGTTATCGCGACCAGCCGAGTGTCGCGAAAAGAAGAAACTCGCGGCCAAATTATTGGACTGGAAGCAAAAATCCGCAATGCTTTGAGCGATGGCAGATTTTCCGGCTCCTGCGGGACCGAATATCCACAGTATTTGGGCGTGATTAGAGGGGTCATCCACCCACTGCTTAATCTTCCTCAAGATGGCCTCACGGGTTCGGGGATGACATTTTGGGGGATCGAAACGCTCTGCTGAGTTGTGGAAGGCTCCGATGGCGACGTGCGTTTCGAGAACATCTATCCATGAACCGATAAGAATGTAAGTTCCCTAACCTGAGCAGTTGTAGACAGACCGCCTTTCCCCTCTATAACTTGGACGTGATTGGTGAATACACCGCCGTAAATGCTTGTGTTGTTGGCATTCGTGAAAAAGCCCATACTGCAGCTTATGATGACAAGAGATGAGTTGGATGAGCTTATTTTGTCAGAACACACATATAAACGGCTGGGTGGACATGAACTGATTGAAAGGAAAGTGTTCAACAATTAAGCCTCGAGGCGGAGGCCGTGCAATTGGCAGTTCCCACTATCGTCAAATGGAGGAAAGCGTCGTCCACCTTGGCCTGGCATTTGGAGTTTCTAGCAGCCAACTATGCGCTGAGCGTTATGCATTCATGAACCGTGACCGTTATACCCTCAGTTTCTTTGGCGAAGGTGCTCAGTTCCAATTCAGATCATCAAGTTGAGTATCAATTGTAGAGCGGGAATAACGGTACGAGCGGCTGGAAGCTAAGTAGTGGACGCTGGACCAGTGGACGACAGGCTCGTAACCATCCGTTGAATGAGTGGAGAGATATTTAGCGTTCAGCAATGAGGCCTCGAGGTGGTGGCTGTGCAATTGGCAGTTACTATCGCCAACTCCCTCACTGAGTCCCAGGAACGCGTCATCCATCGTCCCTCTTGACCTAGTGTTTCTAGCGGCTGACTGTGCTGTGTACCGCTGGAACTTTATGCGTTCGTGAATCATGACCATATGCGGGCAATATGCGGCATCATATCTTTGGCGAGGGGTGCCCAGTTCCAAGTCAGACTCTCCCCACTGAGTCGAATGTTATAGGGTGGGAATAACGAGGGTATGTACTATGTAGAGCAGCTGGGAGCGAAGTAGTGGACAATGGGAGAGCGCATCCGCATGATGCATGATCGCCGATTCAATACGGAAGAAGCAATTCCCCTTATTTGGAAAGAATCTATATTTTTAGATCACCCTGGTTCGTTCAGATGACATCTCCTTTACTTATGTACGAAGATCTGCCTATTGCGTCCATAAACAACACGGGGGTTTATATTTAAATAAGATCGTCACCATCCCTCTCCGATGGGTTCAAGGTCTTGAATTGATGGTGGTGCATCGTTATTTAGATAAGTAGTTAGAATATTACTAGTACAGAAACGGTAGCGGCGACTGGCTTGGAAGACCTCCCTGATGCACTTGCCAATATCAAAATTTAGCCATTTGATAGACAGTTGTTGTTGTTTCCTTCTTCCGACCAACCTTCTTATTCCCAAATTTGACCAATGTCACCCTCCTCTCTACCCGTGTCTCCTGTGGCCCAGAGAGCAAAGGCATAGTAGGGAGCGATGGAGGCAGCTTCGTGTCTGTCGATATTGAGATGCTTACACTCATATCGGTCACTGTCGTATTTTCCCTCACGAGGGGGATCGCGTCCAAGTCAACTTGTGAGGGTCCACTCTCCGCCGCCGATATTTCTTCTGCGCTGGTACTGTTAGGATGAGGGAGGGCAGTGAACGGATGAACAGTCGTAAAACCAATGAAAGAAGGCCAGCCCCGGTTTATGCATTTCATATCGAACACCCGGATAACGACACTGGAAAGATCGTCCACTTTCATGTCAAAGCTCTCCTCCCAATCTGGGTCGTGGGCGTTATCAATTTCGAACGTGCTGTACATCTCCCGGTCGTCGACGGTAATGACGGCAAACGCAGACGGTGACCGAGCTCTTGCGACGTCTTCTTCTTCAAGGACCGCGATGGATTCGGGAGGGTATGAGTCCAATTCGGTTCGAGGACGTTGAAGGCCTCGAGCATTTCGGATAGAGAATCGCAGCATCCGCGATTTACTCTTCTGACTAGAGGATTGCCGCGAGAGAATGTATTCGTAGAGGGAGAAGAGGGGAGAGATTGTCAACACAAGGGGCAAGATCTAGGCCAAGATGAGAAAAATGGTGAGTTTCATTGTACTGTATCTAGATGCTTACTTGTCCAAAACCCCATTGGTCATTAACATTATTTTCAAGCTTGTTCAAGAGAAGCTCCAGCTCAGTCATAACAATGGCCCAAGCAGCAAGCTGGAAGGTTTTTCAGTTGCCAATTCAAGCAGATAAATGAAAGACGATTTACAAGGGTAACGAGAATGGCCTTCCCGTATGATCTATACCACTTGCCTGTTCCTGATGGCGCCCAGCTGAGTATTTGACTGGCCATTCCAAGAACCAATTCATGAAAGATTTGTCTGGGGCGGAACAGACGATTCCTAATGATATATTGAGGATCCAGCGCCGTAAATCAAGATGAACAGATGCAACGCACGAAAATGATTCCTGACCCGTTCGGAAATCCTTTCTGTATACCATTTCTCGATGCACTTCATTCTTCGGCGGATGCTTGGGTTTCAAAAGCTCCTCAATCGCAGTAGTCGAAAACAGCGCGCGGAACGCCACGAAGATCGTACTCCAACCCCTGATCGCTCTCCATAGGAAGAGCAACGTAAGGATGCCCCACACTACCAGATTAAGCCACCTTCCGCTGCCCAGAGCAGGCAGGCTTGCTCCAAAGAATATAAGCCGCGTCGCTGCATTACACTCCGGAGGCCCTGATCCAAGAGTAGGTGCAGAAATCCACACGTACAGGGCGAAGGAATACGTAAATGCAGAGCGGGTCCAGTTGGCGACGATGAGAAGAGGGGAGTGAATAGGGCGCATGGCGTTCTTCCCTGATGAGGGCGACATAATTTCGGAGAGACCGAACGCCGATGCGAGAACGGGGAGCAAAAGAACTGGGGTGGGTGTGAACAAAAGGGAAATGAAAACAACGAGGAAGGAAATTTACCATACACTACAACAATAGCATCTAGGAGGGAAATTTGTTTTTGAACGGATGTGATGATGCTTGATATTATCAGGGAGAGCGCTGTCGAGGTCATCGACCAATACGCTCCTGGAGCATCCTTGGGGGAAAATCGTACCAAGAGCACTGGGTAAATCGTGAGTACTTGAATTTTGAACTCAACCTAGTTTCCTTTATGCACCAGATAGAAGAGATTGGAGATACAGCGCTATTCGTACGCCGGGTCCTACACAGGGAATCAGATAGGCCTCAGTATAAAAAATTCCCGTCTACCCGAAATATCCGGATTACTGCCCACGCCGCCATCATCAATGGCAAAAATTTCAAGGCTGGGTCAAGCACACACACCTCGAGATACCCTGGCAAACACCATCCACAACGACTGACATAGTTCTGGCTGGGGGAGACAAGTAATAGTTGCCACGTCAACTTCATGACTGCAAATCATATGGATTGACTCCGTTTGACAGTTGATCAATACATATACTCGAGTAGGGTGGCAGTGCATCGCATCGGAATCTCGGAATTGAGGGAGTTCAAGATGTTTATTTTTTCACTGGGTACTAAAAGAAACAGATAGTTGCTACATTGGTGTGGGATTAGTCTCCCCTATGAAGACAGCGGGTGCGCAGAAAGGGTTCTACAATAAAGGTAGGGGATGAATGGGGAAAAGTGATAAATAGAATGCTGGGGTGGTATAACAAAGCGGGAACGAATATCCATCAAGCGATACAGTTGTTGTTGTCGGAACGGTGGTTGGAGGGTATATCTAAGCATAATATGATACAGTGTTGCGGCCAAATGCGCAGGATAATCGAAGGATTAGATGAATGCGACCCGAGGGTCGGGTGTAGAATTTTCAGAGCGTTAGAATATAACGAAGGACCTCATGTGAGGTAAAGGGATGGGATACAGGGACCCCATCTAGTGGCCGGCAGCGGCAAGGTTGAGGGCACCAAGGATGATTTCCCATGCGAGGTCCACGGTGTCCCAGAGTTCGGGATCATGAAGACCGAGGGCCACCATGTCTTGCCACAGCTCCTTGACATGAGCAGCATGTGTTGTTAGCGCCTGAAGGCTTGAGCCAGCTGAAGAGCAGAGGTATGTGGAGAGCTGGTGGAGCGTGGAGCCAGATGCTAAAGTGGATTGGACCGTGTGGTGTGACAGCCCCTGCACGAACCCGGCCGGGAGGGGGAAGAGCGACTTTAAGATGCCATCGAGGCTGTGGTTGTATAAATACCCGTGAAGTACTTTGAAAGCGGCAGGAGAAGGAAGGGCGAGGGGTAGAACGGGGAGGTGAAGGACACCAGATGAAGCACCACTGGATGGGGGAAGTCTGGGAAGCGCGGAGCATTGGGTGGCAATGACGACGCTGTGGACGGGGAACATGAAAACATGCTCATTGCCCGATGATTTTGAGGATGCAATGGCAAGGATATGGGTGGGATACGATGGGTGAGATGAAGAGGCGCGAACGGGAATCGACATCGATTGGGGGACACTCGACTTGGGGATAGAGGATGGCAAATGCGAAGGGGAAAGGCATGAAATGCCTGCGAGCATTCTACGTGACATAAACGCGTTAATTAGGACCTGACACGGGAATGGAATGGACGTACTGATGGGCTTTGGTTCGGAGGCCTCTGCGGATGTATTCTGGGGGTACATTGGCGAGCTCTGGAGCTACAGCCTGGATAGCTTCGCGCGACACCTCAGCAAAGGGTGGGCGAGTGAGAGTACGGGGGAGCTGAACGCTCGGAGACGACATGGCCTGGTGGTGGCCGTGGCCATGCATGGAGTAAGAGGCATGGTGGTGGTGGGAGGCGACCTGGAACATGTCTTTGAGATGTGATAAGAACTGGGAAGGTGAAAAGATGACATGGGTTATATACTTTCGTATACGCGCAGACTTCTGGAGAGGGAAAGATCGAGATTTCGTAAAACCTCTTTCGGCCATTCCTTTGTCGGCTTCCCTGATTTGGCTCACCATGTGTCACCAAATTTCCCTTACTTTTGGCTACTCTTGTCCATGATTTGATCGAAGACTTGAACCTCATATCGCCTCTTACGCTCGCTGGTTTGTCTCCATCACAACTGTCCTTGTATTCGAAAAAACAACCTACCTTGTTTTTTCTTGAAGATTTAAACATGACCTGCCTCCGAATGCTCAGGTTAGGCTCCATTGATAAGCTTATATTCGTATTGCACTGATTTCTGTGAACCCATTCCTTGAAAAAGCTGGCTAGACAGACCAAGTGTGTTGTTGGAGGCCCTTTTTTTGGCAGCAAGTGGGACTCACGTTGGATGGGACCTTCCTTTTATGGAACCAGGGACAACGAACATCACTGTTTACGTGAACATTCGATTGTACCGAATTGGGGATTTGCCTTGTTCATGCCCATCTTTTTACACTAACGAATGGACAAGAAGGGATGGCTACAAGTGCCTTGAATTACAACTGCCCAGATAACGTCTGATCTAATTTCTTGACCTCCCACCACCACCCACTCTTCTTTGTATTCGACCTCAAGGCCTGACGAGTCATCCGTGTACAGGGAAGTTAGATTAGGCGCCAAATCTCGACATTTGCACATGGAAATCTTCCCAGAACGAGTCAGGATATCTTATCCCTCGCTTATCGCTACCCGTAGTTACCAGCCACCTCCTCTACGGGAACGCAATGGGGGTATCACATTCTCTGTACGTCTCCTCGTCACTATGAGTCGAACGATCATTCACCGCCCTTTACGGCAGTCACGTTCATTTTTCTTGTTTGGTGGAAAACGAAGTGCCAATACGACTCATACCTCACAGCTGACGACTCGTGCCAGCCGTACACGCCCCATCGATTACAGATGACTGAGATGACCAACAACATCTGACATCATGGTTTAGATCTGTCCTCGATTCTTTGCCTCATGTCGCGTCTGCTCTTGTGTGTCTAATTTTGTAGCCCTTCGGCCGGATCAGTGGTGCTATCAGTCCCTATCTCTCGATGCCAGCTCACGTCCGTCATATCAGACCAGCTCAAGCGCAAAAATGCAGTTGCAATTCCATAATTCCGATCCTATTGTGACAGCGGACTTAGGTACATTTCAGAAGGGAAGTCGCGAACGATAACAAGTCTCTTGGAACAGGACAGTAATCCGCAGCAGATTGGATAACGCAAAAGCGACGCTCCCGCGACACTTGACGATGTACTCCAACTTTGGTCATGGGCTCATATCTCTCCATGGGCAATCGAGAGCGACGCTCCCTCGGTTCTTGAATTCTATTCTTGCGCTCCTTGCTAATCCTCTGACTTTCTCATCTTAAATTAACATCCTTCTGCCAGCGCCTTTTGGGAATTTCCTATATTATTCCAACCCCCTTGCACAGCCTACCCATGAGGCGCTCTTGATCCTACCGCGATGGCTATCTCCGCGCTTCTACGTGATTCTTTCATTCAATGGACTTGCACCTTCGTATCGGAATGCACCTTCCGCATTCTTTCATCCGGTGTGGATGGACTCGGGGATCCTTTATTATTACCTCGACTCGTACTGGTCGCATAAAATGTCAGGCGACCTGCCATGAATCATGTCCACCGCAATATCACCAGAGTCCTATATTTACCCTTTTCTGTCTCCGCTACTGCTTGTCTCCTCTTGATTCCGTCCGGAACCGGAGTACCTCTTAGGTTAACGTGTTATTTTAAATTATAGAGTGATTTCTCGCACGTAAACGCCCAATTAGGAAACCTGACCGTCGCTTTGCCCTGTCGTCAGTTTCATCGATTTTTCAACGGTGGACCCACAGTGCCCCTGCAGGCAGCAACGAGGTTTGGTTATTATCTCCGTTAAGCACTGTCCTATTTCCTGCCGTCGTGTGACGTGTAAGTCTAATTGTTTCAAGCTCCGTGTGTCATATTGGCTAACGAGGAGGCTTGACGAAAAAACGCGTTGTTTTGGAAGTTGGGTTGTTATCGATGGAGCTCGTATGGGGAAATTCGAATGTGTGTGTTTCCCTTTCGAACATCACATCAGGCTTCAGCTACTTCCCCAGTGCCCATGAATGGAATGTTGAATTGGCTCATAATTTGCTTCAGATGGAAGGCTCGCTTGTGGGTCCTTAATTTCTCAGAAAATTTGAGGTGCAGGCTCAATGTACGAATTATATATTCTTAAAATGTTCAACCGCTTTTCAAACCCCCGTGCTTTGATTTTAGAAGTTCGAACATCCAATGTTTAGGACGCCTGGGCTAGGCGGGCCGGGAAGACCAAATCAGCGTTGTTGGCGCTTGGTCCCGACTTTACTTAGCCATTCGAGGCCATTCGGTCGACAGAAAAGCAACTTTCACGGCGCGTGACTCCGGGTTTCTACTGGATCGTCTATCTTGGAGCCCGACCATCCATGAAGGTATATTTCTGGAACTCATGCGTCACGGTGCATCTTTATCCATCTTGCTGTACACCCATGAAATTAGCAACGGGTCAATTGTGCTGCGATTCCTATGATAGACTGGACTGTAGCCGAAAGGAGGAAGTTCCGTCACGAAAATTTCTCATGAGCTGTTGATTCTATGCTGAACGGAACTCTGGCGCACC
>Ga0307509_10007179_pt1 | contig 14667 bp, 10 predicted proteins | sample 10_EM_MG_FD_202245 | JGI IMG/M metagenome (GOLD analysis project Ga0307509, IMG submission 202245) | Populus trichocarpa ectomycorrhiza microbial communities from riparian zone in the Pacific Northwest, United States - 10_EM | ecosystem: Host-associated > Plants > Roots > Unclassified | place... | reverse complement strand
AGTGGCACAGAACCCAATCTCTGGGCCTTGAAGTATTCAATTGATCGAATCGTACCGTTGATGACCTTCTCCATTAATCCTTGCACCCCAAAAAATTTCTCGCGAATACGTAGATCATGATTCTTCTCGCGACATGTCCTGATGTCCTGATGAGGACAATGAGGGACGTTGTTCTGGGCCAAAAGCAACGGTAGCCAAAATTTATTGAGCTGTCGGACCTTCACCCAAGGAGAATATTCACACGTTCAGCTGCCACTCGCTCAAGTCCCGGCTTGGTCACAGCCTCTCCTCTCTCTGCAATATTTTTTTCCTATTCAGCGCCAGTCCGCTCATTTCTCCGCCGTAAGGTCGTGCTCGTGGATGCACATTCTTGGTCGCAAAGAATTATTCTGAGGCGACCCACTGGCAAGCTTTTAGCCCAAGGTCGCGTTTAATAACAGGCACGTGTGTGGCAGGGAGTTATGAATACTCACATCTAATTTCTTGTTCCAATTTCGCGTCCATTATTCAACTCTACTTCAGTTCTGTCTATTCGCATGACATCTAAACATTTTCTGATCCTGCCAAGGCTGGAAACCGACGAATTTTACGCCGACATGCTAAGATGTCACAGGCCTCCTCCTTTGCAGGAAATCGGCCAACATTCAGTCTTTCGTCGGCCTCTGAAATAGCCAGTGTCTTTGGAGAAGCCCAAGGACACACGGCAAGTCAGTGGTGTTTTCATAACTTGTGACTCCGAGTCTCACTTTCAATATAGTTTGAACCGAATTTCATGTCCCCCCTTGGCCGGCCTTGATTTACACGCAGTCCTTTGCGATAAACTCTTGTCTATGTTAGGAAGTGTCCATGTCAGTATGACATCGACAAGTTTTTTTTTTCAGATTTCCTGTGAACCACAGAGTGTCGCCAAAGAATGATGTGTTCAGGCTGCAAAAATGCTTCAAGGGAGTTCTTTTCTCGGCCTTGACTTCGCTATACCATGCCATCGTCAAGTGACCTTGGTTGTTCACGCGTTTCGAGAGTAAATGTTGAGCAGGCGGAGGATTATACTCGACATGTGTTTCCAGGGCCGTCCTCGGATCAGTTGTAGGGGTGAGCGCTCATTTCTGTCCGTACTATTTTTCCCGGTTTGACCAAAGTATCAAACATTTGAAGGACATTTTTCGACATTCCCGCGACGAGTTTAACTTGGGCATGCTCCCAGTGTTTTCCTGCCGATATCAAACTCCACGCGACTTGAAGTTTTCAGTCCCCCAAGTCTAAGGTGATTGCCTTCCCTCTGGTCGGTTAATCATGACATTTCAGGTCATGGGCTGTAAAGATGTATCTGGATTGTTTTACCCATAATGGAAGATTTGGTTAGTGTGCATGTACGTACATGCAAGCTATTGAGCAATTTGATCCTGACTTGGTTGTTCTAGCCGTCTTTTGGTTTCTGTTCGGAGTCAAGGTCGACTTACTACCAGGCTGATACGTTCATCCAATGTTGTACATGCTTGCCGGTATCAATGGCTCGCCGCTTCAATGTATTAGAAGTGAGCCTTGTGGGTAAGTTTCCTTACCCTGCCAAGCTGTGTAGTCAGTGCTCACAGTCGTGTAGAACTTCCATTTTTGGAGACCCTGTATGTCAACCATGACCATGATTACGTTTTCGACACTCTAGCCCCCGTGTTATGGCGGTGCTCATGCAAGGACGCTGAGCAGATCGTGCCAGGTGGTGCATCCCAGGACTCCCACGCGGTGTTCCCCAAAGTAGATGTCGATCAGCACAGAGCCAGCTCCATGCCGACCTTCTTGGTCGTCAAGGAAAGCAGCGTTGCCTACATAGTGCGCGGCGCAGATCCTGGAGCCCTTGTAGCCATGCGTGCATCTGCCGCCAAGCTGCTCCTTCGAAAACGCAAAAGCGGAAAAAGCCGAGGCAGCATTTGCGGCAGGCCAGCAGGCAGAAGCCGTTGACCGCTACTCGCATGCAATCGAGCTGGCGTCGTGCTCTGCAGTCCTTCACAGAAGTCACGCATTCGAGCTAATAAAGTACACCGAAATCGGAGCGGCAGGCTTTGAGACCGAAAAGCGAGAAGTGTGATGGCCACACTGGAAGGGCTCAGGAAAGGGCTCGAGAATCCGATAGGGCTTTCGGATGGTTATCTCAGGGCTGGTAGCAGGAATCCCGTCTCAGAGATTCTAGCCCCGTGTAACACAAGGGTCAAAGTTAGCCACCGCCTCAGAACCTGGGGGCAAAGAAATTTAGAAGGGTATCCACAAATATCAGGGAGCCCTGCAAGTACTTCGTTGTGGCTGGGCCATCAATAGATCCATCGATGTCAGCCTCACAAGGGCGAGTATAAGAAGCCAACCTTCCTCTCCTTTACCCCCCGTCGCCTCTTCTTCCTCGACGACCACCTTCACCGCCACCTACCCGGTTGAAGGGGCTTACAATGTGCACCATTAGACGCTAGTTCTGACTCTCTGGCCGGCGACCACGAAAGGCAGACAATGGTGGACGACATCGATGACCTGATGCACCAGGAACTTCCCCGCCCGGTTCGAGCTGACGCACACAGCGAGCCCGGAGTCGGCGTGACCGTCTGTTGCTACATGTTGCTATATATCGCCTTGTAGTTAAACAGACTGGTCTGAGAGCGCAGCAGTAACCCTATCGTTTCTCGTGACTGAGTGCAATAAACGATACTGGGTTCACTCACGCTCTCGGAAGTGGCACATCATGGCGTTTCGCGAACCTGATAACTTGTGCAGGCCCCGAACGTCTGGCGAGGAGTACTACTACTTGGTAACCTGTCATTGCGTAGCAGGAGCCTTGTGGGAATCGCTGTTGTGAGAGCATCTGTCTTCGACGGTCTGAACCCATCGTCGGGCTAGTGGTCAATGCCGATCAGGTGTGTTGATTTACCATCTGCCGTTCTTCAACTAATCACTTTGTTAGCGATCTTACTATTTGCATGGTCAATGACAGCTGGATGATCCTCGTATTTACTACCTCCTTTCCGCTTGCTCGCACTCACCCATCCATTTTAGGTCTAATCACAATTTGTCGTTTGGTCGAAGGACGACTCATGCCAGTCGCCAAAGACTCATTTTGTCGGTAGGTGACAATATGTCTAGTAGTGCCCCCTAATATCTAATAGCCCCCGCACAGACTCCCCACAATTACAGTCATCCACTGTTCGCCGTGACGCCAATCCAGTCGTTACACAACAGAAACCTCCATGACAATGCTCCATTAGTCAGTCTTCGATCTTATCTCTTGAATCAAGCTGAGCTCCACCTCGCTCTGCCAGTTTGCTCAGTCCCGGCCTACCCGGCTTGTCATCCCCCAGAAAGACTACCCCTATTTTGGAGACTTGCAAAGTATGAGTTGGTTTCTCTGTACTCAAGACAATCACTCACGTTTGGCAGATTATTCCTCTAGGACCGGCTCCTGGTCCAAACGACGCCACTCCATCCATCCGGCGATTCGTGCAAGCTCTCTCTCTCTCTCCGGCCTAGCCTTGAATCGCGACAATGATGCGATATCAATGTCTGAGTCACTCCAACGATTCTACCACTCCGTCATTCAAACCCACCGCTTCTTTTCGATGCACTAATTCTCCTCAATACAAAACGAGCGGAAGCCAGTTTCTTACAACCGGCACTACATATTGGTCTCATCGTCGACTTATGGCCTATGTACATGAGGCTCAGTAGCTGCGCCTAGCGACCTTGTTCTCTCGACTTCTCCCGTACTTATCACCATTTTATGCTGCTGGGATGTTGGATTCCCATGGCGACGATGCGGATAGCCAGACATCCGCCAGTGATTACTCAATCATTATTGTGTTCCTCGATTTTCTTTGTCCCATTTGTGTTGCCCCACTGGCTTCTTCTTCCAAGCAGTCTTTTTTTATCATCCTTTTGTTATACTAGTAGGATCAGCTTTGTATGACTGTGTGACTTCGGGCTTTGGCAGTTCTGGTACACTTCTAACGAAACTCTCAAGCCTGGATAACAACCGTCGCATTGCACATGGACAATGAGCACTACTCCGGTCGGCTGTGTATGCGACCGTTTCCACCGAAAGGCAGATCTTCTGATCTCACTTCACTGTTGCAACTTCGAATTGCACCAGTCTCCTTGTTTGTGCATATTCACCTGTAATCCTAGTGATGCCACGGTCCGGTGCGGTCCGGTTCTCAACTTGCATTTTCCTGATGTAAGTACGGCTACCACTTTCATTATGTTTTATACTTTCTCAGACCAATATCCATTGTAGTGGTCTGACGGCCGCTCATACCTCGTCCCCGATCGTATGTACCGTTCTCAATTTTGTAAATCCCAGCTACTGGTAGATAATTCGGGCTTTCAGCAGGTGTTGGCACCGTGTTGCGTCGGAAGTTGGAACGCCCTTTGGTCAGATGATTCATGACAGGTCACGGGCCGACTTGTCGCCTAAATGTCGGAAGGCTGTCGTAGGCTTGAAACTGTTTTCTTCTTCTGAATCGAACAAATTCTAAGCGCCGAGCAGCCACATACGAATTATGATGGCCAGAAGAGTCAATTCCTCTCCGATCTGTCAGGAAATCTCCATTCTGGACTCCTCGCAAACGCCTGGAAACCTTTCAAAGGGACGAGAACTTCACCTCCTTTCTATTGGTATGTTTGGTAATCCAAGAAGTCCAGCCTGCTCACATGCTATAAATTCTCAGATGGGTATGGTATCCGCGTGATAACCGCCCTGTTCATTCTGAAGGAAGTCCTCCGCCAGTACCAGTACTTGCAAAAATTACCCCGACTTCCCCGCCCATGCGATGTCTTCGATCTTGCAGGTGGTGCGGGCACAGGAGGGTATGCTAGTTCATACTATAAAAGTCCCATGCTTACGCAACATAAAGCAATCAGGATCATCGTGATAATGCTCTTCCGACTTGGGATGACCGTTGATCAAGCTATTGCGGCCTACGCAAAGCTTTCAGAAGATATTTTCTCCAAAAAGAACAAATGGTCGTACAAACAGGGAAACGCTTCTCGTTTGGAAGATGCCATCGATCTCATCATCCAGTCAAGTCTGAATGTCGAGGAAGGACGAGCGAGAGAAATTCGTATGTTGGATAATGACAGCCAGAAATGGCAAGTTGCACACCATTCCTTTGTGGCCGACAACCACTGACATTTTCTTCAATCTACAGTTTTGTTTGTGCTTCGACAGCACAGAACCTGACGTTTCCGACCCTTTTCCGCACGTATTTACCGCCTTGTCACGCAAGCCACGATTGTACTATTGTGGAAGCGATCAGAGCGACCACGGCAGCGGATCCATTCTTCCCGAGCACAAGCATTGGAGAAGAAGGTCTGAAGGAAGCGTTTATTGACGGGGGGTTCAATCCTGTGAAATCCGTCTTGGCGGAAGCTAAGTCGGTCTTCCCACATAACCCTATATCTTGTGTCGTTTCTATCGGAACGGGTGCGCCAAGGATCATCGGTCTCGAAACGATAGACAGAAACTTGACTTCTGACCTACTTCGAAAAATTGCGAATGATTGTGAAACAGTTTCGGAGGAGGTAGCGAAGGATTTATCCCAGACGAACGTGTTCTACTGCCGCTTAAATGTGGACCACGGGCTTGAAGGCATCAAGTTCGAGGAATGGAAGAAGCTGGGAGAGGTGAAAACGCATACCGAGAAGTACCTTCAGAAGCATGATGCTACCCAGAAAGTAAATTCGCTGGTGGATGTGCTCAGTCGACGTACAGGTGCGCTGTAATCCAGATCAAACGAATAAGATTAGCTCACATTTCTATTCCAAGTGGTGGCAGGTACAGTTGAGCAGACTCTCTGTGGTCTGGGAGAATTCTTGGACGCTTCAAGTCTACCTGGAGAAGGTTGGCAAACAACGGTGTCTAAATTCAGTGAGATTGTCGAGGTATTCAAGTCCATCATCATTTCGGGCGCAATTCCAACTGATGATTGGACAGCCTAACAGGGCGACCACAGAGACACTCAACATGCGATGTGCTCTTCTGCAGGACAGTCTCAATGGCTGCCTGCAGGGAAGGGAGTTTGCAGAGTTGCCGGAGGAGCTGCAGGGAAGCATTGAGCGGTTACTTGAGTATGTCCATGATAGCTCTGAAGAAAATGCTCTGATCCAATCTTCTATAGGATGCTAAAGAAGACATTCGAGGTTTCGAATCTGAAAACTAAGGATGACCGTATCACCCAAGTGAATATTACCCTCCAGAGGTTACTTCAACGGTTTTGGGTGGGCTTCTCCTTGTTATTCATACCAACGACGCGCACTTATATCTGTGCCCGTCTGCTAGATTGAGAATCACATCGCTGGGAACATCATGGTCCACGACGTCATGAAGTACATTCAGGCAGACGACTCGATCAAGAAAGTATTTGCTCGTCTCGAGCAACATGCTATTGTGTGTATCCTACCCTCATAACCATCCTCGTTTGTGTTGATTGAGATTAGAATGAAAACCTTCAAAACCTCAACGTAGCCCCATCTGCAGCGTACAATTCGTATGAAATGTCTCGGAGAGCATCGTGTTTCAAGGGAACTCGTGTGAAGCTCTTGAACGAGATAGCAAGTTGGATAGCCAGTGATGGTAAAGAGGTCCCGCCGATATACGTCCTTGATGGGGTAGCCGGTATAGGAAAATCAACGATCTCGAAAACGGTCGCCGAAAATGCATCTGATATCAATGTACTTGGCGCCAGCTTTTTCTTTTCGAGAGATGAGGGAAACCGAAAGACAGCGAAGTCATTCTTTCCATCGATTGCGTATCAGCTTGCGTATTATAACCCGGATTTCGCCGACCGAATAAACAAGGCACTACTTTGTACCCCTCACGTCAAGTCACAGGGTCTCCCTAATCACTTTACCACTTTGATTGTCAACCCGTTGAAGGACTTCTTTGCGACGGGAACCCCCATCTTGATCGTAATCGACGCATTGGACGAATGTGAAGACGATGGTGATACCATTTTGAAGATGCTTGCCGACGCAGTAAATCGCATGCCCCGCCTCAAGCTGTTCCTCACTACACGCCCTGAGCAGCACATCCGAGCTGCCATGGGCCGTTATCAACATCTTCTACGATTTCATCTGCAAGATATCGAGACACCGGCGGTTCAATCTGACATTCGGCTGTATCTAGATTTTCATCTATCTGCGGCGAAAATTCAAGAGATATTGCCCAGCTGTCGATGGATACCGACCACAGACGACAAGGAAAAGTTAGTTCTGATTTCCGGAACCTTTTTCATTATGGCGTCTACCGCTGTGAGATTTATACTAGATCGCAAGCGATCTCCTGCAATACGACTGACGCAGTTTCTCGAGGGTGCCTCCCGGGGAAATTCCTCTAGCTCGGAACCTGCAAACATCATGGACTCGTTCTACACGCAGATTCTCCTGTCGGCCGTTCCCGATTATGATCATGACCACGACGATTGGTTCGCACGTTATCAGCTTGTTGTTGGGACCATCGTCGTCCTGCAATATCCACTGCCCTGTCAAGCACTATCAAAGTTGTTAAAAATGGATGCCGAAGAAATCGAAAGTGCACTATCGGAGTTGCACTCCATTGTTGCCCCTACTACTGGACAAAACGTGGCGTTTCGGATACACCACAAATCCTTCCCGGACTTTGTAACAAATGCATCTCGTTGCTGCAGCGCACCCAAGTTTCTCATCGATACAGCCCCGAGACATCTGGAACTCAGCAAACGGTGCTTGAGGATCATGGATTCAAACCTGAAACCAAACATTTGCAACCTCACCACAAGCGATCACTTGAAAGATAACGGTGAGACACAGTGTCTGACACGGGGCCGCATCTCGGAGGAGCTCGCTTATGCTTGTACACACTGGGGGACTCACTTAGCCAGTGGAGTGCTCGATGATGAAGTCAAGCAACTTCTTGATGACTTTGCGTGCAAGCATATTTTGGCTTGGCTGGAGGTGCTGAGTACCATCGGGCGGATTGAAACAGCATATCCTAGTCTGGATAGTGCTCGCAAGCTTCTTGTAAGTCGTGTACAACAGTAAACAATGATTTAATGACATTTATATATTATAGGAACGAATAAACACCCCTACGAGCATCATAAGCGAAATATTTCAGGACAGCTGTCGATTTATTGCGTTGAACATTGAAATTTTCAAAGTTGCTGCCGGTCATGTTTTCTCCGCTTTCGCGTTCACCCCACAAAATACCCAGTTATTTCAGAAGTACAAAGGTCTGGGGGCGAATAACTTGAGAGTGGTTTTTGGTTTTGAAGGGAAATGGAATCGGACAATTTCAGTCATCAGACACGAATCCGACGTTGTAGTTGTCACATTCTCCCGGGATAGTAAAAAACTTGCCACAGCGTCGGCTGACCACATGATTGGAATGTGGGACAGTCAAACAGGTGGAAAACGTGCCGTCCTCCGAGGGCACACAGCTTCGGTCGACGCGTTGGTCTTTTCACCGAACGGCTCAAAGCTGGCCTCAGGATCATCTGACCACATGGTGCGATTATGGGACAGCCAAACAGGCAGTGAAATTGCTGTCCTTCGAGGGCACACGGATTGCGTCACGTCGGTGGCCTTTTCACCGGACGGCTTGAAACTCGCCTCAACATCAGTTGACCATACGGGGCGATTGTGGGACTCCCGAACAAGTAGAGAAATTGCTGTCCTTCGAGGGCACTGCAGATCGGTCAATTCAGTGGTCTTTTCACCGGACGGTTCTAAACTGGCCTCAGGATCATCTGACCACTCGGTGAGATTGTGGGACAGCGAATCAGGCAGCAAAATTGGTGTCCTTCGAGGGCACTTGGGTTCGGTCAACTCAGTGGTCTTTTCACTGGACGGCTCGAAACTCGCCTCAGCATCAGATGACCACACGGTGCGATTATGGGACAGCCAAACATGTGGCGAAACTGCTGTCCTTTGGGGGCACTCGAGTGCGGTCAACTCAGTAGTCCTTTCGCCAGGTGGCTCTAAACTGGCCGCAGTATCAGCTGACTACATGGTGGACAGCCAAACAAGTGACAAAGATGCTGTCCTCCGAGGGCACTCGGGTTGGGTCAGGTCGGTGGTCTTTTCACCGGACGGCTTGAAACTCGCCTCAGCATCAGATGACCACACGGTGCGATTGTGGGACATCCAAAGCTGTCGAGAAATTGCTCTCCTTCGAGGACACACAGATTGGGTCAGGTCTGTGTTGTTTTCACCAGACGGTACAAAGCTGGCCTCAGCATCAAATGACTGCATGGTGCGGCTGTGGGACAGCCGAACAGGCAGCGAAATTGCCGTCCTTCATGGGCACTCGAAAGCGGTCAGCTCAGTGGCGTTTTCATCAGATGGTTCTAAACTAGCCTCAACATCAAATGACTACATGGTTCGATTGTGGGACATTCAAACAAGTAGCATCACATTCCGTCAACTTGAAGGGCACTCGCATTGGGTCAAATCGGTGGTATTTTTGTCAAACAGCGCAAAACTGGCCTCAGCATCAAATGACTGTATGGTGCGATTATGGGACAGCAAAACCTCTGCTGCAACTGCTGTCCTCGAAGGACATAAAAAACCGGTCATCTCACTGGTCGTTTCACCGGACAGCTCTAAACTGGCCTCAGCATCAGGTGACCACATGGTGCGACTATGGGACAGCCAAACAGGCAGCGAAATTACTGTCCTTCGAGGGCACTCGGGTTGGGTCAGGTCGGTGGTCTTTTCACCGGACGGCTTGAAACTCGCCTCAGCATCAGATGACCACACGGTGCGATTGTGGGACATCCAAAGCAGTCGAGAAATTGCTCTCCTTCGAGGCCACTCGAGTTCGGTCAAGTCAGTGGTCTTCTCACCAGACGGTGCAAAACTGGCTTCAGCATCATCTGACCACTCGCTGCGAGTGTGGGACAGCCGAAAATTTGGCATTACTGCTGTCCTTCAAGGGCACTCAGATCAGGTTGGGTCAGTGGTCTTTTCACCGGACGGCTCGAAGCTGGCCTCAGCATCAGCCGACCACACGGTGCGATTATGGGTCATCCCAACATGCGTTGAAAGCGATGTCCTTCGAGGGCACTCAGGTTCGGTCAAGTCGGTGGTCTTTTCACCCGACGGCTCTAAACTAGCCTCAGCATCGTCTGACAAGTCAGTGCGATTATGGGACCACAAAACAGGCAATGAGGTTGCTGTCCTTCGAGGGCACGAAGATGTGGTCAGGTCAGTGGTCTTTTCACCGGGCGGCTCAAAGCTCGCCTCAGCATCAGACGACTGCACGGTGCGATTGTGGGATAGTGGCAAAGGTGCTGTCCTTCAAGGCCACTCGGCTTCTGTCTTGTCAGTGGTCTTTTCACCCGACGGCTCAAAACTAGCCTCATCATCGTCCGACAAGTCGGTGCGTTTGTGGGACATCCAAACAGATGTCGAAAATGCTGTCCCTCAAGGGAATTCCAGCCTGAGATCAGTCAAGTCACTGCACTTTTCACCGGATGGCTCAAAACTGGCGTCAACATCACCTGACCACTCGGTGCAATTGTGGGACAGCCAAACGGGTTGCAAAGTTGCTGTCCTTGAACGGCACTGGGGTTTCAGCGTACTGTTCTTTTCAGGCGATGGCTCAATACTGGCCTCAGCATCAGATGACGACACGGTGGGGGACAGCCAAACAAAAGACAAACGAGAGTTCCTTCGAGCGCACGGAGATGTGGCCAGGTCGGTGGTCTTTTCACCGGACGGCTCAAAATTCGCCTCAGTATCATATGACCACAAGGTGCGATTGTGGGACATTGGAAGACGTCGCAATATTGCTGTCCTTGGAAAGCACTCGAGTTTGGTCAAGTCTGTGGTCTTCTCACCAGACGGTACAAAACTGGCCTCAGCATCACGTCGGACGGTGCAATTGTGGGACAGCCAAACAGGTAAAGAAATTACTGTCTTTCAAGAGGAATACTACCGTTCAAACTTTCGAGAGGAATACTATTCACTGGTCATGGCCAAGTCAGTGATCTTCTCACCGGACGGCTCGACACTTGCCTTAGCATCACAAGGCCACAATGTGCAATTGTGGGACATCAAAACAGGCAATACTACTTCCCTTCAAGGCCAATCAGTGATCTTCTCAGCGGACAGCTTGAAACTTGTCTCAGTATCAGGAGGCACAGTGCGATTGTGGGACAGCTCGAAACTTCCCTCAGCCAGGGTGCGATCAGGGTGGGGCAGCCTGGCCCGCTACTCAGTCATAGAACGTCAAGAACCTGCTATCCTTCTAGAGTTCTCGAGTTCAGTCAAGTCAGTGGTCCTATCACTGGATGGCTCAAAACTCGCCTTAGAATCAGATGATCACACTGTGCAATTATGGGATAGCCTAACAGGTTGCGAACCCGCTGTCCTTCAAGGGCACTCGACCACAAGCGTCTTTTCAACAGACAGCTCGACATTGGTGTCATCAGATGGCGGCACGGTGCAGGACAGCAAAGGCCGTCGTATTGCAAATTTCCCATCATCGTCCATCGTTGGCTTCACCTTGGACAGCTCGAAATTATTGTTGGTCACTGATGTCAAACACCTCACTCTGTTCGACTGTTTGACTTCCGATAAATTGACTGTGCCTCTTGGGGAGTCAATCACCTCAGTTCGAACGATAGTACGAGTGCCTGATTCCGACCAGTTCGTTGCGCTGGTGACCAGAATACAAACTTCACTCCAGGGCTTGCTAATTGTGAAAGTTGATAATGCCGGCTTCCACCTTCAGCGTCTTTGCTGGCTCCCCCCCGATTTGATTGTAGATAAACTTGCAGTTTCACGCGCCCCCTCTCGAATAGCTATCGGATGTGACAATAATCTTTTGTTGCTTGAGATTGACTTTTCTTCATACAACTAGTATAGTTTGCACTTCTTCCGATTCGTATGTCCTGATTTAATTTCAAATTTCTCCCGAAACATATCTTGTTCCTATTGTATCTACTCACCTACAACTGGCTTGGTGACACTGTGCAGCAATACAGCTACATTAACATCATGATGAAAAATCGCAGGGAACCAAGTCACTACTTCCATTATGTTGTTCGATGGCCGCACTCGCGTCGACCAAAATGAAAGGTTTAGGAATGTTTGTTTTTGAAAAAGAATTCAGCAGTTTTCGACATGGGGGCTTGAAGTTCTTTGTACAAGAAAGCTGGTCCAACTTACTATATGTGAGGCCTCTGACACACATCCCTCCGTACTTCTAAGTGTGCCATCGTCTTACTTTCACCAACTTGTTGAGAGTGCTTTACTATTTCCTTGTCGACGACTACTTAATCACCATCGCCTTCACCTCGAACGTCCTCAAGACATGATCTCTCTTCCTGCCCGTATGCAAATCCCAGATAATCCAACTCGTGCAAATTCACGACCACCTGCACATTTCCACTCCTCATCCTCCAACGCCGCCTTACTCTCCTTTTTGCCTCCCCTTGCCTATTTCCTCTCCTTTCCCTTCTCCCTTCTTCTGGGGCCCCCTGCCCCACCTCACCCCCACCCTCTACCTCCCCACCAAACCACACCTCCAAAACACCCTTAGACAACTCAATCAAACAATTTTGAACAGGATGCTAATGTCAGGTGGCTCCCAGGGCACTCTGCCTCTGCCTTTCTCCCTCTCTTTACCATCCCCCAATCCAGACGTGAAGCACCTGCGCCTGCGAAGAGCTCTTTGGTGTATTCGTAAGGCCTCAACAACTATAGACGCTCTCACATAGCTAGATAGATACAAAAGATAAGAAGAGATCTTCAACCAGACCCTGCGCTTTTCGACTTACTTCTGAAGGAGCGTTTCTCGTATACCACACATCCCACAACTCGGTCTTCAAGAGGGTGTACTTTACCACTATCGAGGCGATTATTACTTTATCCTCAACAAGCAAGTAAAGCAGCAAAAGACCCACCTTGAATATTCCTCACCCGACTCCTCCGCCACATATACATGAGATTCGCCGTCTTGTGAAATCCTTGCCCGCGTTCTTGTCCCCTGCTCCTCGGTCCTCACCCATACATGTGTGGGTAACTCGGAAAAACAGGTGTTCAATCTATTGAGCGCAATCTCTAGTTCACCAACTTAAAGCTTCCTGAGAAAATACAAATCAGCTCCACAACCAACCTCCTGCACACAGGAAAACAACTCGCTTGACAACCGTCCCCCACTGCATCACATCCCTCCCAAGCCGCCACGCAAGACTCAAAGCCGCAAGAAATGACAAGTTTCAGTCGGTGGTTGGGGTAATCAAAGCCATAGACAAGGCACGCGAAGATTTCCATGGCAAGGCAAGAGATATGCGTGGGACTTCAGGCGGAGTTGGGGAGGTCGGATTATAGAGGCCTGGAATGGGCTTCTGACGGATGAAGGTGATGTTGGGGTGGCCGCCTCGGATTGGGTGAGGAACTGGGTTATGGACGAGAGTGGTGACCAGGTCAGATGCGAAGTGTTTGAAGAGTACGTGGACGGAGGAGTGATGCCTCGTGAAGAAATCTTGCAGCATGCTTGGGCCGATTACGATATCCGGGTCGAAGCCCACATCGAAGGACATGCGTTTGGTATGTGCTGTGGCTTTCTCCATGCAAATCTCCCATGCTTGCCCAGTAGAAATTGCAATCATGTTTTCAGTCAGCAAGCCTTCGTCTATTGAGCTCAGCGACAAGACAGATGACAAGATAGATAGCCCTGGATTGGACTTGGACGACCTTACAACGGATGGGCACGAGACTATGTGCTCTGTGCAAGTCGTGATCCTCCTTGAAATTAGGGATTACCACGGGTCAAGAAATGACCTAAAGTCGTCTCTGTATGAGTTGTCCTGGACCAGCCTAAAAACCTTGCTAAAGCACTTATACAATATACAATCTCTTGCTCTCACAGGCTCAACGGACTCGGAGTCATCCCTTTATACCAATAATCTTTTCTTGTAAATTCCAGCTACTTTCTCCTTATTTCTAGCAATTTACTACTATTAGGCAATGTAGGGCCAAGGGAAATTCGCGTGGCACAGAAGTGCGTCAAGTGCATGTGTTGCACGCAAAATTCTACACAAACCCGCAACTCCTAACCCGGCAATGTATGTATCTATTCTTACTTTGGAGTCAGGATTTGATTACAATATAGCACGGGATATAGATCTGGTGAGTAGCCACAGCAGATCCAAAGAAATCCCGCTAGGTTCATGGACAAAGGTTTTAGCACACACAGCCTAAGATTCTGCGAAACGAAAATGCGTAAAGGGTTCCATACTATAATAATTATCTGTTGAGACCCAACCACATCCTGGTGCATTTATTTTTACAGGGTAAAAAGGGCAATCAAAAAGAGAGAGAATGTCGATGTTTCCTGTCTGCATAGTGGCATGAAACTGGGCGAAGGATATGTTTGTTAATCCTTTCCATTCAAGAAAGCATCCAGCTCATCGTCCAGCTGCTGTTGAGTCTTCTTTGGCCTCTCACCTCTCCTTTCTCCTGTTTTTGTGCGCCTTCGCTCTCTCGTGTTCCTCCCACCGCCATCCCATTCATGTCGGTCCCCCGTTGAACGCGCAAGGGTTTCGATATCCGATTCTATTTCCCCGATAGTAGGACCACTCCGTCCTCTACCGCCTCTTCGCCTCCTCCTAGGTAACGGCGCCATCAACCTCGAAGCCAAGTCTGGAG
>Ga0307509_10007178_pt1 | contig 14669 bp, 23 predicted proteins | sample 10_EM_MG_FD_202245 | JGI IMG/M metagenome (GOLD analysis project Ga0307509, IMG submission 202245) | Populus trichocarpa ectomycorrhiza microbial communities from riparian zone in the Pacific Northwest, United States - 10_EM | ecosystem: Host-associated > Plants > Roots > Unclassified | place... | reverse complement strand
CCAATGCATCCAGACGCTGCCTGTGGCGTCCGGACGCATTGGAGGCGGCCCTTTCACTTCCGGACGGAATGAACCCCGGCGGACGCACCCAGAACTCGAGTTTACGTTATAAGCGCCTGGAACGTCCTGCGCACAGGGTGAGCGGGGAGAGATGGGGCGCAAGATGATTTTTTTGCTGATGTGTGGGGCCTTCTGTATCTCAGGACGAGCCTCCCTGGCACACCCATCAGCGAGGGATGGGGGAGGGCCGTCCTTCACGCACAATGCGTGGGGCCCGGTAACCCCTACAGGTTCAGCTGTTGGATGCCCTGTGGGTTTGGCGAGGGCAGCTATATTGAATACAGGTAGCCCAAGGAAGCCTATCTCACATCTTATCAGGTTTAGGATCGGACTAGGTAGGAGGCGAACCTTGGCGGATAATAATCCAGAGCCAAGTAAGAAATTTTCTAATTTGCCTTATTAACTTGAGATGTGATTACTAATATTCAGTGTTGTTTAGCTCGGACAGGCGCCTCGATGCCTATCAGCCGAGAGAACAATACGTCCGAGTACCGATTGATGGAGGAGGATATGGAAGGAGATTTGGACATCATGGTTCAAGAGGATGAGCTCGACGAAAAGGGTAGACATTTGATTGACTGGGTGAAGCATGTTGAGTGGCTTGTGCCAAATGTGGAGGTCTACAAAGAGTGGGAGGAGGATGCAGACGATGAAGATGTCGATTTTATCAACATATATGAGTCGGGTGATGAGGGTGGCAATGGCCCAGAGGATTCCGATGAGGTATGTGGGGCAGAGGAGATTGACGAGGACGATGATGAGGATGTTGAGAGCGAGCAGGAGGACGTGGAGGGCAGGCAGGAGGACGTGGAGGGCGAGCAGGAGGAGCTGAAGGGCGGGGAGGAGGGTGATCAGGATGTCCACATGACGGACGAAGGGGAAACCTCAGGCACAGGTTGGGGAAGTAGGAGGTGCGACTTAGTTCGCCCAGACTCTGCATCTTCCTCTGGTCGTCTGTACGGCGATGAGGCGGAAAACCGTTTCCGTGCTAGCAAACAAGAGATTCGAGAGCGGCTCCTTGGGCAGGCTATGACACGTAAGGATTTCTTCACAAGCCCGGAAGACCAACAGGACAGCATCGAAAAGATTGTCAGCAAGAGAAAGCCCTTTCTTGTCGGCAATGCTCGTCTTATCATTGATCTCGATGCTGCCCCTAGGGAAGACACTGAAGAATAAGGAATCGAAATTGATGATATGGATAGAATTGACCGCTAGATGGGTAGGCAGGCCCTCCTCTATATGGCTAGCCAGCACTTTCCTTACTGTGTGAAAGAGGAGCTGGAGGATTAACGATTACTACTTCCATCTATTTTCTTTTCTTCTTATCTCCTAGTTCTTTTATTGACCTCTCACGCCAGTTCTGCCTTCCTTACGCTCTTTAATACTGTTCCCCTTACCTTGCCTTACCTGCACTCCAACCTCTGTATTTATCCACCACAACATCTCACATTTGGTTTCATCCTTAGCCCGTATGCTTTCTCCCATATCATATGTCCGGGGGCTGTTTTCCTTGGGTTAGATTCTTACACAGCAAACTACATCTTTTCTTGTTCTGTTCTTACTCTGAACTTCCAGAGCCCGACGCTCCTTTAAAGTTTAATTTCTTTTGTTATCATACCCAGCGCCTATATGGATTGTACTTTTTTCTTTTATGTTATGATTGAGGGCATGCCTTTACTCTTTGCTCTATAATGTAATAGGATAGGATTTTAGTAGTTGGAAAACAATCTCACATAACGATAAGCTTGAGCACAGATTGAGATTGTCTAATGAGTACTTTGCTTCTGGTTTCTTCGGCAAAATCTATACGCCCAAAGACATAGGCCGAAAACCAAGTACCCAAAGTGATGCGCCCAAAGCCATGCGCTCTAAAGCCATACACTTAAAGTATAGGGCCAAGGCATACGCCCAAAACATATGTTCTCAACATACGCCCAAAACAAACGCCCAAAACATACGCCAACACACACACCCAAAACACACGCCCAAAACACAGACCCAAAACACACGCCCAAAGCATAGGCCCAAAGTGTACCCCCGAAACACACGCTCAAAGCATACGCCCAAAGCTTACGCTTAAAGCAGTGAATATAATGACGCTCACTGCCAATCTTTAATTATAATTTATGTTCAAATATGTGAGGGAATAGCCACAGATATTCCGCTGGAGAAGTGGAGCTCCGCAGTTTTCAGGATAGGCTTCTATCTCAGAATCAGAATCAGAATCCACAATGGTACAATGAACAAGACCCATGACAACTCTGCTACATGTACTTCCACTACGCATCATTTCCATTCAATGCACAGTTGCACGGATATAGATTCCTGCTCCTAGAGCATCAAGGATCCCGTTATACTCTGTATCGTCACAGTCCAAGAACCCCGACACCATCTCCTTTCCTCTGTAGCCTCACATTCTCCCACCTGTCTTGATGTACCTTGGTTCCCAACCAATACATCTGGCCCAAAACGGGGGCGTGCATCCCAGCCTTGGGATGATCTATTATGTATACCACATCATAGTGTAAGCTAGGTTCCTGGCATTGATATTGAATGTTGGACTGACAGAAGAAGTGTATGACTTTATGACTCAAGGAAAGCGACTAGAGATAAGGATTTGAGAACAAGGTTGGTTCCAGGTCACTGTGGTTGTCTAGAGAGCTCGGGGGAAAGCCATTCGCTTTAAAGAAGTTATAGTTGACTGGAGCATTGGCCATTGCGCGAAGCCGAGAAGCTGGAACCATACCGGGCTGGGTATTACCCGGTGCAGGCGATGCAATCACAATATTGTTCCTCACCGTGCTCATGATACCAATGAAGGATGCATATGTGGAGATGTAGAAAGATGGTGCTTTTATAGTAAGACCAAAAGGTTTTGCAGTAGTGAAAAACTATAAAATGATTTTATCAAGACTAGCTACTTATACATTAAGTCAACGGGAGCAATGCTTGATAGAATGTAATTAAAAAGCGTATAAATTATGGAAATTCAGAAGTCAGAATGAAGGTATTGTTAACTGTCTGAGTCTGGAATTAAGTCTCACGTTATTTGGCCTTTTACCACAGACCTGCCTGAGTCACCCTGCTGAAATATTTCTAGGCCGGAGACCCGACCCTTAATCTCATACCCTAACTCCAGCACGTGTATGATAGCCTGGGATTCCCTTGTTCTACGTTCTAACATTCTAGCAATCCATCTACCTCGTACCAATTTGACTGCCTTTCCCCCACCATTTGCCCACTCGAATCCACATATCTCCAATTGGTACACTTGTCCTATCCATTGTGACCGGCTATTCGCCCAAGGTTTGTCTATCACTCACTATCAGCTTTCATAGTTCTAGTTGGCTACACACCAGCAGCAGGTGGGATCCAGTAACACCTTACAGAACACAAAGTCCCCCTGCATTCTGCCAAATGAAAAGGGAAACAGGTTGATTATTTCATCAGGGCCAAACGTCCAGGTATATAACTCATCCATTGGAGCTTCCTCAATTGGGGCCGTTGTCATCGCCTTAGGTGTAAATAAAGGACATGCGGCAAAGGTAGATGGCAGTAGCACCAAGATGGTTATGGTATGAGATTCTTGTGAGTATCTAAGTGGAGGATAATTATATAGCATAATTACTAACTGATGTATAAGGGCTATAATCAGGAATCATCTTTAATCACTTGGAAAGGCACTGAGTGCCTTCGTCACTGTATGGTATTCAAGCATTAGATGCTCACCATGGGTTTGCTTTCAATAGTTGTGACAGCTTCAAGAGACGTGTACTTGCAGGTTTGATTATTTATTTGGTTGCCATCTAGGAGCGAATGCGCGTTATGATAGTGTTCAATTGGAACTAGTCAACTTGCGTAAAAGATCAAATTTGGTTACCTCAGATTATGATTGAACAGGGTATATCAACCCCTACTGGATTTGGACTAATGCTATGCCCAAAGCACACGGGTGAATACGAATTCATGTAGCTGCTACTCAGCCTAATCCCAGAGTGCCGCTATTTTCAAAAAGTAATTCACATGCAACCATACCGCACCATACGCACAAGATTCATATGCACAAAAATTGATACTTACAATGGTTCCTACACATGCATGTTCATATACTTAATTGATAGACTCAAAAATTATGCGAGCAATCAAATAGATCACAGAATGGAACCCAGCTTGGGTACTTAGCTTAGATGGGCCAACTTGTAACCTTTATTCATATGCCTACTACAGCTGTACTTTTATATAGATATTATTCGGGATCCAAGGGGATCTGTCACTGAATACGTATAGCTAGAACCATCTCAACATAATGTCTTCCCAACAAGAATTGGCCACGAGGGGCGGCCAACAAGGCCTCTAGACCACGGGGGCAAGAAGCTGTACCTCTTTTTTACAGTTTCACTGTAGCCCTGCACGGGAATACTCTCCATCTTTATCCCAATTCTCGGTAGAATCCAACCTATATGGGAGTGAAGGCCCGGTAACACCAACTCCAAGACCTCTGACGGGTATGGCCGCCGCACCTCTTTCAAGTTCCACAACACCCTTGCGCTCCGATTCGGTAGCGCTGCCCTCTGGAAACCAAGATCACCCGCGGAATCTGCTTCATCTGCTAGCAATAACTTTGTCAACAAGGAACACAGTTACATTTGAGATATTTGGAAAATGTTATCTCTATACGGAGGAATATCATGAGAGTTGGATAGAGTGGTGGCAAGGCACACGAGGGTATATAGCCTATACTGCAAAATATCCTGGCAAGAAGAAGATACGGTGGAACTCAGATCTTCGAGGCATAGAGGTCTGGAAATACATTAAACAATGTGCCGACCATTTAGGTAGTCCTATTGGCATGCCGTGAGTATTGTGTTTTGTGTGCAGAAAGGTTCTAGCTCACGCAAGTGGCAATGGGACTAGCACGATGCATGACCACAACAGGTCTTCGGCTTGTCTGAAATCGAGAAAGCTTAAGCATATGATGTGCGGGCCGGAAACCGGCTTGGTATAGAGGTTCTTACGCTATTGCAAAAAGGGACAAAAACTTGAAAGAGGTGTAGAATTATCGATCTGGCCACACCAGCAGGATTCAATCAGCATCATTGCGAAGAATACTCTCTAAAAGCGTTGTTAGCAACGAATCTCGCCTTTAATTCCTCAAACAACCTTGACTTTCGTCGTGTCTTAAAGTACATTGGGCCATGAGTCGAAATCCCTAGCCCAACGACATTAACACTGCATTTGAAACGGCTGAGAAAGTCTATGGTGGATGATATTCAAACATGTGGACCTGTTGCAGGAAAGATTGCTCTTGCTGCTGATACATGGACTTGACTGAACAAACTTGCTTTGTTAGCAATTGTGGCTTATTGGATCTCGGATATCTGACACATAGAGGGCATGGTGATTGGGTGCAAGGACAGCAGCGGTTCTCATACAGGGGCTATTATGGCAGGGATAATTAATGACCGTCTAGCCAGATACGGGATGCAGGATAGATTTCTGAGATTCACCACAGATAATGCCAGCAATAACCAAACGCTGACTGAAGCGTTAAACAATGCTTGGAGTTTACACCCGGTTGAATGGTATCAATTGGAAAATCATATTCCATGTATGGCCCATGTTGTTCAGCTTATCGTAGGTGCATTTATGGGTTTGATCAAGGTGAAATTGCGGCATGGTCATATGCCGTCAGGCTTTACGGAGGGCTATATCGACAAGGTTATGAGATTGGATAACGGCTTTCACAAAACAGTAGAAAAGGTAATGTGTCTAAGATCTGATACCTAGCACCTGTATTACAAATCCAACGCACAAATTCATACCCACAAATTGATACCTACAAGGGTATATGTACAATTTCATAGTTCCAAATTGAATGCACACTAATGTGAAAGTAGAACCAAGTGTTTTCCCCACTGGGCTCACCTACAATACCTGTTGTTAGAGATAATGCTAATAATGGTTTATAGCATCGGAAAATGAGTATTGCGGTTGGTGCTTCACCTCAACGGCGTAACCAGTTTATTGAGATACAGAATAATCGGGTTAAGATCCCTACTACATTACTTCCTGATATCAAAACATGGTAGAACTCAAGCCGAAATATGTTGGGGAGATCTGTACGGCTAAGGGAATTCACGAATGACTGGTTACAAACCTATGGCGAGTTTAGCCTCTCTGGGCAACTGCGGAAGAGTGGAGGCACATTGAATACATCTAGGAGCTACTTCAACCGATCCCATTTTGGACTTTGTGGATGTCAAAAACACGTGGGGTCACCATTCATCGCGTGTTTCAGGTGTATCAAGATATCTTTGATCATTTGGAAATGCAAATTTGTAAGTAGGAACTGATGCGGATGCAATAGAAGGTTGATGTTCGTGAGGGCCTAGTGAAAGCTAAATTGAAGGCTGGATCTTACCATCGTAAAACTGAACGTCCAAGAGGTCTTCTGTTCGGCATTGGAACTTGCCTAAATCACTATTGCAAACGCAACATTTTTCAAGAATGGGATCTTGATGCCAGTGGGGAGACTGGGTATGAGAAGTCATATAAAAAGGAGTTCATCGCATATTATGATCGGTACTATGCACCAATAAGGAATGAGGAACCTGACATGTCAATTCCACGGAGTAGTCTGAACTGTCGTTCCAAAAACCGTTACTCTTCAAGACACAGGGCAGTTATCCTGAGTGAGGCACCCGGGTACATGGAAAGAGATTCTGAGATTGAGCTACCCAAGCCAGACACTGACATTACAGATCCCACACGTGAGGCCGACCCAGCAGGGATTTTTTACGAGGCAAATATATTGGAGTGGTGGAAGGTTAATGTGGGAAGATTCCCGAATTTACTTCGGATAGCTAGGGATATTCTGGCTGTTCAAGGGGGTAGTGTTGGAGTAGAGCAGGTATTTAGCATGGCAAGAGATGTGATCCCCTATTGGCGCTCACGAGTCAAAAGCAGTACAATTCGATCTTCAATGCTGGTGAAATCCTACCAGAACAATGAATTACCAACAGAGCTACCATGTCAGGATAGTGAACAGGAGGCAGAAAAACTCAAAGAAATGGCTGCTGTCGAGAGTTATCTTTATTGGGCTGATAGGAAGGAAGAAAGTATAGAGAACGATAATGGTTGTATCTTGGATGATAACGAATCACGCAAGAAGGACACCGAATGGACTTTCGTTGATCAGGATAGAAGGAGAGCATTTGGAAGGGAGCCAAAGGCTATACTACCTGAGCGTGGACTGGTTGAATCTCAATATGGACGGCCTGGACCACCTCGAAACCAAGGTGTAGATTGCTTGAGAGGCTCTGAGGAATCAGATCCTCAAGAAAGAATTTGGGATAGTACAGTCAACATGTATGTTGCATCCAACACTGATGAGGAGGAAGGATCATAAGAGGGTGAGGCGTAGATTCTCGGAGAAGGACTGAGGGATCTTGAAAGTATGGACCAACAGGGTGATAAAGGTTCCGGCTACAGAGCAGGTTCAAGGGGCCACCTGGAAGAGGATTGTTCGGAGGAGGAGGCTCTATTGGGAACCACAGATTCACCAGCGGTTATACGTGTAACCCACAGAAGAGAGCTGATAGGAACTAATACGACGAACTGAGTTCCACCCAGGAAGTGTGCCGGAACTGGGGGAAAAAAATGAAAAGATGCTGTTTCCACTAAGCTATTTTTGTGTAAAATAAATATAAACTCATAGAATTTCACTGAGTAATTGAGAACTCATTTTTGCTATCCCCTAAGTTATCCTACTGGCCAAGACATGCCAAGAACGTTTCAAGTCAACAATGTATGCCGTAGGGAATGAAGAGCCGCAATGCATTGATTGAAAAACACCCTAAATAATAGAGGCAGTGTATGGGGGATCGGGCACGCTCCGCGCCCTCTACACCTCTGGTTATTGAAATTACAACACCACGTCGTTCGGTGGGCGATCGCCCCACATCCCCTACTTCTGCCCCCTTTCCAGGCTTCATGTGCCTGATCCCCCGTCCCTGCGATGGACGGTCTCCCTGACATCCCTGGGGTGTTCCCCTCCCTCCCCTCCTCGATGTCTTCCTCTGTAGCTGAAGAATTCTCTCAGAATCTCCTTCTCCTCTCTCAGCTCCTTCACGAGATGCGTGACAGGCTACATTTTGCCCCACATTACATCCCCATCCCTGACGACACGCAGGTTAATGACCTGTCCGCCGGCGAGTCCATCCTCATCCTGTTTCTGTGCTCAGCGCTGAACGCCCTTGCCTCGATGACCAAACAACTTGACACTGTCTTCACCCAGCTCACCACTGTTCAATCCATTATGGCAACCCTCCCCACCTCGTCAGCACTAGACAGCAAACTTTCCCCGATCAACATCTCTCTTTGTGACCTGTCACAAAGAGTCCACCGCTCACCCCCCGCCACAGTGGCCCCACCTCGGAAAAAGGTACCGCTTCTTGCCCCGGAGATGTAGAGCCCCCGTTGGCTGCCCATCGTCGAAGATTCAGGTTGGGAAGACATTAAGTTGAGATGGTTCTAGCTATCCGTGTACAGTAACAGATCCCCTTGGATCCCGAATGATATTTATATAAAAGTACCGCTGTGGTAGGCAGATGAATCAAGGTCATAAGTTGGCCCAGCTAAGCTAGGTACCCAAGCTGGCTTCCATTCTGTCATCCATTTCATTGCTCGCATAATGGTTGAGTCTATCAATTGAGTATACGTACATGCATGCGTAGGAACCATTATGTGTATGAATTTTTATGCCTATGAATTTTGTGCGTATGGTGGTGTATTGTTGCATGTGAATTACATTTTGGAAAATAGCCGCACTCTAGGATTAGGCTTGGTAGCGGCTACATGAATTGGTATTCACCGCTGTGCTTTGGGCATAGCATTAGTCCAAATCCAGTACCGGTTGATATACCCAGTTCAATCCTAATCTGAGGTAACCAAATCTGATCTATTACGCGAGTTGCCTAGTTCCAATTGAAGACTCTCATACTGCGCATTCGCTCCTACATGGCAACCAAATCTTGAATCAAACCTGCAAGTACGGGGTCTCTCGAAGCTGTCGCAACTATTAAAAGCAAACCAATGGTGAGCATCTAATACTTGAATACCATGCAGTGACGAAGGCACTCAGTGCCTTTCCGAGTGATTAAACGTGATTCCTGGTTATAACTCTTATATATAGGTTGGTAATTATGCTATATATTTATCCTCCACTTAGATACTGACAAGAATCTCATACCATAACCATCTTGTGGCTACTGCCGTCTACCTTTACCGCCTTTCCTTTATTTACACCTAAGGCGATGACAACGGCCCCAATTCAGTAAGCTCCAATAGATGAGTTTTATACCTGGACATTTGGCCCTGATGAAATAATCCACCTTTTTCCCATTTCCTTTGGTAGAATCAAGGTTGACTTAATTGTCTGTAAGTTGTGACTGGATCCCACCTGCTGCACGTGTGTAGCCAACTAGAACTATGAAAGCTGATAGTGAGCGATAGACAAACCTTGGGCCAATAGCCGGTCACCACGGATAGGACAGAGGTACCAATTGGAGATGTGGGGATTCGAGTGGGCCAATGGCGGGAGGAAAGCAGACAAAGTTGTACAAGGTGGACGGATCGCTGGAATGTTGGAACGTAGAACAAGGGAATCCTGCGCTATCATACAGTCGCATGAGTTTGGGTATGAGATTAAGGGTCGGGTCTCGATCTTAGAAATATTTCGGCAGTCTGACTCAGGCAGGCGTGTGGTAAAAGGCAAAATAACGTGAGGCTTAGTTCCAGACTCAGACAGGTAACAATAACTTCATTCTGACTTCTGAATTTACATAACTTATACGCTCTTTACTTATATTCTATCAAGCCTTGCTCGATTTGACTTAATGTATAAGAAGCTGGTCTTGATAAAATCATTTTATAGTTTTTCCCTACTTCAAAACCTTTTGGTCTTACTATAAAAGCACAATCTTTCAACATCTCTACATATCAATCCTTCATTAGTATCATGAACACGATCAGGAACAATAGTGTGATTGCATCGACTGCACCGGGTAATACCGAGCCCGGTATTGTTCTACTTCCTGGGCTTTCCCGCAATGGCCAATGCTCCAGTCGACCATAGCTTCTTTGAACCCAAGGGCTTGCCCCAGAGCTCTCTAGACAACTACGGCGACCTGGAACCAACCTTGTTTTCAAATCCTTATCTCTACTCGCTTTCCTGGGGTCATCAAGTCATACACTTCTTCTGTAAGTCAAATATTCAATATCAATAACCGGAACCTAGCTTACACTATGATGTCGTAGACATGATGGATTATCCAAAGGCTGGGATGCACGCCCACGTCTTGGGCCAGATGTATTGGTCGGGAACCAAGGTACATGAAGACAAGTCTGAGAATGTGGAGCTAAGCAGAGGGAGATGGTGTCGGGGTTCTTGGACTGTGACGATACAGAGTACAACGGGATCCTTGATGCTCTAGGAGCAGGAATTTATATCCATGCAACTGTGCATTCAATGGAAATGATGCGTAGTGGAAGTACAAGTAGGCGAGTTGTAATGGGTCTTTTTCATTCTAGCATTGTGGATTCTGATTCTGATTCTAAGATAGAAGCCTATCCTGAACACTGCGGATCTTAACTTCTCTAGAGGAATATGTCTCGCTATTGCCTCACATATTTGAAGCTAAATTATAATTAAACATTCGCAGAGAGCGTCTTTACATCAACTGCGTTGGGTGGGTATTTTGGGGGTATGCCTTGGGCGTATGCCTTGGGCTTATGCTTTGAGTGTGTGTTTTGGGTGTATGTTTGGGCATGTGTTTTGGGCGTATGCTTTGGGCGTATGCTTTGGGCGTATGCATTGGGCGTATATCTTAAGTGGATGGCTTTGGAGCGCATGGCTTTGGGCGCATCACTTTGGGTACGTGGTTTTGGGAGTAAGTCTTTGGGCATATGGATTTTGCTGAAGAAACCAGAAGCAAAGGACTAAATAGACAATCTCAATCTGTGCTCAAGCTTAGCGTTATGTGAGAGTGTTTCCAACTTCTAAACGGCTATCCTATCATATTATACTGCAAAGAGCCAGGTCACCCACTCAATCATGACATAAAAGAAAAGAGCGGAATCCGTATAGGAGCCAGGTATGATAACAAAAGAAATTAAACTCTAAAGGAGGGTCGGGCTCTGGAAATTCAGAGTGAGAAGAGAACAAGAAAAGAGGTAGCGTGCTGCGTAGGAATCGAACCCAAGGAAAACAGCTCCCGGACTCATGATATGGGAGAAAGAATATGCGCTAAGAATGAAATCAAACGTGAGATATTGTGGTAGATAAATACAGAAGTGGGAGTGCAGGTAAGGCAAGGTATGGGGAACCATATTAAGGAGAGTCAGGAAGGCAGAACCGGCGTGAGAGGTCAGGAAAAGAACTAGGAGATAACCAGAACAGAAAAAAGATGGAAGTAGAAATCGTTAATCCTCCAGCTCCTGTGTCCGGCGGTGATGAAAGTGCTGGCTAGCCATATTGAGGAGGGCCTGTCTATCCATCTGGCGGTCAATTCTATCCATCTCTACAATGTCAATTCCTTGTTCTTGTGCGTCTCCCATAGGGGCTGCCTCGAGATCAATGATATGATGGATATTGCCGGCAAGAAACCGCTTTCTCTTGGTGACAACATTTTCGATGCTGTCCTGTTGGTCTTCCGGGCTTGTGACGAAATCCTTGGCTGTCATAGCCCGCCCAAGTAGCCTCTCTCCAATCTCTGGGGTGCTAGCACGGAAACAGTGTTCTGCCGCATCGCCATACAAACAACAAGAGGAAGATGCAGAGTCAGGGCGACTTCAGTCTCGCATCCTACTTCCCAAAACTGAGCCGGAGGTTTCCCCTTGGTCCGGCATATGGACATCATCATCACCCTCCTCCCAGCCCTCCACGTCCTCCAGCTCTCCCTGCACGTCCTCCTGCTCGCCCTGCATGTCCTCCTGCTCGCCCTGCATATCCTCCCCCTCGTCCTCCTTGATCTCCTCTTCCCCATAGACCTCATTGGAATCCTCTGAGCCATTGCCACCCTTATCACTAGACTCATATAGGTCAATAAAATCGACAGCTTTATCCTCTTGATCCTCCTCCCACTCTTCGTTGACCTCCGCATTTGGCAAAAGTCACGCAACAGGCTTCACCCAGTCAATCAAAGGTCTACATTTGCATCGAGCTCCTCCTCTCGAACCATCATGTCCCAATCTCCTTCTATATCCTCCTCCGTCAATCTGTACTCCGAAGTACTGTCCTCGCGGCCGATAGGCATCGAGGCGCCTGTCCGCGCTAAACAACACGGAATATTAGTAAACACATCTCAAGTTAATTAGGCAAATTTTAAAATTACTTACTTGACTGTGGATTATTAGCCCAGGAGTTTCGCCTCAGGCTACCTAGTCCTATTCTAAACCTGGTGCGATGTGAGATAGGCTCCCTTGTGCTGCCTGTATTGAATGTAGCTGCCATCGCCAAAGCCACAGGGCGTCCAACAGGGGACCCTGTTTGGGATACCGGGGCCCGACGCATTGTGAGTGAATGACTGTGCTCCCGAATCGCAGGCTGGCGGGTACGCTGGGGAGGAGCGTCCTGAGATACAGAAGGCCCCGGAGGCGGTACCCGCGCAAACCCAGTTGAAGAGCTTCTGGGTCGCTTCACCACCCTGTCGAGCAGACTCTTCATTCGTGCTACGGGCCTCATCTTTGGTGACGGATATACAGGCGATGCCGGCAAATTCGGTGGAGAATCCACTTCGATAGGGGTTGCGGGGTTTACAAGTGGCAAACCATCGTCGCGAAACTGGTTTGGATAGTATGGCCGCCAATCCACAAGGATTGCCTCACGTTCCTGCTCCAGGACCTCGTTCTCCTCCACGATCATCTCCTGATCCACTTGGGCTTTGGTCTCTTCGTCAAGCGTCTGGTACTCCTCATATCTTCGCGCAAAATCATGGCGTTGTTTTAGGCGATTGGCACGGTTCGCCCTCGCACGTTCGAAAGCGGTTTCCAAGTGGGCAAGGCTCGCCGTATGTTCATTCCGGCGGATGGTCTCAGGATTGACAGAGTGCCTCAAAGCGCCTGCCTGAAGCGGCCTCCACATATAAGCAGATGGCATTGCTCGCGGAAGAAGGTATTCTATTCATCAATGTTAGTACATATAATTTGTGCATATGATTTTGTGTGTATGATTTCTTTGCGTGTATGATTTTGTGCATATGATTTGTTGGTATGAACCCGGCGTATGATTTGAGTGGTGATAAAAGAGCAAAGGAGACAAGACCAGTGTGAAGATGGTGACTAACTTGCTATTTGTGATCAGGCAATAAGTAATCTATGGAGCGACCTTTTGCTGGCATCCCCTCTGATGTGGTGGAGAAAGTAAGGCAAGTAGAGAGGGTGGTAGCAGTAGAGGGGGGTATCCGGGTTGGTAGGGCAAGAGCCACTGGTCTTTCTTTTCTTTTATTTGTTGTTTTTCTTTGTTTTAACTGCTGAGTTGGCTTCTGTATGAAAAAGAGAAGCGGGATTGCAGCCAAGAGGGCAGAGCAACCTGAGCATTGGGTTGATGGCGAGAGCGTGGATGGCGAATGTAAGAGTGTGGTGAGCAAGAAGAGGAGTTAATTTGGCCTCTATTAAAAAGAAAAGAAAAAGTTGGTTCACCTCTTGAAAACATCGTCACGGTCTACCCGCAGTCACGTGTTGAGCCCTCCTCTCTACCGCGGTGGCCTAACCAAAAGCCCTACTCACCAACCTCTAAGTATGATATGAATGACCCCCCAGATTCAAGCCTTCTGCTAATGGTTTCATCATACTTTCAGAGAAAGGAAATTATAGCAACTAGAGCTGTATGTTTGAGTTCAGAGCGAAGAGGGGAGGGGCATACTCACCATGTTCATTTTGTGACTACAATTGTACACTAGATACATAAACAGGGAAGATATAACATCTTGGAACAAATACAACGTCGGGTACAACATTTTCAAGCCATTTCGACATGGAAGGGATTGTACATTGCGTGTTATGGTAGACTGGGGGTTGCAGTCTTACCCGACTTTAACCATCGTTCAATTCAAGTGTATGTATATACCCATGCCCTATCAACCTTAACTGTCGTTGACTCATCTAGACATCATGAATCAATATACGCCTAAACTCCAGGGGACTCCCGGAAAGATATAACGAGGGGGCTTGAAATCCACTCCTCATGAAATAAGCAATTTTTATTTCGTTGGTATAAAATAACTCTTTACCCACCTCTCCACCAACACACTTCTTCCTCTTAGCAAGGCCTAATATCCGACTCAGCTCTCAGGGAAGGTATAGGGTCCTTACACATATGCACAAATACATATACGCCCAAGGAAGCAGACTCCAGTTTCCTACACACCAAAGATCATTTTGCCTCTAACTTCTGAGAAAAAACCCTTCTCACTTTTCCTGTGAACCTCCTTCCTCACGCACCTGTCCGTCAATACAACAAACAAGCAAACACCAAACAAGTAACTCCTGCTCAATGCCTCCCAAACGTCGCGCAAATGATGGTATCTTGGGCCGCAAGGGTGGTGGAAATT
>Ga0307509_10007177_pt1 | contig 14669 bp, 10 predicted proteins | sample 10_EM_MG_FD_202245 | JGI IMG/M metagenome (GOLD analysis project Ga0307509, IMG submission 202245) | Populus trichocarpa ectomycorrhiza microbial communities from riparian zone in the Pacific Northwest, United States - 10_EM | ecosystem: Host-associated > Plants > Roots > Unclassified | place... | reverse complement strand
GCGCGCGACACCTTCATGCGCAGCGGCTTGGCCTTGACCTTGGTCTCGTCGGACGCGGTCTCGACTTCGGGTTCACCTTCCAGATCGGCCTCGAGGTCGGACAGGTCGACGTCGTTGTCTTCCGACTTCTTCGCCTTCTCGTCGACCTTGGGCTTGCGGCCCGGCTTGCCCTTGGCCACCGGCTCGGCAGCCTTGGGCGTCGCCTTGGCGGCGGGCTTCGCGGCCTTCTTGCTCGTGTCCTCGGCCTTCGCGGCTTTGGCGGTCGTGGCTGCCTTGGCTGTCTTCGGTTCGGAGACAGGGGCGGGGGCGATTTTCTTCGCGGTCATGCAAATCCTTGGGTGGTCGAAGCCGGTCTCTGTCTCGCCGGCAGCATGCAATCTGAACTGCGCCCGATCGCTCGAAAAGCAAGCGGCGCAAAATTCAATGCCGTCGCTCGCCGAGGTGGACAGACCATCGGTGACGCGCCGGTGCGGGGCAAGCTCGGGTGAACATTTGGAGTGCAGCCCTTGCGGGAAAGGGTGGCCTGAAATCCCCTTGGGGAACCCTGGTTCAACAGGGTGGCCGGGCCCGGAGGTGCTGCTGTCACACTTGCCGCGCGTTTGTCAACCGAGGATTATACCGCGATTACAGTTTCAAACGCTTGCGCGCTTCCATCAGTTCGCGGCTGCGCGCCTGGGCGTCGGCCGACTGCACGCCCGATTCGAACAGCAGCTTGAGTTCGTCGTCCACCGCCTGCAGCCGCAGCTTGGCGATCACGAGCGCCAGCTCTCTGACGACATCGGCGGCAGGTTCGGGGTCGTGGAACGCGGCGATGCGCGTGAGCACCGCCGCGCCTCCGTCGATCTCGTGCGCGCGCTCCTGCAACTCTTCCAGCAGCGCCGCCTTGGCCATCGCACCGTGCTCGTGCAGCGAGCGTTCGATGCAGCCGAAGAACAAGTCGTAGGGCGTCGCCTGCGCTGCCAGCACGTCGTGCGATTCGCCGTCGAGCGAGGCCCAGGCTTCGCTGTGGTGCAGCAGCAGCCAGATCGCACGGTCGAGGAGGTTCGCGGCACCTTTGCTGACGCGGCCGGCACGGCGCAGCGCCGGGCGTGGCGGCGCGGCATCGCGCGGTGCGGAACGGACGGGCGCCGCGTGACCCCATTGCCGCAGCAATTGATCGGCGTCGTCACGGCCGGTGGCGGCGAGTTCGATCAACAGCTGGCGTTTCAGCGCGCCTTCGGGCAGCGCGCTCCACAGCGGCTTCGCGTTCGCCAGCATGTGAGCCCGGCCCTCTGCGGTACTCAGATCGCATTCGACGCTGGCCGCTTCGATGAGCTGGCGCGACAGCGGCACGGCTTGCGCGATGAAGTCCTCGAAGGCCGCGGCACCGTGCTCGCGCACGTACGAATCGGGATCGTGTTCCGGCGGCAGGAACAGGAAGCGGATCGTGCGCGTGTCGCTCGCATGCGGCAGGCTAGCCTCGAGTGCGCGGCCGGCGGCACGGCGGCCGGCCTTGTCGCCGTCGAAGCTGAACACGACCGAGTCGGTGAAGCGGAACAGCTTTTGCAGGTGATCCGCGGTGCACGCGGTGCCGAGCGTCGCGACCGCGTTGCCGATCCCCGACTGCGCGAGGGCCACCACGTCCATGTAGCCCTCGACGACCAGCGCGTGGCCGCGTTGGCGCATCGCGGCGCGGCCTTCGAACAGGCCGTACAGCTCGCGGCCCTTGCTGAACACCGGCGTCTCGGGCGAGTTCAGGTACTTGGGCTCGCCGCGGTCGAGCACGCGCGCGCCGAAGCCGATCACGTCGCCCTGCACCGAACGGATCGGGAACATGATCCGGTCGCGGAAGCGGTCGTAGCGTTTGCCGTCACCATCGCTTTCATCATCCTTCGCGATCACGAGACCGCTCTCTTCGAGCAGCGGATCGTCGTAGCTCGGGAAGACGCTCGCGAGGTTGCGCCAGCCGTCCGGTGCGTAGCCGAGGCCGAACTGCGCCGCGATCTCGCCGCTCAGGCCGCGGCCTTTCAGGTAGCCGATGGCGCGCGGGCTGGCCTTCAACTGCTTGCGATAGCCCTCGGCCGCCTTGGCGAGCACATCGGTCAGGGTCGCACGGCGCTGCTTCTGTGCGGCGGCCTGTTCGCGCTCGGCGGGCGACACATCGTCTTCGGGCACGGTCATGCCGACTTGTTGCGCCAGATCCTTCACCGCGTCGATGAAGCTCATGCCGCTGTATTCGGTCATGAAGCGGATCGCGTCGCCGTTCGCGCCGCAGCCGAAGCAGTGATAGAACTGTTTGCTCGGGCTGACCGTGAAGCTGGGCGACTTCTCGGCATGGAACGGGCACAGCCCGCTCAGGTTCGCGCCGCCTTTCTTGAGCTGAACGTGGCGGCCGACGACATCGGCGATGTCGACGCGCGCGAGCAAATCGTGAATAAATGTAGGCGGAATCACGTGCTCAGTCTAACGGGGCGCATTCGCCCCACCTGACCGGCCGCTAGACTGCAACGCGCCGGAGGTTACCCACCGACGGCTGTCCCCTCAGGGTCTGACAAGGTGGCGCGGCGACCGACCGTTGACGCGCCGAATTTGCCCGGCCCGTTCGTGATCACGAGAACGTTCGGAGAGACCTCGATGCTTCTGGATCGCCTGCGGGCTCCTGTGCCCGGCGCTGCGTTGTGCAAGTTCGGCATGGCTTTGGCGGCCCTCTGGCCATCGGCCTTCGCGGACGCCCAGACGGCCGCGCCCGGCGCATCGGCGGCGCCTGCCACCGAGCTCACCCCGGCCGAGCGGGCCAAGCGCGATGGCGATCAGGTGTTTCATTGGATCCTGATCCACTCCGACAAACCGCGCAAACCGGTGGCCGCGAAGGACGAGAAGCCAGGGGTCGCCGCAACGCACGTGAAGCCGCCCGCGCGCACTGCGACCCGCGCCGATGAGCCGGCGCCCGCGGCGAGCGCAGTGGCGGTGGCAACGCCCGCGGCCAGCGCTGCGCCTGCCCACACGGCCGCTGCCGCCGTGGCTGTTGACGCACCGCAGGCCAAGCCGGCGACAGCAGACGCTGCCGTCCCGGAGGCCACGGCCGCGTCTGCTGCCGTCAAGCTCGCCACCGCCGGCATGACGACGCCTGCAGCGGCCGCCGCTGCCGTCATCGAAGACGATGCGCCCGAGTCGCTGAAACCGCTGTCGCAGACGGAGCCGAAGTTCCCGATCAACCTGATACGCGGCTTGCGGACCGGTCAGGTGCAGGTCAAGTTCACGGTGCTGCCCGATGGCAGCGTCGCAGAGCCGGAGGTGCTCAGCAGCAGCAACCCGCGCTTGAACCCGTCGGCGCTGGCAGCGGTCGCGCAATGGCGGTTCGCGCCGCTGCGCAAGCCCCAGCGCGGCGTCGTCGAGCTCGGCTTCAACAACGCCGATTGATCGACACGCCGATTGCGCCGTGAGTCAACCGGCGAACAGCTCGGCCGGCGCCGTCATGCCCTTGTAGTTGCGTACCCAGTCGGGCACTTGGTCGGCCGGCATGGCCGCGGCGATGCCGTTGCCCTGGCCGACATGGCAGCCGATCTCGATCAGGCGTGTCGCCTGCGCCGGGGTCTCGACGCCTTCGGCCACGACGGCGCAGCCGAAGGTCTGCGACAGCCCGATCACGCCTTCGACGATGGCCAGGTCCTGGCGGTCGGCGAGCATGTTGATGACGAACGAGCGGTCGATCTTGAGCATGTCGATCGGCAGCCGCTTCAGGTACGTGAAGGTCGAGTAACCGGTGCCGAAGTCGTCGAGCGCGAAGCGCACGCCGAGCGCGCGGCATTCTTCCATCAGCTCGCAGGTGTAGTCCACATCGGCGAGCGCGGCGGTTTCAAGCACTTCGATGATCAGCCGCTGCGCGACCGGTGCCTGGTGCCGCGACAGCAGCCCGGCGAGGTGCTGCGCGAACAAGGGCTCCTGCAGGTGCCGCGCCGAGACGTTGATGCTGACGGTCATGTCCAGCCCCATGCGCAGCCATTGCGCGAGCTGCTCGATGCCGTGCTGCATCACCCAGTTGCCGACGCCGATCGACAGGCCGGTGTTCTCGACCAGCGGCAGGAACTGCGCCGGCGAGATCACGCCCTGGTCCGGGTGCTTCCATCGCAGCAGGGCCTCGAAGCCGAGCACCTTGCCGCTGCGCATGTCGACCTTGGGCTGGAAGTACAGGCGGAACTCGTTCGCGTCCAGCGCCTCCTGGACGCGGCCGAGCGCGACGAAGCGCGCCTCGGCTCGGCGGTCGTGCTCGGCATCGAAGAACAGGTAGCCGTTGCGGCCGGCCTGCTTGGCGCCGTACATCGCGTGGTCGGCATGGCGCAGCAGCGTCTCGGCGTCTGCGCCGTCGAGCGGGAACACGGTCGCGCCGATGCTCGCGGTCACCGTCACCGCGCCGGCACCGGCCCCCAGCGCATAGGGCTGGCAGACCTGGTTGAGCACGCGCTCGACCGCGTGCCGGCTCTCTTCGAGCGTGGCGGTGCGCAGCAGCAGCACGAATTCGTCGCCGCCGATGCGCGCGACCACGTCGTCGCCGCCGGCCCATGAGCGCAGCGAGCGCCGCATGCGGTTTGCGAGTTCGACCAGCAGGCGGTCGCCGGCCTCGTGGCCGAAGCGGTCGTTGACCGGCTTGAAGTGATCGAGGTCGAGGTAGCACACCGTGAGCAGCGAGCCCTCGCGCCGGCTCGTCTGCATCGCGGTCTGCAGCATCTGCGCGAGGCGCACGCGGTTCGGCAGGCGCGTGAGCTCGTCGAAGTGGGCCTGCCGCTGCAACTGCTCCCATTGCTGGCGGGTGTGCGTGATGTCGGTGATCGCAAGTACATGGTTGCGCACCGCGCCGTTGGCATTGCGGACCACCGAGATCGCGAGTTGCAGCAGGCCCGGCTCGCCGTTGCGCTGCACGTGGTGCAGCTCGCCGCGCCAGCTGCCGTCGGCGTCGAGTGCCGCGCTCATCAGCGCGAGCCGCGCGTTGCGCTCGGTGTCGGTGTCGACCGTGCGCAGCAGCGGCGGCACGCTGCCGAGGAGCTCGTCGCGCGTGTAGCCGGTGATCTGCGAGAAGGTCGGATTCGCTTCGAGCACGCGGTGCTGCGGGTCGGTGATCAGCAGGCCTTCGTGCAGGTGCTGGAACGCGCTCTGGGTCAGGTCCTGGCGCTCGCGGTCGGCTTGCACGTCGCTGATGTCGCGCGCGGTATTGATGATGCGCACCGGGTCGCCGCCCGCGTTGCGCTCGGCCACCAGGGCGTGCAGTTCGAACAGGCGCCACGAGCCGTCGCGGCACAGCATGCGGCACTCGGCGCGGCAGTTGATGGCGCCGCTCCCGCGCAGCGGCTCGAAGGCGTGCTGCACCATGGCCACGTCATCCGGGTGCACGAGCGCCCAGAAGGCCTGCAGGTGGTCGCCGAAATCCTGTGTCGAATGGCCCAGCATCGCGAGCCAGCGCGGCGAGAACTCGATGCGGCCGTTCGCCAGGTCCCATTCGCCGATGCCGATGTTCGAGGTGTCGAGCGCGAGCTGCCAGCGCCGCTCGTTGGTCGCGATCTCGCCGGTCAGCGCGGTGGTGAGCAGCGGGATCGCGAGCAGGCTGCCGATGTAGCCGACCAGCGTCGACACGGTCTGACCGGTTTCGGGCCGCAGGAAGGGGCCGAGGCCATGCAGCGTGGCGAGCGCAGTGCCGGCGATGACCAGAAAGGCCGTCGTCGATGCTGCGAACAGCCCGCTGCGCGCGGCCATCCAGCACAGCAGCAGGTGCGGCACGAAGAACAGCGGCGACTGCGCGAGATGGCCGTCGACAGCCACTGCAGCCGCGAGCGCGGCGCTGGCGATCGTGCCCAGCGCCAGCAGCCCGGTGGGCAGCCAGCGCCAGTCGCCGAAGGCCTGCTGCAGCGACGCGCGCGACAGCGTCAGCAGCGGGACGCCGACGACCAGCGCCCCGATCGCGTCGCCGAGCCACCAGGTTGCTGCGGAGAGAGGCGCGTCGACCCAGCCGATCACGCCGCTGGCGGCGAGCCAGAACGCGCCGTTGCTGCCGGTGATCAACATCCCGAAGCCGATGCCGACGCCGCCGAACAGCCAGAGGTCGCGGCGCCGGTCCAGTTCCGGGTGCAGGCCATCGCGGCGCAGCACCCACGCGGCGAGCGCGGGGCCGAGCGTGTTGCCGAACGCCATGAGTGCCGCGGCCCACCAAGCCGCGCCGGTCGAGATCTCGACGATCAGCGCGCCCAGCCACACGCCGGGCCACACGCCGACGCCGAGTCGAATCAATGCCGCGAGCGCGACGCCGGCCGCTGGCCAGACCAGGCCCGCGTACTGGCCCGTTTGCAGCGTCGCCAGCCCGGCGCGGCCGCAGACGACGTAGGCGACGAGCACGAGTAGCACGCGAAGCGCCCAGTCGCGCGAAGCGGGCTGCAGCAGCCGCGCGGACAACAGGCCGGAATATCGGAGAAGTCGGACTTCGGGCACGGGCGGCGGCAGGGCAGGTAGGGGCTTTGCGTGGGGGTGAATGTAAGTCAATCCCGCAGACTCATCTGGACAACGTCAAGACGGCGCGTGATGCACCAACGAAAAGAGCCACCGCGGGGGTGGCTCTTCAACGGGGCATCGCGCGATCAAACGGCGAAGTCGGTCAGCTTGCGGCCGCCGGCCAATGCGGCCTTCAACCATTTGGGCTGCAGGCCGCGGCCGCTCCAGGTATCACCGGTTGCAGTATTGCGGTATTTGGCGGCGACCTTGCCGCCCTTGCCGGAGTGCGGCTTCGGGCCGCGTTTCGTGGTGAGATCGGCGGTCGTCAGGCCATATTCGTCCATCAGCGTGCGAACCTTGGCGATGGCCTCGCTGCGATCCTGTTTCTTGGTGCGCTCGATTTCGAGTTCGAGGGCTTCCTTCTGGGCGATCAGTTCTTTCAACGAGGCCACGGCAAATTCCTTTTCTTTGATGTCGGGCACGATTCGAATCATCGTGCCGGCATATTTTATCGCCGGGCTGCGCCGAATATCAATCAGATATTCAAGAAACCGTCGGCGGCACGTAGCCGGCCGGTTGTTCGGCGCCGGTGCCGAAGAAGAAGTTCTCCATTTGCCGCGCCAGATACTGGCGTGCGCGCTGGTCGGCGAGATTCAGCCGGTTTTCATTGACCAGCATGGTCTGGTGTTTCATCCAGAGCTGCCAGGCTTCCTTGCTGACGTTGTTGTAGATTTTCTTGCCGAGCTCGCCGGGGTAGGGTGCGAAATCCAGCCCTTCGGCGTCCTTCTTCAGGTGAATGCAATAAACGGTGCGGGCCATCTCAGTATCCTCGGGTATCAGTTGAGTTTCTTGACCAGCACTTGCGAGCGCCGGTCCCAGTTGTATTTGCGCTTGCGCGCCTCGGGCAGCCATTCCGGGTCGACCTGCGCGAAGCCGCGTTTGATGAACCAGTGCATCGTGCGCGTCGTCAGCACGAAGATACTGTCCAGCCCCATCGCCTTGGCGCGCTGCTCGACGCGCTTCAATATGCGCTCGCCGTCGCCCTGGCTTTGCACCTGCGGCGACACGGTCAATGCCGCCATCTCGGCGGTCTTGGCCTCGGGGTACGGGTAGAGCGCGGCGCAGCCGAAGATCACGCCGTCGTGCTCGATCACCGTGTAGTGGCCGATGTCGCGCTCGATCTCGGTGCGGCTGCGCTTGACCAGCGTGCCGTCCTGCTCGAAGGGTTCGATCAGCTGCAGCACGCCGCCGATGTCGTCTGAGGTCGCCTCGCGCAGGCTCTCGAGTTTTTCGTCGACCACCATCGTGCCGATGCCGTCGTGCGTGAAGACCTCCATCAGCAGCGCGCCATCCATCGCGAACGGCAGGATGTGGCTGCGCTCGACGCCGCCGCGGCAGGCGCGCACGCAGTGCTGCAGGTAGAACGCCGGGTCGATCGGCTGGGTCGGGCGCGGCAGCTGCGCGAGCAGGCGCTCGGCGTCGGCGAGCGCGAGTTCGGTGTCGATCGGGCTCTCGGGGTCGCTCAGGTCTTCGTGGATGCCGGGCACCTCGGTGATGAACAGCAGCTTGTCGGCCTGCAGCGCGATCGCGGTGCTGGTGGCCACGTCTTCCATCGTCAGATTGAAGGCCTCGCCGGTGGGCGAGAAGCCGAACGGCGACAGCAGCACCATCGCGCCGATGTCGATCGCGCTGCGGATCGCCGCGCCGTCGACCTTGCGCACCACGCCGCTGTGGATGAAGTCGACGCCGTCGACGATGCCGACCGGCCGCGCGGTCAGGAAGTTGCCCGACACGACGCGCACGATCGCGTTCGCCATCGGCGTGTTCGGCAGGCCTTGCGAGAACGCGGCCTCGATCTCGAAGCGCAGCTGGCCCGCGGCCTCTTGCGCCGAGTCGAGCGCGACCGCATCGGTGATGCGCAGGCCGTGGCTGTAGCGCGCCTCGTGGCCCTTGGATCGAAGCTGCTCATTCACCTGCGGACGAAAGCCGTGCACGAGCACGAGCTTGATGCCCATCGCATGCAGGATCGCGAGGTCTTGCGCGAACGAGCTCAGCTTGCCCGCGGCGATCAGCTCGCCGGTGATCGCGACCACGAAGGTCTTGCCGTGGTACGCGTGGATGTGCGGCGCCACGGTGCGAAACCAGGGCACGAAGGTGTGGGGGAAGACAAGGCTCAAGGTCGTGGGCTCGGGTGGGTCGCAGCGGTCGCGATTTTGGCACGCGTCCCCTCGGCACGCAGAGGCCTGCCCCGAGGTCAGCGTGCGGGCCAGGCGAGTGGGTGACTGCCGGGCGGCATGGCCGGCCGCACATAGCCGGCCGGCGTGTGCGAGAACTCGGCGGCAGGGCGCACCGCACTGAGCTCGCCCCAGCCGGAGGCGCTCGTTTCCATCACCTCGGCAAAGTCGGCCGCCGGCGACTTGAAGCCATCGGCGACACGCCCGAGCTCGCGCAGCCACAAGCCCGTGCGCGCCAGCGACACACGCACATGCCAGCTGCCGCCTTCGCGCTGTTGGCGCCAGAGCGCGGCCTGCGCGCCGAAGGCCATCAGCGCGCCGCTGGCCATGTCGAGAATCTGCATCGGCAGCGCGCGCGGCTGCGCGGCGCCGACGGCCCGTGCTTCGGCTTGGTTGAAGCCGGTCGCGGTCTGCACGAGCGAATCGAAGCCGCGTTTGCCGGCCCACGGGCCGGTCTCGCCGTAGGCCGACAGCGAGACCATCACGATGCCGGGCCGCGCCTGCGCGACCGCATCGGGCGCGAAGCCGAGCCCTGCCAGCGCACCGGGCCGATAGCCCTGGACGAAGATGTCGGCTTCGCGCAGCACGCCGCGCAACGCATCGCGGCCGGCGGCCGTGCGCAGATCGCACCAGGCCGAGAGCTTGCCGCGGCTGGTGTCGACGATGGCCTCGATGTTGGGCAGGTTCGGCGAGTTGACGAGCATCACGTCCGCGCCGCAGGCGGCCAGCGTGCGGCCGCAAAACGGGCCGGCGAGGATGCGCGTGAGGTCGAGCACGCGCACGCCGTTCAGCGGGCGACTGCTTTGCGGCAACGTCGGCAGCGTCAGTGGCGGCGCGTCGCCGATGCGCTCGATGGCGACCAGCGGCTGTGCGGCGATCGCGGCGGACTGCGGGTGCGCGTCCCACTCAGCGAAGCTGCGCAGTGCCGCGACGACCATGCCCGCGTCGGTCGCGGCCTGCTCGAACGCCGCGGCGTCCCAATTTGCCAGCGTCGCCTCGACCGCGGCGCGCTCGGTCTGTGCGCCTTCGGGCAGGCCGAGCAGGCGCAGCACACCGTCGCGGTGATGCGCGAAGTTCGTGTGCAGGCGCACCCAACCGGTCTTGCACGCGTACAGGCCAGCGAGCTTGTCCCAGATCTGCGGCGCGACGCCGTCGATCGTGAAGCGGCCGCAGCACTCGAGTGCCGCATGGCGCATGTCCACGCGTACCCGCTGGCGCAGGCCGTTGCGCAGCTGCCCGATCTCGGCGGCCGCAAGCGCCGCGGCCGCGAACGAGACCTGCGCCGCGCCGCCGACGGCGAACGACGACGGCAGCACCGGATCGGCGCCGGTGAGCGTCGCATGCTGCAACGCATCGGCGGGCAGCGCGGCGGCACGCCAGAGAGATTCGAGTGCAGTGGCAGCGGCGACAGTCATGCGGTTCTCCATCGGCGCCGCGGTGCTCGTGCGTCGCTGCGGGCTCAGTGCCCGCCGCTGCCGCCCAGATACGCGGCCCGCACTGCCGGATCGTCGCGCAGTTTGTCCGCCGGCCCGTGCACCGAGATGCGGCCGTTCTCGAGCACGTAGCCGTAGTCGGCCACACCCAGCGCGGCGGCGGCGAACTGCTCGACCAGCAGCATCGTCACGCCCTCGTTCTTGAGCCGCTCGATGATGCGAAAGACCTCGGCGACGAGGATGGGCGCCAGGCCCATCGACGGTTCGTCCAGCAGCACGACCTCGGGGTTGAGCATCACCGCGCGCGCCATCGCGAGCATCTGCTGCTCGCCGCCCGACAAGGTGCCGGCGAGTTGCATGCGGCGTTCCTTCAGGCGCGGGAAGAGTTCGAGCGCGCGCTCCAGGTCACCAGCCACGTCGCCTTTCGGTCGGCTGCCGGTCAGCCGCGGGAAGGCGCCCAGCGTCAGGTTGTCGGTCACCGTCATGGTTGCGAACACGCGCCTGCCTTCGGGCGAATGCGCGAGGCCGAGCTTGGCGATGTGGTACGACTCCATGCCCTCGATGCGCTTGCCGTTGAGCGAGATGTCGCCCGCGGTCGGCACGATCATGCCGGAGATGGCGCGCATCGTCGTCGTCTTGCCGGCGCCGTTGGAGCCGATCAGCGTGACGACCTTGCCCTTGGGCACGTCGATCGAGATGCCGTGCAGGACCTGCACCTTGCCGTAGCCGGCATACAGATTGTTGATGGTCAGCATGTCTGTTCCTTCAGGCGGCTTGGCCACCGAGGTAGGCCTCGATCACCTTCGCGTCGGCTTGCACCGCGGCGGGCTGGCCTTCGGCGATCTTCTGGCCGAAGTCGAGTACCGAGACCGTGTCGCACATGCTCATCACGACGTCCATGTGGTGCTCGATCAGGATCACCGTCACGCCGTGCTCGCGGATCTTGCGGATGAAGCTGATCAGCTCCTTGATGTCCGGCGCCGTCAGGCCGGCGGCGGGCTCGTCGAGCAACAGCAGCTGCGGGTCGAGCGCGAGCGCGCGGGCGATCTCGAGCAGGCGCTGCTTGCCGTAGGGCAGGTTGCGCGCCTCCTCGAACGCGAAGTCGGCGAGGCCGACGAACTGCAGCAGCCCGAGCGCGCGCTCGGTCGCGGCCTTGTGCTCGCGCCGGTAGCGCGGCGTGTGCACCGAGACGTCGAACAGGTTGCTGTCGAAGGTATGGTGCAGGCCGACCTGCACGTTCTGCAGCGCCGTCATCTCGCCGAACAGCTGCACGTTCTGGAAGGTGCGCGCGATGCCCGACAGCGCGATGTCCGACGAGGTACGCCCGACCACCGTGCGGCCGTCGAACTCGATCGCGCCAGCGGTGGGCACGTAGATGCCGGTGAGCACGTTCATCATCGTGCTCTTGCCCGAGCCGTTCGGCCCGATCAGGCCGTGGATGGTGCCGCGCTTGATGCTCAGCGAGACATTGTTCAGCGCCTTCAGGCCGCCGAACTGCATCAGCACGCCGTCGGCCTTGAGGATCTCGGCGGAGCCCTTGGCCGCACTCGTGGCCAGCGCGTCGCCGCTGGGTGCGAGCGAGGCGCCAGCCACCTGGGCCTCGGGTTTCGGCTTGGGCAGGTTCAGCGCGTTGCGCACGAAGCCGACGATGCCGTCCTGCAGGTAGTAGACGACGAACAGCATGATCACGCCGAAGATCGACAACCGCCAGTCGGTCATCGTCTGCAGCCAGAACGACAGGCCCGCCAGCGCGATGCTGCCGACCACCGGGATCGCCATCTGCTTCGGCGTGACGCGGCCGCGCTGGACGCCGAAGACGGTCGTCGCGATCACCAGGATCGCGAGCGCCACCGACACGTAGCGGAACATCTCGATGTCGTCCAGCAGCTTGGGCAGCAGCACGATGATGGCGGCGCCGACCAGCGAGCCGATGCGGCTCTTGCGCCCGCCCATGATGACCGCGAGCAGGAACAGCACGGTCAGCTCGAAGTTGTACGAGTTCGGCGAGATGTACTGCTCCGAGAACGCATACAGCGCGCCCGCCAGCCCCGCGAAGCCGGCGCTGATCACGAAGGCGTAGACCTTGTAGCGATACACCGAGACGCCCATGCAGTCGGACGCGACCGGGCTGCCGCGCAGTGCCTCGAAGGCGCGCCCGAGGTGCGAGCGCAGCACGCGGTGCACGATCACCAGCGCCAGCACCATCAGCACTGCGACGAGCCAGTAGTACTCGCGCTCGTCGAGCTTCATGCCGAGCAGTGAGGGCTTGGTCAGCTTGATGCCCATCGGGCCTTCGGTCAGGAAGGTCATCTCGTTGATCAGGATCTGGATGATCGTGCCGAAAGCGAGCGTGACCATCGCGAGATAAGGCCCCGAGACGCGCAGCGCCGGCAGCGCCAGGATCGCGCCGAACAGCGCGGTCACGCCGATCGAGACGATCAGCGTCACCAGCAGCGGCGTGCCGAGCTTCATGACCAGCACGCCGGCGGTGTAGGCGCCGATGCCGAACAGACCGGCATGGCCGAGCGAGACCTGGCCGGTGTAGCCGACCACGATGTCGAGCCCGAACAGCACGATCGCGTAGATCATGATGGTCTCGAGCAGGTGGATGTAGTACGGGTTGCCGACGCCGAGCGGGAACAGCAGCAGAGCGATGACGCCGACAGCGGCGAGGAGGAGATGTGAGCGTTTCATCGGTCAGACTTTCTTGATCACGCTCTTGCCGAAAATGCCTTGCGGCCGCACCGCGAGCACGATCAGCAGCAGCACCAGGCCGGGCACATCTTTGTAGCCGGTGCTGAGGTAGAAGCCGGTCGTCGTCTCGGCGATGCCGAGGATGATGCCGCCGACGATGATGCCCATGCCGCTGGTCAAGCCGCCGATGATCGCGACGGCGAAGGCCTTCAGGCCGAGCACCGCACCCATGGTCGCGCCGGTCAGCGTCAGCGGCGCGATCAGCACGCCGGCAAAGCCCGCGGTCAGCGACGACAGCGCGTACGAGAACGTGATCACCAGCCCGGTGTTGATGCCCATCAGCTTGGCGGCGTCGCGGTCGTTGAAGGTCGCGACCACGGCCTTGCCGTAGATCGTCTTGCGGTTGAAGAACTCGACCGCCAGCATCATCAGGACCGCGCCGACGACGACCAGGATCTCCATCGGCAGCACATTCGCGCCCAGGAACTTGATCGGCGATTCGGGCAGCGGCGACGGGAACTTCAGGTCGTCGCGGCCCCAGACATTCTCGGCCACGTTCTTGAAGATGATGCCGAGCGCGATCGTCGACATGATCCAACCGAACTCCGACTTGATCTTGATCGCCGGCCGCACGCCGATGCGCTCCACGACCGCGCCCTGCACGATGCCGAACAGGCAGACGATCGGGATCATCAGCCAGTAGTTCACGCCGAGGCCGACCAAGGTCAGGCCGACCAGCGCGCCCAACATCAGCGCGTCGCCCTGGCCGAAGTTGAGGGTGTCGCTGGTCGCGAAGGTGAGCTGGTAGCCGAACGCGATGACGGCGTAGATCATGCCCAGCGCGATGCCGCTGAACACGAGTTGGGTCAGGATTTGCATGGTGGTCGTTCTCGCGGAAGCACAGTGCGGGCACAGCACAAGAAGACGCCGCCGCGGGTGTGTGCCCGGGGCGGCGCCGACTCGTTCACGAGCTTACTTCTTCACCTGCACGACAGAGGCCTTCTTCTGGTCGTCCGGGTACGCGTACACGACCTTGCCGCCCTTGACCTCGCCGAACACCGGGATGTTCGCGGTGATCGCTTCGTGGTCGGTCTTCGAGAACGGCTTGTTATAGGTCGTGACCACGCCTTCGACCGGGGTCTTCAGGTCCTCGAGCGCGGCCTTGATCTTGGGGCCGTCGGTGCTGCCGGCCTGCTTGATCGCCGCAGCCAGCAGGTACACCGAGTCATAGCCCTGAGCAGCGGACACCGGTGAATCCATGCGCGCGTTCTTCGGGTTGAAGGTCTTCAGGTAGCTGATGATGAACGACTGGCGCTTCGGGTTGGTCGGCTCCTGGATGAAGGTCTGCGGCATGCGCGCGCCTTCGCCGCCGGGGCCGGCGTTGTCGATGTAGTTGGCCATCGACAGCGTCCAGCTGCCGATCAAAGGCACCTTCCAGCCGAGCTTGGTCATGCCGTTGGCGATCTGCGCCAGCTCGGGGCCGATGCCGTAGGTCAGCACCGCCTCAGCGCCGGCTTCCTTGGCCTTGAGCAACTGGGCCGTCATGTCGACGTCCTTGATGTTGAACTTCTCGACCGCGACCGGCGTGACGCCCTTGGCCTTCAGCGCCGTCTCGAGATCCTGGCGGCCGAGCTGGCCGTAGTTGGTCGAGTCGGCCAGGATTGCGACCTTCTTGAAGTGGCGGCGCGTGATCGCCTCTTCGACGATCATCGGCGCCTGGATGCTGTCGTGCGCGGCATTGCGGAAGACGTAGTTGTCCGGGTCCTTGTCGAACTGGTGCGTGACGATCGAGCCGGTCGCGACGTTGTTCATCACCGGGATCTTGGCTTCCTGGAAGAAGCGCTGCGAGGCCAGC
>Ga0307509_10007176_pt1 | contig 14674 bp, 7 predicted proteins | sample 10_EM_MG_FD_202245 | JGI IMG/M metagenome (GOLD analysis project Ga0307509, IMG submission 202245) | Populus trichocarpa ectomycorrhiza microbial communities from riparian zone in the Pacific Northwest, United States - 10_EM | ecosystem: Host-associated > Plants > Roots > Unclassified | place... | reverse complement strand
TTTTTTGGGCTTCATAATTGTTTTTTTATTTGTATCTATGGAGTTATCCCATTTCAAGATCCAAGTCGCAAGTTTTGTAGGTTGGTCCGGGTTGACTTGATTTCTTTTTCAGATATTTTTTTAATTGAATATATATATAATTTCACCCTCCAGCAACTTAATCTTTTCTTTGAAGGTTTTTTTTTAAAATTTTATCTTTCAATATTAGGTTGTTTAAGAATTGAACTTCATTATTTTTTTCAATTTGCTTTTTGTGGAATTATCCTAGCCTCATGGAAATTTTTTTCCTTTTCAATTTCAATCTTCAATATTGGATTTGTTGAAAATGGAGCATTGTAATTTTTTTTATTTGCTTTTTATAAAATCATCGGTCTCATGACCCAACTCATAAGTTTAACAGCCTAACCCAAATTGACTTGGGTCATTTTTTTGTTGCTTTTTCTAATTTTTTTTTTCAATTTCATCATTCAATATGAGTTGGTTGGAAATTGAGCTTCGTCATATTTTCTGATTTGCTTTTTATAAGGTTATTCCGATCTCATAACTCAGGTCGTGGGTTTGGCAGGTTGACCTGAGTTTATTTTGTTCAATTTTTGTACCTTTTTTTAATTGAATATTTTTTAATTGGATTTCATAATTCTTTTATTTGATTTTTATGAGGTTATCCCAATCTTATGACCTAGACGCAGGGTTAGTACATTGGTTTGGGTTGACTTTGTTTATTTTTTGGGCCCTTTTTAATTGAATATTTTTTTTTTCAATTTCATCATTCAATATTAGGTTGTTTGAGAATTAAGTTTCATAATTGTTTTCAATTTTCTTTCTATAGAGTTATTCCGGCCTCATGGATTTAGTTATTTTTCTTGATTTTAACTTTCAACACTAGATTTGTTGGAAATTGAGCTTCGTGATTTTTTAATATGTTTTTTCATGAGTTTAATAAGTTAGTCAAGTTGACTTGTTTTTTTTCATCCTTTAAAGGGTTGATTGAAAATTGGGTTTTGTGAATTTTTTTATTTGGTTTTTATGTAGTTATCCCGATTTCATGACCTAGGTTGCAAGTTTGGTAGGTTAACTCAAGTTCACAAGCAGGATTAACACAATCCTAGAAAGCTAAAAATCAATTTTAATAAAAGAGTGTGACACAACAATTACCTTTGACTGATGCGCCAACATTATTGGAACATGAACCCCCATCCAATAATTAGCAAATCACAAATGATAAGTATAAAGAAAAACACCGGAAAATCAATTATACTTTGATAAGTTCGATTGTTCTTTGTTTAGATAAAGAAAAAAACGTGTTGCTCCAAGAAAAACACTAATTTTATTCATTAATCCATGGCGGAAAAGGCAAATCTAAATACACGCTAAATAATCCTATTTATACGAGATATAAACATCATAAACAAGTATGGAAAATAATAAAACAGTACTAAGCTAAATAGGAAAAAGAATCTTAAATCAATTAGTAAAAAGAATCCTAAATTGAAAAAAATGCAATTTTCAAATCGTATCTTCTAGAGCTTATTACAAGGCCTTTCCCATGTCTTATTGATCTAAATGTTTTACTTAATATAAAACAAGATCTCTAAAAACTTACGGTAAATTCAGCCCAATCGAATGATTGGATAAAAAATTATACTTATTAGCGTAAAACTATGCAATAAAAAAAATCAGCCTAAAACCGACTTTAACTCTCCTAAATAAACATGAAAATCCTTGTAATAGCCGCTGCTCGTTAGTTTCCTTGTAGAAGATGCAAGCTCTCAAAACATTTTACAATTAAATACCATTAACCCTTATTTTATTGTCTACTAGGATAAATAAAGAATCATTTTAAAAAATAATTTAGGAATATTAAAGGAATCCTTAACACACCCAGTAATTATATTGTTGCCCATCAAAGATACTTGTAGAACTAGAAAGCTTCAAAAAATTAAGCTGCTGAATATGTATCATTAGAAAAAAAATCTTTTCAAAATAAGAAGTTCACAAATAAAATAACAACATATAACAAAAATTCATACAACACCTTCTAAGCTGTATTGTGATGCTTTTCTGAATTCCGATTGACTTAAGATTTCAATCCAATATAGAACAATACTTATGGACATTTCTGGTAAATTTTTTAGCTCAATTTAATAGTCAAATTAAGAGTTATGTTTGTTAGTGTAAAACTAGACAATAGATAACATTACACTAAAATTTGAACTTGATTTTTCAATGCTTGCATGGATCGTGTCACTCGGGTAGGTTTTTTTTGTCATTTGATTTAATATTTTTTTAATTTTATCTTTCAACATTAAGTTAATTAAAAATTTACCTTTATAATTTATTTTGATTTGCTTTTCATAAAGTTATTATGATCTCATGATCTGGATTGCTAATTTAACAGGTTAACCTAAATCGATCTAATGTATTATTGTTTTAGTATTTAAAAACAAATAACATTCAATATATCTCCTTATTATTATTTTGAAAAAACATCATCTAATATATATCATTTGAGTTTATAAATTGACAACTCTTAAATATTTTTTTATATTAAAAAAATAATTCTATCGGCAGCTGAGGGCGTTACTATTAAATTGAGTATGATGAACACTAGTCAAGGGCCTATATAATTAATATTTGATATTATAGGGATTAATTACTTTATTTTGATAAACTACAGGAACTAAGTTATAAGTAACTCATGAAAATGGAAAATAGTTTTTGTGGGACCAAGACATGCAGCTGCTCCTTAAACCCTAATCACCTCTCTTTGCTTTTACCATTACAAAACCTGCCCTCCCATTCTCCTTCACCAAAAAATTTCTCTTCCAATCTTTCTTTCTTCTATTTAACATTAAACCATCAATCTAATTCTGCTTGCTTTGAACTTAACAACTCCCCATGTCCTCCTTACAGATAAAGAAAAACTACAGGTGAGTCCCTTCGCTGCAGCAGTTCTACAGCGGGGGCCCTTTTGCTGTCTCATCTGACGGTTCCTTCATTGCTTGCTCAAACGGGGACGCCATCAAGATTGTGGATTCACCAAACGCATCGATAAAAGCCAGCATAGAGGTCGATACAGATGCGGGTGTCACCGCCTTAGCTCTTAGCCCCGATGATAAATTTCTTTTTTCTGCTGGCCATAGCAGGCTTATAAGGGTCTGGGACTTGTCCACTTTCAAATGCGTCCGCTCTTGGAAGGCATGTTCGAATTCTTCATTTTTATTTTAACTGAAGTTAGAAATTGAGTTTTCTTCGATTAATGAGAGATTAGTGGCTTTCTTTTGGTTGTTTTGTTTGGTTTGATGTTTTGTTGCAATTTGGCAGGGCCATGATGGTCCTGTGATGGCCATGGCTTGCCATGCTTCTGGAGGATTGCTTGCAACTGCAGGAGCTGATAGGAAAGTACTTGTTTGGGATGTTGATGGTGGCTTCTGTACTCATTACTTTAAAGGGCATAAAGATGTCGTAACTACTCTCATGTTCCATCCTGATACCAATAAAACTCTGGTAAGTTCCATGCAAGTTATGACAACACTTCTTACCCGGTTGTTTTTGTTTAGCTTTATTCTTGCAAGATCTTTCACTTGTCCCAAGTCTGATGTTGATTTTGCAATAATTGGACAACATATAGATGGAATATAGGAGGTAATTAAAGACTAGAATTTATAGTTGATTTCAACCACTGCACAATACTTTTTTTTCTTTTATTGCTAACCTTAAAGCAAAGGGATTTTTCACGGAAATTAGATTCAGGGAATGTAGAGAAGCCATATGAGACTGTATAATTGTGTGTGCAGTAACTTGGTAGAGAAAGGGGACTGAAAGAATGAGGATTTACCAAAAATTATCTTGAAGCAGGGAGGTTTGCTGAAAGAGCCAGCTATGCTATTAAAAAACTCGCTACAAAACCCTATGAAAGAGGTTGGAGAGTTTAAGTTATATAAGCAATGCAAACTGGGTTATTGTGTCATGCCACTGTTAATTATAGGGATGTTTGTCATGGACGAAAAACAACAGAGCAAAGACCACAGAAAAGATAGGGATGTAACAATTCCTTGCTTGAAATCTTTACGAATGCCTACATCTTTTGACCAATTAATATACAAGTGTGAAGCGGAATTAGTTGGCTCCTGAGTAGAGTAATGTGATATTCTACCCTAATTTAATTGAATTTCTTTTCAGATTCTCCATAAGATTTATCTGGGCCTTTTTATTAAATTGGCTGGGCTGTATGTGTTTCAGTGGATCTTGAATCCAAATTCTGGATGGCCACAATATGAATGTGTCCTCTCAGCAATTTGCTGGCTAAAATAGTCTATACTTTTTCTTATATATATATTTTTAACATCAAATAGTCTATATAGTTAGAGCTTGAAATGGTTTATATTACTGAGTGATTTAATCTTTATGAAGAAAACATGATTTTCATCAACTCCTATGCCCTTAGTTATTGAGTCTATCTCTTACCTGTTGTATTAGCCGTTCTTTTTTGGCTGTTTTCTTACAGCTTTTCTCTGGAAGTGCTGATGCAACTGTAAGAGTTTGGGATCTTTTAGCAAAGAAGTGTTTCGCAACATTGGAAAGACATTTCTCATCCCTGACCTCTATGGCAGTGTCTGAAGATGGATGGACATTGCTTACTGCTGGAAGAGATAAGGTACAACTCAACTAATCTTGATAACATCATCTGAAACATGTAAAATTACTTCTTAAGTGCTGGATGTGCTCTAGTTTGCATCATGTTGAATTAGGTTTGCTTATTATGTTGTAGAGGTCCCTACTTGCATGTGGCATTATTGGCATATGCAAGCTGTTAACCAAAAACCTATGTCTTTGTGGCTTTAGGTTGTAAACTTGTGGCATCTTCATGACTATGTCTTCAAGATGACAATACCAACTTATGAAGTGCTGGAAGGTTTGTGTGTAGTTAAATCTGGGACCGAGTTAGCTTCATTTCTGGGTTCATGCAATCTGCAAAGTGGGAAGAGGAGAGACAGATCATCATCAATTTATTTTATCACAGTTGGTGAACGTGGACTTGTGTGAATGTGGGATTCTGAACGGTAATATAGGAATGCTTTTTAGTTAATTTATGTAAAATCAATCTACTGGGTGCTTTAGGCGCCTTGCATAAATTCTCTTTAATTCTGCTATTGAGATTGAAGTGCATGAATTTAATTCATTTTTGTTATTTGTTTGATTTGACAGTGCAGTTTGCTTGTATGAGCAAAAGTCCTCGGATGTTACTGTCTCCTCTGACACAGATGATTCACCGAGAGGCTTCACTGCTGCTGTTATCCTTCCCTTAGATCAAGGGTTACTTTGTGTGACTGTTGATCATCAGTTTCTGTTCTACTCACTAGTTGTACACCTGGAAGAGAAATTCAAGTTAATGCTGAGCAAGAGGCTTGTTGGGTATAACGAAGAGATTCTTGACATGAGGTTTCTGGGCGAGGAGGAAAAGTTTCTCGCTGTTGCTACAAATCTTGAACAGGTAAGTTGCTAGTTAATTTCTGTTACCTGATCATTTTATGTGCTGATATCCAGAGACTAGCAATTAATGTAGTTTACTTGGGAGTATGGTTTGGTTAGTTCGAGTTGTATATAACATTTTGTAGTTAACAGCTGCTGTATGCAGATGCTAAATACCTAGGATGATCACTGGATAAGTTATTGGCCAGAAAGAAATAGATGTTTCTTGATACATTGATCTTATAAGTATCTCTTGTATATTTCTCGTCCCACCCTCTCCTTTCCTTTAACATTCCCAAGTCCATGAATCTGTCTGGTTTTTGATATTCTATGCATACTGAACTTGGTTAAATTAGAGTGCTTGTTTGTCTATAATGCTGTCAATTTGAAATTCTATTTTGAAGTGTTGGCTCCTAATATGTGTCTCAATTTGCACAATGCAGGTTCAAGTGTATGACTTGGAATCTATGTCATGCTCCTATGTATTGGCAGGCCATACTGAAATTGTTTTGTGCCTCGACACCTGTGTATCAAGCTCAGGAAGGCCACTTCTTGTAACTGGAAGCAAGGATAACAGTGTAAGTTTCTTACCCCTCAACAAAATGTTGTTGTAGATTACATGTTTGTAGTTTTCCCTTCGCTTTGATTCATTAAAATAGTTGATAGGTATCTATTTAGGTGGTTGATCTTAACAACATGCTAGCTAGTTATTAGGTGTAGTCTCTATTTTCATTTGAATTTAGGCTAAATCTCTGATTCTGTTCTTTAAATAGGTAAGATTGTGGAATTCAGAGAGCATAAATTGCATTGGTGTTGGCATGGGACACATGGGAGGTGTTGGAGCTGTTGCTTTTTCAAAGAAGTGGAAGAATTTCTTTGTTAGTGGTAGTAGGTTAGCTCTTCCCCAGGCCATTCTATTGATTCAATATTTGGATTTCACATGATGATGCACCAGTTCCACAATGAACCACTCTGTGGTGGCCACATCGGAGAATGAGAAACTGTTATTGTTGAGAAATCATGTTACCCTATTTGATATGTATCTTTTTGTCTGAGAAATCAATCTAGTGTAATGATAGAGGTCTTGAGCCTCAGCCACATGTCACAACAGTCAGGCTTGAGTTCAAGGAACAGCCATTTCATGTAAAAATACTGAAGGGTAGGGCTGTCTCCAACAGATCACCATTTCATTGGGACTTAAATGGATACTGGCCTTTTTTTCTTTCCTTAGACTGATGCACATAGGAGTTTGGTTTGGTTCTCAATGTTGGCATATTTGTCATGTTTCTTGTTTTCTTCCTTGCCTAAATTTCTCCATCTTCTTATTGTTTTACAGGCACTGTTTGATTTAAACCAATCTGAGATTTTTCTTTTTTAAAACACTCATGCTGACATTTAGTTAACTCATAAATGACTGAATGTGACAATAACTCTATATGCTTTTCTGTTATTTTTTTGGTTAGTATAATTGGATAATATCTCTCTTTTTCCTAGACCTGATAATATCTCTTATTTTGGATGTCATGAAATATCCCTATACCTTTGGTTAGCGATCGTACCATCAAGGTGTGGAGTATAGATGGTATCTCAGATGATGCTGACCAACCTATAAATTTGAAAGCAAAAGCTGTGGTGGCAGCCCATGACAAGGATATAAATTCTCTGGCTATTGCACCAAATGATACTTTAGTTTGTAGCGGTTCACAGGTTAGGAACCTTCAAACCATTGCTTCTCTACACAGATTATATAACTTATTTCTGGTTAAATGATGAGTGGTGATTTGTTTTCAGGACCGGACAGCTTGTGTATGGAGGCTGCCAGATCTGGTATCTGTAGTTGTACTTAAAGGGCATAAAAGAGGAATATGGTCAGTAGAGTTTTCACCAGTTGATCAGTGTGTCATAACAGCATCTGGTGATAAAACAATAAAGATGTGGGCTATAGCTAATGGGTCATGCTTGAAAACATTTGAAGGACACACATCAAGTGTGTTAAGAGCATCATTTCTTACTCGTGGCACTCAATTTGTTTCGTGTGGTATGAGATTTATCCTGCTTTAGGGTGTGGTTTTTTTTTAATCTTATTTTTAATCGGCTTGAATACATATTATTAGGTGCTGATGGTTTGGTAAAGCTGTGGACAGTCAAAACAAATGAATGCATTGCTACATATGATCAACATGAGGACAAGGTAATGGATCAGTTTTTATTTTTTTGAACCAGTTGTCTCTCACTGAAGTTCTTTTTGGCTACATTTATGATTCTGGATATTGATGTGCAAAGAAACTGAAATATTATAGCATAGATTTTTCTAGAATTTTACAACAGCACAACTGTAAAAAAATTCTTGTGTTGGCTATCTGCATGCAAGTGGGAAGTAAGTTGGAAAACTGCATCAGTATTTACTTTATCGCATGTGCTGCTTGGGTGATGATCAATTTGTTGGGCCACAGAGGATTAAAGTTATCATATTAACCTTCATTTCATTTGTTTTCATACAGTATTTCCTTAGAATGCAGAAGTATATCTAAGTAGGACTGCAAAATGATCATCAATATCGGAGGTCAGGTTTTACCATTTTACTAGAAATCATTAAAGGTCAGGTTTGCACTGATGCATTAAACCTTTAGCGCTTTCAAAAGTAGAGATATGGGAGGATATGAATGAAAAGGGTACTCTTGTAACTTACTCAACGTGCCTTGACCTGGTTAGAGTTCGAGGGGAGCATGGCTGGTTTAGGAAAGGGTATGGATCTGAAATTAAATCTTATACTTTGATAATTCTTGGGGATTATTCAAGAAATATTTATTCCCTTAGGCTTTGATATTCCTTTTAGATAATTGAAACTAACACAAAAGTGTATTGATACGGGCTGAGTTAGATGTGTGAATGGGGAAAATACCAAGTCCATTTCTTAGATTTTGAGTTTTTATCTTAAAATAGTACCTGGTCCTTGAAAATCTAAGTTAGATGGGCTAGGAAGGTTGGTTAGCAAACTCAGCTAATTCATGATGAATCTCTTTTGCAAGAGTGCTTAAACCATTGCCACTTCGTAGTTATGTTTATAATAAATGAATTTCATTGATTGATTTATAAACATCCATGAACTCAGAAAAGAAAAGGTATAGGAATAGGATTTTTGACGGAACAGCACTAGATTTACAACCTTCTCTTTCCAAAAACATTCATTTATAAATTTATCTTTCACATTTCTGCTTAGATACTTAAAAGATTCTGTTTTCTGGTGCTCGTCATCTGCTCATATGAGATTTTAATTTGCAGGTTTGGGCCTTGGCTATTGGAAGAAAGACAGAAATGTTTGCAACTGGTGGTGGTGATGCTGTTGTTAATCTGTGGTATGATTCAACTGCTTCAGATAAAGCGGAAGCTTTCCGTAAAGAGGTAAGCATGTCCAACTGTTTTGGTGTGCACTTTTTGTTTGTACTTGGCAAATTAGAACGAATTGTAGACCCTTATCAGTTGTAAAGTTTTATTTTCTTGGTCATACAATGCCTAATGTAGTAACTGTGTTGGATGTTTGCTAAAAGACAGATCGCTTGAATTTTTTTTTATAGTTTAATAATACTACTTGTTGGATATATCTAACTTGATATTTATGCAGGAGGAAGGGGTATTAAGAGGTCAAGAATTGGAAAATGCTGTGTTGGATGCTGACTACAATAAAGCTATCCAAATAGCTTTTGAACTTCGCAGGCCTCATAAACTTTTCGAGTTGTTTGCTGAACTCTGCAGGTTAGCAATGATTTTACATAAATATGTGCCTGTACTTATTGTCTTCATGCTATCTCATTGTCTTATTCAAATATCCTGCAGGAAGGATGGCGGCAATCAGATAGAGACAGCCCTCCGAGCTCTTGGCAAGGAAGAAATTCATCTACTTTTTGAGTATATTCGTGAGTGGAATACAAAGCCAAAATTTTGTCATGTTGCACAATATGTTTTGTTTGGAGTTTTCAACATCTTTCCTCCCACTGAGATTCTTGAGGTGATTATCTGACTTGTCCTTATTTCAATTTTTTGTGCAAGCATGCACCCACATGCATAACAAGCAATTCACTGGATTCTGTAATAAGCTCTCATGGCTCAACCATTTCAGTTGAACTAGTGATGGTTAACAGCAAGCTTCACATCATAGGCTTCTAGTTACTACTAGTTAAGTATGAGGCCACCCATTGTGTAGGTACTCTTATACACCAGATTTTGAAAGTAGAACAATCCAAATATTGAAGTCTGTTTAAAAGCATTTAGTTTTTTCTTTGGTTTAGTGAAAAGTCTAATAAGGTGTGCCACAATTTGCTTTGGGAACATAATTAAGTTGTAGCTGCAAGGGATAATTCTACTGCTCAAAACTTCACGGGGTCTGACATTTTGCTGTTTTGCCTTATTTTTGCATAAAAATGAAATCAATAAAAAATCACTTAATCTTTTTACAATGTTTAGATAAGAGGCATTGGGGAACTTCTTGAAGGTCTTATCCCATATTCCCAGAGGCATTTCAGCAGGATTGACAGGCTTGTGAGAAGCACCTTTTTGCTCGACTACACCCTACATGGAATGTCAGTTATTGAACCAGATACTAATGCAACAGAAATGAATGATGCTGATAATAAGCTTTTAGTAGAAAAAGGTGATCAAGAGCAAGAGTTGACTTCAGAAATGTTGAAAGAGAAGGCTCTCTCAAAGAAACGGAAACCAAACAAATCTAAAGATACTTCACGTAAGAAAGTCAAGGGTGCTGCTTACACAAGTCTAGCTCCAATTCCGTTGAAGGTATAGATGCATAGCACAATTCATATGGCTGCAGCACTTTGATCTATTTGTTTTGGCTTACAAATTGGGGTTTTGCTTTTACTGAAGATAATATTTTTGACCAAAGATAATTGAAGAGAATGTGTTCCATATTTCCTCAAAAAATTTAAAATAGGTTTTAAATTCCACACTAGCTTAATTCAATTTTGTAGATGACATGCACTCATTGTAACATAGACGTGTGCAAAATCAAGTTTCTACGAGAGCATGTTGACTCATTGCTTTTTGACTCGTCTATGTAAGGGTGGTACAAGAAAGTGTTTGTTTCCTTTCAAGGGCATGAGTTTAAAGGAGTATTGGAAAGACTGATAGTAATTGTTTTTAAAATTATTTTTTGATTAGAAATATATTAAAATAAATTTTTTTTATTGTTTTATATTAGTATATTAAAACGATCTAAAAAAATTAATTTTTTTTAATAGAAAGCAGATTGAACTACCAGCCAAACACATCCTAAACTGATGGAATGCTAATATTATTGCTGTAGTGAACGTTATTATCTGGAGCCTGGAAGTCGATTTTGATTTTTGTTTCTGTTAATTTTTATTGCACACGATGTCTGTTCTTATAGCTATATGAAAATAGTCAGCCAAATTCATGTTTGTTGTCACAAGTTTGTCAAGTTATGGATGTGACTTAGTTTTATGTCATGGAAAAATGAAGTGTTAACACTTTCATTTACGCAACTCGTTTCTAGAGAATGAGTATACTGAAGTTATGGGTAGAGATAGATGTTTGTGGAAGGTTTTCTGCTCAGTGTTTCTGGGCATTCACTAAAGACAAAAAGCTTCAGAGACAGAGTAAATGTTTTTCAAGGAGGGTTTATGTATGACTATAATTACATTCAAGATTTTCTCAGGAAAGAATTTGAGATGCTAAGGTGGCTTTTGTTAGTGGGAAATCTTTGTATTCTTAATTTTATTTTTATAAGAAAAGGAAAAATAAAGAAAACAACTAATGAAAAATATTAAAAGATTTATAAATTTCTCTAACTTCTGTTCCCTTTCTTTTATCTTTTACATGGCACCTAAAACTAGATATAATTGATAAAAAAAGTAATAAAAATAAAAATAATTATTTAAATTCATTTGAATAAAAAATAATATTAATAAATGTTGATGCTAAGGTGGCTTTTGTTAGTGGGAAATCTTTGTATTCTTAATTTTATTTTTATAAGAAAAGGAAAAATAAAGAAAACAACTTTTATTGAAAATGTTGTTTTTCAAATTTCTTTATTATAAAAATAAGGTATCATTTGATTATTTAATTTCTTTATATCCATTTCTATTATTTTTAAAATTAGCAAAACAACGTTCTTTCTTGTTTTTATTTTATAATATTTTTATTCATTAAGTATTTCCCTTAATTTCCATAGAGATTTTTTCATTGAATAATTAAGAAAACTATATATGGAAACTACAAAAATAATTTCTGAAAGACCTACGCAAGCATCCTTGCGTTTTGTAAGCTAGGAATCTCAAATTTCTAGAAATTCTTGCATGTTTTGGGAATTTAAATAGTTCACAAGGCTAGAATAAAAATTACAAGGCTAGGAATCCGATTCTTATCTAAAATAAAAGGAACTTAAGATGGCATGCCATAATATCTTTCTATTCTTCTTTAAACTTAAATGCTCTCAAATGTTATATTAAGTTTAGTAGACCCCACTATATATATATATATAATGTTTATTATACTGTCAAAACTATCATAAGCCAATTCGTGTTTCAACCAATATTAAATCTTATTTTTAAATTATTTTAAGGATACACTACATGACGCCAATTTCTTAAAATCTGTTTTAAGTAAATAATATATTTGTGAAATTAGATATTTTAAGTTCTCATTAATTTTCAATGATGAACCAAACATAATAAGTATATATTATTAAAAAATTGCACTTTCCACTAAACACAAATATCACATTTACAAGAGAATATCTAAAAATATGCATAATAAACGCTCCCTTAGAATAAAATAAAAGAACTTAAAAAACTATAATTTTATTATTTTAAACTACAAAAATTAAAAATTATGTACGCTTGCAATCCTTTTTTTTTTTTTTTCCAGGGTTGTATTTCACTGGAATCCGACGAGTAGAGGAAACCAATGGACGCATCGTACGAAGCCTTCCCTTCTCATTTTTTATTTTTTTTCCTTATGTGGCCGAGCTTGGTGCCACCGTGCATGTACGGGCCTGTGTACAAGGCCTACATGTGTGAGCCCGGCGCCCTGGTTCATTTCCTTGAGTAACTCTTTTCCATAATATATTTTTTAAAAACAATTTTAGAAATGAAAAATATTAAAAGATTTATAAATTTCTCTAACTTCTGTTCCCTTTCTTTTATCTTTTACATGGCACCTAAAACTAGATATAATTGATAAAAAAAAGTAATAAAAATAAAAATAATTATTTAAATTCATTTGAATAAAAAATAATATTAATAAATGTTATATATTTTTAATAACACATTACAAATATCAAACTAGCTAAGTGACCCATGTTTCACCGCAGGTCAGATAATTTATTTTTCAACAAAAAAAAATATACAAGTTTTTTAACTGTTTTTGAATATAAAAGATTCTTAATCACAAATCAAAATGCTTATACACGTATCTAATTAAATAAATTGATATTTGATCAAGAGATAACTAAGATTAAAATATTTTTTCTTGTCAAATGGACCGCACACTTAATTGTGTCAAGTAACTTCGTTTCTCAAGATAAGATTTTTGTTCAATTAAATGATTATCCATACCAATTAAAAGAAAAAAAAAAGGTCATCAACGAAAGCAAATTGAACAAAACTATGAAGCTTAACTATCAAACAACCTACTATTGAATGACAAAACTGGAATTTTTTTTTTTAAAAAAAATAATGAAAACAAATGGGTCAACTCGCTAACCTCGCTATTATGGGCACATGATTAGGACAAACCTACATAGAGGAAAGTGAAAAAAAAAAAGCACGAAAATCGATTCCTAATAAAATATATGTTGCAGGGTGAAATTAAATTCTTTTTTTTAAAAGAACAAAAAAAAGACCAAAGTCTACTAGCGCTAACCTTTGAAACCCTTAACCATGATTATAAGACCGAGATTAACCGCATAGAAGGCAAACCCAGAATACAAAGAAGCAAGATTCTCAATAAAAAAAAGCTTACCGATGAAACTAAATTAAAACAAATAATAAAAAAAATCCGAGTTAACCCGGGATTGAGATAACCCCCGCATATAAGAAAGTGAAAAAAAAAAAAACAAAGTTCAATTAAAAAAAATCAAATTTTAAAGGACGAAATTGAAAATAAATCAACTTTATAAAAGGACCTGAAAAAACCAAATTTAACATGTGTTAACTTTTGAAACTCATAACCTTATGAGGCCAAGACTAACCCTATAAAAGAGGGCAAAAAAAAAACAATGAAGAAAATCTCTCTAAAAAAAGCCATGGGATTAAATTGAAAAAAAATACAATAAAACAAGACAAAAAACAATTAAAAAATGGGGATTAAATTCGATAAAAAATAAATTAAAATCAAATGCTTAGGGATGAAATTGAAAACAAAACTTAATTAGTAAAAGGGCAAAAAAATATCAAAAGAATAAGGACCAAATTTGACATGAAAAATCAAATTAAACTAAATGACAAGAATGAAATTGAAGGAAAAAATCAATCAAAATAAGATGAAAAAACAAAACACACAATAATAAAAAAAAAAATATGGACTAAATTGGATATAAAAAATAAATGATATGACACACCTGTACTTTGGTAAGGAGAAAATAGAAAAGATGGAGTAAAAGAAAAAAATCCACTAGGGCCCAACCAGAGATTTGCCCTACACACGCACCACACCACTATGTAGAGGACATCAACGCACTTCCAACACCACCTTTGAAGGTGGAATTTGATCTTTGCATGTTATTGCTTGAAGGGCATGGACAACGTCCACTCGCTGCGTGTGCTATTCATGTGCCATCATCTTTTTCTTTAGCTTTCTTGAGAATAACAAAAACCAAGATCAAAAGATGAAAAAGTAATGTGAACCTCTTGAACAGTGGTCAAGCAACCCACATACAAAACACTAATTCCCAGAAAAGCCAAGTAAACCAGGTTTGATAGGAGTGTGATATAAAGATAACTTGTACCTAGGTACCAACACTAATGGAAAAGGAAACCCCCACCCAACGAATATCAATTCGCGAACGAGAAGTATAGAATGACACCACGAAGTCAGTTGTTTATTGATAAGTTGTTTCAATTTTTTAAAGAACCAAGAAAGGGAGAATATCTCACCAACTCATACAACAAGGTGCGACAAAGAAGTCTTATTAATCTCAAGATTACGTAACCTTACATGTCTGATTATG
>Ga0307509_10007175_pt1 | contig 14678 bp, 18 predicted proteins | sample 10_EM_MG_FD_202245 | JGI IMG/M metagenome (GOLD analysis project Ga0307509, IMG submission 202245) | Populus trichocarpa ectomycorrhiza microbial communities from riparian zone in the Pacific Northwest, United States - 10_EM | ecosystem: Host-associated > Plants > Roots > Unclassified | place... | reverse complement strand
CCCAGGGTTTGCCCACATCCGGGTCAACCGATTTGGCGCAAAGGCTGATGCGGACGGGTCAGGCACCGAAAAGATTCCTACGGAGGCCATGATCGACAACCGAGCGGCGACACCGAGACCATGAAACCTCGATACCAAAACGACGTCCTCGACAACAATCTGCAGTTGTCGGGATCGTGGGGGAGGGGCGATATCTAAAGGTCCTTCGGCACCGGGGAACAACCGCGTGGGTGACCAGGGATGTGGTAGATTGGTGCCACCAGTAGTGCCAACTGGTCCTATGATTGACGCGGCTAAGTCCAAAAGGACGTTGGAGAGCCGAAGAGCTGTGAATACAGTTCGTAAACTCCCCAGACTTCGGATATCACCGTTTGCGGAACCGGGGTAGTGGAGGGATTGGGGAGCACTTATGCGAGTTGCCGATGTAATTCGGTCGGACAGGTGAGGCAAATATCCATAACGTGCACTGAATGGTTCGGTCCCTTGGGTGGGAACAAATTCCACCATACAAGACGCACAATTGGAACGAGCGTCCAACAGGTCGGCTTGATAAATACGTGTCAAACAAGAACTGAAATTTACAAGTGGTGAGGATTTGGGTATACTGTACACAATTAAGACATCATCTTGCGATCAAAGCTCCTCGGCGGCGAAAAGGTAGTTGAGAATAGCAGCCAACCGAATCCCAGCCATTGCGAACAACTTCTCCACGACCCACTCGCGGGCGATCTTCCCCCCATACTCGGGCGTGTCCAGCTCCAGGTAGGGGTGCGACGGCCGTCCACCGAACTTCGACGGCGGGCCACCGTACGGAGGCTCATCCATCTCCTTGGGCCAGATCCACTCGCAGTTCATCTCGTGGATTGGAGTCGCCCAGTGATAAGGGCATACAACCTCATCGTCCGTATCACTTGGCTTCCAACCCCCAACGACAAGTTGTTTCGTCTGTTGCCACAATGAAAGCGGTTCTGGGTCCTGTTGTCCTGGGCATTCCAGCCACGAGTTAACTTCGTCCCGCCACCTTCCGCCGATACCGTCGATAACGATCTTCCGAATCAAAGGGTCATAGATAGCTCCCTCAAGGTGCTTTTCCATCTCGTGATTAGGAATAGGGTTGGTATAGTTGCTCGGGGTAGTTCGGATGGCTTTGGCGACAACAAGGCCATCCCACATGGAATGCAAATCTACGCAGGAGAGATGAGTACATTTAACATCCTATCCTTGGTCGACGGGGTTCGACCACTCACTCGTGATCCGCCCATCCCATCTGACCTTGTCGCTGTTGCCGCCGCGGTCCCGGCCAGTCAAATGCAGAGGCATGTGCAGGTCACCGAGGAAATGGATCAAGAACTTAAGAGCCTCTTCGGCGACAGGATCACCCTCGGGCCCCCCAGCTTCAACCCATTCGGCCAGCAACCCAGTGGTATTTCGAACACCGCCCAGGACGTTAATTCCCTCGCGGCCGCTCCAGCCGGCCGTTCCGGGGAAGAAGCACTGCTGAGGAGGGTGGTCGCCCTTGCCACCAACGTAATGGAGGGGTCCGGACCAACGCATATGATAGCGGAACTTGTCGGCCCACGTTGCAACGTACGACAGAGAACAAGCTCGCGCAGGTTCGCCTGGGGTTTCGACGTCTAATTGACCAGACGGGTGTAGGATGGAACAGAGGATGGGGAGGACGTTCGGATAAAGATGCATCTGAGCTATTGTTGCTACAATCTCATGTCCTGTGGGGTCAGGGTTACTCCATCGTACTTTCTTTCAAAGGAACAACGCCGGACTAACCTGCGGCTCCCCAAGCAACTGCACCGGGTATAGCGACGGATGCAATGACGCCGAGGTTGACGAACAAGTCGAACTTGAGTTTCATCCTGGATGACTGTGGTGGTATTGGGGGAAGGAACGGAGGGGAGAAATGGCGGCAACGCGCCGTTTATAAACCGAACGGGGTGACCAAAGAGAGGGAGGCAGTTCACTTTCGCTGGTACCGGCGAGAATCAACCAAAAGCGGAATACAGGTCCGGCCCGCTTCCTGACGCTTTTGTTTCCGTCGATCGCGCGGGCCATCCATTCAGATCGAGCCCTTTGTGCGCGAGGAACCATACAAGATGCGCTAGTTAGGTATGCATTACAGATACGTGTAGGTAGAATAAATCAAGCCAACCTCCATTTCCTCGAAAGAAAAAAAGGGCTTATTGGCACGCTGGGCGCATCGCCTCCAAAGTCAACTCGGGCGGGGAATTTCCTGGAAACAACGTCAAGAGCGTTCCACGAGCGAGGAGGGAATGGAACTCACAGATTTAGAAGGGTGCCCTTGCAGAACTGTAGGTGGGTGGGCTGGGCAAGACGGTAAAGGTCCCTCGTTCGGTGAATGATATAAGTTTCGACAGGAACTTGGGCTCGGACCGCGGGTTGCGAACTACCCCCGTCGTGAGGACCAACTTCAATTTGTGACCTCGTTCCACCGCCTTGATGGCGAGGGCTCCCAGGCAAGCGTCTGCCTCCTCCCACCCACCACCGCTGGCGAGTCCGATACCATGGGAATGACATATCCGTACTTCGTGAATTGTGAGCTCTTCGGGTACGTTGACGATGGTGTGGAGCATTGGCAGGATCCAGTCGTCCAAGGTGTCAAGATCCCTTGTGCTCAGCCGGAGGTGTTGAAGTCTGACGAAAGAACGCAGGTCCACAAGTGGCTGACCTGTTCGAAATTGTTCCAGTAGCGAATTCACGGCCCCAGAATCTTAGTAGACCGTTGGTCAGGAGGAAGTATCTAAGTGGTTAGGATCCACACACCTCTCGATGGCGCCAAAACCTGCAGTCTCCTCAGCGTGGGGGCACATGCGGCAAGCAGGTCGGATAACGGCTGACGGAATGGACTCTCGACGACCCGGACCTCCTGGAACCGTATTGGGCGAGTGGCGAACTCCCTCAGGAAGTTGTCTTCCTCACCCTCGCCGCTGCTGATATAGAGGCGACCACGGAAGCGTTCGGCAGCCCTCTGAGGATACACGCCCCTCTCGTGGAACCGTCGCACCCTCCCATGACCTAGACTCAGGTCCTCCAAGTGGGGGAAGCAGTCGATCAAGGCGAGGAGCGCCTTGGAGGAGCTCATGGTCGTCGGACCGACCTCCAGGTACCGGACGGACTCGAGGAATGTGGGGACAGACGTCTGTTGAAACGGCAAGACGAGTGGTGTGATGTCGTATTGGGTGAAGATGAGGCTCTCCACCCTCGGAAAAGCGGCCAGATGTGGCAAGATTTGACTGAAGGTCTCAGGAGTGATCCAGTAGTCGGTCTTCTCCCGGAAGCGCAGCGTTTGCACAAAACCGTACGGGCTAGTTTCTCCACGGGAGATGTCCACTTTCCATCGGCTGAAGCGGCCCACAGATACGAATTCGACCTCGTGAAAAAGGTGGTGGCGTGTTCTTGGTAACCATGCCCGCGCAACCAGCGAACATGATTTCAAGGTCTCCGTCCCGAGTCTTCGCATGCTGTGGGTAGCTCTGACATGGGTGAGTTTTCCCACTTCGTCTATGACCGCGTCGAGCAGCTCCTGCGCAAGGTCGCTCACGGTGATTGGAGTCATGGCAGGAGGTGAGCGGGACTTTGAAGGGGCGCCTGGTTTAAATACCCTGCGAGATCATTGTCAGACGCCAACTGCCCACGGCGCAGTCTATCACGTTAAAATGATGGACCAAACAAACACGACTGCGAATCGAAGAGTTGGTGCTCGTGGAACCAAGGCCAAGCGTCGGTCGACCTGCGCATTGAGTCAACGCCTCCCCAAGATCACCGTTACAGGAATTAATAGACTGTCATCCATGCTGTATGGTACAAACGGGCCGAGGATACTAATAACACGATACAAGTGGTCTGTCAACACCTCATAACTCTGCTTCGTCGCCAAACGGATCCCATTCATCGACAAAACAATCCTTCTCCTTCCCATCCTCTTCGCCCTCCACACTCCTCGGCTTCCGGGCCCTAATCTCATCCTCCTCCGAACTCGGATCACTACTACTACTCTCCTCGCCGTTCTTCTTCGCAGGCAATTCGCGTGATAACCTCCTCTTTGCACTTTCCAACCTCTTCTGAAGTAGGGGTTCACTTGGGTAGGGTGTGATGGGGGAGAAGGGGTCGGTGGGGGTGTCCGAGCGGGGGATGACATCGAAGTCATCGTCAGATTCCTCTTCTTCCTCCTCCCTCTCTTCGTTCATAACCTGGGTTAGGAACCGCTCGAAATTTCGACCCTTGTTCCATACGCTGCGATCCTCGACAGGTCCTTCTGGATCCTGTGCGGCTATCACGAACGGTCTGTTCGTCCTGGACTTCTTCCTCTCGAAGTTGGACTTCCTTAGTGTGATGTGGACTGAGTCCATCTGATCGTGATGCTAAAGAACGTAACGACGTCAGTTGTAGCCAGGATGAAGAAAATAAATCGCACATATAATATAGCTTTCTTTGACTCTTCGTTGCCCTGCGGCCAGACCCTTCCGAGATGGTAATCATCCTCGCCCTCCCATTCCACTCCGTCCTTGGACAGAGGCGCCTTGACTTTCCCCTTTCCCTTCCCTTTCCCCTTCGCGGCCTTTAACTGATCATCAAAGTTCCTCGAAAGTTTGACCTTCGTCTCCCCCTTCCTGACATACCCCGACTTGTTCGCTAAAGCAGAGTGCATCTCGACATCCTCCTGGACCTCAAATACGTGCTCGGGACTGGCGTCGAGGTCGAACAGGAACAAGACCAGCTTGTACAAAAGCTTAAACGAGTAGTTTGGCGGGACCAGGACCGTCCTGTAAGAGTGGTTCTGTAGAGATCGATAGGGCGTAGGTTTGGACACCCGTTTGGACGCGGCGGGTTCTGTACGGACGAGTTGAAATCGGAGTTCAAGATGTTTGGAAGTCCTGAGTGCGATGGGTAGAATGATGACATGCGCGACCTTCAGACTGAACGGATTGGATGGCGAATCTGAAGGAATGGAGTGCCCGCTGGGAGTGGCAAACCCCTTTAACGGGGATGAGAAGGTCGACGAACTCGCATATGATGATGACCCGGACTGGAACCGTTTCGTCCTCGGCGGGGATGATGAGCTGGGCGAGTCGAAGATATCTCGTGGTCGTTTGAGCATGACGGGAGGGGGGCCACTGGGGGCGAGATGGGGACGGGACACCAGCGTCCCTTGTAGGTTTGGATACAGCTCCTGAAGTACAAATGGGTTTCGTGACGCGTTTGACTGAGATCATTGTCATCATGTGATCCTTTGAACTTTGGTGGTGGTGGCTCAAGCGTGGAACAGGCCACTTCCAAAGGGTATATTTGTTTTATATAGAGGGCAATGAAAATTTGAAAGGTGGTATATAGTGAGGGCACTGCCAATCACTGTGGCTTCAAACAAGAAGAGAGCAGGGAGCTGTCACTCCACCGGCCGTTTTGGAAAGTCGGGGTCAAACTGAGTTCGTAGGATGTGGCGAAGGAACCAGCGGCCCATCCCACGTAACCCAAGTAGACTGTTGCGAGGTCCGGGTTAGCCTCGCCGCATGCAAGATGACCGAGGAGTACGTACCATCGGAGTTCTCATTCACGAACTTCACCTGTTGGCAGATATACTGGGCACAACTAGCAGTGTTCCCTCCCCCCATCTCGGTGTTAAGGGCCTGACGTCCGTTGCACCTCAACCACTCGGCGAGGGGCCGGAAAGCGCTGTCGATGTTGTCCGTGACACACTCAGTGTGAGTTCCGCTGTTGTCGTTGTCAGAGTATTTATGAACATCAAAGGCGATACTGGTCTTCGAGCCATCTGGGTTGGTGACTTTGTGAAGAGCATCGGCCGATCCGCTGGAAATGAAAGCTGCAGCGCTTGTCCAGTTATTTCCAGGAAGCAAGATAAGGTTGGTAGTGGCTCTGTGAATAGACGTCGACGTGAATGGACCATCCCCAGCGACGATGGTTAGATGTTCGGCGTACCCAGCTTTACGAATAGCGGTCACAACGGTCTGCATAGTCTGTCCCCAACGGTTGATATCTGGAACATCGTGAGGCTCGTTCATTCTGTGCGGGTCATTTTTAGTACGACTTGATCAACGCCTCACACCGAACGGAATACGCTCACAGTCCGAAGATAACCTTATCATTGGCCTTGTACTCCGTAGCGAGGTTGGACCAAAGTGATGCAAACTGATCGTCCGTTGGTCCTCCCTGACCGATGATTTGACCGTTCCAGCGGGCGTAGTTATGGATGTCGATGATGCAAGTCGCCCCAGTCTTCAAGCACTCCTGCACCAACTCGTCGTATTTAGCAAAGTTGTTCGCATCTAATGGACCACCGAGGTTGTTGTTGACCAGCCATTGCCAACCGACGGGAAGACGGAAAATGTTGAACTTGTCGTCGTTGAAGAAGTGCTGCATCTGACCGACACCATCCGGCCCACCCTATGCGTAGGAAATTTTACCGTCAGACGCCATTTACAGATACGAAGGGTAAGCAAATGGCGTACGTTCGAGGCGAGCGGGGGGTAAGCCCCGCCGGTATTACAGGTGCCATCGGTGGAACACTGGTGATCCGGTGGATAGTCAACTTAGATACGGATTCGATCGCACAAAGAATGACTTACGCCAAAATCGAAGCCGGCGATGTTAACCCCAGCGTACTTGACTTTACCAGCACCAGATTTAGGCACTGTACAACCGCTGGGGGTCGCAGTGGGAGGCGCAGAGGTGGGGGTGGTTCCGGGAGTAGGGGTTCCAGGAGTAGCAGTTCCAGGCAGACATTGCCAGTAGTCTATGCCGGGGTGTGTCAACAGCAAATGGGTTCACGCGTGGAGGTCGACCCACAATCATTGATGACGGTGCAAGTGTTCCCAGAGACACAAGCTCCCTCGCCGGTCCAACCCTACAAGACTCAAGTTAGTTCATTCCAATCAGGTAGCACACGACGGATGGGGAACGGACAATTCCACCACCTACAATAAACAAAACAATGTCAGCGTCCATTTAAGCCGATGTGCCTTTGGGTGTGAGGATTGAATGAGAAACTGTGGGTCTCACATTGTTGCCAAGGTCCTTGACCAGCATTGACCAGGCCCATAGCCGATAAAGCAACGATTCCAGCAGCGCACACGGTCTTCATGGTCACTAACTTTTCCTGTGCTGCGTGGGGTAAAATCTCGGGGCTCGGTGGTTCGAACTACCAGCTCTGGCACTGCCTATTTTATACGACGCGGGCCCACCAATAAGGCGAATTGGTCAGATGCTCATGACCTCGGCTCCGTGTCACAGGAAGGATTCCGTAGGCCATGTTTCTGATGAGTGGACGGGTTCGGATCGTGACGTGAGGGAAACGGTCAAAGACTAGAGGCAACAATCAAGATAATAATTCCGAAATGACTACCTCGTAATTGGTCCACACCCCTCCTCGCCATATCCGGGGCGTCGACCGTCGTCATTGGCTGGAGCCCCGGAGGCGGCGGGCGGGAAGCGGAAACTCACCCCTGAAGCTTCACGCAATCGCAAGGAAACGAGCGCGCCACCGTGCAGTGTCACAGACGTTTGTGCCCAGACACACGCGGTGCCGGTTATGAACCCAAGGCAAGTTCGGATTAGCCGTTGATCGGGAAGTTTTTGGATAAAGTGTTGTCCGGCCAGATCTGACGACCCGGTGAACTCCCGGATATAATGGACTTGGCGGGAGAATCTCACCACGGGGAGCGGGGATCTGGAATGCGCAATAAAATATCTCCCCCCTCCATGTTCGTACAGGATTTTCGGAAAGTCGTAACCATGGATTCATTGCAAACAGTTTCGACCGCGTTTTATTCACTCCATCGCGATAGGGACAGAAAATGTCGGGAGCAAACATTATGGAAATGGCCAATGCAGGTCTGGACTGGTTACGAGTCTAATATACAGGCAATAACCAACTGTGTAGCCCCAATGGGAAAATAAACCTGGAGCTCACCTTCTACTGGAAGGCAGACTCCGGATGCTGTGGGGATGAGGTTTTCCTGTGTCTCTCGGGCTCAGAAGGGTAACAACCATGGAGTGACCCCGCTTCCGCCATGATCGAATGCATTCTCCCGATCGGCCAGCTGTCCACCTTATGTATATGATCAGCGACCACGTGGCAATTCTGCCTTGTTTGCGAGGTCTCTCCGCACCCTTTGCATTACTAGACACCACTCCCGCGTAACCAAGGAGTTCCGCAGTCAAGGTCTTACAATATCGATACTGTCACACGAACATCCCCGGTGGTTTGTACAAAGAGAATCCGTCGACCACTTGTTTCCCCGCCGTTTTCCCCGCCGTTGATGGGGACGTGGAGCTTACGGGGTGGCATGCGCTCATCGTAAGCGGTTCCAAGTGGAGAGTCCGACAGTGCGGCAAGGAGAGGTGAGGAAACACACTTACAAGTATGTTTCATCGCTGACACAGAAGACAAATGCTCCCGAAACAATCTGATGGGTTGCCCTTGCGCGTGGCAGCGGGTGAAGGAATCGGCACCACTAGTCGAACAGCTGTGGGTGTTGAACGTTGAGGTTCCTCGTGTTCTTTGTTTCCGAAGTCACCACGCACAAAACATATACCCTGGAAATACACCGTTCGGAATGCGTGCCCCTAGATTCGTGTCCAATCCCCCCTGGGTCGTGCTTCTGTTATTTGAGACCACTAGCAGTTGACGTTCATCCTTCTCAGTGAGAAGCGACTCCATCGGGTCTGGCGGGCGAGGTTTTATCCGACGCCAAGCAAGCGTTCTTACTGTGTAGCGTTTACGACAGGCAAAGAAGAAACATTCGTCCCACCCCTAACATTCCCGGCCTCCCGTGAATGGAAACTCCTTCTGGTGACATTGCCGAAATTCTTTTGTTACAACAGCAGGTTTCATTCCTGCAGAACGTTCTCCAGAGCGTGGTACACCCAATGTCATCAACGAAATGGGACTGTATGCCTAGAGAACGATCTATCATATATCAAATGGCACCTACTTCTCACTACAAACACGTTTGTCTCGTTCTCACGCCGGGATACGTTGAGAAGGAAATTCAAGATACCGACTGCGATTGGTTATCACCTGCAGTTGAGTACGCCTTCCCCACGTCCCTGCGATGCCCCCCATTGTTTGACGCGTTCGAAGACGCCTCAGCCATCCCATTTGAAACTAGTCCCACTGACCCGCTAGAGTATGTGTTGTGGGGTAGTTATCGTAACGAGGGTGGCGGGCCCTGACCTCCTTTCCCTATCACTGACTGCATTGTAATGTCGGTAGCCCCTTTCCTGCTACGAATGGTGGGACTATAACCCATTACGCGGGTTCTGTCCAGATGCACGCAGGAAGGCGTTGGTAGTCACGCTGGTCGGTGTTGGAACGACGGAACGGTCGGCGTGCGAGCCTAGTAGAGCCGCCGGATCCTCGGTGCTGGAGAACGTCTCCGCCCCGGGCCCTACCCCCTGGTTGACCCTGCACCTTTTCGTGGAATGCTCAAACAATGTAAACACGAGCGATACAGGAGTACGCTCCGAGTCCATAGATAAATACTAAATGAAATAACTAGTCACTCCCCTACGAGATCCTCTCATACAGACACAAATACGCCTTCGACTTGAGAACTTCGTCGAGAGTTGTAAGTCTCACGACAGTGTCGCTGATATACGCCCATTGCCGCGGCTCATTCTTCTCGTGAGCCTTGTCGTGCTTTTCGGACTTATCCGTCTTCTCGCTCTTCAACGAATGGTCCGAGGTAGTCGAACTGGACCCGGCGCACTCCGCAACCTGGGTGGACTCCAGATACTTCGTCCGGTGAGGCAGTGCGGTATACGCCACATAGTGCCCACCCAACTATCGCGGCATCATCAGCTGAGTCGTCAACCTGACCTGGAGGCAGCCGTGCTTACCATATGCCCGATGTGCACCACAACAGCATACAGCCTATACATACATTTGCCTTTAGCCCGGGTGTTCTGCTTTGCCTTTTTGCTGGGCAGTCCAAAGTCCTCCTTGTTGGGGGCCAAGAACGGCGTGATGTCCAGGTGTTCCGGGAATGTGACGTAGTCATCGAGCTTCTTGAACCCCATGGAAAACGACATGAACGGCGCCTTGGAAGTTTGTTGGAATCTCTTCAAGTGGACAACCAAAATGAGGGGGGGATCCGTGATGAGATACCGCTTGTAGAACTTCCTCATCACAACTTGTTTCGACCTGGGGACCTCTCGTTTCTCGGGGACTAGGGATTGCGGCACGCGCTTGGGAGGGGAAAGGACTGCGTCTATCGAGGGGTTCCTGAGGAGGTCTTCTTGAGAAGCGAAAGGGGATCCACCAGAGGATGCGTCGGAGAGTGAAGCATCCGTATCGTCGAAACTGTCGTCCGAGTAATCGCTTTCAACCCGGGGTCTGCGGGGGGTCCTCCGCCGTAATACCCTGGGAGGGTTCAGTGAAGCAGAAGTAAGGTTGTAAATCGATGTAGGTGCGAGCGGGGGAGATGCAGTAGCGGAAGTCATCGGGGACTCTGGGCCTGTAGTCGAGATCACAGGGATCGTGAAGCCGGCATAGGTAGTGGGTCGGCTAACGTCAGGGCTGAGGTCCGGAGACTGGACACCATCGGGCTCCGGCTGATCTATCGGTAACGGAGGAGGCCTTCGGGAGACTGTTCCGATGCGGGACTCGACAGTGATGGGAAGGGAGACTACGGAAGGACCCCTGTTCCCCAAGCTGAAATTCGAATCGTTCGGGGCGAGAGAGACGGCTGAGGTTGAGGCAGGAGAGATGGACACAGGTGACGGTGGTTCGTGTGTCGGAGGGCTGACGATCGGAGGGGGCGGAGGTGAGGGCGAAGGAGAACGACGTCTAGGTGGGCCCGGCGACAGCTCAGGCACGTCCTTGTCGCTCTCGGACGTATCGGAGCTATCTCCGTGTTCTTCTTTGGGTCTGTTGGCGATCTTCCAGCAGTTCCTACATCCAACCATGTTCTCCCCTTCGAGAATTTCAACGGAAGTGAACATCCTCAGCGACTCTTCAACACTGGGTATCTGCGAAAACTTATTCCAAAGGGGGTGCCCGCTCTGTGCGGACGTGCCGGCATTGGGGGCACTTGACAGCAAGGCCGAGAAGGGGTTACTGCTACCTGAAGGTGAAATGTCCGCCAAGATGTGTCGCAAGTATGCGGACTTGGCCGCCGTGAGCTTGCGTTTGCGCGGTTTCCCAGAGCCATGAGAGTGGGTGATCTCCGGTAGGGGTGGTTTGGTGGGTTTGAAGTGAGGAGAGGCGGTGCGGGATGGTGGTTCGGAAGGGTTTGGCGTGGCCTCTCGGGTGCTCGGCAGGGTAACGTCTGTAGGAGATCTGCCAAACATATCCGACGTGACGAGAACGGCCCTATGGAACTCGTCATCCGGCCGCGAGGACCGCCCGCGACTGCGGGATCTCTCGGTCTTCCTCCCGGTCATGCCGCGACTGAGTCGCCTGCTTAACTTCATCCAGCGATCCTGGTCGTACTTCTTATCCTTTCCCGGTTCTATAAATTCTATGTGGGGGCCATTAGGGACCGGTATTTCGGGGGAGGAAAGGGGGTTGGGGTGAGGTGCGACGTCGGCGTCTGAGTCCACGTTTTCTCGGAGGTTCTCCTGGCTTCTAACTCGTGGATCTACTGTTTCTGGCATGGGTTCCGGTGGGCCGTCCACGCTTTTGCGCACGAGGTCAGGGGGGACCGATGAGGCACGGGTCACAGCTGATGGGTAATTATCATATCGGATAGCAAACTTCTTGGCGAACGATTTGAACTTGTTCCTTTTACGCTCCTTGACGAAGTCTTCTGGTTTTATACTGAGACTAAGATCGTTGAAGTCCTCGTACGTGTGGGAGATGTGCTTGCACGTTTCGCAAACGAGGAAACTTGCAAGCTTCCCGCCGAAGAGCATGTCGACGAAAGACTGTAGCCTTCTTTCTGGTGGTATTTCCGGCAGATCCTTTTCATAGGTATTCAAACCGAATGAAGATTGAATTGAAAGGAGGCGAAGACTCACCGGAGCGGCGTGGCGCTGAGGCATCTTGGACTTTTGTTTCGGTTTCGGAGGAGGGGGTTGAACTTTCTTAATTACCTTATCGATAAAAGGTCAGACAGATGCAAAGGGTGGATGGAGGAGAGGGGGTCTTCACGCACGTCCAGTTCCTCCATACGCATGGCATCTAACAAAAGGCGCAAGAACTCGTGGGCGTCCTGTTGACGGAAATCGAGGTACTGGTCGTACTTGCGCCCGAGAATGGCCAATACTTCCCTTGTGACACGAGACCGTCAGTCACGACTAAGTGGGGAAATGGTTTTGAGATTTGGTGGACTGACTTGGGGGTTCCAATTTCCCGCTTCCGATCGTCTTGAATGGACCACGCACGAAGCATGAAGCGGACGAAAGCGTCGCCGAGGGGCATGGAGTTGATGGGCTCGTGATCAGCTGCGCCTCCCAGACCATGGCCGTTGGTCAGCTGCGGTGATCTCTTTGCGATAATTGGCCCTGAGGTTTCCGTCTGGAAGAGTTGGCCGTTGGAGACGAAATGAACGAGGTCGTAAAGCTCCTGAGAAGCGACCAACTGTATAGAATGGGTGAGCGTGGAAGAGGAGAGGACGGGATTTTCAGCGGCAATAGGACGTACGCCTTGCAGCACGGAGTTCATGAAGCAGGTGTTGCCATGATTAATGAGGCCGGAAGGTAGATATGCGTCCTGCTCGCGATCCTGCTTCTCCTTGACAGACTTGAAGAGTTCCTGATGTACTTTGTGCTTCTGTCTACCAAGCATGTGTGTGAGCTGGAGACCCTGACCCGCGGAGGTGTCAGACGCGGACTGGGGACAGTTATCGCGGGAGCTGAAGCGATGTGTTGTTGCTCAAGGCTGCGGCGAGATCGGCCGTGGTGGCAATACCCACCGTGCCCTGACAGGGCTGTTGGTTTATTTTTTTTCCAACTATTTTCCCATTGTATATTGTTGGGCGACACTCCGTGGGTTTGTAGTCATTTGTAGTCACGTACCCTGCATGTAAGTACCTGTCATGTATACACGTAAACCCGGAAACGAATATCCAAGGACTTTTCAGACCCCGACTAGGTTGTGTCGGGTCGGAGCAGTCTCGGCAGCTGGCACCCTTCTGCGATATTTCGAGGTGTGTCTGCTCGCCTTTTGCGCAAGGGGCATTCCTTTCCGTTTCTTTGCCAAACTGCCATTTTCCGAAGATATCTGGCTAAACTTATTGTCGGCTGCGCACGGCACACTTCCAGTCGACAATGGCCACTTCGGATGTAAACGAGGCACGGCTGTCACCCTTAAATAAGCCGCATGGCCATTCTTTGCTTTCTATATGTAACCGAGGCACGGCCCTTGGTGACGGCCCCGGCCAGAGCGTATTTATACCGACACGCTCCTCCCCCGTCCTTTCCCCAGTCCTGCCCCTCCCCTCCCATTCTTTATTGCCAACGGCATGCTCACTTCTGTTTTCCTCTCTGCTCTCGCCGCGTCCCTCGTGACTGCCGCTCCGTCCTACGGGGACGTACCACCGATCCAGCCGGTGTCTACCCCAAGCAACGGAACGAACTCAACCTCTTTCATCTCGTCGGCCTGGTTTCCTGGATGGCAGTCAGACAAGTTCCCCGTTTCCAGTGTTAGCTGGCAAAAGTACAGCCTTGTCACTTACGCCTTCGCGTACGTTCACACCCACTGTTCGTTTAGCTTGTTAAGCTAAGCGCTCGTCCCCATTTTCAGTCTAACCTCCCCGGATCCCGCCGTCCTGACCATTGACCCCACCGATGCTACGAACATTCCCGCGTTCGTTGAGCAAGCTAAGGAACATGGTTCGATGTCTAGTATCTCCATCGGCGGATGGACTGGTTCCACCCATTTCTCTACGGCAGTCACCCCCGCGAACCGCTCCACGTTTGTCAAAGCCGTCCTTGATTTGGCCTCCAAATACAACTTTGACGGAGTTGACTTCGAGTGAGCCGAAAATATCCCCCGTCACGTAACCACGTCACTCATCCATCCTATCACATTACAGCTGGGAAGCTCCAAACGCCGCTGGCATTGGCTGCAACGAGTTTTCTAGCGCCGATTCTGAGAACTTCCTTGCTTTCCTCCAGGAACTGCGCGCCCAGCCTGCGGGAAAGAATCTCTACATCACTGCCGCCGTTGGGATCAATCCGTGGGCTGGTCCCGACGGTCAACCTCTGACCGATGTGTCTGGGTTCGCTAAGGTTCTTGACCACATTGCAATCATGAGCTACGATATCAATGTGCGTGACTGGCACCCCTCACCAAAAAAACATCTGACAATTCATTCTCCAGGGTCAATGGACTACTACCACGGGTGTCGGTCCCAACGCTCCTTTGGATGACTCTTGTTCTAAGGTTCAGAGCGGCTCTGGCTCCAAGGCCGTCAAGGCATGGATCGCTGCCGGTTTTCCCGCGAACAAGGTCGTGCTGGGCGTTCCCGCCTATGGCCACTCCTACACCGTATCGCCTTCCGACGCCGTTGACAGCTCCGGAAACTTGACCGATTTCCCTCCTTTCACCAAGAACGCTATTTCCAACAGCACCGATAAGTGTGGAAACCCAGAACTCGAGGTGGACGCCAAGAATTTCGCAGTTTTGATCACTGAAGGATTCCTCAACGACGATGGAACCCCCGCCAGCGGGGTCAAGCATAAGT
>Ga0307509_10007174_pt1 | contig 14678 bp, 11 predicted proteins | sample 10_EM_MG_FD_202245 | JGI IMG/M metagenome (GOLD analysis project Ga0307509, IMG submission 202245) | Populus trichocarpa ectomycorrhiza microbial communities from riparian zone in the Pacific Northwest, United States - 10_EM | ecosystem: Host-associated > Plants > Roots > Unclassified | place... | reverse complement strand
TTAAATCAAAATAGTTTAAAGATAAAATTATTAAATATAGGGGAGTCCATGACCTAAATTGTGAATTTGACGAGTTAAGTTATGAAACTCGAATCGATCCAATATGTTATTGTCTCAATATTTTTTTTTAAAAAAGATGTTATTTTGAATTTTTTAAAGTTAAATTATATTTTTATCGGTTATTCATATTGTCTTTAAACTTATTAAATTAATTAGTTCATGTCAAAATAACTCTAATATAGTTTAATTTGAAATTTAAATTAGAAAAAAGAATTGAATTAGGAGGTTATAAAATTTACTGACGAAACTAATTTAACAAGACTATCAAGAAATTTCTATAAAAGTAGGGACCGGATTTTTTTTTTACGTTTAATTTTTTTTTTGTGTCCATGACAATTGGCATTACCATTTACCACCGGCCTCTCTCTCACACGCTCGCGCGAGCGCGAATAGACGCACAAAAAGAAACCGCGGTGGACGAGGACCAGCGACGACTGTCGACTGACAAACAACAAATGTGCAATGTTTTTATTTTTATTTTTTCAGTTTTTAACTGGATCCTCGTAACTTTTGGGATTTAAAGTTAATTTTAAAGGTGAAATGTCCACAGACAAAAAAAAAAAAAAAAATATATATATATATATATATTTTTTTTACTATTTAGAGTAATAATCGTGGTTTAAAATAATTTTTTCAAAAATATATTAAAATAATTTTTTTTATTTTTTTAAAATTATTTTTAACATTAAAATATCAAAATAATATAAAAATATAAAAAAGTAATTTTATTATTTTTTTAATTTTTTAAAAACATAATTTCAAAAACATTTCCAAACAGTCTCAGATCTCTCGCCAACGAATATTCTTTGTCCTCTGTCTCTCTTTCAAAGTCATTAGATAAGAACTACAGGCAGAGAGATAGAAACCGCAACTCAAACACACAAAACGGAAAGGAGTGTCCTAAAAGCAAAGCAGCTCCAACTCATTTAAACCTTCCCTTCCTTTCCTCCCTCCATCCCTCCCTCCCTCCCTCTCTCAAATTAAAAAAAATCATAATCAAAAGAGAGAGAAAGCAAAAGAAAAGAAGGGAGTCGGTGAGAGATGAAGGGGAAAGGAGGGAATGTGGGATCCAGATTTCCTTTGAGCTTTTGGGAAGTTGGTGCTGCTTCCTCTGTTGTGCTGGGATTCGTTTTGTGTCTTTTGGGTGTTTACCTAACCATGCCTGCATCGGACTATAGTTTCCTCAAGCTTCCTCGTACCCTCGAAGATCTTCAAATCCTCAGGTTTTCTTTCTCTTTATTTTTCATTTTAATTGATATCTACCTTTGCTGTTGCCTGGAATTGTTTTAACATTTTCATATTTTTTTAGGGTTAAAAAGAAAATTGCTTTACATTTTAAATTATTTAATTTCATTTGTTTTGTTCTACTCATTGCATTTGGGGTCTGAATTCTGAAATTACAGGCAGAGCTGACTGTGTTTTACCAATCGTGTTCTTGCCATAAAAACAAAAACAAAAGCAAAATCAAGATCCATGCTTTTTAAGTGAAATGGGGATTTTTCCCCACTTGCCTGTATCAAGGTATTGCTTTGCTTGGCTTGATATGAAAAAGGGGTATAATTCGTCATGTGGATACAACCCAATTGGATTATTCAAATCAGGATCTGTGGAAGGTTCATTACATTCAGACCTTCATATGCAGGCTGTCTACTTATGAACTTCTGTTGCTTTGCATGTTGGGCCAAAGCTTAGAATTTGTATAATATCTATTATATAGGAACTTGAGCTGGTGAGAAGTATTGTTGGATTTTGTTTGTAATGTTCTTGACATAGCTGTTCACTTGGGGTAAATGAGTCTTTGAAACCTCAACCTCTGTGGTACATCTCATGCGATCTAAAGGCGCCAAGGCTTGGTTAAAATATTACTGGAAATCTGCACTGGCTCTGTCATTTTTTCTTACCGAAAGATAATATTTATATTTCCTTTGACTTGCTCATCGCATTTACTTTTCTTCAAATTACTGGAATTCCATGTTTCCTGGCCTTATGTTAATAGTATGATGTGGATGCTATTTTGCAGGGATCACCTTGAGACCTATACAATTGACTACACCGCACAAGTCCTGGTGGGGTACTGTGTGGTCTACATTTTCATGCAGACCTTTATGATCCCCGGGACTGTTTTTATGTCATTGCTTGCTGGGGCACTTTTTGGAGTACTTAAAGGTGTAGCTTTGGTGGTGTTCACAGCCACTGCTGGTGCTTCTTCTTGCTATTTTCTGTCAAAACTAATTGGGCGGCCTCTTGTCTTTAGTTTGTGGCCTGACAAACTTAGTTTCTTCCAAGAGCAGGTGAACCTCTTCTCCTGTTTATCATTTGTTTATATTTGATGGAAAATTGTGATAAAATTGTTTCTTTTCACTATCAGGTGGCTAGAAGAAGAGGAGGATTGTTGAACTACATGCTTTTCTTACGACTAACCCCAACTTTGCCAAATACATTTATAAATGTTGCTTCACCAATAGTTGATGTTCCTTATCACATTTTCTTCCTGGCAACCTTGATTGGACTTATTCCTGCTGCTTATGTCACTGTTAAGGTATTTTACTCGCAGAGTATAGGTTTATATATATAAATTTTGGTGCATTATTGAATATCTGGAGTGAATGCCATTGTAAAATGCATAATTTACATGTTAGGATCACATGAAGTTCAATGAGCTTTGGTCCGACGCTCCTTGGGATTTAATGTAATGTAGATCGCATTCATGATGTTCTACAAAACATACCCCAGTGTAAGAGGTCTTTAAGTTTTAAATATCAAATGCAATGTAGGGTAATTGGGTAGGAATTGGTGCGAAGCTTCCGGGCAAAGTGTGTATGAATTTTGAAAGGTAGAATGTCATTAATGAAAAACTTATATGCCATTGCTGCTTTCTAAATATATCGGATGCCTGGTTAACTTGCAGGCTGGAATAGCACTTGGAGAATTGCAATCGATAGGGGACCTTTATGACTTCAACTCCATTGCCACTCTGTTCCTTATCGGGATCATCTCAATTACCCCTACATTAATGAGCAAGAGTAAATCATAGTAATGTTCCCTAAACACTTGTTGTACATGCGTCTTCAGTCACCTAGCCAGCCATTGCGGTGCCATGTTGTTTCTGTATAGCAGCTAAATGCAATACACAGCTGTCCCTGCCTGTGGGTTCCCTTGTGAATGCTGCAGATGACAGAGATGATCTTGGGAGGATGCCTGACTTGCACAAGTTCATTTTCCTGTTGGGGTTATTTGGATTAGAGGTGTGGGGTTGGTGATAACCTGTATAATTTGAATGCCTAGAAAAAAAAGTCATCAATCTCAAAAATATGTGCATTTTTTCTGCAAGACATGTAGTTTTTACAAAAAGTTCTCGCCTGTTGCAGGGTTTATGCCAGTCGGTGCTGTCCAATTTTTTAAGCAGCAAATGTTGTTTATTTCAGCTGTATGTAAGATTTAGGATTTAAATAGAATGATATTTGTTCCTGATCATTAAGAATGTGAATAATATATCAAGTCTATGTTGATATAAGTTAACAAAGAATTAAAATTAATAGAGTAATTGTACGTAAAAAGTTTCTTGAAATAAGTTAATGTGTATGAAAGGTTTTTTAGATTACAATAAATGTAAGTTTGCTTTTTATAGAATAAAAAATGAGAGATTGACAGTGAAATATTATTATTTCTGTAATTACATGACTGAATGCATGCGAAGAGTTTCTGAAATGATTTTTAAGAATACACTGAGCGTAACTTCACTGTTTATGAATGTGGAGGCTTTGTGAAAGTGTTTTCTGGCATCACAAAGAATTTTAATTGAAAATTGAGAAGTTGATATGTGCATTTAATGAAATAGACTAAATGAAAAGGTTGATCTGTGTATTTAATGAAATAGAATAAAAATTATACAAGTCAATAAATTATAAAAAAATTATTAATGCTAAATAAAAATTAAAGCGAAAAGAGGAAAAATATACTCACATGAAGATATTTGATATCGTGTTGTGAGGTTTTCTACAATCTTTACATGACAGGATAGAATAAGGCCAGTCATACCATGGAGATTTGTATTATCCTTACTTGCGATTAGCGACCTTCGAAACACTCCAAGATTCATGAAAATCAAGCATAAAAGCCAAGTTCAAGAAATCACATGAAGAAAAAAAAAATCGGGCACGAAAAATATATTTTAGTCACAAAGACACTGCAGATTAATATTGTACAGGGATTTATGAAGTAAAATAGAATGAAAGCGGGAAAATATCCCTTTTTCAAGAGATGGTGCCTTGCTATTTTTAGGTATTGCCCATAATACGAAGGCTTTTTTCTTCCTCTTCCTACCCAAATTTCCTGGCTTTCTTCTTTCTGTTGGAACTGTCTGGGGTCCGGCTATCTAGCTTGCGTTTTTGCCTGGCTGGTCCTGAAGCACCACCATCCTTGAGTGCTGTAGCTTTTGCCTTTCTTAGAGCAACAGCTGGCCTTTTCTCCTGACGCTTTTCTCTTTGAGTCTTAGATTTCACCTTAGCTGTTCCATTGCGTTTTGCATTTGCGGGAGCATGGACTTTCTTCTCAATACCAGATTTGCTAGCACGCAAGCCCTGATAGGACTTGGCAGCCTTTGTATCTGGCCTGTTGTTGCGATCAGGAGTCCTCGAATCTGTTGCCAACTTCTTGTTTGACAAATTAGCTGTCTCTCCTGCAAATGAGTTCCTTCTCTTAGATGGCGTAGAATCCTGCCTGGCATGAGATGCTCTCAGTTCTCGATCACGAAGCTTCAAATTTCGTTTCTTGATCACCAAATTTGCAGCTTCCTGCATGCCATCACATCAGAACTCATTAACCTTATAGGACAGACACTGGAATTTTTTGAATACATTATGCAAACTAATGAAGCATTGGTATAAATTTAAGCAGTGTGAGAATCTTTCAGCAACCATAATTTAAACAAGACAATTCTAAACTGCTAAAAGAGAATCCAAACACATCAACACGCACAAAAGAATCAATTCCGCACAAACAGGTAAATTTCATCCTTTCATTTCCGAGCATCTCATCATAGAACAGCTACATGAAAATACAAGCCCAACTATGCTCTTTGCTCAGTCTAACATGCCATCCACAAACATATTCCCAGAGCAAGAAAAATAAAGAACTCCAGGTCAAAGCTTCGAACTCCAACAAAGCTATGCATTCATACAAGTAAGTATTGGTTGATAGCTCCAACGATGCATCCCTGGACTAGACTTAAAAACTCTTCCAAAAAACTCACTGCAGCCATTGCTTAAGCAAATCACAGTTTCCCGCTCCTTAAATCTGAGAAGAAAATACAAAAAAAGAAGACCACACCTCTGCACTTATGTGAAATATGCTCTATTCTTTTTAAATTGGTTTCTTCCTTGATAACATGGTATGTAATCAAAGTATTTAATGATCCGACATGATAAATAACTTAAATTCTAATTGGACACCCAACCCAAGATATTGACTGCAGTGTCACAGGAACCTTATATTTCCAAATTTGGAATACAAGTGGCAGCTCTTCGGAACATCAATTTCAATGGGTACAGCATATCAGATAAAATAGAGTTGGGACATGAACAAACAGAGGGAAGCACGTTACTATAAATTTCAGTGATAAAATTATTGATAAAAAATGAGCATTAATTTTAACGCATCATACCCTTGTTTTAAACAGCACATAGGCGATGCCCTTTCCCAGACCTATATGAGGATGTCTAATAACCCGAACAGCTTCAATGCTGGATGCAAGATCTTTAATACCAGTGAAAAGCTGATAAATTTCTTCGTCCTACAGTCAGATGAAAGAGACATATCAAGATAAGATTAACAAAATTAGGCAACAACAAATCCACACAGTGTACGCAGAATGCACATAGAGAAATACAGGACAGTTGATTACCTTCACATCAAAGGGAAGGTTACCAACAAAAACTGTCCTCTTGTTATCATAAAGGGGAGCATCTGACCCCTTTAACTTCTTACGAGGTGGGCATGCCCTATCTACACGAATGTGATTTCCTCCAACCTATAATAATAAAAAAAACATAATATTTTACTCAAAATCATGTTGATTAGCCAACTGTCAGAAATGAAACATTACATAAACATACCACAGCCATATTATGGGTGAGAGATGCCTCTGCAGATTGCTCAGTGTTGAAAACAATATATGCATGAACACTGCAGCACACGGTATTCTTCATCAAAAATTGACATTGCAATCAAAATGAATAAAAGCAGATATAAAGGATCAACCAAAATCACAATACAAAGTTTAATTAAACAGAAGCTCCTTATAGGCAAACTTAGAACCCGTTCAGTATGTAGCTTTTTGTTAGTGATGCAACTCAAAGTTGAGAAATGGTAATTATATCACAAAGTACACGCTGGAAATGGATCATCATTTGATTCCAGCCCTGATAACTCAGGGTAAACATTTTTCACTTGTTTCTCTTTAATTAGTTGCCAAGGCATCTTTTTTTTCTTTTTCTTTTTTCTCACAGTGATCATTCATGCGCTCGGAAATCTAATTAATTCTTTTCCAGATTCTGACATGGAAAAGCCAGGTAACGTGGATCGTGTAAGGAATTTGAAATAAACCACGTAAACTGGAACAAGCACTTGCTAGGATTTTTTTCATCAGATGAAAAATAAGCAAGTAGGGTAACATTACGGGGTTCAATTCTAGAATTTCAGAAGTAAGACATAAGAATGGACATCAAAACTAACTATCCGAATATGTAACACAAACACACACATCTGTGAGAACCAACAGCATACCTGTCAGCATTATCATTAAATTTCTTCAACAAAATAGCTCCCTTCCTGGGTATCTTGGACTGCCCATGCAGAAATCCATCAAAATACAATACCAATCAACAAGAAAAAAAAACCCATAATCATCAGAATCAAAGTACACCTACTTCAGTAATTGGCATAGACCGGATCCTCAAAGACTCAACCTCCCCAAACTTACTAAATTCCTTAATGAGTGCCTTCTTCTTCACCTTCAAAGGCAAATTCCCAACAAACACAGTCCTTAATAACTTCCTCTCATCGTCAAAACCTTCACCCTCCTTTGAAACCAGCACATCCGCCGCATCATCAGCCTTTTTCCTCTTCGCGCCAACAACAACACGCACATTTTCCTCATTATTTACCACTGGACCGTACTTCTTAGCCTCATATTCGCTCTCAAGATCATCTCTCTTTCTCTTCTTTCTCTTCCTTCCACTCTCATTTAACGTTTTCTCTTCTTTCGGCTCAAGACCCAAATTTGGATTTTGGGTTTTCACCTTTTTTAGTTTCATTGCAGTACCGTTGAAATTAGGGTCTTGAATATCGGCATTGGCGCTGGGGTTTTCGTTGGATTTTGGGTCGTCGGGTTTTCTTTTGAAAGGGTTGCTATCGGTGAAAAGGGAGAAGGTAGCAGCGGTTTGATTGGCGCCGCTGAATAGGAATTTGAAGATGTCGGAAGAAGCAGAAACTATGTTCTTCTGGGTGGTGGCAGTCTCCGGTTCCGGGTGCTCCCTTCTGCCCATTGTTTTTTTGGAGTGGAGGCAGAGGAGGTGGTGGGAGAGGGAGGCTGTCACGCGGAGTTGGGATTCAAGGGATTTTATAACTTGGGGAAGGTTTTGTGGGGCGTCGAAAATGCAAGTGTTACTATTTTTAAACATACGGCCCGATATCAGTTTTCCAATTTAGGAAATCAAGTCAAATCCCACAATTAGAACTTCTTTTCTTGGGTTATTCCAGCTCAAATAATAATAATAATAAAAAAACCCCTCCATGTTATTATTTTGAATTCATAATTGGTTTATAAAAACTTTAGGTTGGACACTTATAACCTTCCTCTCTATTACTCTTTAAATAGTTTATGCATTCTGAGTTTTATTTTATCCTTCTTTTCTTATAAAAATAATTAAAAAAAATGATCAAGTAAGTGAAAATAAAAACCAAAAATAACTCAAATAAATAGACCGCCCATATGCATAGCATAAAACAAACACTAGCTGAGTTTAATTTTCATAATCATTTCAGGTTTTTCAATTCGAGAAAAAGTATGAAAAATATTTTATGCATGTAATAATTGAAATGAGTGAGAAGAAATTTTATATTTGTCTCAATATAATTCTGAAGACTTTTTTTTAATTAATATTTAACATTTTCTTTTATTTAGAATTAAACCAAACTCCCAATAGACAAAAAGGGGAAAAAAAAAAAAAACTAAGAACGAGCTAAACAAAAACACAACCCTATTCAAAACCTAACAGTGATAAAGGTGTTTGCTCCAAATTAATAGCTAATCTCTTGGAATTTGTTAAAGGAGAAGTTAAAAATGGAGGATGAAGGTGGAAAAAAAAGAAAAAGAAATCAAGTGGCCAATTATAAATTAGCCCAAAAAAGTTATCTTTACCCCCCTACTCTTACACTCACATACAAATCACTATTCATTTTTTTTTCTTTAACTTTTAAAATTTTGATATTTTCAGTTTTATCCGTTGTATTTTCATTGTTTTTTAGATATTTCTTCTATTTTGCATTATCTCACGTAAACATAGTTTTGGAAAACATTCCATAGTTTATTAGACATCAATTTTTCAAAACCAAATTATAATTGTTATTAAAAATAATAATTACAAGAATAAAGACAAAATTTTACATATAAAAACATGGAATCCCCTTAGCTATTTTAAAGAATTCAGGTGTGGAAACCGAGAAGAGAAAATAGAAAAAAGAAGATTTGGTAGCCGGAGTGACTCCAATAACACGCGCTACCTTGAAAGGAGGTTCTCGCCAAAACAAATCCAACAACACCAAAGATGGTCTGCATTGAATCTTGGAGGACGCCTCATGCGCCACCATAAAAAGCGAGCCTCCTCACATGATGGCGGACGTGTTAATGTGCCAAACACCTTTTCCCTCTTTATTCAATTTGATCGTTTATTCTCTTATAACTCATCAATTTATCTTCTAATTCTTACTTTTTTCCCACTTCATTCAATGAACCCCCTATTTGGTCTCATATTTCATTCCAACCAAGCCCAATGAAGGCCCAACCAAGTAGAGAGGGAGGAAAGGGAAAAGAAAGAATAAAATGACCTAATTAGCCTCGAGTGCAGCCCAATTGAACCCAACATGGGAGAAAAAAAATAGTCATGCCTGAAAAAATAATCATATCCATGTTCGCACCACCATGACCACTAATTGTTTTATGAAAGGAGCACCTATTTCTCCGCTTTGCACTTTGTTAGTACAAACACACATTTGTCAGTACGGGTGCTAACCTTTCTCACCAACGACTACTCGTTTATCTTGTCCAACTCATGATTCATTTATTGCTTAAGCATTTACTTTTGCACATATCTTTTGCTTTTATTAAAAACATTAACTTCTCACTTTATCATTTTGTTTCTAAATCAAATTCATGATACTCGATAAAGCATTCCTAATTAGAAATGATAATCTTACCCTAACCCGATAGGCACCTATCCAAATCGACCCAAATGTATAGAGATTTTTTTTGCTCGTTTAGGTTTGGGTAGAGTATGGATATTGTTTTACTCGAACTGAAACCCACCTGAAATCGACCCAAACTACATCAATAACCCTAAAGTTTGAAAAAAAATTACAATTGTACCAAGCTATATATAAATAAAAATTAGGGTTCTACACTTCTACTTCCCTCTTTATAGCTGACTCTCTCCTTCCATTTCGCTCTCTTCCTGTAACTCTCTTTTCAGCAAGACAACAACACCAGGAATCTCTCATACAGGTCCTTGAACGTTTTGTCCTCAATCCCCCTCTAGGTCTCTCCCTCTTCTTCCTTTATCATTGCTCAGTAGCTTTCTTTCTCCCGGTCTTATCACTATGACAGATTTTGTTTGTCTTGAATTTGCAGGGAAAAGTTTCTGTAGTTCGAGTCTGTGATTGAGAAGAGAACACGAGCGTCAGCAATTCTCAATTCAAGGCAGGGTGTTCTGTCTACATGTTAAACCAACAAAGTTTCCTTTTGCTTTTGAATTTTAGTCCAATAGTGTTATTTTTTTTAGAAATCAGTTGCTGTTATGGACAAATTAATACTCATAGCCAAGGATAATTTTCCCAACTTCTTTCTTTTTGTCCAGCCTTACGTTTGCTTTATAACATGTTTCTCTTTGTTTTAAAAAAAAGCAAAGAACACAGCAGAGATCCATTATAGTTTGTTTTTCAATTCTCAATATTTTAATGTTGTGTGAATGAAATTTCTAAAAGCCAACAACATTCAATGGGATGGAAGAGAAATGTTTGAGAAATAAATGAATTGGCAAGGATTGTTTGCACGCCTGGTTTTTGAATGGCAGCATGTTTTTTGTCTGGTCAAGTTCTTGAACAAAGATACCAGAGATCTGATGAAAGAAAGATTTGGAGACTAGAAAAGATACTCCAAACATACATATACCTAATGGATACGAGAAAAGATATTGAAAAACCTGAAAACCGACTCGTAGATACTTATTGTCATTCTTATTTCGTAACACAATTTTTTATATTAGCTAGATAGCAGGCCTTTACATATATATATATAAACCAGGCTCTCCCTAGAATTAAAAAGCTTTGGCTAAAAAAATGCATTTTTTTGTTACTTAATTTAAATCATTTGAGTTTTAATTGATATTTTGTTTTAATTTTTATATTTTTTCTATTAATAGAATACCATTGCTTCATTAAAATAACAAAAACATTAACAATAAAAAGGAATTTCAACGAGAAGAATATATTTTTTCATAAAATTTAGATCATTTGAGTTTTTAATAATATTTACTGTGGACAAAATAACTATTTGACAAGATCATTGAAATTTACTTCAGTTATCAATTTCTCATGCTTGCTATCGGACTGGTAGCAAACCTTGCTGCAAAGCAAGGGCTCAGGAATACCTGCACCAGTGTTGACTCATATCAAAAGGTATTCGGATTAGCACGTGAGATTCAATATAATTGCAAATTTAGAAAAGAGGAGACTTCGCTTTATGTCAGTCTCGGACTACCCTCTATTATCGTCTTCTGTAATTACTATTCACTAATGCACAAGTTTCATGCGAAATACGAAATAATGTTAAGTTACACCATCGTGTATGTCCCAAGATCCGCATCAGAAGATATGGGATAAAGGGTTTTATCAACCTTGTGAAAGGACTTAGTGCATGCTGATTTATTTCTTTTCAGGGAAATGCGGGTATATGAAAATTGTTGCAATTGCACAAATTAGATGTGACAAACAACACACATTATTATTTCTAATAGAGAAGAGGTACATTGAACTAACAGTTTTGATGTCAACAGTCATGGTAATAACATTCGTGCAGGTATTAAGGCACCTGTATCTCTTCTTCATGCTTCTTCATCAAAATCCAGAGTTGTCAAATGCAAACTGATCGTTGAAAAGAAAAATTATAATCAAGCCTACTGATGCATCTGCACATATAGAGCCATATAGCCTTTTAATTTGCATATTCAGAAAATAACATATTTCAACAAATCAGGATGTAACACCAAAGATTTAAAAGAGCTGACCTGTCTGTGTCAATTCTATTGATTCTTCTTTAGCTTAGAAGTGTTAGGAGTTGATGATCTAGGATCGGGGTTGGATGTTCGAATTATGAAAAGAAAAGTTTCTACAAGCATTCCGAAAACCAATCCAAGAATGCCTCCAGCAGCACTCTGGAATGTTAGAAAAGTGTGCCATTAACATCAATCTAGAGAAATAGAAAAGAATGGTTGGACCAATATATATATGTGTGTGTGTGTGTGTGTGTGTGTGTGTGTGTGTGTGTGTGAATGTGCACACACAAGTGCAAATGCACATGTAAGCATGTCATAAAAGACAAACCCAACCAACAAGATTGCAGATGATTTTTTTAAAAAAATCTAGGGTGGCATTTCTTAAGATAGCAGATAATTTGAAATGCTTTGAGTAGTAAAAACAACTTTAAATGGAGGGAAAATAGCATCTGATGTTACCATGGCAGGACTGTGGCCAAACAAAGCTCTAAATGCTGCATATCCAACCAGATAGCCAGTAAACATGATAAGAACAACATGCAAACCTGCAGAAAGTTATGATTGACAAAAGCTTCAGGCTAACCAAAATAGAAAAATGTGAAGATTTGAAAAGGAGGAAAGTTGTCTCCTTATTTAGAGGAAATTAAACACGTCTAGAGAGTCACTACAATCACAAGCTAGGAGATGCATTAAAAATGCAAATTATCAGGGGCAATGAACTTTTTAAAGGGGCTCTAGTCGGGGATAACAAAATAACAAGAAACTTCATATAGCTACAGAGAATCAGCAAAAATCAGTCACTAGTAACTCAAGTTGTGAAGTGCACACAATGACTGTGTTAGATTGTGTTCATCCACAGGTGAACAACTAAAAGGATGCAATTAAAGCCCGGGACAACAATCCCACGGAGTCAATAGTTTGATGTAGTGCAACAACACTTACCAAAGGAAAACTTCAACTAGGAAAATGTGCTAAAAGAATTGCAGGGAATAAAAGAGGGGAACCAGACATGTTAATTGAAGATGTTAATGTAACTTGACACTTTCCTACCTTGTCACACCCCGTACTATCATCCATTTAAAAATTAAGCATTTGTTCACTGACTGAATATGGGAATGATACTCTCTCAATCAGAAAGATTCTACAATTCAAAGATTTCCCGTTTCCGAATAATGCAACTCTTTTTTCCGAGGGAGGGAAATAAAAGCATGAAAAATAGATTCACTGATAGCTGGGACACATTCTCAACCGTCATTCTTAATTACCTTAACAATTTTTTATCATACAATTGAAGGCAGCAGGCATGTATGTAGTAAGATTGTGATTCCATAAAAATTAAAATTTGCAAATCCCTCCCAACTTTCTCCAAAATAAAACATCACTAACCCCACAAATTCAACAGCAAGTGACTGACCACATATGACCAATTCATTAAGAGTTGGATTAAAATGTAACTAAAAATTCGAATCCTGTAAAAAAACAATAAGAAGCAGATGCAAATGAATGAAAAACTGACCAAAGCCCATCTGATCCTTATAAGAAGAGAAGGGCTCATCGGTATTCTTCTGCGGCGTAATATCCTTAACTAGCTCTGCATACGCTTTCCTCTCTGCCATTTCTTCAAGTTTCCTCAATCTCGCCTTGAGCTCTTCACTCTATAGTAACAACAACAACAACAATAATAACCAAATTAAAAAAATAAAAAGTCAAAACAAACGAGTGCATAGAGAGATAGAGTGCTTTTCTTTAATTATTATAACCTTTTCTCTGGGCTTGGGGCTGGATAAGATGAAATTGGAACCGGAGAAGAGGCGGATCAAGTCGGGTGGTCGGGTTGAGGGTGGGGATCGGATCCATATACTTCGGAAGGACTTGTAGTGTAGGTTATTTTGAGAGGAGAGATTGAGAGCGAGATCCTGCAGTTCTCGAGGTACATCCCCGTCTTTCGAAGCTGAGAGGAGAAAGGAGCGGATAGGTTCGGTCATGGAGATTCTTAGTCCCGACGGTGGGTTTCGCGGCTCGCTCATTTCCAGGATTTGGTTCTCCGATCACCGATTTTTTTTGTTTTGTTTTTTAATGTTTTCTGTGTTTAGTTTTATTTGAAAGAAATTACTTGGATCTTGTTTGCCTTGAATTTAAATTGGGCCCATCTCGGCCCACGATTACGTTCCTTTTTCTCTTGTTAAATTATTAAAAAGGCCGTATGCTAAATAAATTTTTACTTTAAAAAAAATAAAAATCAAAAGCTCAAAAATCAAAATAAAGTTAAAATGTTGCAAAACTCTCTTATTTGGAAAAGACTTTTGAGTAATAAGAATATAATTTGTCTATGGTTTTTAAATATAATATTAGATCATCCAAGTCTAGTTTTAAATGTTCAATATAATAAATCCTATTCTCATTTATTTTGAATCAGAAAAAACATGAACTTCTCTTCTTTTTTTCACTAACATAATAATAATAATAAAAATAAAGAAAGAGACTTATGATTATAGTTTTCATAATCTATTTTTTACCCCAAATTTCTATATGTGTTTTCAAAAATTAAATTTTCAATCCAATTCAATTTTTGGCTTATAAAAAAAATAAAAAAGAAAGAGTTTAGGAATTGAAATAAAAAGAAAGAGAAAACATCTAAAAAAATCAATTTTCATCCAAAAATACGTCAAAGATACCATAATAATTTATGTAAACCACCCAACAACCCTAAAACAACCCAAAATTACTATAAAAAAATGAAAATCAATTGAATCTAAAAAATCAATTTTTTGTTAATTTTTTAAATTAATTTTATTTCCAATTCTTTTCTTCAATATTTGAAATGCTTTTTTTTAAAACAATTTATAAGATTAGAATTAGTTTTCTATTTCACCCCCTTTAATTTTTATTCTTTTGAATTTAGTTCTTATTCTTTTTATCACTATTTGTTTTATTTGAGATAAAAAAAAAATTTACATTTTCATCCTCTTAAAGCTTTTTTTTTCCCTATAAAATTTTATCATGTTCTTTTTACTACATTTTTTTACTTTAAAAAATTTAATTTCATCATCCGACACTAGATTTATTTGAAAT
>Ga0307509_10007173_pt1 | contig 14678 bp, 13 predicted proteins | sample 10_EM_MG_FD_202245 | JGI IMG/M metagenome (GOLD analysis project Ga0307509, IMG submission 202245) | Populus trichocarpa ectomycorrhiza microbial communities from riparian zone in the Pacific Northwest, United States - 10_EM | ecosystem: Host-associated > Plants > Roots > Unclassified | place... | reverse complement strand
ATTGTTATAGGGGTTGTTAAGTTTCTTTTGTTATTAGGGTTTTCAGGTCATACCTCAGGGTCGATACCATGGATTTTCCCGTTAGTTAGCTACAAATAAACCGAGGATTTAACAAAAAAAAAAAAAATCAGATACCGGTAGTTGGTCAAGCCCCAAAAGCTCTAAGTATTAAGCCACACGACATGTCCCAAAATGGAGACTAGCCGGGTAACCTGCATGCACACTCTGAAACCGCGGCATTGCGATTATCGACGCGTTCCCCCAGGTTCTCTGGGTTGAACTGTTCTTCACGCTAGCCCGTAGTCAATCCTTTCCTCCCACCTGCCGCGCTTCAACCCCAATCATCATCACACTACAAATGCCTGCACCGGCTCCCAAGAAGCGAAGAGTCGTGATCGAGATATCGGATGACGAACATTTCGAAGAGGAGTCGTCAATCGCACCTTCGTCCACCGCACCACAGAGGAAGACCAGAGCTTCCACCCGACGAGCAGCTGCTGGCTCCACCTTACCGGCGGCGAATGACGCGGTCACGCTAAAACCCTCTCCCTCACAAACCAAGGCTATCAGGAAGACTTCATATCCAGCACCGCTAAAGCCGAAGGCGAGCGACAATACGCCTGCAAAGCCAAGGGGCACAACTAGGAAGTCTACCGCCCCTTTACGGAAGAAAGCACCTGAAACGAATAAGCCTATTCCTTCGTTCTTTACCGCAACGCAGCGGCCCCCCCTAAGCTCTTCACAAAATGCGAGGATCAATATCCCCTCGGCATCTCAGAATGAGGACTTTGACGATCTGATTGAGGATGGGTTTTCCGACGGTGGGTTTGAGGGGAGTAGTGCTGTGCAGGTGGGGACGCAGACTCTTGCTAGTTCTCTGAGCGGAGCTAGGAGGTTTAAGGTAGGGGGCGGTGGGGCTACGGGGAAGGGTCGGACAGAGAGTAAGGACTCGAGCTTTGTGAAGGCGGCGTCAAAGGCTCAGATAATCGGTGCTTGCTCCCTGCTCCTCTCCCTTTCCTCTTTTGAAAAGTGAACTAACCCCAGAAACTCGTAGATCCCCGACCTTGGCCCGAGAGATTCTCCCCACAGTCGTCGAGCTTGCTGGCGGTAAACCCGAAAAAAGTCTCCGAGGTACGGTCCTGGCTGAAACATGTCTTGGACGGATTTTCAAAACAAAGACTACTGGTACTGAAGGGCTCTGCTGGTTCAGGTAAAACTGCTGTGCTTGACGTTCTGTCGAAAGAGATTGGCTTTGAAGTGCTGGAGTGGAAAAACCCTGGCAGTGTCATCCCGACAGAGGGGCCTAGCGAGGGAGATGCATTCAGCTCCGGCTTAACGGGTGTGTTTGAGGAGTTTATGGGGCGCGCTGGCAGGTTCGGTTGTCTGGATATGATTTCTACCACACCGTCTCCTAGAAGCAAGGCTGAAGGGAAGAGATCCACGAACAACAAATCATTGCCAGAAACCGATAAAAGCAAAAAGGTGATATTGATTGAAGATTTCCCTAATGCGCTTTTCACATCCTCCCCAGCTCCTCTAGCGTCTTTTCGACACACTATCAAATCCTTCCTTGCCGTTCCTGCACCCCCCCGCTTTTCGCCTCCGGTCCCTCCCTTGGTATTAATAATTTCTGAGAGCGCCAGCATATCTGGTCCAAGCGCTTTCACTGCCCATCGCCTACTTTCTCCGGAAATTTTACACCATCCTTTAGCAACGTCAATTACTTTCAACAAGATTGCTCCCACGTCCATGGTTAAGGCCCTATCGGCAATAATCCTTCGAGAGTCACACGAATCTGGGCGTAGATTTGGTCCTAGCAATCCAATGCTGAAGGCTTTATCCAGCAGCGGAGACATCAGGAGTGCGATAATGAGATTGGAATTCTTGGCAGTAAATGGGGAGCTTGGTGTATTCTCGGAGAAAGTGGGTTTCAATGAGCAGGCAAAGAGGGGGAAAGCATCGGGAGAAAGTGATCTGAATGAGATTGAGCGAGAAACCTTGAATACGGTGACCCAACGGGAATCAAGTCTGGGGTTCTTCCATGCGGTTGGGAGAGTGGTATATAACAAACGTGAGTCTGGTCTTACGTTGTGATTGGCGTGTATGAAAGTTGGCTTAATCTTGTATAGGGTATGGAGATGACGCCGACGATCCATATATGCCTCCTCCACCGAAGCCTCCTTTATCCCATTCTCCGTATAGGGCTAGAGCCTCGCGAGTGGACCTGGACGGTCTCATGGACGAGGCAGGAACCGACCCCCAAACTTTCATCTCGGGGCTCCACGAAAACTATCTTGGCTCCTGTAATCTCCTTGGCGGCCTTTCTCGTAGCGACTATTCTATGGAGGATGTCCTCAACCGCACAATCAACTGTATCGAACACCTCAGCGACAGCGATATCTTGGCCTCTCCAAAGCCCTATCACCGAATCCTCGGGCGGCTCAGCGGATATGAAGGCGGCGACACGGCAATGGGGTCAGCTGGAATCCGGCAGGATGAAATATCTTTCCAAACGGCCGTGCGGGGAGTCCTCCTCGGCCTACCAACGCCCGTGAAGCGCGAAAACCGGGATACGAAGATGTACTACCCCACCGCCCTCCGCCTCTGGCGCGATCAAGAGGAAGTCGAAGGCTTGATAGACCTCTTCGCCAAGCGCTTCCACACCGTCGGCGATTACGGCTACCTTGGGGGCGACGATGCTATGGGAACCGGTCGGACGGGGTTAACGATGGAACAGATGCCTTACTTCAAGATCATACTGAAAGCTCGCCAGCAGCGGAAAGCTAGCAATAGGCCCTTCAACAGGATGGCCTTTGAAATGTCTGGCAAATTGGCTGGAATCGGCGTGCTCAAGGAGCTGGAGAAGGTCACAGGCTTTAGGGGGGTAGCCTCCCCTCGCAGTGAGGACGTCCCCAGCCACGGCGATGCCGATGAGGCGGTACAGAACGCACCACCAGACGAACTGGAAGCAGCGGAAGAGCGCAGCAAACTACCCTCGCGAAGATATAATACCGCACGGAATTACAAGAAGAGTAGGTCTGAAGAGCTAGACACTGCCACATGTGTGGAAAGATTAGTCCTTAGCGACGATGATATAGAAGATGATTGGTAGGAGAAAAAAGGTTTCTCCTTTGGAATTCACCGATCGATTGATCGATTGGTTGATCTTGCTGGGCATTTTTTGTTTCTTGAACATATTATAAAGTTGGGTTCGAGTCGTTCTTGGACAGAGGGGAGAAGGAAGGGGGTGGGGCCTATTTGTTTTGCTTGTTTTGCTTTATTTTAATAGGATGGGATGGGCGCTTGGTGGCTTTTTTGTATTTTACCATTATCATGTTTGGGGGGGTTTTCTAGCCGCAGTCATGAGATGTCACTCGGAAATGTTTCCTGTTTGCCCTGTGGGAAGGGTGTTTTGGATTGGAGTTGTTGAGGTTATTGTAACGGGGTAGGGCGGGATGGTGTCTGATCCAATGCTACAATTGTGGCAATACTTTCAAAGGCGAGAATTCGTTCCATAATGAGTGGTGTGAATTGTTAATGCCCAAAGTAGACAACGATGAAACATTACCTGCACGAACCCTGACAAAAACAAACAGAATGAATAATATACTGCTCACTACCAAATAGGTGCCATAGCCAGAAACCTGAAAACCCGAACCATAAGACTATATTATATAGAAAGAGATAGAAATAGACTGAGAACTGAAAACATGATTAAACTGAAAACATGATTAGGAGAACGAAAGAACAGTGAGCCCGCAAACAGTAGGGACCACTTTTTGTGCCGAAAAGTCAACCAACAAATGAAAGCAAAGCCGCCAGGAGGTAAAATTAACCCGAGGAATGGCCTCCACCAAAATTAAACAAGAATAGAATCGAAAACGGAAGAAAGAAGGGAGGGATTAAATACTCGAGGACACGAGTGTTACTTATTTATGCCATTTGGCTTGGGGATTTGCGATTTAGTTTTCTTGCCCTTCTTCCTTTTCTGTTTGCCAGCGTTCTTGTGAGTAGCGGGCTCAGTGGGCACGGCTGATTCATCCGGCCCGGGAGATGGGCTGGTCGGAGTGGATGGCACTGACTCTGGGGTATCAAGTTTGGAGTCTTCAGCGAATGTTTCCTCAACTTCGGCTTCGTCAACGGTAATCGATGGGGAGTCGCGTTTCTCGCTCATGCTAGCAGAGTGGCGAAGGTTGTTAAAAATTATCCCCCTAGGGGAGGGTCCGCTAGTTTTGCCATTAGATAGCGATGGTTTATTGAAGCCTACACTTGCCATCCCAATGATAGCGGAGGTGGACTTCGGTCTCGTTTCGTCAACCTCGGGCTTGAAATCACCCGCGCTGGGCATCGGGTCGTCGCACTGAAACATCTGCTCTTCAGCCTCAGACGATGGCTCCACGGTCTTTGGCTGATCAGGTTTGTCGTTTAGTTCTATGGCTTCAGGTTTCGGGCCCACGGGGACGACTTCTGATTCTTGGACTGCGGCCTTTGGCTCTTCGGCCTCAGGCACTGGCTCCTTGATGGCTGGCTCTTCAGCGTTTGGCGCCTCAAGGATTGGTTCCTTGGCCTTGGGCTCCACGACCGCGGCGATTTTCTCAGTCTCGGAATCTTTAAGTCCACTGCCTAACACCTCTTCCTTCGATTCTACAATCTGAGGATCCGGTTTGGTGAGCTCTGGATCCACTTTGATATCCTCGGCAGCCTCTAGGTCATCGAGGGGCGGTTCCTTTACTTTAGTGACTACAGCAGAGAGCCCCTCGGCCATCGAATTTTCAATCTTTGGTACCTCCGTCTCTGGCTCCACGGCTTCCATCTCAACTGCTAGGTCTTGGGCCATGGGCTCAGGGGTGGCACTCGCCTCGGATTCACTGACTGTAACACCACGAAGGGCGGGATGCTCAATTGGGGCCTCCTCAGTATTTGGGAATTCAGAAGTGGAGCCGCTGAGCGCACCATTGGCCGCTAGCCCCACAGAGGTCGACGCGGATGTATCTGTGATTTTTGTCATATCAGTAACAGATATGAGGGCGGCATCCGAGACCTTTGGAGAAGAAATCGGATTGTTGGTGTCCGCCTCAAGCGGGGTGTTGGTTGGTGGGATCTCTGGGCTCTCTACGGGGGTCTCGCTAGACGGCTGCTGGAGGTTCTCATTAATAGCCTCGGTGGGATTTTCTTCTTTATCATTGATTTCGTGTTTTTGAGTTAGAGGGAGTTCGGGTGTAGGCGCGTCAGTTGATGCTTCCTGGGGAGTCTCAGCAGTAATGGTATCGAGAAGGCTTTCGCCCTCTGGTTTGGCAACTAGCGGTTCGGGGGTAGGCACATCAGTTGATGCTTCCTGAGGAGTCTTAGTAGTAATGGTATCGGGAAGGCTTTCGCCCTCTGGTTGGGCAACTAGCAGTTCGGGGGTAGACACATCAGTTGATGCTTCCTGGGGAGTCACAGCAGTAATGGTATCGGGAAGGCTTTCGCCCTCTGGCTGGGCAACTAGCGGGACTGGCTCCAGTTCTACCGTCGGGGGAGTGACAGCTTCACTTTCCGCAGCGCTTTGGAGATCCTTAGTTAAGTCCTCCCGTCCTGTAGTTTGGGTTTCATCATCAGTGGTAGCAACCTCGGCTGCTTCCGTTGAGTTTTCATTGGCTCCTTCGGTATTATCTGCTCTTATTAGCTTCGCGAACACAACTGGGTTGCATTATAACTAGGAAAATGCTAATCTTCTAAATTTGCGTGTCTCACCTTGGGCTGCGGGTTTATGGCTTTCGGAAGCCGAAGGTGTTTGAGGAAGGCTTGAGGAATGGGCCGGGTGACCGGGTGCAGTAACATCCTCGGGCTGTTGTTCAAGCGCTGTCTCAGCTGTGTCGTCGGTTTGCTCGGTTTCACCCGTAATTGAGGGAGCGGCAATGCCTTGATCTGGGAAGACGATATCCAGCTGTGGGGACGCCACGAATCTATCGACAGAGTTTGGGTCGATCATGCTGAGTGACTCGTCTTCTGCTGCTTGGGTATTCGTTAGGGCTTGTTGTATTGCCCTCTCAATCTCAATCTCCTCATCCCCCCCCCATGCTTCGTTATCTGCAAGGGCGGCCTCAGTAGGTGTCTTCTCATTAGGTGCGGTGATTTCGGGGTCGGCTTGATGTTTACGATCGGGGTCCTCCCCTTGGCACCCTTGACGCTCTTCATCAACTTCTAGAGCGAGTCGAGCTAATTCCTTCTCGAGCGAGATGAGATCCGCCGCCTTTTTCACTCTTAAAAGCTTATCTGCAACCTCCTTTTCCGCGAGCTCGGTAGCAATGCGCTCGGTCTCTTCGGCGGCTGCCCTATCGGCTACCTCCCTAGCCTCTCGCTCAGCGTTCTCGGCTACTAGTCGTTTAGCTTCTTCCCTAGCAACCCTTTCCTCTTCTTTCCTCACCATGGCCTCCGCCTCCTCTTTCACCTCTCTTTCGGCTGCCTCTTTCGCTTGTCTTTCAGCTTCCTCTTTCGCTTGTCTTTCGGCTTCCTCTTTCGCTTGTCTTTCAGCTTCCTCTTTCGCCTGCCTTTCAGCTTCCTCTCTTGCACGGATACCCGCTTGTTCTTCCAAATGCTTCTCCTTCGCCTCCTTATCAGCGGCCATAGCCTTATATTCATCCCCTTCCGACACTGGTGAGAGTCTCTTCCTTTCTTGTACGGTGACGAGTTCCGCATCAATAGGAAGCGCAGGTACAGAGCCCAAAGGACTTGTCTCGATACTTCGCTGGAGGACTGGTAGACAATCCATGTAGAGAGCGACACCTTTGGAGAAAACCACCCCACTATCTAGAGAGGCCCCTGGATGATGCAATGAGGGCAATGTTCCCTCACGGGAGAAGATCGGGAGCAATGGAAGGATAATCTCGTGTCGGCACCTGAGGGATCTGAGCTGGGCGACGAGGGCTGGATTGTCTGCGTACGGTTTTTCATGCTCGTAGAGGTGTCCAAGCCACAAATTCTCATTTACTCCATCTAAAGACATTGAGGCGGTAAAGATTTCGCGCTCAACGCGAGCGTGTCGCCAAGTCTCAACCGCAAATTTCACAATTCTCGAAATGCCGGACGTGATGACGTCCATTCTGTTCTGATCCGCGAAGGGTTTGACGTGTCCAGCAATCTCCTCGATCACATTAGTCGCAGCCAGGCTGGCTGTCCTCTTTGCGTTCGATCCCGTGTACCCAGCGAGAAGAGTATAGTAACGCCAGATTGCTTCCTTTCGGGTAGACTTCTCCCGAAGCTGCTTTGACATAGCCTGGAAATAGCTGTCGGCTTTATCATATCGTTTCCCTAGATAGAACAAAAATGGCTGGAAAATCCTGTAACAGAGGTATTTGGAGATAATATGTTGAACATACGCCATACGAATGAGGCGAGAGGCATCAGTGTTTACAAGCATACATGGTAGCCCAGGTGGAAGTTCCGCAAGAACTCGCTAAAGAGAGGGAGTAATATTAGTAAATTGCGTCGAGTGATTGAAGGTGATCCACACGGGGGAGAAAGTACATACTCCACTAGGAGCCACGGGCAGGTTCGAAAATTCCTTCGAGATATCGATAATGTCTTTAGACAACTTGGTGAAAGCATCGATGCTGATTAAAGTTAATCAAGGCTTCGGCATACATCATGGAGGACGGAAAATTACAAATACCCGTCACCCCGACTCCTCCTTTCTTCCCCCTCTTCTTCCTCCGCGGTACGCTGAATCACCTCCCTAAGCCCTCTAACTTCCTTTTTTAAGCCGTCGCGCACATCCTTTAGGTCCTTTACCTCAACCTCCAGCCTCTGCTTTTCTGCCTCCCACTCCGACTTCTGACGTTCTGCCTCGGATATTTGTGACGCCATGTCAACTTCTAAGGTTGCCACGGTATCTTCGAGGGTAGCTTTCTGACCAAGGAGCGAGGATTTATCAGCACTTAGCGATAGGTTAGTGTTCTCAGCAATGCGCTTTTCGTCCTCCAAAGTGCTGATTATTTGCTCAAGCTTAGCCTTCTCATCGTCAAATTTCGCGGCGATTTTCTCTCTTTCCTTCCGCCATTTTGCCTTTTCCGCTTCGAAGGACTTTTGCATCTCCAATTTCTCGGCTTCGCACGTTTGACGAAGGTCCTCAACCTCCATATTAAATTGGAGCTCTGCGGCGCGTTTCTGTGAAGAGAACCTTTCCTCGATTTTTGCCTTTTGCAAAGCGAATTCTGCTTCCATTGAACTCTTTTCAGCAGAGAAAGAACCTTGAAGTGATGCCTTCTGATGGACAAAGCTTTCTTCTAATTTCATCTTTTCGGAATCAAAGACGGCTTGCATACCGCTCCTCTCGGTGGAGAATTCAGTTCGCAACTGTTCGATGCTGTCGCGGAGAGATTTCTCTAGGCCGCTAACAATCGATTTGTGAGTTTTCTGAGCCATACCCAATTCGTCCTTGTAACTATTCTTCAGTCGCTGAATTTCGTTTGCATGGGCTGACTCAAGTTCCTTGGAACTAGCTAAATGCATCTCCGCTATCTGCACTTTCTCGGTGGAATGAGATGCTTCGATGGAGCGTTGTTTCGAGAGGAATTTGGCCTCCATGGTTCTCTTCTCGGCGTCGTGAGCGGTGATGAGAGAACGTCTTTCTGCTTCGTGGGCTTCGAATGTATTCCGCTTCCAATCCTGGAACTCCACCGTCAACGCTTCTTTCTCAAAAGTTAGTCGTTGCTCCAAACGTGATTTTTCCTCATCCTTCTCTTTTATTATCTCCGATAACCTTTGGACCTGAGCTTCAAGGTTGGAAAGCTGCCTCTTCAAATGATCAAGCTCTGCGGCACTCATATCCAAATTTTGTTCCAAATCAATTTTCATAGCCTCCAATTCGGCCTTTTTCTCCTGCAGTTCCCGTATATCTTTTTCCTGTTCGTCAGCGATTTGCTGAAACCTCTCCAGTTCATCATTGACAGCCCTATACCGATCACACAGTTGCTGCAGACTATGGATCGGCATAGTGAGTGATTGCAAGGCGCCTTGGGCCCTCTGAATGAGGCCCTCAATATTACTGTGAGGATCTGCATCATACGCTGCGGAAGGGGAGAGTGTGCCGGAAGTACTCTGAGGGTAGATAGGGTTGTCGTCCATAGGATCCTCATACCCGTACATTGAGCCTGCGCTAGACATAGGGTAAGTAGGGGGGTACCCGTGTGAGCTAAGTCGGCGGAGTGGATGTGAGTGCTCTGGTGTGTTCATGACGCCTACGCCGGCTTGATATCGTTGGGCAAAGGATGAGCGACGCAGCTGCGGGTGACCATTTGCCGAAGGTGCGTATTGACTACCATATTCGCTTCTGGGGGAGGCGTAATTATGTAAAGGTCTGGGAGGTAGGTAGTGGGCGGGCCCTTGGGGCGTTTGCTGGTAGTAGGAGGGGTGGACTGCCGTGCTGGGAGGAGTCTGTTGCGGTGAGGGGGGGAAATGATACGGGTGAGGTTGACGTGGCCCCATTGAAGGGGAATCAGAGTAGGTGGGAGATCGAGGTTTGACTCTTGCAAGTCTTGTGGGAGGGTCCCCCAGGGTAGTCACCCTGTCAGTTGATGGAACCTTTTCCAGGATTGCTTCGGATGCCCCGGTGTTTGTGTCGGCAAGAGCGGCGGTACGCGGGAGTGGAGATTCAGGCAAGGGGGTATCAGCTGGAGAGGTGTTTCTCAACGGGAATGGGTTAACGGAAGCCATTGAGAATCTCCTTCTCGTTTGCGTTTGCAGGTCCCAAAAGCGTAGGTTAGGAGGGATAAAGTATAAATGGGTTGGTGGGGGGGGGGGGGGGTTATTGAGCTAAGCTGGGCGGAGGGTTTGAAGTTGGGGGATGAAGAGAGCTACAGTCATTATATGCTATGATTAGCCTACGGGTTAGGCAGAGTAGGGGGACTGAGGTGGGTCGAAGGCCGATATATGACGCAAACCCACGATGGTTTTGGTGTAGGAGCGGGAAAGAAGGGGCAAGGAAAAGCCAGAAGACCGATTGAGCACATACAGCACATGTGGCCTAGATATCTCGTTCCCAAAGACCTCCTTCGTGCAAATGCAAAGGAAAAAACTATAATTTCTCTATACAAGTAATTGATTGATGTCAGCTTCAGATAACAGATGAGGGGCAGCGAGGAATGGAATGCCTGAGTGGTTTGGCGGGGAGGGGGGGGGGGGGCAACTAAAGAGACTGTAGGGATAAAAAAAACAAACTGAGAGTAAATATCAAATTGAACGGCTTCCAGCAGCTCACTAACTTTCTTTTCAAAACCGGGCAAACAAAGCGCCTGCAATGACCCGAAAGGAGATCAGCGTTTCAATAGGGCTTGCAACCGGAAAGATGCTACTGATTGACTAGCAAGTGCAATTGAGGAGTACAAGGCTTATAAGAGATTTCGGCGGCGTGGGAGGGACACAAACCGTTTGATTTGATGAACAGACCACCATATTGAAAACTCGACGGAAGGTATCAAGTTGGGTGGGGAGGGTTGGAATTGGATAGGTGTAAGGTGGGGTTGAGGGGAGGTCATGGATGGAGGGGAGAGAGATGGTGAGATGATGAGTGTGGAGCGGGCAGGCGACAGATTGAAGATAGCTAAGGTCTCTCTCTCTCTCCGGTCTTGCTGCTTAAAGGTAGCTGTGTAACCATGTTAAATGATTAAACCCCAGTGCTGTGGCCTACGGCGCTCCAATAACGCTACGTATACTGTAACGAGCAGATATATTATCCCAAGGGGTTAAACCTCACAAACCGCAGCGAAGGTAAAGGGATGGAGGTGAAGAGATGATGACACGCGACTGCAGCGCGGGAAAAAAGTTTGAGGTGCGAACAGGACTCCATACGGATAGAGGTCCACACCTTGCCACACCTCCCAATTAACTAACAGTCCCTGCTCGAGTGGTTTGCTATTAAATTGAAGACAAAAATCTGTTTGTCCGAGGAGCATAGGATATGCAGGGCGGATTTGGAAAGTACGCCTATAGGCGCGACGTGGCACCTCACGGTTTATCGCTTCACCATCAGCCCAATTGTTTATTAGGAGTGGGAAGCGGAATTCAATTTATTCTGTTGGTCCGCGGGAGTCATATTCTTAATTTAACTGCATCTGTCGAATACGGTAATCTTAATCCCTTCTTTCGACAACCGCTCGCGATAGTGCGCCTCATTCTACAGTCGTGAATGGGAAAGAAATGATGAGCTTTAGCAAGTCTCGAGCTAGAGAGTGGTTCGGAGGGTGACTGCGATTAAAGGGTGAAGGGAGAGTAAGGCAGAGGGCGATACCGGTGGTTTAACTGCAGCCCACTCGGGCGGTGGAGGAGGAGGAGGAGGAGGAGGAGGAGGCCATAGTATCGTACCATGTGAGTGATGAGCAATATAGCAACGATGAGAGGTAGGTGTGGTGCAAGAGGTTGGCGTAAAGAGTCAAGTTTATTAGAAAGCTCGGCCTGAGTTAAAACACACCTGCATTGCATGTAAATTTAGGGCCTAAATGATCTGCGGAAAGCATCAACCTGCGGATTCTCTCTATCAAATGAAAGGCCTAACGCTGCCTTCCGCATTAGCCGCCCCCCACCCCCCTCATCCCCCCCGCCGTGCCGGCACTGCATGTACTGGAGCCCCTCGAGAATCTGACGGAGGTGGAGGATTGATCTGTCTAATTTCATACCGTATCTGTACAGTACCGTTCAGTACGAAGAGTGTTATTGCGATACTAGCCCAAGTCTTTGGCGTCAGGATTTTACCGAACCAGAATACGGCTGTCATAAACTCTGCCATCACAACTCCGGAGTTCTAAGGATGAGGATGAAATTGTGGCTGGCTGGGGGGGCTTTTTATACTTGGTTATTGGGTGGCCTAGATTCACAGTGCAATATCGTGTGTAGGAGCAAAGAGCATATCCGTGCATTAACTGCTGTGCCATAAGTGTAGCCACTGAGCTGCCTTCCGGATAATTCATTAAATTAACCGGGAACTTCCGAATGGTTGTTTCTTCCGAACTGGTGACTGATGAACGTTGGGGCAATAGGAAACCTTTCCTTCAGATGATCCGAGGGGTTATTGGAAGGCCGCCCTCCTGGGCGGGGGAACTTGTTAATTCTTGTTCATGAGGCCTGAGGTTATCCGGCCGAAATTTGGGGTACCATGTTACCGGCGCAGAGTACTGTACAATACGTACCGGTATTGCATTGATTCTGGTAGATGTGGAGAGGGTTACCAGGATGGACGGCAGTCCGTTCGAGCACTGGAGGGCAATAAATTTACCAGCACCAGTATTCTAGGACCATTGCTAGCGAAAGCTGTAGGAGAGGCAGGATGGTTTCGCGACCCACAACAAGTTGTCGCCCAGGTTGCCCTGTATAGGGGACGGTGATCCGACTCCGACCTGCCTGCTTCTATGAAAGTTAAAGGGAGAATTTTGTATCCGTGCTCTGAGCCAATGTGCACCACTGTATGGGAAGGGTTCGAAGCGAGAGTTATCTAGGTGTGGTATGTTGTGGTGCTCTGGAGTTATCGTCCTGTGTTAAAAATGGGATTGGGCTCAAGTTTTCTAAGCGAGCGTGTGTGGTGTCTGGAATAATATCCTGAGTATTGCATTCGTGTGCGGCTGCATAGGCTATGCACCTTGTGGATGGGCCCGGCGCTGGAGTGATAATAGTTTAGCATTCCATCCGAGTGACGCCTGGTCATCCGGGAGTGGGGCAAAACTTGGAAGAGCATTACTGTTCGGACGACTTCAGCCCCCAATAGGTCGTGGGAATTAACAAAGTCCGCTTTTCTTATATATTATTATAATAATATTATTATAACACTCGGGAGATATCATACCGGGGAAAAACGGAAAGAGGCCAATAACCATGGGGCTGGAAAATGAGAGTTATCAAACATTGAGACGAGCCTAGGTAGGATAATGATGGCGTCTCTAATCGCTAAACGGGCATGACGACACAAAAGAAAAACGCTAAAGTTCAAATTCTTCCAGAGTATTCAAGTGCTCTATGGCTAACCCGGGAATATGAGTGTCGCACCCATCACCTGCAACTTCGGGTCTGGCAGACATACAGCAGCTAGAGCTTCGAGGTCCTGAGATGACTCCAAACTCCCCTCAATTGGTCTATCGCTGTTGACGCCTGCGACTCTTTCATTTTCCCTTTGACCTCTTGTTTTGCCTGACAAAGTAACCCCACTAAATCTCCCCATATGTCCTCACTGTACTCCGAGGTGGTGAGTAGAAAGTCTACAGGATCATCGCACGCAACAAACCCAGTGACTACTGGATGTGATGCATCTATCCGGGTGGGATCCGAGAGGGGGAGGGCGAGGGTGCACAAGGGCTGTGAAAGTAGGTCAATGACCGCCTGACCATCATTCGTTCCCGAATGCTGGGACTGCGGATGATTGCAATTTTGATACGTTGGAACCGTGCAATCGGTTGAGAATAATGTGAACTCGATTTCCGAAGATGTGTCGCTGAGTGGCTGAGGTTTAAAGGCTGCAGGTGTTGTCGCAGACGAAGGATTAGACAGAGCGTGTGCAGAGGGATCGGCAAATAGTGATGAGCTGTTGGATGGAGCGGTCGAAGGAGATTGAACTTTCCCAGATGATCCAGAGAAGGAAGTCAGGGTCGCATTGACAGAGGTTGAATCTTGATGTACAAGGGAGCTAAGAAGAGATGTGGCCGAGGTGGTTATGTTCGAAATGGCCTTGGAAGCGGAGGATGATGATGAGTGGGCCTGGCCTGATGCTGGGGAAACTTGGCTCACATCCGCAGTCGCTGATCTCGTGTTAATAGAGTCCTGCGCGGGAGGGAGAATAGGAGGAGAAGCAGGAGGAAGAGGAGGGGAAGGAGGAGGGGCCATTCTAGTGACAACCTAGAAAGCTGCGGAGAATTTTCAAGCCCTTGAACTCGCTAATTGCAGATGGAATGGATGAGGCTTTATTTAACTATCTAGTCAAAAGCATAGGCCGAGGGGCCGAGGTCGGAGGATGCTAGAACCCTTCCAAAGCATCAAGATGACCGGGCAGACCTTGCAAGAGGCTCGTGACATATAGGGGGTAGCCGAGATGATTGAAATTCCTCAATTGCGTCACGGATCGAGTGATGACAGACAGCATGGAAACAACAATTTACGGGAGACTCGAGGATGTGATTATGTTACAGTATAATAGTCTGCAAGTATAACAGCTGAAAGGGGGCTTGTTTTTGCATTGGGATATGGTGGGTAATGGTACCGGTGCTCAAGCACTGTATGTACCAGTATTCGTAGTGCTGCATCCTACAGCAATGATCTCCATGCCTACGATGAGTAAGCCAGGGAACAGCAGGGACACACCTCTTTGTTTGGAAAGGCCTTTCCTGGCTCCAGACCAATAGCATTTTCTCTAAGTAGGACGCCTACCAGTACAGTACAGTACGTATTCTAGTCGGGAAATAAAATTTTAATGGTATTATGTTCAAGACAAATGCGAGTTCTATTTTTGAAGCATCCCCTTATAGAAGTGCAAGGGAAGCGGATATCGGGGGAAACAACTATTCTTGAGTGGCTTTGAGGCTATCATCAACGAGAGTGGTACTCGGGGGGTATATTAAAAATCGGAAACTACCCGTGCTGAATCAGGGCCGAAGAGATCTGGCGATCACAATGTCTGGAAAGAGAGACAGTGCTATGGGACATCTTAAAACTATACTTGTTGC
>Ga0307509_10007172_pt1 | contig 14680 bp, 4 predicted proteins | sample 10_EM_MG_FD_202245 | JGI IMG/M metagenome (GOLD analysis project Ga0307509, IMG submission 202245) | Populus trichocarpa ectomycorrhiza microbial communities from riparian zone in the Pacific Northwest, United States - 10_EM | ecosystem: Host-associated > Plants > Roots > Unclassified | place... | reverse complement strand
CTGTCTTGCCCATTCACCCATCCAAAGCCCCTGGAGTCTATCGCCTCATGCGCATACTGGTCCATTCTGGTTTCTTTGCGACACAAAATAATAGTGGAGAGACTGAAGGAGAAGGCTATGTTCTCACCAATGCTTCTCAACTCCTTATCAAGGACAACCCTTTGAGTGTAACACCATTCTTGTTAGCCATGCTTGATCCAATTTTAACACAACCATGGCATTATGTAAGCGTTTGGTTCCAAAATGATGTCCCTTCCTCGTTCTATACGGCCCATCAAAGGACATTTTGGGAATATGCTTGCCATGAAACAAAGCTCAATCATTTCTTTAATGAAGCTATGGCAAGTGATGCTCGATTGGTTTCGAGTGTGTTGGTAAATGAGTGCAAGGGAGTTTTCGAAGGGTTAAATTCGTTGGTTGATGTTGGGGGTGGCACTGGAACTGTGGCCAAGGCAATAGCTAAAGAATTCCAGCATTTGGATTGCACAGTCTTTGATCTCCCACATGTGGTAGCTGGTTTGGAGGGAAGTGAAAACTTGAAATATCTTGGTGGAGACATGTTCGAGGCAATTCCTCAAGCAGATGCAATTCTGCTGAAGGTGAAATGACTTTTTTTAACTGATCAAAACAGTATTACTAAGCATATATAACACCAAAACTTAAAAAAATAAAATTAGTGGTTTGTTTCAGTTTAGACTATTAATACTTCTAACATGTTTTTATTTCATTATTGATGACAATCAGTGGATTCTTCATGACTGGAATGACGAGGAATGTGTGAAAATACTCAAGCAATGCAAGGAGGCAATTAAGGGCCGAGAAGGAGGAAAACTGATTATCATAGATATGGTGGTGGAGAACAATAAAGAGGTAGAAGGTTCAACTGAGACACAGCTCTTCTTTGATATGCTGATGATGATCTTGGTCACAGGAAAAGAAAGAAACGAGAAAGAATGGGCTAAACTATTCACTGATGCTGGCTTCAGTAACTATAAGATCAACCCAGTTCTGGGTTTAAGATCTCTCATTGAAGTTTATCCTTGATAAGCTAGCTCTTGACCACCCATGTGTCATAATCTATGAAACAAGGGAGGTCTGCAATTAATATTGTCTTGTTGCAAAATCATATGAAATAATGTCCCTAGAGTGTCATGTACTAAACATACTGCCTTGTTGCAAAATCATATTAAATAAATTAGTCTTTATAATAGATAATTTTTCCACATAGTAATACTAAAATTTTTATTTAACATAAAAAAATATGTTAGTGTTGATAAAGTGTTTTCTAATAATAAAAAAGATTTTAATTATGAACTTAAAACTTGGAATTTGATGCATATATTTAATAAAATAGATTGATGATTATATTTGCCAACAAATATATTAAAAAGAGATTTTAATATTAACTAAAAACTAGGTTAAAAAACCGTGAAGCAGATGCAAATTAAGATATATGTTCTTTTACTATAAGGAGCACTTTAATTTTTTTACTTAATTATATGATATCTAATTTTATTTTTATTTTTTGTAAAAACAATAATCATTTAAATGACATTGAAATAAACAAATATGCAAGTATAAGTCTTCCCCTCTCTCTTTTTTTTTATTAATATCTTTAATCTAAATAAAAAAAATAAAATTTTTTTTTCTATGTTATTTATTTAATAAAAACCAAAAGCAATAAAAAGACATACCAAAAAAAATTGAATAATTTAAAATAAGTATAAAAAGATATATGTCTAATTAAAATCCCTTGATCTCAATAATATGATCAAAGTTTCTTAAAACATCTTTACTAGAATATTTGTTTCTTAGACAGCACTCAATTATTATTCCAAAAATAAATTTTAATTATGAGAAAATAACATTATGGTAATTTTGATGTGAGTATATTAAAAAATATAAGAATAATATAACACTTGTGCATTGTTACATAAAACTATTTGGCAATATCAAGGTCTTAATTAACTTTAAAACCTTGAGATCCATCTCCTTACTTAATCTAGGTTTCAACTTAAAGTATGTAGAGGTTGAACTAATTTGACCTAGTCAACTTACCTTAACCCAAACAACTCAGTTTGATTTTAAAAAATAATTTCAAAACTATATTTTTTTTTTATATTGAGATTATAATATCTTAGATCAATATGGATCAACATAGATTAACTTGTAAAATTCACAATATAGGCATGAATCCGAATTGGTTTAATAACTTCATTTTTTACAACTACTTTTTATTTGATTATATGATAATAAAAATAGATGTTCATAGAAAAAAAACTAAATAATTTTTTCAAAACAAACGATTATGATAGATTATAGAAAAAGAACACTTGCTAACATTATAAAATATTATTACAATCTTATTAAAAAAACAAAGTAAAAATTGAATGTTATTTAATAAAATAATATCTAAAATATACTCTTAATTAATTTAACAATTTCATAAAATAATATACCCAATATATTTGAAATTAATCAATTATAAAGGAATGAAATATAGATTCAAGGGGAAAAAACAAAAGAAAATTCAGATGTGTGGGCCTATCTGGCTAAAATAAGACTAAGCAGTCATACTAACCTAGCTGACCCGAGCATCTAGGTTTTTATTTATTTATTTAATTAAGGTGATGGCATGCTCTTTTTAAAAGAAAAAAAGAGAGGCAAACGATGCGATATATCTCAAACTCATGTATTGATAGGTGAACAAAATGATATTTTAAACAAAAATATATAATTATCAAACTAAAAATACCAAAACAAAATTGAAAAAATTTGAAAGCAAATTTTTTGAAAATAAGGTGACTATACATAACATAAAAAAAAGGCTGCATTTTTTCCTCATTGTCAGTTATGGTCACTCATTTTTAATGTTTTGCAAATAATAAAATTGAATTTGTTTTCATGAAATCAAGCATTAATAATTATCCAATACCATGATATTTCCTTGAGACCTCTATAATCTAAATAGAAAACAAATTTAAAACAACTTATAAAATTTAATTTAAAAAAAAATATATATATAAACCATTGTTTGAGAAAATATTTGTATATACATATATGTTTTTTAAAAAAGTATTTGACTTGCAGTAAGACGGAAGTCAAATAGTAAGTACAATACTAAAACGAAAATCACTTTCACTGTAGAAATGGCAATTTGGAAATTATATGTGGGATTTTGGATTTGTATATATGGCTTGGAAATTAGGTGTCGGTTTTTGGGTTTGTACATGTGGATGTGGTCATTTGAAATTTGGGTGGATTTGTGAAGATGACGGCATTTTTGTAATTTTCTGTTGCAGGTTTTTTCCCTCTCTTTACTTGACATGTGGAATTTTTTTTTTATTTGTTTTGTTGCCCTAATTCTAAGACCTTCTAGGTGAATCCAATGCATTTTCTTTGCCATATTTTTTTTCCTTGGTTATTGAAATCTGGTTAAGAGTTTTCCTACGAAGGGGATTGCAAATTGAAAAAATTAATATTCTCTGCTTTCTTTTCCCTTTGTTTGATCAGGCAGGATTTAATGATGCAGGTATCAAATTTGAGAATTAATTTAGAAATGGTTTTATTCTAATAACAATTATTTTTCAAAATAGTTTTTTTACTTAAAAAATATATCAGAATAATATATTTTTTAATTTTTTAAAATTATTTATGACATCAAAATGATCTAAAAATACTCAAAAAATTAATTTAAAATAAAATAAAATAAAAAGTATTTTTAAAATATAAATATCATAGCCACATGAATGGTGTTGATCATGGCCATGCTATTTTTAGATAAATTAGGAAATTTATGAGTATTTTAGTTTTTATAATCTAAGAATATCCTCTACCATCGATCTTTCTCGTATTCAAGAAAAAGATCAGGTTCGACAAAAAAAACAATAATAATAATAATATTGATCTCAGAAGAAATAATGCAAAACATAGAAGGAAAAAAAAAAAAAAAGGGTATTTGGGAAGACATGGACGGAAATCAATTAAATAATTGAGGAGAGAAGCAAGAACCCTGGGTCCCACGTTGCTTTATGGGGTCTTTTCCCGTTCTTCGACTTTTATGTTAATTTATTTTACTGTTTCCTTGTTTAATGACTTTTAAGAAAAAGAAGAGGAAGAGGAAGAGGAAGAGAGAGTGCCACGTGTGCATATATATCCAGCTCCCTAGAATCGAGATCAAACTTTAGGGTCGATATTATGACGTCAAGTCATCTCCTTTCAATCTAATAAATAGTTTAAATTATTATTTATATTAAAAAAGTTATTGTCAAATAACTAAATAAAGACTCTTCATATTATTTTTCTTAATAAAATAATTATAAAATTATATGCATTTATAAAATGTTAAAAGAAATGGTTAAGTCTAACTAGAAATTAAGCAAGTTAGCTTATGAATAGATGAATATCAAGATAAATCATCCATGCTACAATATGGCCCCCTTTAAAATTTTTCATTTGATTAATTAATAATAATAATAATAATAATAATTTTTTCTTTGAATAATTAATTTTTTTAATACTAAAAAGTACATTGATATATTATTTTTATCGTTAATATTTTTATGATACCCGCATGGAACAACTCGTAAATCTTAGGATGTCAAATTGAAATTTATTTAATTTCTTATAAGATCCCATTTTTTAGCTTTAGAATTATTTTGTTATTTTGTTTACTAGTTAATGATACTTAATTCTTCTTCTTCTTCTTTGTTGCATTTTATAGTAATTATATTTAATATTTTAGTTAAATGAATTATTTTAACATTTCAAAATCTTTGAAATAAATATTTTAACATAGCGAAATATCTATAAAAATAAAATAACAGCAAGAATATAATTTACTTTCCAACAGCTTAATTTGTTGACGAAGCCTTATACATCGTAAAATCAAGCCTTAATTTAAAGAATGTAAATTGTTTTCTTGTTATTATTAATTAATGTTATATTAATAATCTGTTCTTATAATATTGTTTTATATCCAAACAACCCATGGTAAAATCGTAAATTTCTATTTAATAACAGAGATTACTAAAAATCCAAGTTTCATCATCTAACTTTTATCCCCATAAGATATAAAAAAACTAAAAAAAAAATAGAAAACTAAGAAAAATTATAAAAAATAAAATAAAATTCTAATAAAAAAAGGGAAAGAAAATCCATCTGTGCTTCCGTGGAAAATGATTATATTTCTTTTTAATTTTTATGTTAATTTTGGTTTTTTATCACTCAATTGTTTTTCAATAAGCTAAAATTTTATTAAGTAAAATGAGGCATTAAATTAATTTTGGGATGCTACATGACATATAAAGTAAGGGAGGGGAAACAAATTAAAAAGAGTTTAGTGCATAAAATCATTGAAAACGTAAGTTAAAAGGACAAAATTAAAAAGAAAATTAAATATTTCATGACCAAGATAAAATTTCAAATATTTATAAAGGAAAAAATTGGTTGTGAGCTCTAATATTCATTGAATACAAAGTAAAACACTAATGCTTTTAAGTTGTTTCTCTATCTATCTGACTTGTGATTAACTACAAGTTGGATATATTATTTTTTAATAGAAAAAATAAATATGTAAACTTTTCCAATATATTTTTTGGCATTAAAAAATCATAAATATAAAATAAAAAGTTAATGCATGCATTTAAATTAATAAATTATGAATCATTTGTATAATAAATGCAAAAAAAAAATGTTGTTAATGAGAACTAAAGATTAAACTTGAAAAATTGATAGATACATGTAGATTAAAATATTTGATATTGCAACACAGGCTCATGTACTTTGTTATTTTTAATAACTCTGTTTGTTAGAATCAATTTTTTATTTAATCAAACGATAATGAAAAAAAACAAACACTTAATATCGAATGAATAAAAAAAAAAATATTATGCAAGATTGCACATATAAAAAAAATGTTATCACTTTATGTGAAAATCAAGTAAAAATTAAATGATATTTAACCAAATACTAAATTAAAAGGTTAAGATAAATAGAGATGGCGTGCCGCCTTTACTGCCCAGATTCCAGTGTTGGCTGGATGGAAAAATACCCTTCCCACCATTGTCTTTTTCCCTAAAATAAAAAAAAAATGATGTCCAAGTACCTAGTTTTTAATGGGATCTCAAACCTTGATGTTGGAGAATAAATCTCATCTTTTTATTGGAGTCTAGGACAAAATCTTGTCCTGCTTTGCAACTTACAAAAGAAGGACTAGAGATGTTTTTGCATGCAGAACAGTGTTAAATAATGTATTTAGTAGAAAATCTATAGTTGTTTTTTGTGACATTATAGCTGGAGTTTTTGGCGTGCAGTGAAGCTTAAATATTAGGGTATAAGCTGACATAAGATTTGTATGATATAGTAAAGGAATGAGAGAGATATTAGGGCTAAAAAATGGGTACTTAGGCCTCATTTTCTTTTAATTTAAAGGAAGAAGACAATAAATAATAAAATTATAGTCATTTTCAACCCGTCCCTAAACCTTTAGAAATTTGCAATAGAACTCCTAATCAACTCTAATCATCTTGGATTCCTTGTAATTTCACCTTTAGCATTCTTTAATTGCACCTTTAAATTTCAGTGTTCTTTACAAATTAGTCATTGGTTTTAGATGTTTTCAATGTGATCCTTAATTAAACTTTATACTTCAAATTTCTTCCAATCAAGTTCCTAATCGCACTAAATTAGTCTATCAAAGTTTCAAATGTGTCCCTAATCTTTTGTCCGCTTTGGACCTCCCAGTCCACCCAAATCCAAGGCTTCCACCCAGGTCCCCCTCACGGATTTGTTCTTGGCAGCCACGCATGATCCTAAAACGCGTCTTACTAGTCAAGGTGGACATGTATTTATAAGGCTCTAGCTCTGGACGCTCGCTTCCGATGTGAGATCTTATATTTTTTTTCAATTTCATCACTTGATATTTGATTGATTATTAATTAGGCAATGTAATTTGTTTTGATTTGATTTTTTTTCCAATCACTTTGATATTTTGCTGGTTTTTAATTTTATAGGCGTCTATCTTTGAAAAAAATTAAAAAAAAATATTAAATCCAATTAAATTCATGATCTAGATAATAGGTAAGACTTATTTATGTTATAATTGAAGTTAAAGTTATTAATTTTATAAATGTAGCTAAACAGGTATAGATAATTACATATAGCAAAGATTAGTCAAATCTCATCTTTCACGTTTGTTCAAAGATTCTTTTGCTTATCACTTTAATCAGATTTTTTGAAACAATGATAATTGATGATACATGTTTTTTTTTTTTTTAGAAAAACAACATTTTTTCCCAATAATTTAGGCTTGTGCAAATTACTAGAATTTTTAATCCAAAACTCTAACTAGACTGGATGTTAATTTGATTTGTCCAATCCTGCCAAATATTTTAGTTTTTGTATTTGATTTATTCATCTGATATATTTATCGCTATCATAATTTTAAATATAGAAATTGACTTCTATTATCAATAATTTATTTTTATTGGACCTACTGAATTTATTTAGTGAATTATAAGCCATATATTAAGAATATCTTTTTTGAAATATCGCTTTCCCCACTTTTTAATTTTTTTCATGGAATGAAATGATTTTCCGACATAGCTTTTAATTTTGTTTCCTTAATTTGGAACAGGAGGCTCAACCTGTACAATACTATTTAGCACATTTTTTCACATAATTTTCTATGCACACCTATGATGAGAGTACTTATCACTAAAATTTTCACCAGTAAAATATATGACACGTCAATCAAAAATCAACCATTACTAGTCTATGATTTGTCATCCTGAGCAACAATTTCTCTATCAATAATAAAATTTCTTTATAAGAAAATTTTAAGACCTAAATATATAAATATAGCCAATCACAAGCAAACAAGCCAAATCACAATTAAGCCTAGAAAACAATTTCTAACTAGACAAGTCCCATCCACATACATAAAACGCAGCCAAATGCCATAAATTCCAAGCCATGACAAACCATCTGAAGCTAGGCCAAACCAAGTAAGCCATACAATTTCTAGACTCTTTTTTTTTTTTTTTCAAGCTAATCAAACAGCTACCTATCAAAACTATCAACTCAGTCCCTTAATGTCTAAATAAATTTTTTTCACGAATTTATCACTATTTATAATGGGCTGTCGGCTTCCTAGTTACTACGACTATTATGCCAAGCAGAGCAAAGGGACGTGGTCGTTATCTGCAGCCAAAGTAATTACCAATTGCTGCCTCATGTAAATCATGTTCCAAATAATATAAAGTAATGCAATTTTACATAAAAAGACGTACATATTTAGTCCAGTTCTTTTTAATTTTACTCTTTGGTTACCTTGCTGAGATCATATGATAAGCTTGCATAGATTAGTGAAGTTTATACGCTTCTTCAATTTTGTTGGGAAAAACTAGGAACAACCGGCAACCAGTTTTGCCAAATCAATTCACAAGTTCCAATCTTTTTCTCTCTTTGTGCAATTAAAATTAGAATCAAACAATCAATAAGATAATGCAAACAATCACACAAATCAACATCAAGATTTTTACGTGGAAAATCCAATGCGGGAAAAAACCACAGGACCGTAGTTCACATAAAAACTTCCACTATCAGCAAATAATGGGTTCACAATTGTTCTTCCTCATTTTTAACTAAGGGCTACATCATTCATATCATCAAGAACAACCTTTTCTTGGAATATAACAAGATTAAAGGGAGAAGTATTTGAGAAAAACTCATAATATTGACAGCTTTGGTTTTTGACAAAAACGACCACGACCAACTTATACACCACCAATCTTCGATCCAACTGTTCATAATGAAGATTAACGTGTCTAGAAGCTGCTGTCAAAATCTCAGCTCAATCCAACGATGAACGAGCTGGAAAACGAAGAATGAAGACAGACGGTTCAACCGCTCAACTTCCTTTATTTCTCCCGTGCTCTCTGTTATGTTTTCTCTAATTAATTCACTGTAGCCGCTATAGTACACATTAGGTTTTTAATTTCACGCTGTCTCTTGACAATTAATGTGGTGGTCCCCTCATTACATAGTGCGGGACCACACACAACTTGAATTAATTAAGTTCAAGGAATTAATTAAACTTTTAATGAGTTTTGTGGATTTAATCAAGAACTCAATTGAAAAGAAATCAAGTTTGGAGGCCTAATTCGAATCACTTCGCAAGATTAAAAGGGACACATTTCAACTTTGATAGACTAATTTAGTGCGATTAGGAACTTGATTGGAAGAAATTTGAAGTATAAAATTTAACTGATGACCACATTGAAAACATCTAAAACCAAGAATCACTTTGTAAAAAGCGCTGAAATTTGAATGCGCAATTGAAGAAGGCTAAGGTTGAAATTATTGACCAAGATAAAATTTCAAACATTTATAAAGGAAAAAATTGATTGTGAGCTCTAATACACATTGAAGACAAAGTAAAACACTAATGCTTTTAAGTTGTTTCTCTATCTATCTCTGTCGATGTGACTTGTGATTAGCTGCAAGTTGGATATATTATTTTTTAATAGAAAAAATAAATATGTAGACTTTTCCAATATATTTTTTGGCATTAAAAAATCATAAATATAAAATAAAAAGTTAATGTGTGCATTTAAATTAATAAATTAAGAATCATTTGTGATAATAAATGCGAAAAAAAGTTGTTATTTAGAACTCAAGATTAAACTTGAAAAATCGATAGATACATGTAGATTAAAATATTTGATATTGCAATACAAGCCCATGTACCTGGTTATTTTTAATAACTTTGTTTGTTAGAATCAATTTTTTTATTAAATCAAACGATAATGAAAATCAACAAACACTTGATATCGAATGAATAAAATAAAAAAATATTATGCAAGATTGCACATATAAAAAAAAATGTTATCACTTTATGTGAAAAATCAAGTAAAAACTTAATGATATTTAACCAAAGACTAAATTAAAAAGTTGAGATATATATGTGAATATACATATTTGATCTCGAAACACGGGTTATACACTCAATTATATTTAATAACTCTGTTTCTTGGAATTAATATTTTATTTAATAAAAAATATAAGCTTAGAAAAGAGATTGAAAAATATTAATGAAAAAAATTTAAGTAGGGCAACACGTAAAGAATGCTTCATAGTATCAGAAAAAAAATGAAATCTTATTAGTAAACTAAATAAAAATTAAATTAAAATACATTAAAAAAAAATCATAAAAATGTGTTAAAAATAAGTTAAAGCTGAAAAAAAAGAACTAATGAAAAATTCAATAAAGACCCAACATTGATGAATAAAATTAAAATATAAAAAAATAGATGACCAAAAAACAAGTAGAGGCCTAGACATGTGGGCTTTTCATCCCAAGCCTGCTTGCATAGGCTGACTTTTTTTCTTAATAAACGGATGACGCGTTGCCTATTTCTTCCCCGAGTCTGACCATATTGGTGACAGGAAAATTAAGGGTGCTGGTTTTTTGACCTACAAGTCTATTTTTCAACCCATTGTTTTACCAAAAACACATATAAAACACTATATACTTGATAAACCATACATGACCTCAAATAACCCAAAAACCTAAAATCAACTCAAAATAAATAAATAAATAAACTCCCCGGGCTCATATTTATAATCTCATGCAATGGAAAGCCAAACAATGCCAAGGTGAGACTCTCATCGTTAAATGAAATTCATTGACAATATAATTGATCTTTTTCGTGGTCTAAATCAATATCAACTGAAACTTTTTCTCTTTACCACCAGAATCCAGTGATATTTTCTTCTCTTTCAAACCAAGAACTGAAAAAATGAGGAAAATAATGTTTTGAACCAATATTAAAAATTTAAAAACCAAAGGGACTAATTTTTTCTGGGAACGTATAAGGACCAAATTGAACTTTTCATGCAGATTTTGAAGCATCCACTTATGCTACCCGTCTTTTTTACTTTTGGTCCTTCATCTTCCAACCCTATCATGTTTAGAAAATCAAATCCAATGGCCATCAATTGGCTATAAAAATATTGAATCGATGATAAAAAAAAATTGAAAAATAATTCAATATAGCAATCCACTACGAGTGTAAATAGTGTCTTGGAGCTACAATATTTTCCACATGCTTTCAGTGTTTCCAATAATGAAAGAAGATAAAATCTTCAAAGAACCCCCCACTCATTAGCAAACAAATTTTAGTCGTACGATAAAAGTTATGATCACTACCCTCCTTCGTGAAGAATGCCAAACTTTACCCTTTCTTGTTTTTTATGATGACATATTGAGAGGAATGGAGAGGAAATGAATCACATGCCAATTTTTTATTAACAAAAAAATATGATTTCATGAAACTTGTCATAACTTAAGTATGGACTCCCTAATTTTGTTTTATAAAAAGTTTATATTTTTCTTTTTTATTAAAAAATATCCAAATAACATATATAAAATCTAAAAATATTTTTTAGACACCAAGAGATAAACATTCGAGCTGCAAAAGATGAAAACACCATAAGAATAGCTAGGTTAGGGTGTTTTGACAAGATGAGATGAAGAAAGGGAGAAAATTTAGGTTGAAATTCAAATTTGACCAAAATTGAAAGAATTAATTAAGTCTAAGGACTTAATTAAATTTATAATAGGTTTAGTTGACTTATTTAAGGACTTAATTGAAGAAAAATTTAGTTTAAAAGTCAATTGGGAAAAAATTGAAAGAATTAATTAAGTTTAAGAACTTAATTAAACTTTTAATGAGTTTTGTGGATTCAATCAAGAACTCAATTGATGAAAAATCAAGTTCAAAGACCTAATTCGAATCAATTCGCAAGATCGAAAGATTTGGGACACATTTCAAACTTTGAAAGACTAATTTAGTGCGATTAGGAACTTGATTGGAAGAAATCTGAAGTATAAAGTTTAACTGAGGACCACATTGAAAACATCTAAAACCAAGGACTACTTTGTAAAAAGCGCTGAAATTTGAAGGCGCAATTGAAGAAGGCTAAGGCTGAAATTACAAAGAATCCAAAATAATTAGAGTTGATTAAGAACTCTATTTCAAAGTTCTAAAGGTTCAGGGACCAGTTGAAAACGATTATAATTTTACTATTCATTATTTTCTTTCCTTAAACAAAAGAAAAGGAGGCCTAAATACCCATTTTTCAGCCTTAATGTCTCTCTCACTCCTTCACAATACCATTCAAATCTTATGCCAGCTTATACCTTAGTATTTGAGCTTCATTCCAAGCCCAAAACTCCAGCTATAATGGCATAAAAAACAATAGTAGATTCTCTACTAAATACATTATTCAACATTGTTCTACCTGCAAAAGCATCCCTAGTTCTCCTTTTGTCAATTGCAAAGCAGGACAAAATTTTGTAATAAATAAATGAGAACTATTCTCCAACATCAAGGTTTGAGATACTATTAAAAAGTAGGTACTTAGGCATCCTTTTATTTTATTTTAGGGAAGAAGACAATGGGGGAAGGGGTACTTTCCCATCAAGCCAATGCTGGAATCTGGGCGGTAGAGGCGACACGTTATCTACCTTACAAGGCAAGCAACATGTCATCTTTATTTGTTTTCAATTCATTACGGGGCGGACAACTTGTCATATGCCCCTTAAGAAAAATAAATAAATAAGGTCCAAGCATGTGGGTTCCTCTAGTCCGACATGCTTGGGCCTTTTGTGAAGGTCCAAGAGCTCTGAATCTTCTTCATCCGAGAGATGGAATCTTTTTGTTTTTTTATCCATTAATTTACATTTATTTTTTTCAATTTCATGACTTGATATTTGGTTGATTATTAATTGGACTATGCAATTTGTTTTGATTTGATTTTTTTTCCAATCACTTTAATATTTTACTGGTTTTTATTTTTATTGGTATCTATCTTCGATAAAAAAAAATATTAAAAAAATTGTTGAATCCAATTAAATTCATGATCCAGATTATATGTTTGACTAATTTATTTTGGCTGAGTAGAGATCGAGCTTGATTTTTTTAATTTTTTATTAGATAAATAATTTTTAATTTATTTAATTACATGCATAATGAATTTTATTTGGGATTTTTTTTATGTTAAAAAACATGTCCTTCACAACCAACAGCAGCAACGCCCAGCAGTATTCCTTCAGCAGCAGAGCAGCGCAGCTTCCGCACATACCCTGCAGGTAGCAGTTCTCATCCATCAACAGACAACACTAACTGTCATCCTCCAGCACTGCACCAGCTTCCACAGATCAGTTTATCAGTAGCAACAGCACCGACTGGCCTCCTCCTCTGCACCATCATCGCGAGGCAGGAGAGCGCAGCATCATAGTGGTGGGTATCATTACCTCTGCTTCTGTGGGGGATTTAAATAAACTTATGGTTTCCTTTTTATGTGAATGCTCTATGCTTTGCTTTGTTGTTGATTGCCTAAAGTTATAAGTGCCTTTTTTTGGGTTTCATATAAGCTGAATCAGTAGGTCTGTAACTTTTAGTTCAAAGGTGTATCATGATGTTCTTGCTTTGTTAAAAGAAAGAGGGAAGAAGCTATCCTGATGGTGCATTTCGGCTGTATAAAAAATAAGGGAAAGGAAGCATGCTTTGTTTTTCTTTTTAGGTAATGCAGGATCTGGATGCCAAAATCCTAAGGCAGCTGAAGTTGTTTTTTTCGGATGTTTGGTTTCTGGGCACAAGTCATGGCAAGCTCATTGCATCAGCTGTTTTGATCTTCCAAGAAATGAAGGAGGGCATTTATGGCCTTTTTGGTAGCAAAAATCTTAGGCTGCTTGTTTTAGTTTGGTGTTAGTTTTTGGACCATTGTAAAGAAACCATCCCGCGTGGCTGGCTGAGCTTTTAGAGAACCTTAAAAGTTCGGCTTGACAAAAAATTATCAAAGAAAGTTGTTTTTTTATTTTTTTTTTATTTTTGATCTTTGAGGCTTGTTTGGCAAACATGCTATAAAGAAGATTTCAAGCCTTATATTTCTTTATTTTATATGTTTTGATTGTAGAATGATTAGACTTTACTTATAAAATTATGATCCATTCTACTAGAGCGGACCAACTTTAACAATTAGACATACCAATTGTTAGAAAACACAATAATATCTTAATTTATTTCAGATAAATAAATAATGAAACTTACTTTACGTAAGGTATATTAAGGGTGATATGTCCTCTTTATATACAATTAGTCTCTTCATCCAGACTCTGAGACAAATTAAGATTTCTAGTGATCAAAATATTAGGTGGCGACTCCATCTTTTTTTTTTTCACAGATAAAAGAAAAGAATTTATTGTCCTTTCCATCCACATCTTGGTTAATAAAAAAAAAGGTTTAGGAGAAAAATCACATTTAAAAAAAAAAAAGGTCTCGTCCGGGTTTGCCCGGGGCACGGGTTGACCAGCCAGGTTGGCCAGGTTTGGCCGGGTTTTTGCACTGACCGATCTTTTACCTTACTCGAACTAGTCCAGCCACCGGGTCGACTTGCCGGGCCGATTGTTTAATAAGTAGGGATTTTATGAGAGGTTTTTTGAACCCTTAAATTTAGATTTATCATGTAGTAACTTCCTCATCTTCAACATCATCCTAAGAAGTTTCTTGACAAGGAATAAATGTATGAGTCCTTGAGTTCACTGCATGTATGCATGAGTCTATGAAATCACTAACCCTATTTAGAATATGTTGCCAAAATACTACCCTTTTTT
>Ga0307509_10007171_pt1 | contig 14681 bp, 22 predicted proteins | sample 10_EM_MG_FD_202245 | JGI IMG/M metagenome (GOLD analysis project Ga0307509, IMG submission 202245) | Populus trichocarpa ectomycorrhiza microbial communities from riparian zone in the Pacific Northwest, United States - 10_EM | ecosystem: Host-associated > Plants > Roots > Unclassified | place... | reverse complement strand
CAACGTTCGAATCAACCCTTGAAAGAAAAAAAGAGCTGGGTGGCGTATTCAGTCCCTTGTGGGCTCAAGCTGCACGCCGCGCCACAAATCATAGTTTTGGCGTCAAGAATACCCATTCGGTAGAATTCGGATTCGGCGGAGAAAAGGCGACTCGAAGGTTGACACACTGGCTGTAGCAACGGAGCAGATCAATACACTTTACCCGGACTGTTCCGTGGACATATCGCCCCTTAGAATATTTGGTACTCCGGGCCTTACAGGTTGCTTATTTACTCATAGTTGACTTTTGTCACCTCAGTTCCCGTGTCGGAACTCAACCTTTTAGATTCGTTCTTTTCTACACTGGCAACAACAGTGGCCAACTTGAACCTAGTACGGATTTGACATGTTACTTGCGACCAGATTCAATCAGACTTGCCTGGATACTGCGCTGGTACTGCAGTAATTGTGGACGGAAGTCAGAACAGTAAACACATGGGGTGTATTTTCAAGGTGCCGTTGCATGAGGCGATATTCGGTGGGAGGTGGGGAAAGGAAGATAGATCGGATTCGGATGACTGAGAGTCGGACTGCTTCAGGTGCTTGGGTGCTCTGGCTGAACTCAGCCGATGATAACATGGACTCGTTGGTAGAAATGCAGAGAGAGTTAGTGATCGCTTGAGAGAAGGTGGTGAGGACAATTCGCTGTTGAGACGTTGTCCGGGATGTGCGCACGGTAGTCGTGCCACTGCCATCCTTCTCACACTGACAGGTACCCACCCATTTTCTCTTCCTCATTCCCACTGTTTGAGACTCTGAGCTAGCCTCACTTCCATTCGCAGACCCCTCTCCAATGCCTGTCACGACTGACGACTCAAATTTACTCAAAGGTCACGCCCACGCCCAACTACCACTGTCCAGTCTCTCCCAGACTCATACTTGTGAAACTCAAATGACTCGTAGTAGTTCTTGGACTATCTCAGTCCCCGTTTCGGTATTCTACAAACACGATGCGGTGCCTCGAACTTTGCCCTACGATGGCAATACGTGCCTGTTCGTGAATGCATTGCATTGAGTTCACTTGTCGGCGTCTCCGCAAATTTCGGCTTCCTACAATAGTTGGTTTCAACGAATCGTTAGCGCTTTTGTTCCATGATACACCAAATCCAACCCTGACGTTGATGGCGCCGCATGACCAGGGCACAAATGAATGAGAGACCATATTACACGGAATAGATAGTGCAAGGTGTCCACGTAACAGTGAGACGGGTTTGCTACTAGTAGTATCAAGTGGACTTTGTGGCAGCACTGAACATATTAAAGGTGTATTGAAACCTAAAGAGGTCTGTGGCACATATCCTAAAATACTCATATCTAAATACTCGGTTATAGTACGAGAGCCACGGACAAGGCGTGCAAAGGAGTACGCTCCTATAACACATGCCCTGTGGGCTGTATAATGGGCTGCGAGCCGCGGTACAGACACGAACATGAACGGCGCCAATGTACCTGACATGGCGCGGCGTGATGCCATGGAGTCGGGAGGGTGCGAGTGGGATGTCGCTTGTACAGAGAGCGAGCTCACATTGATGCGAATATGCGTCGTTGTTCTTCCCCCCCAGTGGTGCCTGGCTGAGGTCATGATCGCGTATTTCTGAGAGCCAAAACTCAACGCCACCTGTTTCGGTTGACGAAGAAAATGGGAAGCTGAAGCGTGTCATTTTGGATGTCGGCTTCGTCGACTGGGGTCCATCGTCTTTGGGATACAACGGTGCCTCCAATTGTTCTGGAGGTGAAGTCCAAGCCCGGACTCCAGGGGTAGTAGTAGTTAGGTCAGATGCCTGACGAGAGTTTGGGGTATATGATCTCTATACCACGCTCCCCGCAAGCACGATACGTGCGAGCGGGCATCCGCAAGGAAGTCATTAGCCGAGTCGAGGTGCTTGCATCGCAGAATGTTCGACGATATAAGTTAGGCATCGCAGAAAAATAGGTTTGTTTACCTGACGTGAGGGCACGTTTGACGATGTGATATGAGACGATGTGTTCAGTAAGGCAGATTGGCCGATGCCGATACGCCCACCAGGGAATGGTTGAGAAGCGATGTTTCTGAGGCATGCGGTGCTGCTTTCGTGCTCGCGCAGCGAGTCGCACTCATGTGCTGAGTGTGACAAAGAAAGGTGAGGGATGCAAGAGTGGAGCCGGGCTCAAAGATCCCGTACCTATGTCTGCACCACTGTCTGTCGTATTGCTGCCACGAGAACTTGTGGAACCAATCGAGAAACGGCGTGCAATGTGAGGAACCAAGTGAGAGGGACGTTTAGGCGAGCTGTCGGGAGGTGGTCCCACGGAGTCCGTGAAACACTCCTGCGAAGGAATTGTCAGTGTTGGTATATCACCAATGTTTGACATGGATTCGCCGTGCTGGATGACCGGCGGGATAGACCGGCGAAGGCTGCTGGATACAGGTCCTACGATTTCTGGTGTATTTGGCCGTGACGCGATATTTGTTGATCCACTTATGATAACAATGGGACTAGAATACTCTAGATGGTACCGATTTTCGTGCTGTTCTTCGAAAACGTCTTTGGATAGTGTCGCTACGGTATTGATTGCTGCCTCAGGCCCTGAGCGGGTCTTATCGCCAGGCAAAACTTCTTTGCATAAATCCCATCAGAACGAGACCAATGGGATTAGTGTGTGGAATACTTACTACAATGAACCCGTCGTATGGCTCGTGCACAAGACTGGGTGTCTCGTATCAACTCCGTGTCATCTGCCTGCAGGGTTGCCAGCGGCCACAAGAATCAGGGTCACGATGGTAGAGTGATGAACGAGTAAACAAGCTTACAACGTCGTCAATGAATTGCAGGTCATCATCGTGGACGAGAATCATATCACAATCAGGCGCCTGCTGTGAGGTCTCCGTTACACCGAGATACGCACGTGTGGTGACTCAATAATCATACTCACCTCAGCAATATGCGCCGATAGAACGTGAAGAGGATCTTGATACTTCGAAACGTCAGCAAAGGTTTGGAAATGATGATAGTGACCACATACGCCGTTGTCGGCAGGGATGCTAATAAGTCCAAGACGCCTGTCCGATTCAGGCACACATTCACCGAAATCGGGAGCAGGTCCTGCTCCATAGAACCTGGGCCAAATGTTTAGGATGCGCGTGACGCGAAAACCTCGAACGAAGATGCATTGGTTCTGGGGGAGATTCTGCACGCAAGGTATCAGCCCCATAGTCTGTCAGCATGGGTTGAAGGCCCAGGATCGTGCAAAGCCCACCTCGCCACTCGGGCCAAGCTTCAGCCCCCTTCCGTTGATGTTCCGCTCGTCGAAATGCACACCAGAATTTCTGGACACTCGAACTCCAAACGATGCCTCTGAGCCTCCCCGGCTGTCAGAGAAAGCGACGCTGACCCATGACTTGGTAAGATGACACCCGGTGACAAGGATGATATCCTCCATACGCTCGACACCATAACCAAGATCCTCAGCGACCTTGAAACAGGCATCGATGTTCTCGAGCATCCATTCACCAAAATTGCCGCGAGCGACAGCGTCGTGACGTTCTGATAGGAGAGGAAGATACAATAAGGCGCCTTTCTTTCTCGAGCATGAGAATCTAAGTAGTGGTTCGTCATCAGGTCTAATGAGGTTGTAAGCAAGGAGAAGCCGAAGGAAGAGAAAATTGATTACCCTAAGGTACAGGAGTTAGTGTCACAAGGCACCCTAGTAACGTTGTTCGAGTAAAAGTATTGTTGGTTGTCTGTACTGCGGTGAACATGAGGTGACTTCTTGGGTTGTAGTTGGGGAGGATATTTAAGGCCTTGGGAGTCTGAATCCGATGGCGGACTCAAAGCATTGAACAGAGGGTAAAAGCAGCCATCGCGAATGATGCCAACATGGCCCACTGCCACGGAATCACATAGCCCTCCTGGGTCGGGTTCCCACAGGGCATGCCCGTGAAGGGGATTAGCGATGACAAGCTCTTTCCTGAAGGTGTCGCAGGAACTCATGATGAGTGAGGTTGGATTGTGACCGATGTCAGGGAGGGAAGGAGGGGATAAAGCGAGTGAAATCCCGACGGCGGTATATGTGGGTTCCACCATGCTGTAAACGTGCACATCAGCGGAGGTACAGCTGTTGGCAATGCATATCCCACGCTGGCGACTGCAGACGGCACGGACGTGCGTCTTCCTGTAGGGCGGGGTTTGAAAAAATCACCACACACGCCCCACTGCTCTCACGCCTGCTCAAAACAAAACGTCCTCACTTCTGCCTCGAATACAGGCCATGCAGAAAGCGGAAAGCCCTCAACAACTAGAATGGAGATGGAACGCCTCCTGGATCAAGTGCACGTGCCCGCCTCATGGTGGACTGCAAAATTGTAACTGGGGGGACCAACAGGCGCAACTCCTTGTCACCGCCTCGCAAGCGCCTTTTCAGCATCCTGCAAAACCATATCCACACCTCACACTATGGCCAACATCAAATGGTCCAAACTCATCAACGACATCCCCACAGGAAAGTCTGATGCACGTGACCCCTACAACCCCGAGGAGTGCCACGCGGGACTCGTCACCGAAAACCCTTGTCGTCACCCAGAAGCCTCGACCCTCATACCTCGGGCTCGCCATCCTCCCTTGTGGTGGTATTTGAGGATCTGGACCGCAGCAACCTAAGAACGCTGCTGGCTGAGTACCATCAGGACTAGGGCAACAGTCAAGAAGTGAAAGCAGCACAACAACAAACCCAAAGACCACCACCCCCCCTTCAACATCCATCACCACGCATGTCCAAGGTGACGATGACGACGACGACGAAGTCGACATCATCACGCAGCCAACACCTCCCATCACCAACACCAGCCCTTCAGCTCCCTCAACCTCGCACGAACCCGCCACGGAGTTTAAAGCTCAAGTCGTATCCCCGGATTAAGATGCAAAACGCAACAAGGGCAAGCAACCGGCAAAGCACAAAGTGGCATGCCTAGGGATGAACACTGTCCTTACTCATCACATTGGTCAACACGCAACAATTAAGTCGCCCGGGAGTAAGGTAGGTTAGACATGGGGGGTCCAGATTAGCAGATTAGCACGGAACATGTTGAAACGCTTTAGGCTATGGCAAGGTCGTTCAAATTCCTATTTCCAGTTGTCACACTTTTCCGCCAATGTAAAGTATCCAAGTAGTCCTACATACCGGGGCTCTATCGCCCCTCAGTCATCCTCGCCTGGCCACCTCTTGCTGTATATAGGCCCTTTGGCGGCCTGCGGTGAGCATTATGCACATGAGGGAGAGGGGAGCCACGAACGGACACAATAATGGATTCGGATGATTCAGAAATAAAAATAGGGCCTTGGTCTTGAGGTCGGAGTTAGCGGTCCGGACACGGAATTTGGTTTTTTGGTGAGCAGGATGCAATTCTACCCACCAGACGATTTTAGTTTTTCCGAAATTTAAGCTCTCTTCTTCGTGGTGCGATCATCACCACATAGGTCGCTCTCAGGTCGCCATTCCTTGGACTTCTCAATGACAAGACCAATTTGGACAATGGATAATGGATCCGGCCCCAGACCCATGGCGTGGTTTGTCACTGTACCGTGACAGCTTTTATGGCTGCGTGGGCCGAATCAGGCATCCCTGTGTGACGGCCTTGGGCGTCATGATCTCGTTGGGTCCTAGTGTTGCCGAAGTCCAGTTTAGGTTCATAGGCGGTCTGAACCTGAACCGGACCTGAAGGGTTTCCTCGCCAAGGTTGCTGCGACTGCATGGTCGTGGTGGCCGCGATCCCATTCTGCGCCAGTGCCGCTGCCGCAGAATTCGCATATGTGGGGGCGCCAGCGTCGGACATCGAAGGGTGTGCTGCGCTCGAGTTGTGCGATGGCGGCGGTGAGGACAACGACGAGGGCGTCGTTGTGTAGCTAGTGGTAGCGCAATGGGTGAGTGGGTGGATGAGTTTGGGCCTGAATGTGTAGGGGAAGAGGATGCCGGCGCGGGCCAAGTTGTGCCGTTCAAGAGTAGGTGATGGGGGTGCTGCATCGAAAAGTCTTAGCATCCGCTAGCTATGTACTAGCTACTAGTGTTCTGGGGAGAACAACTGTGTATTCAGAGGTGAAAACACTGAGCCTTATATACATGGAGGAGGCATGACATAACCTGCATACTACCATAAAGAGTGCATATGTGACAACATAGTAATTCATAGCGGTGTGATACTTCCTGCATAACGCATAATGTGTTGTGCTTCAATAGACTATATATGCGTGCTCCCTGTAGATCACAACCCTCCTGGGCTTGCCTGTGTAGCTGAGAATGCCGATTGCAGTCGAGCACACAGGAGTCGACACACGCGGACGAGAGGGGCTGTCCAACCCTCCGGGAATGTCGGTGTCGAACTCGCTGTCAAGGACCTTGTCCAGTTCTATCGTGGGATGCATATAAGTTGAAGACGCCTGTCCAGTTCAGGTTCACGTTAATCGAATCAGGCAGGGGGTCCTGCAGGGCTTGGGCAAAATGTTTAGGATGTGGGCGACGCGAAATCCTCGAACAAAGATGCATTGGTTCTGGGGAAGATGCTACACGCAAGGTATCAGCCCCATAGTCTGTCAGCATGGGTCGAAGGTCCAAGATCGTGCAAGGCCCACCTCGCCACTCGGGCCAAGCTTCAGCCCCCTTCCGTTGATGTTCCGCTCGTCGAAATGCACACCAGAATTTCGGGACACTCGAACTCCAAACGATACCTCTGAGCCTCCCCAGCTCTCCGAGAAAGTGGCACTGACCCATGACTTGGCAAGATGACACCCGGTGACGATAATGATATCTTCCATACGCTCGACTCCATAACCAAGATCCTCAGCAACCTTGAAACAAGCATCGATGTTCCGGACGATCCATTCACCAAAATCACCTAGAGCGACGGCGTCGTGACGTTCTGATAAGAGAGGAAGATACAACAAGGCGCCTTTCTTTCTCGAACATGAGAATGTAAGCGGTGGAGCTTCGTCGTCAGGTCTAATGAGGTTATAAGCAACAAGAAGCCAAAGGAAGAGAAATTGATTACCCTGAGGTATAGGGGTTAGAGTCACAGGACACACTAGTAACGTCGTTCGAGTAAAAGTATCGTTGGTTGTCTGTACTGCGGCGAATATGAGGTGACTTTTTGGGCTGTAGTCGGGGAGGATATTTGGGGCCTTGGGAGTCTGAATCCGATGGCGGACTCATAGCATTGAACACAGGGTAAAAGCAGCCATCGCGAATGATGCCAACATGGCCCACTGCCACGGAATCGCATAGGCCCCCCGGGTCAGGTTCCCACAATGCATGTCCATGATGAGGATGAGTGATAGCAAGTCCGTCCCTGAAAGTGTCGCAGGGAGCCATGCTGGAAGAGTACGGTCAGATTGTGACCGATATCAGGGAGGGAAGTGGGGGATAAACTCAAAACCAGTGAGATACCCATACGGTATATGTGGGTCTCGCCATGCTGTGAACGCGCACATCAGCGGAGGTACAGCTGTTGGCAATGCACATCACACGCCGTTCAACGCGAGCGACCGCCGAAGGCGCGGGTGCGGCGACAAAGTGTCTTCGGGCCCCGGGGTTTGAAAAAAGCCAACACCATAATGAAATGCTCCCACGCCCGCTCGACACTCACTCGACCAGCTCAAAAACATCCTCACTTCTGTCTATAATGGTACGGGCCATGTAGAAAGCGGAAATCCCTTAACAATTAGAATAGATGGAAAGCCTCCTGGATCAATTGCCTCAACCGTGCACTGAGTGTGACCCCTTCATCAGGTGCACGTGTCCGCCTCATGGTGGAACTGCGAAGTTGTAGCGGGGGATCAACAGACGCAACCCTTTATTACCGGCTCACCTCTCATGGCAGGCGCCTTTTCGGCATCCCGCGCAAAACCACATCCATACCTCACACTAGGGCCAACGTCAAATGGACCGCATGCGTCACGGTGCCTCGAATGCCTCAAACTCACCAACTATCGGCCCTACGATAGCAATACATGCCTGATCGTGCATGACTCTTATCACGAAGGTCGTCTACAGACAGTTGTGTGGCAGGCTACGCCCCAAATGATCTCCCTGTACCGTGAAAAGCCACCAACATAAGGGGGATTCTACCTATTAGGGCATCTTTGGTATGCAGGGAAGTTTAGAGAATGTCCGATGTGAAGGGGAAAAAAAGGTTTGATGGGAGCTGCCAGTCAGAGCATCTAGTCCGGCTTTCTCTTGATGAACATGGGCGCTGAGGGAGAATTTGAGAACCCCAGAAGGTATATTCAGGGAAAACCACGCAGTGGTATTTCTACTGTCCTCCGACAATACTCGTTGCTCAGTGCTCAGAGGTGGAGAGAAAACAGCCGTCTTGACTCGCTATAGCGGCAATCCGTACTACTAGTACATGATAATGACATGAAAACACAAACTGGTCTTGGCGCGACAGATATTATACTTCCATCTGGACACAGACGTCTTGGACACGCAACCAGAGAATCTTTGGCTTGGGTCGTCGTGCCTAGTCCTACGCATGAGTTCGGTCCAGAATGACACAGAGCGATGATGTCAACGGTCCTCTGGCACATCATATAGCAGAACTATGCTTGTGTCGTTTAGGATCCGTTCTACCAATGTCTTCAGGGGTGGAACCATCCCAGCGGGCCATGATCTAGGAGTACCTCTACAATTCTCCTTTCCCCGGCGTCTGACGCCATGAGTAATGGTGTGTTGCCGTTCTTGTCCCTAGCGTCAACGCTCGCATGGTGTTTTACTAGCCACCCCACAATGTCTGGTAGCCCCTTTTTGCATGCTTTGTGCAATGGAGTGATTCCCTCCTCGTTAAGAGCATTTAGGTCCGCAGAGTGTTGGAGTAACAACAGCGCTATGTCGACATTTACCTTGGCGAGTGCGGCATGCAATGGAGTGCCATAATACCCACCCTCAGCGTTAATATCCCGGGGGAGAGTAACAATGGGGCACTCCACAAGTCTGCGGAAGCCACATAGTGTGGCATAATATAACGGGACGGCCTCTGGTTGAGTCGGGTGCGCTTCGGACATGATCCCGCGAAATTGATGGCCGATATCGTATATCCAGCTCAAGCGGATTAAAAAGGCGTTCCATCGCATCTTCGACGCTTGATGACATGTTCTCGAACTGGGCATGGCCGACCCAGTGCTGAGCGGCGTAGATAGCGAAAGGTAAGTTCTTCATACTGTTCTTGTCGACCTGCTCGTCTAATGTGAGGAGGACGCTGAGGGAAGCCTGGGCGGGGGTCGTGTGTGCCGACGTGAGTCCTATATGATAGTAGGGAAGGCCCTTTTCGGCACTCGCGAGGCGCTCCGAGGTTAAATACTCCTTTACTGAGAAGTACGAAAACTGCACCACCGGTGAACCTTCGACTTTGACAACAGTGATCAAACTTGAGCACGTGGACAGAAGAGCTTCTTCGGAATCTTCTGGTTGGCAAGTCACGTCATAGCTGGGAAGCGCACTTGCGTCAAATTGAATCGCAAGAACCCCCGCAAGCTCGTCGACACGAAGTGGTCGGGTCGAAACTGCCATGCATTGGAAGAGACGCCGCGCATACTCCCTTCTCTCCCGACAGATGTTGAGCAATATGCGATCATACGTTTTGTCCAAACTCTCTGGCAGGTCATCCAAAGCGTGCCAGATCGCTACCGGCAGACAGCGACGCAGTATCGCTAGCTGACAGGCGACCCACCGAAACCTACACAAACGTGTCATAAATAGTCGTCGGGGTGTATGATGATAATAACGCACATTCCGTCGGCTTTCCGTGAGAGCGTCTCAATGACCAGTTTCTTATCATTTGACCTCCATCTCCGCATATTCCGATCCGAGTGGATAACGAAACTGACGTAGTCGACAACATCATTCTTTTGTCCATTTTGGTCATGAAGAGAGATGACGTGAGACGCCAAGGGCTCCAGAAATTCTCGAATATCGATCTCAGGGCGACTGGTCAGGCAAATGCGTACATTTGGGAGGTGTAGCGCAACGAGCGTCTCCACAAGGTCGAGGACCCGATCGCGACATGACTTTACATCAGACTCGGAAGCATTGGGGCATTCGTCAACGGCATCTACGATCATGTATAGTGCTGGTTGTCCTTCAATTTTGAGCATTCTTACTAAGCATCCCCTGAGTTCGCCGTCATCGGGCTGCCATGAACCAACGTCATATTCCAAGTAGAGATCCGCGAGAGCGCGGCAGCATGCATCCGATTTAGCAGAGAGTTGAGCAAGGAGGGAAGCGACTAAGCCGTTCACGTCCTGTTTCCTGCGGTCTCTGAAGTCGCAATAGAAGTAGGCCATTACGGCTAACCCAGCATCGTGTAGCCCTTTGACATCTTGAATAATGCTGGAGCTGGTTGAAAGGTTGAACTTGAATACTAGTAGACGGGTCAAGAATAATTTGCCTCTTGCTTACCAGAGAATACTTTTCCCAGACCCCGCTGAAAAGCACGCAACAGGTAGTTATCAGGGGGTGTAAGGGAAATAAGGCTAGAGGAAAATATACGTTTACCATGGATCCACAAGAGAGATCCCTTTGTCTTCCATTCCTCGAAAATGCAGTTTTGCGTAAACCATGTAGCCGTCCCGTCATGGTGGTCTCTCCGCGCTACGTTGTGGTTTGTCGACGGGTCTGGAGGGGAGAGTCAACTTCGAACATCCCTCTGGAACTGGTTACCTGTAAAGCACCTTCCGTCTTGAGAGTAACCGTCGGTCAAAGTGAGCACTCACGTTCCATCTTATTTACCCTATCGGCTCTTGGATAGTAGCTAACAGGGTCATCAGCTTTGCGAAGGGTGATTGTCTTACGCGGGTTGACCATACCTAACGCACAGGGTATGCCATCAGTTGACGCCTTCCCATCTATTCGGATGATAGTTTGGTCAATCTTTCGATAACCACCCTAGGCATCAGATACGTACTATCCATGACCGCCTTCAAATTGTTGAAGAGACCGTGGACCACTTCCAGCGTCTGGGCGACCATCATTCGAGCTTCTTCCTGGGTGAGTCTGTCCAATCTCTGTAGTACGGCCTCGGTCTCACTCTCTCCCAACAATTTCTTTGTGAATTTAGCTAACACGGGCTTAGTTATGGAGACAGTTCGTAAGAAACGGGCCGCTTACTCAACCGCCCTTGTTTGATTTGCTTTGTTGCCAAAGCAAGCACAGAGAGTACTTCAATTAGTATTCTCACAAGTATGTGTGTCATCGTAGGGTCCAACCGGGTCTCTTCATAAATGCGAAGGCGTTTGAGGAAACTCCCTACGCAGTCAAAGAGGTCGACAAGTGCGTCATAGCTTGCACTGACGCCAATAGCGGCCTAATCCCGCCAAACATTATCAGATCCGGCTTGATGAAAGAATACCAGACACAAACCGTCAGGAGGACATCAACACCGACAAAGATTACATTTGTAGGTGGGAATGGCACCTGGAAGGCGTAAAGGTACAGTTAGATAAGGTGAATCCGGTCCTTGAAACTCACCAGGGTGGCTAACTCAGAGAGGGGGCCCGAAAACGCATGAAGAGCTTCGATCACGGGGCGAAGGCAGGTAGTCAACTTGCGATACTTGTCCCGATGGTCTTTGAATGCCCTTTCCCTGTCTTGAAAGAGCTGGAGGATAGCGTCAGAAGTGTCGCAGTTCTGGAGGTCGTTGGCGGAGGGATGTTTGGTGAGGTCTATCCCGGTTTGCTTAGCGTAGCCATCCAATGCGGCGTCGAGAATTGACCGAAAGCCAGGGGAGGTGATGGATGTTGAAGACATCAAGTAGGGAAAAGTGGTGTCCCAGGATCTGGGGGGGTATGAATACGAATGCCACTAGTACAGCCCCGTCTCACGTGCCCGTGCTCTTCACGGAATCACTTTGCCGTCGTCGAGATCAACACCAGGCACACCTCGAGGGGTACCGTATAATCTAGTAATTGTCTTCTTAGGGCACGAGACCCATCAGTCAAATTCAACAAACTGATCGTCTGTCATGATTTTGACCGAGTCCTGAATATGGGCGCAATGCCTATAAATGATCTAATTCTGATAAAATGCGAATGCGGTCGTACGTACTGTTTAATCGTATCATTACCTCGTGAGACTCTCCAGGGCCGTGAATGTAGACAAAGGCTAAAAGCAACAAGGCAAACCCACATTCCTAGGGTCGAATCGGAGAACTTGCCAACCCATCGCCACAGCGCGAGACAGGGCGACTTAACTCTGGCCCTCGTGAACCACGCATCCGAGGTCGACCTTGACGCATTGTATGGTCTGACCCTGGCTCTTGTGGATGGAGGGGGTCCACGCAAGGATAAAATTTGGTGGCGAGATACTCATAAGAGAGAATATCCATTGCGAATACAAAATGGCGGAAGGAAATGTTCGCCTGGACTCACCGAACCAAAACGCTGTCCTCATCGCTCTCGACGCGAACCCATCCGGCATCACAAAGGCCGTTTTCCTCCCTCGTCCTCGACGAGGCGCTGGGAGCCGAAATCACCCTGACGTTTTCCACCCCTTCTCCCGCGAACACTACGCCCTTCGAATTGGCGCCCAGACCACGAAGAAGCGCAGTGCGCGCCAAACGACGAGCCCGCACTGATCATTGACGTGCTTGACAAGCACCATCTGTGCCCATTTCTCGAGTACAAGACACCCAGGCACCTCAATACATGCCAGCACGGCCTTGCGTTTGTTCGGTGAAGCGGACCCAGAATCACGCGCATCGTAGAAGGGAAGCGTTTGCAGTACGGTGAGGCGTGTCGATTTTGTGCGCTCGAATCCGCGGCACATGTGGGACAGCTCTGTCGGTGGAAGATCTGTATTGTTGGATACGATTGAGCGGGAAATTGCGTGAAAGGACTGCATCGCGAACGGCGTGACGGCTCCCTATCGCAACTCGTTCTTGAATGCACCGGCCACACAGCATCTCGCTCATCGTCTTTGATATTCGAAGCATCAGACCCGCCGGTGTTGAACCTGTTGACTGGGATTGATGGGATAGCTGGTACCAAATAAAGTTTGACGTTGACAGAAACGAGGTTTTCTAACGTGGCTACTCAAAGCCGTGGGCAACAGATGGTAATCACGGCCCGTCGGGTTTTCATCCACTCCTGCTCCCACTCCCACTCCCGCCGTCCCAACCAACACAGAAGAAATTGTCTCGCCCAAGTGCAAACTGAAGTCCCGCATGCATCACATTCATCGATGTAGTCAACACAGTTACATGATGGACGTTCTTCCTCAGACCAACCCCAAAAATTCTGCTGCCCTGCTCTGCCAGTGGTGTGAGACGTCCCTGACATAGACAAAGGGTGGTCCAGTTTTTCATTGCAACCTTCAGGACTTGATCACCTCCTACCCTTCCCAGAGTCTGTCAGAAGTCTTTGCCTGTGTCTCTGCCATCCACCAGACAACCGATTCTTCCACATTGTCTCCCAGCAGGCATGTTGGTCAAGAAGTACTTCAGACCACTTGACATTGTCCCAACTTTAATTGGTGATGTGTCAACCAAGGGTACTGGAAATAATCGAGAAGTGGCTCTTGATACGGCCTTAAATGCTCGGTGTTGTTGTGCACTGACTAATGGATCGATCATTACGACCGAATTCCCAAATACGTTCCACCTCGAGGCTGAAACGTGGGCCTGGCTGTTGGAACGAGGATTTCTGCCCCTTCGTCCATGCTCTCCGCTTCTGCGCATTCACATTAACACTAATTCCCTATCGGCATTCATGAAGATAGTGTCCGCATCTATGAGTCATAATATCGACCTGGAAGCTCAATCTGAACAACAGGCCCTAGCTGTTCTGGAAGAAGGGGCGGAAAGAAGTAACATATATGGTGGGAAGACTAGTAACCTTCCATCTGAGACGAAGGGTGCCAGTGGAGCTAAACCAGTTGCTATTGACCAACAAGCTAAAGTCAAAGCGCCACCAGCCATCTCACAGACTGCAGGTATGGCCTTCGTCTTCCCTTATCGTCGTATAGCTGCTAACCCTTTAACGAACAGAAGGCGTGGAAAACCAAATTCGTGAGAAGGACGTCCACTACTCTGAACGCGACGATAACGGCGCCGCCACGTGTGCGCCATTTAAAGCAGAACCGCAAAGCCGTAGTCCATCGGCAACTCCTGGTATGTACGCCTCTTGATAACGGAATTCTCGATGACCTCATGCCACTAGCAGTAGTCGGCCCTCAAATTGTCCCTCTCAGTCTTTGTATCGACGCTGCTGACCAAGACATGCGGATGATAGGGGACTTTGATGGCGGTGCCAACGCACTGTGGACCCTTTACAGAAACGAAGCTAAGAGCTACGACGAAGCCCACATCCAGACCTTGAAGGACGACATGGATGGTGTCTTAATATTCGTTCGTACATATTCTGCCCACGTATATGGCCAACTTTGACATGTGTTGATGCACATTCCTACAGGCCGGTTTATTTTCCGCTGCTCTCACCGCGTTCATAATCGACAGCAAGCAGAATCTGAGCGTAAGCCCCAAAGACCAAATTGTATACTACCTGCAACAAAACGTCGCAATGCTCACACAGATTTCTCAGCAAATATCCTCTATCACCCCCCAAATCGCCATCCCTTCCTCTTCGCCACCGCCTTACCCCGCTTTCAGCCCATCGCCATTTGAC
>Ga0307509_10007170_pt1 | contig 14684 bp, 11 predicted proteins | sample 10_EM_MG_FD_202245 | JGI IMG/M metagenome (GOLD analysis project Ga0307509, IMG submission 202245) | Populus trichocarpa ectomycorrhiza microbial communities from riparian zone in the Pacific Northwest, United States - 10_EM | ecosystem: Host-associated > Plants > Roots > Unclassified | place... | reverse complement strand
CGTTTGTGAAATGGACCAGGCTTAGTCACACTACTGTTTTTTCTAAACTAACTGCTTTTGGAGTTCTTTTGGGCTATTTGCGCCTCCATGCAAGCCCGGTCCATTTCACAAACGTCACGACATTACGAGTAACTGGCATCCGCAGTTTTGTTAGCTTGCCAAACTAAACCTATCCTGGGCCGAAGGGCTGATGCCCGCCTGCCGCTGACAATCCGATAGTGGATTTCACGAGGTTTTACGGTATCATGGTTCAATTAGAATGGCATTAACCATTATCTATACTGCCTAACCTTTCTGCGCTGAGCAGATAGCATGCCAAGGCCCCGAACGTTCTACAATACGGTAATCCGCATACAGAGTGCTGTGTGGTACGAATGCACGAATTCACCGGGCCCCACTATTGATACCCTACAACCGCAGCGGGTCACGCCATGCCGATGGCGGCAGCCCAATAATCGGGACAACTACGGTATTGGGGGAGTACGGTAGAGGAGCGGTAATCCTCCACTGGTTATTCCCTTATGATATCTCAAAAGACCCTAGGATCACACTTATCATGTCGAAGCCGTGTTAAACATCCTAGGGCCTCACACCCAGATCGCGCGCGCTCCGCGAAGGGGGAAAGGAAATCCCGTTGGCGCTTAAGCGTTATCTCTCCCACGAATCATGACCAACTGTCTTTAGTACACACTTCAACAGTCGCGTTTGCTTCTCTTGCGGTTGTTATTTGCCCCTTGGAATTTGCCATCTTGCTTGCTTGTGGGGGACTTTTTTTCTTCCCCCACTCCCCTGCGGCCCAAGGCTGGTCCACCACACGCAATTCCGGCGCTCGCTCCTTTTTTTTTATAATTCGTGGTATCGTTCTGGTGTTGTACAGGTGGAAGATATCAGAGGATATGCCCACTGTGACGGGGTATCAGGATCTCTGAGGACTCTACCTTCTTGTATCTGCTTGATAAATACGGCGACAACCTGCAAGCCGATCCAGCGAGACACCCCATAGCAAAACAGATATGTCGAAAGAGGAAGCAGAGCAGAACAAGCCTGCTACCGAGCAGAAGATTCCTGCGTACGATAGCCAACACGAGGTTGGTTTCGTGCAGGAGTACACTCCTGTCAAACGTGGCATTGAGCTTCATCCGAAACCCACAGCTGATCCCTTGGACCCTTTGAACTTTCCAAGATGGCAAAAATGGACCGCTTTGGGTACCGTCATGTGGATGTGATTTTGTCCTTCTTTCATAGTTGTGGTGTCGCTATGCATATCTGACTTTGCAGGTACTTTTTGTTCACATACATCACCACCACGACTGTGCCATCCTTCGCCCTCTTGCAAGCGCAATACTCAATCTCGTATTCCCAGGTAAACTGGACAGTCGCTATCCCAGCTTTGGGCCTCTCGGTGGGCCCACTTGTCTGGTCGTCCGTATCGGATATCTATGGACGTCGCCTCATCTTAATTATCGGCACCACAATAGCCCTGGTGGCTACTATTGGCTCCGCCGTTGCAAAGAGCTATAGTAGTTACATGGCTGCTAGATTTTTCCAAGGTCTCGGGGTTGCACCGGCTTCAACTGTCGGAATGGCCGTTGTGAACGATCTCTTCTTTGAGCACGAGCGTGGACAAAAGTTCGGCTTGTGGGTACTGGCGATAGACATGGGGCTACTAGTCGGCCCTTTGAGTATGCTTAAGCCGATCCCTTAAACTGGCCAAAAGCTAACCCCCCGCAGTCGGTGGATTCATCACTCTAGTAAATCAGTACTGGGTAGCTTGGCTTACGGCTATCTTGTTTGCTGTCTTATTAGTTGCGGAGGTCCTATTCTTTCCTGAAACTCTCTATCCAAGAAAGCTTATGCTTTCCCGGCTACCGACATCTTCTGGACCCCACGTGGATAGCGAGAAGACTGGAACCGTATATACTTCAAATGATATTGCCAGAACCAAGCAGTTGCCATTTTTGAATATATGGATGGTTCCGGGAATCGAGCATCCAAAGCCGTGGGATACCTTGATACAATTTATCCAGATGTGGACATTCCCGAACGTAGTAGTTGCCGTAGTAGTCTACGCTTTTGCATGGTCAGTCCCATCTCTGAACAATTGAACAACACCTAATGGACAAAAGGTACTGGTGGATCCTGTCTGTGATAACTTTCCTTCCGGTAGCATACCCGAACTACAAACCCCAGATACAAGGCCTCCTGTACGGCGGTATGATCTTGGGGACACTCTTCTCTGAGATTTTATGCTCTGGGACGTTGGGTGATTGGATCATTCTTAAACTTGCGGAGAAGAATGATAATGTAAGAGAAGCGGAAATGAGATTGTGGCTTATATACCCCGCTATCTTCATAACTTCCGGTAAGCTTAGCAGGCTCTAGGATTATCACTTACTGACCATATAAAGTCGGATTGATAGTATGGGGTATCAGTGTGGACAAGGGCTACCACTGGATGGTCGGTCAAGTAGCCCTCTTCCTGGGTAACCACGCCATCATCGAATCGTGCTGAGTATTGCTAACGAAGATATAGTCGCCGCGGGAATCCAAATGGGCAACACCGCAATCTGCGCCTATATAGTAGATTGTTATCCGCTTCATGCGATGTCGGTAATAAGCTTCTATGTCGTTCTGCTCAATTTGTCGGCATTTGCGAATCCTTTCTTCATAGCCCCATGGTGTGACTCTGTTGGATTCACATGGACATTTGCCACACAAGGCCTTCTTACGGCCTTTATAGCGCTCCCAGCGATTTCCACATTGCATGTATTTGGTAAAAGATGGAGAGAGAAGAGGGGTGTCCCCAAGTGGATTTCGCCGGAGTACTCATAAGGTTTATGCTTCTAGTTCTTTTGATTCTTAGTATACCGTTATAGCGTTTCCTCTTTTAATGAATTCAGACCTCTCTCGTCTCGGCCTTGCCCTTGACAGAAAAGCAGTTGCAGCAGAGGTATTCAGCCCTGGGGCTGAAAAAGCGTTCTTCGAGTGCCAAGTTTCGCGTTGATCTGTCAGTTTCGCACACAAAATAGCCTTCTACGCTCTAAAGTCTTTCGACTGGGAGAAAAAACCCGCACAACCGTTTCTCGAGCCCCCGGGCTGAATGGCTCTAATAAGGATGGATGGTCGGAGAGCATTACTCGGGAATGTCGATGGTGGGTGCCATGTTGTCTCGAGTTGTAGTTTTTTTCGCCATTTCCGTCTGAAATACGAAGTAAGTTGGGTAACCTAACCCTTATACTCGCTCCCGGCAAGAATTCCCTACGGTAGAAAAGGCATAGTAGCTATTGGGATGCATACGGCGGCCAATCTTGTTTCGATCATTTTTTATGGGATGAGGTTTAGCTTGCCGGGCGGGGGGGGTCCTTTTGGTGTGTGAGAGAGAGATCTGCTGTCTACAAAAGGGTTATGATAGGATCCAACGCACACGCCATGAGCACGCAAAAATGCTTGGCGAAAAGCTATCTCTGAAATGGTAATATCCCCTCACCAGAACTTTATAAATCTGACACATATTATGAAAATTGGTACTATTTCCGCGACAGCGCTAGAAGCTTTTGCACTTGCTATTATTTCAGCTAAGCTAGATATATCGCGCTCCGATTGGTCAATATCACGGCGAATGCAAGCCTTTGGGCAACTCCCTCAAGCTGGGGGAGCCGCTCAACTCTCCCGATGGCTTCATGACGATTGGTACTTGGGTTGTCCGGCCCAATCAGGTGCTCATACTGATAGTGAAGCAGTATGGGCGCTCAGATACGCACGGATAATTAGCCCTACGAGTACTTCTATATTTTTCTAAATCCCTAAGTTTGGGTACTTCTTACTTGTTAATTGGGATGCTCGCGAAGGGGAGCTAGCGTCTGCAGCTTAGGAGAGGAGAAGGCTGATCTGCATGAAGACGGGTTGGTTACCTCTTCGGGTTTGTTGGATCTACTTCTTAGCTAATAGATGCTGCAAGATGTCTATGAGAGTACGAGGAGGGGAGCTGCCCGCATGGTCCACCCGTCAAAAGTGAAACCCAGGAGTCTAGGGGGACCGGGCGTCCTGGAATCTTGGTTGGCGGCCCGTAAGGTCTCCTGCCTTAGAGGCTTTGGGAAGAAGAACGGCAAGCCATAACAGGACTGCATAAGGTTAGCTGAGGTTTTCTAACCCTCCCAAACACCGGTAGCAACAGATTTTGTGACAAGACTTAGGTTGGGGGTCAGGGCCTACCCTTCCTGAGTATCAGGGGTGTCAAAACTTATTAAGAGGGTCTCCCTCCCACAGTCAGTCCAGAGCTTCAGATGCCGCAATTATTATACATCTTCACCAGCACTAATACCGGCTGCGCCATAGCCCGCGTCGGTCCTCGTAGGAGGGCCCAGGATGCCGCCGTAGGTGAAGATTTTTACTTTCTCAAACCGCCGTGTAGAAATGCCGAGAATACTTTGCTTTAGCATCCGATATTTGGGTGCCCCAAAGACTTGTTTTCTGATCATGATAATATTTTTTTTACAGATATTCTACCACTTTGGGAGCGAAGGGCCTGTGATTAGAACTATTAGGGTCCGAGCTGTTCACTGAAACTGTTAGGCATAGTTAGTGGGAACCCCCTGAGGATTTCACTCTTGAATATGGGGCTTTTTTTTTTGCATAGTGGGTGTTAGATATTGGTTGGAAAGTGCAAAACATGTGGCTCATATCTCGGAGGTTATCAGCCCCACCAAGATAATGGAAACTGTAGGAAAACTAATCGAAGTTCTTCTATATATCTTACAGCGTTCATAAACACCTAGGAATTCAGTGCAATTCCTAATAGGGCAATGTATTCGATAGCTGAACTCCAGTGTCTTTTTTTTTTTTTAGCAAGAGAGGAATGAACAGGGCAAGCGTATCTGATTGACTGTAAACAACGCCTCATGCCCATCTGATGCTCTAGGCTTGTAGATGTTCTCTCTTCTAAATCCAAGGTGATTGGGGGCCTGGAGGAATGTTGTCTAGTTCAGGGGGTGTTCACCGAGTTCCACATTTAAGGATTCATCGGGACAATAACCAAATAACTCCCTACTCTAGTGATTGTAGAGCATGCGAGTAGTCTAGGCGATCCTTCGAGCGCGGCTTTATATCTGCCTGTTTAGTTGAACTGGTTGGGCCGTTTTTTTTGTTCCGAGTGCTGCGGGATATATCTCCCCGTAACTCTGATTATAACAGGTCGATCCGGCTTCCCATTCTTATCATCATTTGCTCCGATATCTTTACGGAGCATGTTGGCGGAAGCCAATATTTTACCGTGATCATTGGTGAAATTAGGCCTACATAAACAAATTCCGTAGGTGAAGTGAATTAACTCCCAATGATATCCAAACACTGAGAGCGTATCAAAAGTAGCAATTCTAATGCACGATATATAGTACAGGATGATACTTGGATATCCCTTGGAAGTACCAAGCGGACTAACTTACCGTTTATTAGGGAATTGCTAAAAGTCTGATATAATATGGATCCCTTTAAGTTGACCTCATGTCTCTATATGTATCTTCTCTAAGTATACAGAAACTCCCGGCCATCTCTTAGTAGATATCTCGCGAAGATGCTAACTTAGGAGGTAGGGCTAGACTGGCTATATACACAAATTTCCACTTGGTGATGACAGGGAACTCTTGAACCTTTTCTTGACTGCTGGGATATCCTTTGGGGGGGTAGCTACTTGACCAAGGAGATATCGCCCTTACCAAGTGAACTCCTCAGCAACCGGAATGGAACATACATGGCCCCTCGAGGTCCTAGTGGACTACTTTGTTCTTTTTTTTTGTTTATTTCGCAACTCTTAGTGGTCTTCAACGGTCCTTCATGATGTGTAACATCATTGTCGATAATATCAGATGCGTATTGTAGATCTATAGGTGCGAAGAACGACCAATAACCTCAATTCCTCACAGGCTTCATAGCTCCTCGGGTTCCGTCTTATTTGATATACATTGGCTTATCAGACTATCCAACCTTCTCCGGCAGTTCAGTCAGAATTTCGATTACGAGACAAGATTGTATTGATAGAGTTGGTGCTTAGGCCTAACCTGTTCTCTGGAAAGTCACCGAAGAGTCCACCGGGGTCCTCTAGAGGTGTATGTACAAGGGATAACGAATCTGGGAAACGGGAGGGTTGCAAGAGGTCAAAGCATCATATAATATCACTCGAATTCTTCACAACCCCTCAATATACTTACGAAAATGGGAAAGCAAACTAGCGGTTCGTTTCTGCTAATAGCTTGAATCTTCGGGTGAAAAGGGGGGATCCTCCATTTGCATGAGTGTCTCAGTTACTTAGGAATGGAGGAGTCTTTAGGGAATTTCCACCAAGTTTTGAAGCATTCAAACACATGGTTTGTTTTTGGTTGATTTTGTTTTTGGTCATTGAAGACTTTAACAGATATAAAAAAAAAGCCTAGTAGGAACCGCTACCATGCACATGGTTTTGCACCATTCTCCGTTGTGTTTAGCTATCTAAATTCTTGATGCCTGGGTATTCCGTCCTGATGTTTACGGTAATATTCCACTTGATTGGTAGCCCGGGCAGGAGCATCATACATCAGTACAGTTCCGTATTTTCAAAGCATGAGCGGAGGATTTATATAACATAGTGGGGGATCACAAAGAGTTGATTTATTGCCCCCCTCCCAGAACTTACACCCCTCCATCGCGGTTTCGCACTCGATTCATGACTTTTTATATAGAGAAGTATTAGGATAAGGAGACCTAAGCGGAGAGATAATGGGCTTCTGAGGCTTAGGCGATTTTTGTTATCAATAGAAAGAGAAACGGGGAGTTATGAAATGAGGAGGAGGAGAAAGGAAGCAAATGCCTGGAAATAAGCTTATATACAAGACCTCGGGAGAGAGGTCACAGAACGTCACTCGTGAAGACACAGGCGAGGGCGGGGACGCAAGATCAATTTCCAACACTTTTACCCTGTGTTAGATACCATGGGTTCTTACTTCGTCATGGAGTTGTTTAGATTGTTATTGGTAGGGGGTCTTTTAAAAACCTCCACTGTCCGATTATCGGTTGTGCAAAAGCTACATTCCCTCCCTTCCACCGATTATCGTGCCTGTCTAGCCCTGCATCACCTTACACTCCGGCCTAATGCTCGGGATGGTTTTCAAGCATTGCATCCTCTCTTTCTAACTCTCCCTCCCTCAGCGCTGGGGGACTGACTGGCCTTGTTGGCGTATGTTGATGTCTCGCTGGCAGGTGGAAGGACTTTTCTGAATTTTCTACAGGGGACGTGGACGATAGAAGGAGGAACTACCACTCACTACCTACCTAAGCTAAATTGTAGTATTGAAAAGGATTTAATTCCCACTTCCAGAACACTAAATTACTTTTTTTTTATAGATAAATGCTTTAAAAAGAAGATATGGTATCCCTAATGCTAGCCGTATCATATCTGTTACTGTATTCGCGGTGAGGAAAGAAATAAAATGCTCTTGAAGAAGATAATAATGCGCCCACCCCGAATGGTACTTACCGACAACGTGGGAGGAACCTGGTATAGGAGGTAAATCGGATTTCACAGCGAGGCAAATGCAGTGGACGGTTAACTTACAACCCATCAACGCTCCCCCCAGCGGTGGTACTGAGAACCCTGGGAATTTGCCACTGGTCACTTGATATGAACGTACGCGCCACGAGGATATACACCACGGGACGGGCGGTCAGGAAGCCCCCGGAGGAAGAGGGGTCACCCTCCGGGGAGGTTTTACATTCCCGCATAGGGGTCTGCGGTAACCAGGGATTTGATTCTCTAAATCACCTTATCCAATCTCTGTATGGGCTGGGATGTTAGGGATAGCCTAGGGTAGATAGTGTCATTGATTGTTGGTCTCAGGGTGGGCGATTGCAGTTCTGCTGGGAATCGTCGATATAGTCATGGTAGGTTATGTGCCATGCACTATTGAGAAAAGCTTGCCCGATACTGTGGGGAGGTTACTGCAGAACCTAGGATATATCTATATGAATGTATCTGTCATCTCTGCGGAAGTTTCTTGGGGGTTAGGACCTTCCTGAAAGCTCCATGGTGCCTTCTGTCCCTTCTCCGCTCTGCCCACATTCTAGGATTAAAGACTACTTTTTTTACGGGAGAGAATAGATAGCCGCGGTGGCCTTCACACATCACGCTTTAGTAATCAATAGGGGGGGGGGTGGTACTGAACGTGCAAAGCGTGAGAACCACTGTCTGGAAATAGAAATCCAAGGGGCCGTAGCAACAAATGCATCATCACATGCTTATGATTGAAAATAAAAAGAAAACAAGCCTATATAAAAAAAAGGTAAAGGCTGGAGTGATGGTAATGAAGCATCCCTACAACATGAACTGGGAACCCAAAGAATAAACATTAAAAACGCACTAGAGCATTAATTGCCATAGTGCATACCTCCAGGGGCCTGGTAACCGCCCCCCAAGGTTTGCGTCCTTTTGGTCCTTGATACTACTTCTTTCTCTTCCTGGATGAGGGCACAGCACCCACAGCAAAAGGCCCTGCAGCAATCCCCACAGCCACTACCCTCTAAATTATATTTTCGCCTGATCTCACTGCGCTGCATGAGACCGAGAATAAAGTTGAATGGAGGCAGACACGTGCAAAGGGCAGCGTATCCCATGCACTAAAAACAAGCTCGGGTTAGAAAGAAAAAAAAGAACCAAACCGTGAATGGAGATGGTAAAAGATGATGTGGGGTAATTTACTCCTCCGTTGCAGCAAGAATACCCGTCCATCGTGGGATTATGCAAACGATGCCTAGTCCTTCCAAAGAGAATACAAGGACACCACCAACCGGTGCAGCCTTAAGGATGAAATTAGCCAATCGGCTCTTTTTTTTCTTTTCATATAGTATGTATCTCGGGTCGGGGCACCCTTCCCTCTCCCCTTCCTCCCGCCGGCCCGGTAGGGTGGTGTACTTACAAACCCCGCATTTGGAAAAACACCCGCATAGTCCGTACTCCCATTTCTGCGGACCGTGATGCTGGTGATGTACCTGTGGTGGCGGTGGAACATATCCCATTCCCTTGGACTGGTCCGGGTTGTAGTTATATCCGCCGTGGTGAAGCTGCTGCGGTTGCTCCGGGTAATCATGCGATTGCGTGTTTCCGCTGGCTTGGGGGGAGTACGCGGCCTGAGGATATTGGTGCCCGGCCTCGTGATGTTGTTCCTGTAACTGGTGCGACATCTTTCCTCTTTCCTTCGTTCTCTCTTCTCAAAATAATAATAAAAAATAATAATCGTGATCGGGGCTTCGTCCCCCGCTTTCGCTTCCGCCTGTCCGTACGAACGCGGTTCGGGGGAAAGGGAAACCTTAGTCGTAGAGGTTAAGCAGTCGGGATCTTTCCTTTCTTTGCCCTTCCTTCCAGGTTTCCTTCCTTCCTTTTGGACGATAAAGAGTTCCTTTCTTCCTGCTTGCCCTTGCAAAGTTTGTCGGAAATCCACCGAGCGGCGCTTGAGCGACGGGACGTTAACCTCCTTAAGAAGCCCACAGAAAAAAGCAGTTGACACAACCTTTGGGGAGCACTTCCCGTTCTTGGAGCCTTCTTCGTGTTGGAACTAATTTCAACATCCTAGATTTTGTGTTACTGCATGAGGCGGTTCCAAGGGAGCGCCTATAATAACTCGTGGGACAGCTTATTATGCACTTCTAAGGTTGAGGGGGTTGTTGAACCTTAGCTTTCTGTGTCTGTGCTAGGGGTTTCATAGGGGGCTGAGGATTATGCGGGATATTGGTGATTGGAGGTTGGTTCTGTGTGTACTTTTGAAGAACAGCTCCGGATGCAGAAGGAGTTCTTTTGTCCTGATTAGTTATTGTTCCATCTCTGGATTAATCCAGTAATTCTACCTTGTCGGATCCTCAGGGTGCGCAGTGCACTATACTGTACCAGTACCGGTACTACTGTACCGGCGGTGGAGTAGTGGTATGGCGAACTGTGGTTCCAAATTTCAGCATCCAGGGAAACGCCTGATGATGGGCTCTTTTCCTTTTCTTTGGGGGTGGTGTTGTGGGTGATTGAGGCTTGTCAATGAGCTAAATCTCCCAGGGAGACCGTACTCAAGTACTCGAGTCCTCGTACAGTACTTCAGGAGGGGCAGGGGGATCTGCTTAGCGCCTGGCCCTTTCTGTGGGTTTAGCTTAGCGCTGAATGAAATAAAGTTCTAAAACGGAAGTAATGACCAGGATATAATATTAAGAAGTACTTGTACTTGTACTGTGCTCGAGTACTCGAGTATAATTGTGCCGTTCGGGGAGTTGCTTGGCCGGAAATACCACTCCACCGGTATCATAAATTCTACTCGTCGGGCCGGACTCTCGTGGGGTGGTGGAAGCTTAGCGAGCAATGCTGATAGAGGTTGCTATTAGAGAAGGACGCTAATTCTCGCGCCTACGATGATTCCCCAGCACTAAATTTAGAGTGAGGTAAGTTAAGCATAAATCTGAATGCTCGAGTGACGGGTAGCCTGAAGTAAATTAGTTGGGCCGAGAAAAAGTATTATGTGAGACAGGCCAAAACGTAACCCTTTTATGGCAAAATGGTTGTACCGTACCAGTGCTGGAGTGGATTGCAAGTGGGAAAAAACATAGGAAGTAATATCCTGTTATTACTTGCAAAAATAGTGAATGGCTCCGAAAAGGACGGCGGAAGGCATGTCAAAAAGGAGAGAGATAGACAGGATGAAGGGACGCATTACTTACCCAATTCAAAAGTATTCCGAAATTCGGCCTAGTCAAAAGGGCCAGATGCTTTATCCACTTGCCTGCACATACCTCACTTGTCATACGGCGATCCAGCATTTCTGCTGTATCGGCCATCTCCTAGACCGGCAAGACATGAAAATTTAGTGCTACCCCTGTCGACAACTAAGACATGCTGAGGGATAAGTAAAAAAGGAATCGAGTGATATCAAAAAGCATGATAGGCGTTATGAGCTCACGGTTGAAATAGATAGAAGAGATTTGTTGAGACAGGTATCGGTACAGTTGAAGTGGGAAAGGGTCAAAGGTATATAAGTTAGGCTACCGTAAAAGATCAAATAGAAGAGAAATGTGCTCTGACGTTGGAATTTCCCTTCTCAGCTGCATGAGGGGAAAACACCGCAAACTCAGCCCCCAGTTGAGACCAAACAAAAGGAATATACGCGGTGACTTACTAGGAGAGGCAACTCCAACGTCCTAGCACATTTCTCTTCTATTCGAGTTTTTACAGTATAGCATTTGATAACGTTCAAAACAACCAAATTGACAGAATACGACTTAATAAGCAAAGCAGGTATATCTACCCTGATGAGATTTTATTTCTTTGAACCAATGAAAATTGAACTAAGCTGCTTAGCAGTTAGAAAGAGCTTTAGTTGATAAGCTGCTTCTTGGATGGATAAAGGTAAGTATTTATTATACTTGGTTGTATAAATGATAGTGGCCTTCTTTGGATAAAGAATAGATGACTTAATCCAGTGTGTGGAAGGAAAAGAGTAGGTATATAAGCTTGATATCTGCTTAATTGGAAAGGCCCTGTCCTTTGCATGAGTATGAGAAAGCTGAAATATAATGAAAAAAATTGACAACTGAAGTGATTAAAATGGTTGTCAATATGGGAAAACTAGTCTACTGTCCAAATGCAACAAATATGACTCTACACATATCATACGTCTTGACCCTATAGTCTATGATCTGAAAGCCTCAAAATACATTTATCAAGAGAATTGAAGCCTTTATTGGCTTTGAAATTCAAATTCCACAAATATTAGTTTTTATTTTTATCATATAATTATCTAGCCAGTATCTAAATCTATCAGATAAAGCAGTTTTAGAAGTAGAATTAATTATGAAAAGAGTTTTATCATGCAACAAGCACTTTAAACAAATATTATTGAAAGAGTATTTTCAGGTTTATTTAGATGGCAAAGGTTGCTATGCAAACCTCAAAGTCAAATAATTCAAAACTGAGTTCAAGGTGTCTGGCCAATTTTGTCATATCAACATCCATATACCTCTATCTTACCATTAGTTTAGCAACAAAATACTGAACCTCTTTGAAGCTACATGGTATACTCAAAATATTATATTTACTATCTTGTGTATTGGATATTTTGTACTATGCTCTCTACCTACTACTTGCATCAGCAAAAATAAATTCTGCCTCAGATGCACCTACTTTTGCATCTGGATGCAGGTAGCTTAAATTTTGAGTTCACTGTGTTTGGAGCATCTGGAAGTGGATTGCAACACCAAATTGCATCTGGAGGGAGATTGCCATAGTAGGTTACCTCCACTGCTTCTGGACACATGTCACAAATCGTGACTAAGCAAGGCAGATTTCACATGACTAGTAGTTACTAGTCATAAGGTATGTTTATGTTTCACGCTATGCAGTCAGTTGACACATAGTTCTCACATGACTCGCACTTGCGTGTCATCGTTATGTTATGATTGGTTGATGTTTCTATGACGCACGATTGTGAGTCATAATGATGTAATGACTTTTGCGCATGACTCACTTTATGGATCATGAGTTCCACGCAGGTGACGCGCTTTGCGCACCTGACATGTTTTATGTTTTATGATTGGTTTATGGTATGTTGCGCAGTGACTCATAGGAGTCATCTGATGGATTTCGGGTATGACTCATTATGAGTCATGATCGTGTGACTCATAGGTATGAGTCACCAGGGTCAGGGTTGTTGCGGGAAGAGGCCTATATAAAAGGCTCGCGACGGGACGTAGATATAGGATCTTCACGCGACCATCTAAGTACTTTCTTACAATATAACTTTATCTTTACCTTTACCTCTCGCTTGTATGCAAGCACTCGAGCTCTTAGCGTTAGAGCAACCAAGACTTTACTAAGACACGAAGAAGTTCCCTCTACACCTCTCCCCAATAAGACATTGGTGTGAGATACGAAGAAGTTCCCTCTACACCTCTCCCCAATAAGACATTGGTGTGAGATACGAAGACTATAAGATAGTCTACCAACGAAGAAGAGATTATAAGTTAATCTCGGAAAGAAGAACACTCTCCCGAACGTTCGAGAAAGACCAAAGACTATAACGATAGTCTAATTCAAGCACGTAAGTAATTCGTTACTTGTTGCATAAATAACCGCATCTGTGTAGGATTGTTACAACACACTTCACAACACCATCCCTTATCTGACTTTACGATTTATCCACTCTGGCCAGTGATTCTACTTTCAAAACTTGATCTTTTAGAGAGCAAAAATGCCAGCCCACTCTAGTCTGGAAGTGAGTGATAGCTATAGCAGTCTTTAGTCAACACAGTTGATTGTGATTTCTCAGCACTTAGCCTTAGATGCGATTTGCGCAACTTGACACTTTTCTCTCTTTACACACCTACTCTAGACCATGGCCTAGCCTGAAGACTCTACTACAACTACTCTATCTATTCTGAATCTGCCTGCATCATGCTAGGCTCTACACCAGCTACACACCAGTATAAGATCCATTCTGACCTGACTATTATTCATCAAGTTACCTTTATGCCAGGTTTTTGAGAGGTTTAGGGAGTGCTGACTATGAAGCCGGATTTCGCCAGCATCAGATATGCAATCAAAGAGCCCCTTTAGGACATTATTCCATGCCTTCCCAGCTATCCAACTCCATCAAGAAAGTCACGATACAACTATTCTCCATAGAGCCATTGAGTCTTCTGAAAGGGAGGGAGTCTTGTGCGGGGTCTAGAGAGTGATGAATATAAAGCTAGATTTCACCGGCGTCTGATGTGCAATCATAGAGCCCTTTTGGGACGCTATTATACACCTTTCCAGCTATTGAACACTGTAAAGAACATCTCGATACAATGATTCCCCATTGTGCTACTAAGTCTTCAGAAGGGGGTGGGTCTTAAGCCAGCTTTTTATAGGATCTCGTGAGTGCTGACCTTAAAGCCAGATTCTGATAGGGTCAAGAGGGCAATCGTGGAGCCCCTTTGGGACGTCATTCTGCACCCTCTCAGCTATTCAACGCTGTAAAGAACATTCCGATACAATGATTTTCCATGGCGCTACTAAGTCTTCTGAAGGGGGTAGGTCTTATGCTGGGTTTTTTCAGGGACTATTGAGTGCTGATTTTAAATCCAGATTCTGCCGGTGTGCGGTGGGCGACTTTGGTGCCATTTTGGGACACCATTCTACACCTTCCCATCTATTGAATACTGTAAGAAACATCCTGATATGTTGATCTTCTATGGCACTACTAAGTCTTCTGAAGCTGAGAGGGTTCATATGCCAAGTTTTTATAGGGTCTCATGAGCGCTGAATATAAAGCCACATTCCGCCAGTGTCCAGTCTGTGATCGTAGCGTCCTTTTGAGACACTATTCTACACCTTCCCAGCTATCAAACACTGTAGGGAACTTCCCAATACTGTAACGGGGGCACCCTATAGAGAGGTGAACTCTAAGGTTGCGACCGCACCAAACACTCAAAGTAGAAGATAAAGATGAGGTAAAATTCAGAAGAATCAAAACGGTAAAACTTAATATCGTTAAGCTGAAAGCTTCACTCAATAAGTCCTCTTGAGGAAAGTTGGTTATCGAAGTAGAATGCCAAACGCTTAAACTTAAGTAGATATCAGATTTAAGCCTTTGACATTCACCACTACTTCGACCTTGTGCGAGCACCCTGTCCTGCTCAGGGTTTGTCCG
>Ga0307509_10007169_pt1 | contig 14685 bp, 14 predicted proteins | sample 10_EM_MG_FD_202245 | JGI IMG/M metagenome (GOLD analysis project Ga0307509, IMG submission 202245) | Populus trichocarpa ectomycorrhiza microbial communities from riparian zone in the Pacific Northwest, United States - 10_EM | ecosystem: Host-associated > Plants > Roots > Unclassified | place... | reverse complement strand
GAATACCAGCCGGTGACGAACAGGGATTTTTTGTTACCCTACTCTGCCTAATTTGATTTTTTTATTGGCCAGATACCCCTGTTCGTCACCCGCTGATATTCGTCACGATCCCATGGGAGACCTGTATCGCTAACTCTCTAATTAACAATTACCCTCAAAACCTTTAACATCCACCCGGGTTTAAAGTCGTCGACCCCCTAGCCTGTTTAATAATGGGAGCTAATCCTCTGGCGCAAATTAAAGATCCGGAAAAAGTGACTTGAAATATCTGTGTTGCAATCATACATTTTCTTTGTCACTTTTTCCGGAACTTTAATTTGCGCCCGAGTATAGGCAGACAAGCTTGTATTCATCATGGGCATGCTGTGTACTATGAATTTGGCTCCATCCTGAGCACCGCACTGCTTCTCGAGCACAATGTTTTCAATATCGCGATTTCCTAAAATAGACCGGTTCCAATCAATATGAATGGGCCAAACATCACGGCGGTTTGAGGGGTACTTGGCTCATTTCTGACTAGCCATTGCCGATCGCAACACTACTGCAACGATAAAATGTCCCGAGATTTGGCATCAAACGAAGGGTTAGCCCCAAATCTGGACTGGGCAAATCCTTGGCCGACCGGCCGGGTACTGGAACAACCGCTCTGGGACGCGTCTTGGCCGCTGTCAGACATCTGGGTACCCGCGTACCAACCATTGCATAACGCCTGTACCCTGCGTACTAATACTGGTACGTTAAGTGATAAGCTTATCGTAGCCCCTCCTTTCCTACGACACTACGGTAAAAACTCCTTCAAGCCTTTTTTAAGGCCATTGCTTCTGAGGCCTGAGATAGCGAATCCCAAGAGTTTTCACAGTACATACCCCGAACCGGACCCATCAGATTTTACATTAAAACAGAACCTAAGCTACAGACATTCCGGGAGAAATTGCTCGTTGTTTCCCTGGGGTATTAATAACCCCGGTAACGGAAATAAAATTTTCAACTACAACTCTGGCGGCAAAAATAACACTACCTCCACTATCTCCTGCTAGGGGTTTGCAAGGCGTCATGATTAGTGCCACTCCCGAACCTCTACCCACAGCACCTGCAATGGTTGCACCAGTGCAAAATCCACCTCTTCATCCCTGACCCAATCCACTAGATTAGAGAGTTTGCGCAGGAAGACCTAGGTGGCGGGAAAACAGGTTGTTTTCTGATAACTTCAAAGTCATGGACACCCAGGTGGGTAGCGAGAGCTGGAAGAACTGTAAAATAAGGCTTTTCAGACCTGTAGATATCCGATCGCTACTGAACCACAAGTCAGCAGCAGCAAACACATCTCGCTTTTTAGATTTTATTAGAAGATTTTAAATATGATAATGCTGGGAATTCGGAAGTAGATTAGCACCTGTTATATGGCACACAGTATGGTTCGTGCCCAACTTTTATTGATGGGAATCCTCATTTGAGCCAGGAACGAAATTGAGGGAATGCGATATTACCCTGCCCAACACCCATTGTTTAGCTACCAAGCTACCCATGCTTAACTTACAGTCTCTACGGGGGACACGGCGAACTGTGTGGAAGATGGCCAGGGGTACTTCGTGGCTTAAAGTGGATTCGGCAAGGTTAGGGGGGGGGTTTTCTTTGGGTTAAATCCGTGGTTTATTTGTAGCAAACTACAGGAAAATCTATGGCATTCAACCTAAGTTATGGCCTAAAAACGCAAGTAACAAAAGAAATCTTCCACTTCTCCACACCAAAAGGCTAAAGGTTGTAGATGCGAGGTCTACGTGAATCCATAACCTCCAAAGTTACAAACTTCAAGTAGAGTTCGTTGGGGGGCGTACGGGGCCCGGAAAAACGCGGGCCCTTGGCCCTTTTCCCAGCCCCGCCCCACTCAATGGCCTTGAGCGGGGTGTCTTTTTCGGCATTTCCTGCCCATGTCCCCACTCAGGCCCCCGCCCCACCCATACCCCAGACCGGTCCCGGTTAAAAATAGGTGGTAAGAAAAGAGGCCCAGTCCAGGGAATGAGTACAGGTGGACTGCGGAAGGGGGTGGGGCGGGGATAACTGGAAACATCCCCCACTGGCTCTGTGTCAGGGCAGGGTCTGGCGAGTAAAAAGCGGCGCTGCCCCGCCCCGTAACAAATACTAACTACAAGTATCAGGCATCTGCGCCTCATGGTTCTCCTCAGGGCCTTCAGGTGTCCTCACAGAGCAGGAGAGACATGTCAAAGGGTGAGCTTCAGGTGGGCTGCCACGATTCATACAATTGTAACAGGTTTATTCATGTCTAACAAAAATACAATAGGACTGGCGATAGACCTGCTAGCTCTGGTGCTACGGGAGGCTTCAAGGGACCGGTAGCTAGAAGGATAATAGTTGAAGGATAGATTGGACTCAGGGAGTTAGGGATTGCCGTGAAAACTAGGGTATTCATAGACTGAAGGTCTGTCGAAGTCTGCTGTCTCCTGCTAGCCAGGAGACTGGTTTAAATACAAAACCCAGGAGGGATAGCCTTCCTGCAATCACAATCATTACCAGTAGCTGCGCACATACCGGAATCCTGTAATCCTGCAAGACCAAAGAAAGAAATATAGCTTAGCCTCCACCAGTGCTACATGACCATTCCATACCTAGAATCCTAAATAAAGCTTCCAGCAAAGCAAACGAAACATAGCAATACGATAGCATAGCCTGCCTGACTGAGAGACAGTGGCGGAGCTGAAATCAAATCAAATAAACCAAATATAAATGAACTAAATATAGAGAATCCTGGACTGCCCGCTCGTGTGTACCATTACCGGAACATGTACACATGTTACATGCCCTTATTCCGAAAAATCAAGAATGATTCCAAAGTCTTCGCTGTTCTCAGCACTCTCGTCTGTCTGCCATAGGAGGCTGGCGTCATCGGTGGGGAAATAGTGGTGCTCAGAGCTGCAAGAATCATATTGCTCATCGTTAAAGGGTTTCGAGAAGTCGTCTGGGCAATTGTTTGCGGTACGTGGTGTGTAGGAAACTTCCATGGGTTCCCAGGAAGCTCTAATGTAGTGGTAGGTGATCTGGTGCGTTGGTCCTGCCGGGTGGTTAGCGTCCCTGAATTCCTGTATGAGTTCCAGGGAGTGGTAGAGGTTCTCGAAAGGTTCCCAGGAGTAGTCAGCTCGCTCATAGCCTTTCACGTAGACCATGAATTTGTGCCTGTTGTTCTGCCGGGGAGAGTCGAGTAGAGTTCGTTACGGGGCGGACGGGGCCCCGTCCAGGGAATGAGTGCGGGTGGGCCTCGGGCGGGGGCGGGGCGGGGATTATACGAAGAATACGCCCCCTGGTCTCATGTATGGGCAGGGCCTGGCCAGTGAAAACCCGCCCCACCTCGCCCTGTAATGAACACTAGGGTCGAGTATGTGCTCTGCTTCCCATTCTTCTGCATTGTCGATTAGGATGGGTGCTAGCTTGTCCATTCTCCGACACTTGGATCTATCGGGTCGTTCTCTCGTATTCCTTAAGCGAGGGGACGTGAAAATAGGGTTGCTGGCTAGAGTTTTTTCCGTGTGGACGGGGCCCCAAAGATGCGGGGGCCCGACCCTTTTCCTCGCCCCGCCCCCCTCAATGGCCTGGGGCGGGGTGTCTTTTTCGGCATTCCCTACTCCTGTCGCCGCTCAGGCCCCTGCCCCACCCATACCCCAGACGCGTCCCCGTTATAAATAGGTGGTAACAAACGGGGCCCCGTCCAGGGAATGAGTGCGGGTAGGTGCCAAACTGTAGCGGCGTGGGGATTCGCGGAGAAATAACCCCCGGCCCCGTGTAAGGGGGGGGCCTGTTGAGTCAAAACCCGGCCCCTCCGCGCCCTGTAACAAACACTATTTCTGGCGGGCCATTCTAGGCCGGAGGTGTAGTTTGTAGTTGTTTGTGTCGGGTAGATGTTCTAGAACCTCGAAGGGTCTGAACCAGTGTGGTTCTAGCTTCTTGCATCGTCCAGGGGTGGAGGTATAAGGCCGCCTCTAATGAGAACTCTGCTGCTATTCTTGAATGGTTCTGTTGGGGGTTTCTGGTGTTTTCTCTGCTTGGACAGTCTGGCGGAAGGTAGCATGGTTTCTGGCCATGTCTACTTCCATTCTCGTTGCTTCATGGGGGTTTAGGATATCGTCGACAGCTGGTACCTTGCTGGCGGATCTCTGGACAGAGTTGAATATCCTCCGGGGATGTCAATAGAGGGCATGGTATGGCGAGATGCCTAGGGATTCATGGCGGGCGCCATTCATGGCTGCAGCAATAGCTGGGAGGGTGCCGGACCAGTTGTTCTGTCTGGTGTGAACCAAGTTCCTCATTAGCTGTTTGAGGGTACGGATCCTTCGCTCAACCTGGCCATTCGTTTGGTGGTGGTATTGGATGGCCATCCTGAGGTGGATACCAAGGGACTTCATCCTTGGTGACTAAAGCTTAGAGGTAAACCGAGAGTCCTCGACAAGGTAAATGCTAAGAGGGATGTCATGGACGTCGAAGATAGTACTGTTGAGTTTGTTGAAGATCTTTTCAGAGCTAGCAGCGTCCTTGAGTGGGATGAGATGTGGGTAGGAGGTAAAGTGGTCCATTATGACCATGAAAGATGCATAGCCCTCAGATTTGTTAAACGGGCCGGCGAAGTCTAGGGCTAGGGATTGGTTGGCTTTGTCAGGGCCAGGGAGGGTAAGGGATCGTCCATAGTGTAGGGTGGTCGACTCGTTGTTAATCTGGCACTTATGGCATAACTGACAGTATAGGACAAAGTCCTGGCGCATCTGTGGCCACCAGAAGAAGCAAGCCGCATAAGAGTAGCATTTGTAAACTGAGAAATGTCTGAAGCCTTTATGAACAGTCTTGAGGATGTAATCCCGTAGGGATACCCCCTTCTCAAGAGGTCTTACTGGTATATCAAGGTTTTGGTACACATTGGTGTTCGGGGCAAGTAGAAGGCCATCGTGGTTGGAATAGTGCAATTTATTATCGGTTTCCTTAACCCTGGTGTAGAGGGCGTCGGTCATAAGGGCTGCTCTAGCTCCCTAGGTGAGGATACCCATAAGGCGGCAGTGTAGGGTGCTTGGGGATTGGTTGGTATTGGTGGCCTCATCAGAGTCATAGCCTGCTTGGCTGTGAAGTGGACTAAAGGCCGGTGAGACCATGGGCGGTGTGGCTAGGATGGTGTCATTCATACCAAAGGGTGGAAGGTTCTCTGAGAGGTATGGGATATCGGGAAGCGAGGCCTGGCCTTCCTCAAGGGCTGTATTCGATATTGAAGCTCTATCCTGCGCTTTTCTCCTTATCTTCTTACCCTGCTTCCGGACCTTAGGGTCATTTGGCCAGTAGCATGCACCTTCATTTTCATCCTTATGTATTTCACGCCCATCGTCAGTGCATGATATCCACCTAATTTCGCAGTGTGGTCGTTCCACTTCACTAGACATTGGGAGAGTTCTATTATCACCCCTAGAGTTTCCAAGCCATATTCTGCTATCGTTGGTGGCTGCGCGCGATGTAGCTGGCCAGGAAGCTGAGGCCTTACGCTTCTGGGAGCGAGTTACTGCATTACTGGTGATCTCGTCCATAAGGTATTCAGGGGGCAACGACTGATAGAGTCACTGCAGGTAAGGGTGGGGCAGGTTTGGGCTTGGCCTGTGTGGCACATGGTGTGGTCTGATTCAATGCTAAAATCAGTAGAGGAGATGTAGCTTGAATTGATTTGTACGTGTTGGGTAGGGTCAGGTAGCTCAAGGCTGTCATAATCGATAGTGGGGTCTCAGAGACGTATATCTAGCCGCCCTGGGGTTCTTTTATGGATTCTCGATAGGTAGTCTGCTAGGGAATTCTTCACTCATGCCTGATATTGTATTTTAAAATCAAAGTGACTGATATGCTTCAGCCATCTCTGCTGTTGTCCATTGAGATTCTTTTGTGTCATGAGCTTAGTACGGCTTTCGTGGTCTGTAACCACAGTAAAGTGTCTGTGTAGCAAATGGGGAGCGAATGCTTCCATAGGGTAAATGATTGGGAGCCTTTCCTGTTCGTGTGTAGTGTTCGTTACGGGGCCCCTTTTCTGACAAACGGGGCTCCAAGAGCAGGTTATTAACTGCATATTAAAGGAAGAATCGTCCAAATCGGACCAAAACTGAGTGAGATACAGCTCAGAGAGGTTGTCTAACTTCAAAGAACTCTATGTCAGTCAGTTCTTGTCCGATTTGGATGATCCTTTCGACAAGTTAATCAGAATAACTTATGTTATTTTGTCCCCGCTCCTCGGAAACGGGGCCCCGTCAGGAAGCCTATTGGTGTGTGGGGTAGTTGCTTTGTGATGGTGTCAGCTTCCTGCGGTGGCACGCTGCAGGTCTGGCTGCATCTCTGGTTGGTCCTTGGCATATCCAAGCGGCTGTACCTGTCGGGGATGAATCGGTAAAACACATTATCATATTTGGCTTATTATAGTCGATTGGTCTAAGGACTTTGGGATTATCAGCAGCTCGCTTGACCAGTTCGAAGGCTGCTTCCTGCAGATCCGTCCACAGCTATTCAGCATTCCCACACTGCTCTGGAAGTGGAGCGGTGATGGTGCCAATGTTGGGAATGCACTGCGAGATATAATTAACCATTCCATTGAATCGCTGCAGTTCTTTCTGGCGCTCCGGTCTTGTCCAGTCTATTATGGTCCCGATTTTCTCTAGTCCAGGGTGGATGCCATCATTGTCTATCATATGCTCTAGGATATTGAGTTTTGTGGGAAAGAAAACAGTTTTCTTTGGGTTGGCATAATAGCCGCGGTTCAGCAGCTTACTACAGGCGTTTGTCACGTCCTTAACATGCTCTTCAAAGGTGTCACTTAAGACAAAAATATCTTCAATTTAGACCCATATGGTCTTGGCAAATTTGTCATGGAATAGGTCCCCCATAGTCCTCACACAGGTTCCGGGAGGATCCATGTCTCCTTGCATCATGACCTGGGTGGCAAAGCCGCCGAAGGGTGTCCTGATAGTGTTGTACTTCACATCATGAGGATGCACTGAGGTTTAGAAGTAGGCGTCACTGAGATCTGTCTTGCTGCAGAATCGTCCTCTGGCTCCCCGATTTAGTATAGTGTTTTGTTCTGGGATTTGTGTGTGATAGGCCTGGGTGTTATCATTCCTCAAGCGGGGGTCTACCAAGAGGCGGAATCTGCCATGACCTTTTGCTTCCACAAACATGCTGGGTCCTCCTGGCACACTGGTCCTATGGAAGATACCGGCGTTCATCGGCTTGTTGATCCATGGCTTGTCTTTGGTCATCAAGGCTTGTGGCGCTTTGAAAGTAAGTGTCTTTAATAGCTTCGTTGGGTCTATAAGACTTATCCTGTGCATTAGCTTGCGTACTGGGGGCAGTTCCTCATGTAGCTCTTTGACAAATATGTTAGGGAACATTGCCAGGAAGTCTGGGACTTCCCGTGGCTTCGTCATAGACGATCTATACCCTCTAGACTTTCCATCACAGGGCACTCTCACTTTGTACTTGGAGAACTAGATGCTGTTCTTTTGGTAATCAATAACCGCTCCGAGCTGGATGAGGTCGTTCATACTGATGAGAATATCATAGTCTGATACTGGCGTGACTAGCATAGGCATCTTATCGACTCACATCGTGCCTAGCAGAATCATAACCTCAACAGAGAAGTTCTTCGTTGATCAAGATCCTTTAACTACCATCTTCAGAGTGACGGGATTCTTCCGACAAGTATAGGGGATGTTGTGTGTTGCCACGAATTTGTTGGATATCAGGGTACCGCCAATGGTTCCTGTATCTGCGAGGGCTCTGGCGGGCTTGCCCTTGATATTGATAGTCAATTCGAGTGCCTGGAATGGCCTGTGCTCAGGTACTGTAGTCTTGGGGGTTATGATAGAGCCGCTGCCATCTTGCTGCTCTGTGGTGTCCATATCAAACTCATATTCGCCTTGGCAGCGTTCTGGGATTTCCTCAGACTGGCAAACACGCTTGGTCTTAACTTCTTTCTTCGGGCATTCATTTGCAATGTGTCCTGTTGCGCCACAGAAGAAGCAGGCTCCTTCTGCCTTGCGGCGGTCCATCTTGGCCTTCCTTGGCTTGTTGGGCTTGGTATATGTCCTTTTCTTGGCCGGGGCCTGTCCTTTGCCTGTATTCCTGGGCGTTGATGTGGTAGAGGCCTTGCAGTAGGTATTCTCCTTCTTTGGTGTATGGGGTTTGCTGCTAGAAGCTTGGCTTCTATCACTGCCTTTGTAGCCCCCAGTTCTGTACATAGTAGGGTCATAGCGTTCTGCTACAGCCACCATCTGGTCCCAGGTATCTTCTGGTCTCAGCGGGGGATCAACATTGCGGCGTAGTCGAGAGTGCACAGCATCGAGAAATCATTGCTTCTGTCCATAGTCTGAGTTAGATCCTGCTGGAAGGGATCCTTTGAGGTCCGCTAGCTCTCAAGCTATATTCGTTAAGCCTGCTGGCTGTCTACCTGCTGTCTGGCGGATATTCTGCCACTCGTGATAGGTGTCATCTGTGTTTGCAGATGAATCAAATAGCTGGTGAAGGCCGTGTGTCAGCTGCGGTAGGGTGAGATTCACTTCCTCTCGCTCTATTGTCTGGAATGCGTTGTTTGCTTTCCCTCCTGTGTAAAAGCCATTGTAGTCAGCCACTCCGGAGGAGTCATTGTTCAGTCCTAATGTCGCAAGGTACTTCTTGACTGTTCTAAGCTATTGCTTGAGTTTGACTGGTTTGAGGTCTTCTCCTTCACTGCTAAGCATGGACGGTTTAGGGACCTTAGGAGAGAGCAACCTGGCCTGACCTGGGTCTGCCATGGTGCCTGTAGGTGGGCCTGCGGCTGGAAGTGGAGGACCTGGTGGTTCAGGGTGTGCTCTGGCGCTCCTGGATGTTGAGGGTCTATCTGGTGTGTCTGGGATGAATGCACCGGGTAGTGGTTGCTCTGTATCCTCTTGGGAGAACGCGCTAGTTGGTGTCAGACTTGCAAAGACTCCTAGAATGCTGGGTGCTGGCTACCTGCTTGTAGTGCGGCGTTCTGATCGGTGGTCAGTTTGCGAAGTTTGCGGGGCTGCTGCTTTTGCTGCTGCTCATCCCTCAAGCCGCCGGGCTTCTCATTCCATAAGTTTCTCAGGTCTGAGGTCATAGTCTTCGTCTCAATTGGTATCTAGATCTCCAGGACGGAGGTGACTGGTTCTTGCTGGTGTATGTGCTGAGCCTGGCGTGGGCCCAGGGGTTGGTTTGTGTGAGGTTGGTTCTGGGGTATCGTCAGTGGGTTCTACTGAGGGACGATTGTAGCGCCTACCGGACCTGGTTACGCTTCTGCTCCTGCATTCTACTATTGTGAATGTAGCACGTGAGCCGGGAGTTCCTTTCCCTGGCGCTCCGGCTTCTAACTAGTTATCAAGATACTGGGAAGGTGATCAATGCTACCAGGCTGTTCCCAATCGTGAGAACAAAGGGGTTTCACCGGCTGTAGGCAAAAAAATCTAACAGGTTTATTCGTGTCTCACCATAATACAATAGGACCGGCCATAGACCTGCTAGCACTCGTGCTAAGGCAGGCTTCAATGGACCGGTAGCCAGAAGAATATTAGTTAAAGGACAAATTGGACTCAGGAACTCAAGGATTGCCGTTCAACCAAGCGTATTCTAAGACTGAAGGTCTGTCGAAGTCTGCTGTCTCCTGCTAGCCAGGAGACTGGTTTAAAGACAAAACCCACGAGTGCTAGCCTTCCTGCAATCACCATGCTTACCAGTAGCTGCACATATACCAGAATCCTGTAATGCTGCAAGACCAAAGAAAGAAACATAGCTCACGCTCCACCAGTGCTAGATAACCATTCCATACCCGGAATCCTAAATATACCTTCCAGCAAAGCAAACTAATTATAGCAATACGATAGCATACGCTATCCGACTTAGAGATAGTGGCGGAGCTGCAATCGAATCAAATAAGCCAAATATACATCAACTAAACATAGAAATCCTGCTCTGCCCGCCTCTTTGTACCGTTACCGGAACATGTACATGTGCTACAACAATTAAGCGAGGTGTGGTCGCAAGATCGGCCTCTTAGATCACAGGTGGCAGTGGGGCTGGTGTGGGCGGCAGTAGAGTGAGAGAGTGAGCACCACCAGCAAGTGGCCGGGTCAGTGCATTTGTGGCAGTAGTGACCAAAAATGTGGCAATTGGAACACTGAGTTGGGAAGATGAAGGACAATTAGTGCGTGGTCCAGTATGTTGAGAAGAAGGCCATCAGGGCCCTGCCATGGAAGTCAGGAGCTCGCGTGCCTGTTATGACGATGACCTCGGTTGTGGCAGATTTCCCAATACCTGATTTTTCGGTAGTAAGCCACCTGGGTTGCCCAGCGAGGGCCAAACCAGAGTTGTTGGTGGTAAGTTCGGTGGCAATGGCAGCCATTGAGTATGAAGTTGGGATTCTGTGTACCACCAGGTGTGTTATCGGCGTGTCCAAGTGGACACTAACTGGGCTGGATATAGGGTCGAGGAAGAAGACTACGTTTGTAACAGGTTTATTCCTGTCTAACAAAAATACAATAGGACCGGCGATAGACCTGCTAGCGCTGGTGCTAAGGGAGGATTCAAGGGACCGGTGGTAAGAGATAATAGTTGAAGGACAAATAGAACTCAGGGACTCAGGGATTGCCGTTCAACCAAGTGTATTCTTAGACTGAAGGTCTGTTGAAGTCTGCTGTCTCCTGCTAGCCAGGAGACTGGTTTAAATACAAAACCCAAGAGCGATAGCCTTCCTGCAATCACAATCATTACCAGTAGCTGCGCACATACCGGAATCCTGTAATCCTGCAAGACCAAAGAAAGAAACATAGCTCAGCCTCCACCAGTGCTACATGACCATTCCATACCCGGAATCCTAAATATAAACCTCCAGCAAATCAAACCAAATATAGCAATACAATAGCATAGCCTATCTGACTCAGAGACAGTGGCGGAGCTGAAATCAAATCAAATAAACAAAATATAAATCACCTAAACATAGGAGATCCTGCACTGCCCGCTCCTGTGTACCGTTACCGGAACATGAACACATGTTAGATTCCCTTATTCTGAAAAATCAACAATCATTCCAAAGTCTTCGCTGTCCTCAGCGCTCTCGTCAGTGTGCCATAGAAGGCTGTCGTCATCAGTGGGGAGATAGTCCTGCTCAGAGCTGCTAGAATCATATTCCTCATCGTCATAGGGTGCCCAGAAGTCGTCTGGGCAATCGTTTGCGGTGCAGGGTGTAGAGGAAACTTCCATAGGTTTCCAGTAAGCTTTAATGTAGTGGGCGGTGATCTGGCGCGTCGGTTCTGCTGCGTGGTTAGCATCCCAGTATTCGTGTATGAGTTCCAGGGAGTGGTCGAGGTTCTCAATAGGTTCCCCGGAGTCGTCTGCTCGCTCATAGCCTTTCCATTGAACCAGGAATTCGTGCCTGTTGTTCTGGCGGCGGTAGTCGAGTATCTGCTCCGCTTCCCATTCTTCTGCATTGTCGATTAGGATGGGTGCTGGTTTGTCCATTCTGCGGGACTTGAATTTATAGGGATCGTTCTCTCTGTATTTCTTAAGGGAGGAGACGTGGAAGTAGGGTTTCTGGCGGGCCATTCAGGGCGGGAGGTGTAGTTTGTAGTTGTCAGTGTCAGGTACATGTTCTAGGACCTTGAAAGGTCCGAACCACCCTGGTTCTAGCTTCTTGGATCGTCCAGGGGACGAGGTATAAGGGCCGCCTCGAACAAGAACTCTGCTGCCATTCTTGAAGGGTTCTGTTAGGGGTTTGCGGCGTTTGTCCGCCTGGACAGTCTGGCGGAAGGTGGCATGCTTTCAGGCCATGTCTACTTCCATTCTGGTTGCTTCATGGGCGTTTAGGATATCGTCCACAGCTGGTCCCTTGCTGGCGGATCTCTGGACAGGGTTGAATATCTTCCAGGGGCGTCCATAGAGGGCGTGGTATGGCGAGATGCCTAGGGATTCATGGGGGGCGCCGTTCATGGCTGCTGCAATAGCGGGGAGGGCGCCGGACGAGTTGTTTTGTCTTGGGTTAACGAAGTTCCTCATTAGCTGTTTGAGGGTACGGATTCTTCGCTCAACCTGGCCATTCGTTTGGTGGTGGTATTGGGTCGCCATACAGACCGGGATACCAAGGGACTTCATCATTTGTGACCAAAACTGAGAGGTAAAGCGAGAGTCCGGGTCAAGAACAATGCTGCGAGGGAGGCCATGGACATGGAAGATAGTACTGTTGAGTTTTTTAAAGATCTTCTCAGAGGTGGCCGCATCTTTGAGGGGGATGAGATGTGTGTAGGAGGTAAAGCGGTCCATAATGACCATGATAGATGTGTAGCCATCAGATTGGTTGAAAGGGCCGGCGAAGTCTATGGCTAGAGATTGGTAGGCTTCGTCGGGGTCAGGGAGGGTAAGGGATCGTCCATAGGGTAGGGTGGTGGGCTCGTTATTAATCTGGCACTTATCGCATGACCTACAGTATAGGACAAAGTCCTGGCACATCTGTGGCCACCAGAAGAAGCAAGCCGCATAGGAGTAGCATTTGTGGGCTGAGAAATGCCCGAGGCCTTCATGGACACTCTTGAGGATAAAATCCCGTAGGGATACGCCCTTCTCAAGAGGTCCTACCGGTATATAAAGGCTTTCGTACCCATTGGTGTTCTGGGCAAGCAGAAGGCCATCGCGGATAGAATAGTGCAATTTGTTATCAGTTTCCTTGACCCTGGTGTAGAGGGCGTCGGTCTTAAGGGCTTCTCTAACTCGCTGGGCGAGGATACCCATAAGGCGGGAGTGTAGGGTGCTTAGGAATTGGTTGGCATTGGTTGCCTCATCGGAGTCATAGCCTGCTTGGCTGTCAAGGGGACTAAAGGCCGGCGAGGCCATGTGCGGTCTGGCTAGAATGGTATCATTCATACAAAAAGGCGGGAGGCTTTCTGAGAGGTATGGGATATCGGGGAGCGAGCCCTGGCCTTCTTCCAGGGCTGTATTCGATGTTGAAGTCCTATCCTGCTCTTTTCTCTTTGTCTTCTTACTCTGTTTCCGGACCTTAGGGTCCTTTGGCCAGTAGCTTGCACTTTCCTTTTCATTCTTATGTATTTCACACCGATCGTCAGTGCATGACATCCAGCTCATTTCTGAGTGTCGTCGTTCCATTTCACTAGAGATTGGGAGAGTTCTAGTATCACCCCAAGAGTTTCCAATTGATATTCTGCTATCGTTGCTGGCAGCGCTTGATGTAGCTGGCGAGGAAGCAGAGGCCTTACGCTTCTGGGAGCGAGTCACTGCATTGCTGGTAATCTTGTCCATAAGGTATTCAGGGCGGCAACGACTGATAGAGTCACTGCTGGTAAGGGTGGGAGAGGTTTGGGCTTCGCCTGAGTGGTACATGGCGTCGTCTGATTCAGTGCTAAAATCGGTAGAGGAGCCGTAGCTTGTATTGATCTGTAGGGGTTGGGTGGCGTCAGGTAGCTCAAGGCTGTCATAATCGATAGTGGGGTGCTTGAGGCTTATATCTAACGGCCCTGGGGTTCCCTCATGGATTCTCGATACGTAGTCTGCTAAGAAATTCTTCGCTCCTGGCTGGTATTCCATTTTAAAATCAAAGTGACTGATATGCGTCAGCCATCTCTGCTCTCGTCCATTGAGATTCTTTTGTGTCATGAGTTTAGTGAGACTCTTGTGGTCTGTAACCACTGTGAATTGTCTGTGTAGCAAATGGAGAGCGAACGCTTCCATAGCCTCAATGATTGCGAGCTTTTCTTGTTGGTGTGTGGGGTAGTTGCTTTGTGATGGCGTCAGCTTCCTGCTCTAAAACGCTGCAGGTCTGGCTGCATCTCTGGTTGGTCCTTGGCCTATCCAAGCGCCCGTACCTGTAGAGGATGCATCGGTAAAAAGCCATATCATATCTGGCTTGTTGTAGACGATCGGTCTACGGACTTTGTACTTATCTGCAGCACGCTTGACCGCTTCGAAGGCTGCTTCCTGCAGATCCGTCCACAGCCATTCAGCATTCCCACCCAGTTCTGTGAGCGGTGCTGTGATAGTGGCGATGTGGGGAATGAACTGCGAGATATAATTAACCATTCCTTTGAACCGCTGCAGTTCTTTCTGGTTCTCTGGCCTTGTCCAGTCCATTATGGTCCAGATTTTCTCTGGTGCAGGGTGGATGCTATCATCGTCTATCATATGGCCTAGGATATCGAGTTTAGTAGCAAAGAAAACACTCTTTCTTGGGTTGGCATAATAGCCGGCGATCTGCAGCTTACTACAGGCGTTCGTAATGTCCTTAACATGCTCTTCAAAGGTGTCACCGAAGGCAAAAATATCGTCAATGTAGACCCATATGTTCTTGCCTAATTCGTCATGAAATAGGTCCTCCATAGTCCTCACAAAGGTTCCGGGAGCATTGATGTCCCCTTGCATCATGACCTGGGTGGTAAAGCCGCCGAAGCGTGTCTTAATAGTGTTGTACTTCACATCATCTGGATGCACTCTGGTCTGGAAGTAGGCGTCACTGAGATCTATCTTGCTGCGAAACCTTCCTCTGGCTACCGCATTTAGTATAGTATTCTGTTCTGGGATCTGTGTGTGATCGGCCTGGGTGTTATCATTCCTGAAGCGGAGGTCTACCAGGGGTCGGATTCTGCCATCGCTTTTGGCTTCCACAAACATGCT
>Ga0307509_10007168_pt1 | contig 14690 bp, 11 predicted proteins | sample 10_EM_MG_FD_202245 | JGI IMG/M metagenome (GOLD analysis project Ga0307509, IMG submission 202245) | Populus trichocarpa ectomycorrhiza microbial communities from riparian zone in the Pacific Northwest, United States - 10_EM | ecosystem: Host-associated > Plants > Roots > Unclassified | place... | reverse complement strand
CCGACCGCACCGTAGGCGCACACGCGCGGCAGCTGCCAGCGTCGGTACAGCGCCTCGCCGGCCAGCCAGGCCGCCAGCAGCATCAGCGGCCACGCGATCAGTGGTCGCAGCAAGTCCTCGGTCATCGGCACGGGTCCAGTTCGTTGGCGGGGCCCAAATCTAAGCCACGCGAGCGCACGAACCGTGTAGGACGTCGCCGCGAACGGCAACAAGAGGCAACAAAAAAGCCGGTGCAAGCACCGGCTTTTTCTCGGCGGCACGAGGCCGCGCGGGGGCGATCAACTCAGGTGGCCGTTGATCAGCTTGGTCATCTCGAACATCGAGACTTGCGCCTTCTTGAAGATTTCCTTCAGCTTGGCGTCGGCATTGATCATCGTCTTCTTGGCCGAGTCCTGCAGCTTGTTCTTCTTGATGTACTCCCAGACCTTCTTCGTCACTTCGGTGCGGGGCACCGGCGTGGAGCCGATGATCGCAGCGAGGTGAACGCTCGGGGTCATGGCCTTCATGAAGGCCGCGTTGGGAGTGCGCTTCTTGGCCGGAGCCGCTGCCTTCTTGGCCGGAGCCTTCTTGGCAGGCGCTGCCTTCTTGGCCGGAGCAGCCTTCTTTGCAGGAGCCGCCTTCTTGGCCGCAGGGGCCTTCTTCGCTGGTGCCGCTTTCTTAGCCGGCGCTTTCTTCGCAGTTGCCATGTTGATTCTCTCCATCAAGAGTGGTTGATGTGCCCGGGATGGGCGAGAGCCGCGTGGACTCTCATTTCTCCATAGCACCGTGCGGAGCGAATGGTAATGCCTGTATAGGGCGATGAGAAGAAGTTTTCACTGGGAAAACACGCAATTTCCATAGGTAAAGCGTGCTTTGTCGCTGCGAGGCGTCACTGTGGACGCCGATCAGCCGTCGTTTCGCGCAGCCTTCTCGCCATCGATCATCGCTCTCACGAGGTTCTCTCGATGACGCACGCTGGTGAAAATCACGCCGGCGAGATGCAGCGCGACGAGCGCGAGCAGCCCCCATGCGAGCGCGCGATGCGCGTCTTCGACAGTCTCGCTGCCCCAGAACATCTCGGTCGTGTAGAGCCAGCCGGTGAACGCGAGCGCGACGACGCACAGCAGCAGCGCGACGATCATCCACGCGCCGAGCGGGTTGTGGCCCAGCGTGCGCGGCTCGCGGTGTTGCAGCACGAGACGCAGGTAGTTCAGCGTCGCGCCGGGCGCGCGCACGAACTTGACGAAGCGCGCGTGGTCGCGTCCGACGAAGCCCCACACGATGCGGGCGAGCACGATGGCAAGCGCCACGTAGCCCGCGGGCCGGTGCCATCCCGGCACGCCCAGCGCATCGATCAGGCTGGCCGCGGACACCGCGACCGACACGACCAGCGACCAGTGCAGCACGCGCACCGCGCGGTCCCACACGTGCACGCGATCGCTCGGGGTCGTCACGCGGCGCCTCGCCCCGTCACTTCGGCGCGGTCACCAGCTCGAAGGTCTTGGGGTGGAAGAAGACCTCGACACTGCCGCCCTTCTCGTTCTTGCCGTACACCTCGTAGCAGCCGTTGGTGATCTTCACGCGGCTGATCTTCCAGCCCTGGTTGGTGAGCTTGCGCTCGAGTTCGGCCTGCGGCTTCCACTCTTCCTTCGGAATGGGCTCGCACTTTTCGGCGTGCTGCGCGAAGGCGCTGCCGGCGGCGAGGGCGAGACACAGGGTCAGCAGATGGCGTTTCATATGGGCTTCCTTTCAAGACAGGGAAAGATCGTTGCGCGTCAGACCTCGGCCCAGAGGCGCAACAGGTTGTGGTACGTGCCGGTCAGGCCGATCACCGCGGGGTCGGTCTCGCCAACGGTGGTGCGCAGCCGCATCAGGTGCGCGTCCATGTCGAACAGCAGCCGACGCTGCTCGTCGCTGCGCACCATGCTCTCGAGCCAGAAGAAGCTCGCGAGGCGAAAGCCGCGCGTCACCGGCTCGACGCGGTGCACGCTGGTGCCGGGATAGAGCACCATGTCGCCGGCCGGCAGTTTGATGCGCTGCGAGCCGAAGGTGTCGTCCACCGTCAGCTCGCCGCCGTCGTACTCGTCGGGGTCGGCAAGGAACAGCGTGCAGCTCACATCGGTGCGCACGCGCTCACCCTGCGAACCGGGAATGAAGCGCACCGCGTTGTCGACGTGGTTGCCGAACGAGTTGGCGGCGCCGCCGTAGCGGTTGAACAGCGGCGGGAACACACGCTTGGGCAGCGCGGCCGAGAAGAACACCGCGTGCCGGTTCAGGCCGCCGAGCACGATGCGCTGCAGCGCCTGCGTGTCGGCACCATCCTGCGGCAACTGCTCGTTGTTCTTCATCTGCGCCGACTGAACGCCGGCGGTGGCCCGGCCATCGCCCCACGTCGCCCGCTTCAGGATCGCGCGGGCCTCGCGCAATTCGTCGGCGTTCAGGACTTCTTTGACGTGGAGCAGCATCGGCCGATTGTCTCCTCTAGAAACGTGCGGTCATCGTTAGCTGCACCGCGCGGCCCGCACCCGGCACATAGTGCGCCGTGTACAGCGCATCGGCGTACAGCTTGTTGGTGACGTTGGTGACGTTGAGCTTGAAGCCGATCGCGTCGCTGAACGTGTATTCGGCCAGCAGGTCGCCGGTCACGAACTTCGGCGCGACGATGCCGGCCGGGTTGCGGTTCGGCGTCTGCGAGCTGCGTGCATTCAGGCCACCACCGAAGCGGAAGGCCGGCGTGACCTGGTAGGTCGTCCAGATCGTGCCGCTGTGGCGCGGCGTCATCGACGGCCGCTGTCCTTCGAGCTCACCGGAGGCCAGCGTGGTCCCGGGGGCGACCTCGTCGATCTTCGCCGACGGGATCCAGGCATACGAGCCGAACACCTCCCAGGCCGGCGTGATGCGACCGGCGAGCTCCAACTCCAGGCCGGCCGCATGACGCTTGCCGGAGAGTACCGACTGCGTCGCCGCAGTATCGCTGTCGCGATTGCGCTCGTTGGTCTTGATGCTGTAGAAGGCCGCGATGCGCGTGCTCAGCTTGCCGTCGAAGGCTTCGACCTTGGCGCCGATTTCATAGTTCTCGCTGCCTTCCGGCGGTGTGTTCTTGGTCTGGTCGTCGTACTGGTAGGTGTCGCCCGAGGTGTTGAACGAGGTGCCCCAGGACGCGTAGCCGGTCACCGCATCGGTCGGCTGGTACAGCACGCCGAGGCGCTTGCTCCACAGCTTGTCGGAGCGGCCACGATCGGTCAGCTGCGTGCCTACAGGCGCCGGATTGGCGGTGCTGACGGCTGTCTGGAAGGTCTGGTAGCTGCCTTTGAAGTAGTCCCAGCGCAGGCCGCCGAGCAGCTTCCACTGCGGCGCCACCTGGACCATGTCCTGGAAGTACAGCCCCAGTGCCTTCGCATCGAAGGCACTGGCCTGACGCTTGATGCGCAGTGATTCATCGACCCAGTTGGTGTTGTTGCCCCCGCTGCCGACCGTGATCGGTGTGGCGTTCTTGTTCAGCGTCACGCCCGTGGGCAGCACCAGCGCGTAGTTGCTGAAGACCTCGTGCGCCAGGTCAACGCCGGTCAACACGTCGTTCTTCATACCGAACCAGTTGAACTTGTTGCTGTAGTCGCTCTGAGCATAGGTCGTGTTCATGTTTTGGACCTTGTTCTGCGCGCCCTCGGTCAACTGGGTCGAATCGTTGACGTTGTCCAGGCCGGTCGTCGCCGGCGAGGCGAAGCGGATGATGCCGGCCCGCTGGTCGCGGTCGTAGCGGCCGTATCGGATCGCCGACTTGAGTTGGCCGCCGTCGCTGAACAGGTGCGTCCAGCCGGTCGTCGCCAGCGCCGCGCCACCGGCGTTGTAGTCGCTCGCCGCCTGGTAGTAGACCTTGTTCGGGTTCAGGCTGCTGTCAATCGTAGAGGGATTCGCATTGGCCTGCGTCGAGCTGTACCTGACCCAAGGCAAGCCATAGTTGATGCCGTTGTTGTTGCGCAGGTAGTAGCCCGAGACATAGAACTCGTCGTTGCTGCCGATGCCCCAGCGGATCGTCGGCGCGATGCCCTGCTTGTCGAGCTTGTCGGTGCCGCCACCGCCGCTGGCGACGTTTTCCATCACGTTGACGCGGACCGCGCTCGTGTCGCTCAGCTTGTGGTTGAAGTCACCGGTGAAGCGCAGAAAGCCGCCGGTGCCGCCGGTGAAGTTGACCTCGCTGGCGTCGTTCAGGAAAGGCATCTTGCTGACCTGGTTCACGACGCCGCCGGTGGACCCGCGGCCGAACAGCATGGACGCCGAGCCGCGCAGCAGCTCGATGCGGTCGAAGCTGAAGGTGTCGCGCTCGTAGAAGGCCGGGTCGCGCAAGCTGTCGACATAGATGTCGCCGCTGGCTGCGAGCGAGAAGCCGCGCAGGCGGATGTCTTCCTCGCCGCCTTCGGCCGCCTGGAAGGTGATGCCGGCGGTCTGGTGCAGCGCCTGCTTCAGCGTATCGATGCGCCGGTCCTCAATCAGCTTCTCGGTGACAACAGTGACCGACTGCGGGATGTCGCGCAGGTCCTGGTTGCCCTTGCCGATGGTCGACGTGATGGCGCGCACCGAGGTCGCGTCGGTCTCGGCCTTGGCCTTGACCGAGATCTGCTGCAGCGTCGTCTCGGGCTTGGGGGCCGAAGCCGCCGAGGCGGGGGCCGCGGGCGCGGCCGGCGTCTGCGCCATCGCGGAGACGTTGAACATGCCGAAGCCGGCGGCCAGTGCGCCCAGCGGCAACAGGCTGGGAGCGGCAGCGGGCGGGGGAGTCTTGCGTGCAGTGGTCTTGTTTTTGCGCGACACAGCGGTGGTCCTTGGGTGGGGCACGGGCTGGCGGCGGCGGGCTGGTGCGTGTGAGGATGGTGAGAGAAAGAGAGGAGCTACTTCGTCAGGATCAGCTTCCCGAGTGCGGTCTGCTTGAGCCGGTAGACCGCGCCGAAGTGATCGATCTGCACTTCGACGGCACCGGCGAACAGCTGCGCGCTGTCGATGCGAACCGGCTCCGGCGCGGTGCGGCGCGCGGGCGCCGCGCCGGGCGGTGCGGCGGAGGTCGGTTTGGGCAGCGGCGGATTCGTCATCGCGTCGGCGCGCATCAACGCGCGTCGGGCTCGCTGATGAAACCGACCTTGGTGAGGCCGGCCTTGGATGCATCGGCCAGCGTCTGCGCGACGAAGCGATAAGCCACGGCCTGGTCGGCGCGCAAGTGGATCTCGGGCTGCGGCTGCTTCTTGCCCTCGAGCTCGAAGCGCTTGCCGGCCTCGGCGCGGTTGATCGCCTCGCCGTTCCAGTAGAGCGCGCCGGCCGCGTCGATCGAGAACTCGACCTTCTCGGGCCGCAGGTCGTTGACCTGCGAGCTCGCCTTGGGCAACTCGAGCTTGACGGCCTGCGTCAGCAGCGGCGCGGTGATGATGAAGATCACGAGCAGCACCAGCATCACGTCGATCAACGGCACCATGTTGATCTCGGACATCGGCGCGCCCGCGCTCTTGGAGTCGAAGCTGGCGAAGGCCATGGTCGCCGCCCCCTCAGGCCGCCGCGGGGCGGTTGGTCGTCATCGGCCGCACGTTCGGCGCGGCGACCGCGTCGGCGCCGTGGCCCAGCGCCTGGCCCATCGACACGAAGGTGTGCAGCTCGTACGCGAAGGCATCGAGCTTGGCGGCGGTGACGCGGTTGGTGCGCGTGAGCCAGTTGTAGCCGATCACCGCGGGGATCGCGACCGCCAGGCCCAGGCCCGTCATGATCAGCGCCTCGCCGACCGGGCCGGCGACCTTGTCCAGCGTGCCGGCGCCGCTCATGCCGATCGCGACCAGCGCGTGGTACACGCCCCAGACCGTGCCGAACAGGCCGACGAACGGCGCCGTCGCGCCGACCGTGGCGAGCACGGCCAGGCCGTTCTCGAGCCGCGTGGTCTCTTCGTCGAGCACCTTCTTGATGGTGCGCGTGACGAACTCGCTGGACGTGCCGGCCTCTTCGAGTTTGGCCGCGCCGTACTTCGCGTGGTGGGCCTGGGCCTGCATCGCGTGCGCGGTCAGATGCGAGAACGGGTCGCGCGCGCCGTGCGTGCTGATCTCGCCGGCGACGGCGTCGAGCGAGGTCGCGTTCCAGAAGAAGTTCAGGAAGGCGTGGCTGCGGCCGTTGCGGGCCAGCTGCGCGACGCCCTTGATCGCGATGATGGCCCACGAGGCAACCGACATCAGGATCAGGATCGCGAGCAAGGTCTTGCCGACGACATCGCTTTGCGCGAGGAAATGGCCGATCCCCAGGCTGGTGGCTTCTGCGTTCACGTCTTACTTCTCCAGTTCGAAATTGATGGGCACGTTGGTCCAGCCGGCGGTGGGCTGGCCGTTCTCGGTATAGGGCCTGAAGCGCGCCTTCTGCACCGCCGAGACCGCGGCATCGTCGAGCCGTGCGAAGCCCGACGAGGTGCTGACCTGCACGTTGCGCGGCACGCCGGCGACGTCGATGTAGACACGCACCATCACCTTGCCGCTCTCGGCATTGCGCTTGGACAGGCGCGGGTACTCGGGCGCGGGCGGCTCCAGGTACTGCACGGCCGAGGCCGGGATGATCTTGGGCGGCGGTGGCGGGGCCGGCGGCGCGGGCGGGGCCTGCACCGCGACGGGCGCGGGCGCGCTCTCGATCACCGGCTCGGGCGGCGGCGCCGGCACGACGAAGGCCGCGGGTGCGGGGCTGGGCGCCGCGGCGATCACCGTCGCAGGCGGCGGCGGCTTCTTCTGGATCGGCTGCGGCACGGGCGGGGGCGGCACCGGCGGCGCGGGCGGTGCGGGGGGCGCGATCAGGTCGACGAACATCGGCACGACTTCGCGCGCCGCCTCGCGCACTTCGCGCACTTGCAGCAGGCCATACACGGCGGCGACATGCGCGGCCAGGATGGCGGCCACCACGGCGCGTCGCTGCGTCGGCGACAGGCCATCGCGGCGCTCGCCGGCGCGGGGCAGCGGCGGCAATCGCATCACAGGGGCAGGGAGGCTCGAAGAGGTCATGGTGAGCCGGCGGGGCGCTTCACATTGGTTCACGAACTCTAACACGAATGCGAATGATTCCTATTGAAAAGTCCGCGATGATGTGATGGGTCGACCGCAGCGCGGCGCGCTATTCTTCGCGTCATGAAAATCATCGTTCGCTGGTTGTTGCTTGCTGCCGCCTTGCTGCTGGTGGCGTATCTGTACCCCGGCGTCACGGTCAAGAGCTTCGGCTCGGCCATGATCGCGGCCTTCGTGCTGGGGCTGTTCAACACGCTGCTGCGGCCCATCCTCGTGCTGCTGACGCTGCCGGTCACGGTGATCACGCTGGGGCTGTTCCTGTTCGTGATCAACGCGCTGATGTTCTACTTCGCCGCGTCGGTGCTCGACGGCTTTCACGTCGCGGGCTTCGTCGCCGCGCTGATCGGCTCGCTGCTCTACAGCTTGTGCGGGATGGTGATCGACGTGGCGATGGAGCGGCTGTTCGCGCGCTGAGCGCCGCCTGACGGCGCGGCCTTCAGGCCCGCGCCGCGGACCTCGAAGCGCACCGTCTGGATCGTCTCGCCGCTGCGCCGTTGCAGCGTGAGTTCATGGCGCCCGGGCCACGGCGCCCACGCCAAGGTTTGCGCAACACCCACCCGCTTGCCATCGAGCACCCACACGCCGGTCTCACCTTCGAAGGTGATGCGCTGCGCCGCCGGCGGCATGTCGGGGTCGATCGCGAAAATGCTGCCGTCGCGCGGGCTGGTAATGCCGTAGCGTTCGGTGCCTGCGACCTGCGCACTCGCACGTTGCGTCGATTGTTCGGTGCCTTTCACAAAGACCTCGTCGCGCGGCGGCTCGCGCGTCGCGTCGAACTGCACGGCGGCCATCACGACACCGGCCGGCACGCTCGGCCGCTTCGACGGCGACTTAGCATGCAGCCCGCTCACCAGCGTCTGCCAGATCGGCGCGGCGCCGCTCACGCCGCTGACGCTGTGCATGGCCTCGCCGCTCGCATTGCCGACCCACACGCCGACGGTGTAGCGGTCGGTGTAGCCGACGCACCAGTTGTCGCGCATGTCCTTGCTGGTGCCGGTCTTCACCGCCGCGAAGCCGCGCGTCGCGAGCAGGCTGGTCAGGCCGAAGGTGCGGGCGCGCGCGTTGTTGTCGGCCAGGATGTCGGTGACGAGGTAGACGGCCGCGGCGTCGGCCACGCGTGTCGGCTTCGGGGACGCATCGCGCAGCGCGACCGGCGTGTAAAGACCACCGTTGGCCAGCGTGCGGTACGCGTTCGTCAGCGCGAGCAGCGTCACATCGGCGCTGCCGAGCGCGAGCGCGTTGCCGTAGAAACCGCCCGGCTGCGTGAGCCCGAGGCCGAAGGCGTTGAGCCGCGCCGCGAGCGGGTCGGGCCCGAGCATTGCGCCGACGCGCACGGCCGGCACGTTCAGGCTCGCGCCGAGCGCGGTGCGCGCGCTGACCCAGCCTTTGAAATCGTGGTCGTAGTTCTGCGGCAGGTACAGGCCGTTGGTCGTGGCGATCTGCGCCGGCGAATCGTCGATCAGGCTGGCCGGCGTGATCAGCTTCTTCTCGAACGCGAGTTCGTAGACGAAGGGCTTCAGCGTCGAGCCCGGCTGGCGCCGCGCGAGCACGCCGTCGACCTGGGCCGCGCCCGACAGGTCGCCGCTGGAGCCGACCCAGGCACGTACCTCGCCGCTCGCGTTGTCGAGCACCACGACCGCGCCGTCTTCGACGTTGCGGCCCGACAGCTCGCCGAGCTGGCGCCGCAATGTCGTGATCGCGACACGCTGTAGCCCGGCGTCCAGCGTGCTGCGCTGCACCGGCGCGCCATCGGGCGTGACGACCTGGCGTGCGAAGTGCGGCGCGAGCTGTTCGCCCAGCGGCATGCCGCCGGGGCGCGCCAGCGCGGTGGCCGTCAACGCCGTCACGCCCACGCACGACTGCTGCTGCAACTGCAGCACACCGCACGCACGCTGCGCGACGGTGTCGGCATTCGCATTCGGACCGCGCACCAGCGCGACGGCGATCGCGGCCTCCTGTGCGTCCAGCCCACTCGCGTGCTTGCCGAACAGCGTCTCGCTCAGCGCGGCGATGCCGACGACCTCGCCGCGAAAGCCGACTGAATTGAGGTAGGCCTCGAGGATCTCGCTCTTCTTCCAACCCGCTTCGAGGCGCGACGCGGTCACGGCCTGGCCGATCTTCTGCGCCACGCTGCGGCCGCCGCCTGGCCGTGCCAGGCCGTCGTCGATCAAACCGGCGAGCTGCATCGTGATCGTCGACGCGCCGCGCGTGCGGCGGTTCCACAGGTTGCCCCACGCGCTCGTCGCGACCGCGCCCCAGTCGACGCCGCTGTGCTCGTAGAAGCGCTTGTCCTCGCTCAGCACCAGCGCCTGCAGCAAGGCCGGCGACATGTCGGCCAGCGGCAGCCACGCGAGTCGGCGCACCTGCTTGTCGACACGCATTGTTTGCATCGGCACGCCGAAGCGATCGGTCAGCACGATGTCCGACGGCCGGTGCGCCGCGCGCACCTCGTTGAAGGTCGGCAACGCGTGCGCGGCCGTGGCGACGAAGGCCAGCGCCGCGACGACCGCTTTCACGGCGCGACCTCGATCGCGCCGTTCGGCAGCTCGCCGAAACTCTCGGGCGCGTACATCGCCTCGACCCGCGTCGGCGGCAGCGCGAACCTGCCCGGATTGTTCAACCGCAGCGTGTACTCGATCACCGTCTTGCCGCGCGGCAGATACTCGTAATAGCTGCGGAAGGCCTCGAAGCTGCGCTCCTCGAACGCTGGCCAAGCCTCGCCGGCGCGCTTCTCGGTGCGCGTTGAGATCGCCGAGTCGCGGCCCAGGCCCGAGCCGAGGATGGTCGCGCCGCCGGGCACCGGGTCGCTGACGACGACCCAGGTCATGTCGCTCTGCGCGTCGACCTCGACGTGCACGCGCACCACGTCGCCGCGCGACCACTTCGATTTGTCTTTCTGTTCGACCGCATTGACGCTGCGCGTCACGCTGTAGCCGGCACGCAGCGGCGCCTTCAGCGGGATCGCCGCGAGGCTTTGCACCGTGAGCCAGGGCTTGCCGGGACCGTCCTGCGCGACGTTCAGCGGTCCGGCCTGCGCCGGCCACGCGAGCGCCATCGTGCCGCCGTCGGCGAGCTTGGCCCAATCGATGCTCGCGGTCTTGTCGCCCAGCGTCGCGTTGGTGCGGCCCGCGAGCTTGACCGACTCGAACTTGGCCGAGAACTTGTCCAGCGCGAGCGAGCCCCAGAGGTTCGCGGTCGTCGTCAGCCACGCACCGGCACGTTGGCGGCCCAGCGAGCCGACGACCATGCGCGGCAGGTCGTCCTTCCAGGCCGGGTCGTCGAGCACCGCGAGGATGAGCCGCGCCGCGTTCGCGTCGGCGCTGTCCATCAGCCACCACCAGAAGTCGTCGTCCTCGTTGCTGAACTTCAGCGTCGTGCCGGCGTAGGTGAGTCGGCTGCGCAGGATCTGGTTCGCCTCAGCCAGTCGTTGCGGCTTGTTCGCGACGCCGTCGACGCGCTTCAGGATGCTCAGCCAATCGATCACCGCAGCCGTCGGCCAGACGTTGGGGGTGAGGTTGATCGATCCCAGCATCTTGGCTTGCGCACGGCCGTAGCGCGACAGGGCCTCGACGGCCGCGAGCTTGCGCACGTCGAGGTCGTTCTTCGGCGACCAGAACTTGCGCTCGATGCGGCCTTCGACGAACGCGGTCAGGCCATTCAGCATCGCGTCGCGCGCCGGCGCGGGCAGTTCGAAGCCGGCCTCGTGCGTCGCCGCGAGCACGTAGGCGGTGAGTCGGTCGCTGCCGCGCGGGCCGTTTTCGGCACGCGGCGGGAAGTAGCTCGCGAGGCCGTCGCTGTCGAGGTAGGTCGGCAGCGAATTCGCGACCGCGACCCACAGCTTCGCGTCCTTCAGGCCGACCGACTTCGAGGTCTTCTGCTCCAGGCAGCTGAACGGGTAGGTCTCAAAGTAGCGCCGCATGCCGGGCAGCGCGCCGGTCAGCTTGGGTTGCACCGACACGTTGATGCCGCCGCGCTTTCTTGCACCGTCCGCGCCGGTCTCGGGCAGCGCATCGGCCGGCGCCGCGACCGGCAGCGTCAGCGTACCTTCGAGCTGCTGCAGCGTCGCCTGCAGCACGCGCACCGGCACCGCGGGCGAGACGAGTTGGGTGAGCTTGAGCTTGTCCTTCGCTTTCTCACCGCCTTGCTCGTCGGCGCCTGCTTCCCAGGTGATGCTGAACGCCTCGGCCGGCACGTCGATGGGCCAGACGATCTCCTGCGCCGCACCGGCGGCCAGGGTCACGTCCTGCGGCGGCAGGTTCAGCGGGCTGCGGGTGATCTCGCTGCCGCTGTTGACCGTGCCTTGCAGCGTCGCTTGTACTTTCATCTCGCGCGCGGTCGTGTTGCGCAGCGTCAGCATCGCGCTGAAGCGGTCGCCCTCGCGCACCAACGGCGGCAGGCCCGAGAGCATCTGCAGGTCCTGCGTCACGCGGATGCTCGCGCTGCCGGTGCCGAACTGCTGCGTGCCGGCATCGGCGATCGCGACCAGCTTGAAGCTGGTCAGCGAGTCGTTGATCGGCACCTCGATGACCGCTTCGCCGTTCGCATCGAGCACCACGCTGGGCTTCCACAGCAACAGCGTGTCGAAGAGCTCGCGCGTGCTGCCGCGCCCGCCACCGCCGCCGGCCGCGACCGCCTTGCGGCCGTAGTGGCGCCGGCCGATGATCTCGCTCTGCGCGGTCGCGGTCTCGACGCCCCAGGCACGCTGCTGGATCATCGCGTTCAACAGGTCCCATGAGTCGTTGTTGCGCAGCGCGAGCAGGCCTTCGTCGACGGCCGCGAACGCGACCTCGGCGCCGGCCAGCGGCTTGCCCGCAAACGACACCTTCACTCGCGCGGTCGCTTTCTGGCGCACCGCATACTGCGGCTTGTCGGTCGTCACGCTGACCTGCAGTTCATGCGCCTTGATGCCGACCTTCAACGCGGCCACGCCGAGCTTGAACGCCGGCTTGCTCAGGTCGACCATCGCCGTCGGCGCCTGGTATTCGCGCCCTTCGTACCAGAAGCTGCGCACCCAGTTGATCGGCTCCTTCCAGCCCCAGGTGAAGAACGAATACCAGGGCACGTCGCGGATGCGGCCGCGCAGCGCGAGCACACTCACGTACACATTGGGGCCCCACGAATTGCCGATCGCCAGCGCTATCGTTGGGTCGTCACCGCGCAGCGTGACGACGCGGGTGTCGATCACGCCTTCGCGTTCGACCGTGACCAGCGCGGTCGCCTCGCGGAACGGCATGCGCACCTGCAGCTTCGCCGTCTCGCCGGGCTCGTAGCGCTTCTTCTCGGGCAGCACGTCGATGCGGTCGTCGTTGTCCTGTGCAAACCAGAGTTCGCCCTGCTTGGTGACCCAGACGCCGGCCGCAGCCTGCACCGGGTTGTTCGCGGCGTCTTTCGCGCTCGCGATCAGTTCGACCTGGCCGGCGGTGTTCAGCTCGGTCTCGCACAGCAGCAGGCCGCGGTCGTCGGTGCTGCCGCTGCACAGGCTGCCGAGGTCCTTGAGTTCGGTGCGGTTGTCGTAGGCGTAGAAGCCGCCGACCATGCGCTTGCGCGTGCTGATGACCTGGCTCAGCCGGCCGCGCACCTCGACGCTCTGGCCTTTGATGGTCTTGCCGGCGGTGTCGAGCGCGAGCACGGTGAACTTGACCTTGCCGCGGCTGCTCGCCCACGAGCCGGTCTTCATGCCCAGCACCACCGCGCTGGGCCACAGCGGGATCGCGGTCGACGCGGTCTGCACCTCGCCGTTCGGGTCGTTGTAGGTGACCTCGGCGGTGATCTCGCTGGGCCGAACCACCTTGGGCAAGTCCTTCAGCGTGAAGTTGGCCGCGCCGTTCTTGTCGGTCGTCAGCGGCAGCTTGTCGGCGACGAGCTTGCCGCCGCTCGCCTCGGGCGCGGCCTCGCTGTCTTCGTCGCCGCTGTTGCCGGGCGCCTTGGCCGGGTCGCGCGGCGGCTCGAACGAGAACTCGTCGTAGCCGTTGAACGACACCGGGCGGCTCTTCAGCAGCGCCGATGCGCGCGCCGCCGTGCCGGCCATGCCGCCGCCCGAGAAGTAGTTGAGCTGCACCGCGATCGGCAGCGTCGCCGGGGCGACCGCGACGTCCTTCGGCCCGGTCACGCGCGCGTCAACCAGCGGCAGGCGGAACTCCTCGACGCGAAAGTCGCCGCTGGGCCATTGCGCGCGGCGCTTGTCGTCCTTGGCCTCGCGTTCGAGCACGACGTTGTAGACACCCAGCTTGGCGGCCGGCGGAATGCTCCAGCTCGTCGCCGCGTTGCGCGTGCCGTTCCACGTCAGCGGCAGCGTGAACTCCTGGCCGCTGCCTTCGTGGACGATCTTCATGCGCGTCGGCAGGTCGGCCGCCTCGGGCATCTTCAGCCCGCTCGAAGTCTCGAAGCGCACGAAGTGCTTCATCGAGACCGTCTCGCCGGCGCGGAACAGCGTGCGGTCGAACACGGTCGAGACACGCGCGGTCGGTTGTGCGCTGCTGGCGGTGGGCACGTTGAAGCGCCACGACTCGATGCCCTTGTTCCAGCTGCCAAACACGAACGCGGTGTCGACCACGCCGCCTTGCGCATCGGTCTTGCGCGCGGTGACGAACAGCGCGTGCTCGGCCACGCAGCGCGCATAGCTCAGCTCGCCGAAGGATTCGTCGATGCGCGCGATGCCGCGCGCATCGGTACGGCCGGACCACAGCTTCTTGCCGCTGCAGTCGTTGACCGCGACCTCGGCGCCCTCGACCGGCTGGCCGCGGTCCAGCGTCGTGACCCACACCAGGCTGTTCTCGCGCCCCGACTTGAAGTGCACACCGAGGTTGGTGACGAGCACGCCAGTGCGCACGTACATCGGCTCGCGCTTGTCGAGCAGCGACTGGCCCAGGCGCAGCGATTCGATCTCGACGACGTGGTAGCCCGGCTCGGTGAGCGGGATGCCGACGACCTCGAAGGGCCGCGGGTCGCCGCCGGCGAGCTGCGGCAGGTCGAGCCGTTTCGCGCCGGCGTCGGTCTTCAGCAGCGAGACCTCGCGCGTCGCGACAGAGCGTTCGACACGGCGCTTGATCAGCTTGCCCTTGGCGTCCTGCGTCTCTTGCGTCGTGAACCAGTCCTGCTGAGGCAGGCCGATCTCTTTGGCGCTGAGCTGCGTCTCGTGGTACTTCTGCAGCTTGGCGTACCAGGCGAGGATGTCGGCGTCGGTCGTCAGGCGCTTGACGCGCACCTGGCCGCCGTTCGCGGCCACGCGCAGGTCGCCCTGCACGTGCCGCAGCGTGACCGGCAGCAGCGGGTCGCCGCGCTCGATCACACCAAAGGGCGCGGCGGCGAACTTGGCAATGGGCGGCGCATCACCGGTCGCGACCTTCAGCGGAAAGCTCGCCGCGTTCGACAACATGCGGCCGGCGTTGTCCTTCAACTCGCGCGGCAACTCGAGCGTGAAGGCCGCGTTCTCCGGCAGCGGCGTTGGGAAGCTGACGTTGCTCACCTCGGTGGCCTTGTCGTCCTTGTCCACGACCGGCGCGAGCGCGCTCCCCGATGCCGGGTTGAGCCGGATCTTCGCTGCCAGCTCGCGCGCGATCGGCGTGCTGAAACGCAGCGACATCGGCCGGATCGGCAGGCAGGGCGCGTTCGCACGCTCGCGCTCGCAGCTGAACTCGGCCGTGA